>ERZ1643249.51-NODE-51-length-182156-cov-62.289411_pt1 | contig 182156 bp, 159 predicted proteins | sample MGYA00579263_ERZ1643249 | MGnify/ENA primary metagenome ERZ1643249 (study PRJEB29033, sample SAMEA4952264) | chicken gut metagenome | biome: Broiler Chicken; feature: Gastrointestinal Tract; material: Caecum | place: Ireland | collected 2018 | study: Broiler...
GACTGTAAATCTGACGTCTTCGACTTCGGTGGTTCAAATCCACCTCTTCCCACCAAAACGGTTCCGAACATTCGGAACCGTTTTCCTTTGCGAAAAAGGGGATAAGCCGCCCGCAAAGAGGGGATATGGCGCTCCATGCTGCATATATTCGTGCTATTTCGCAAAACAGACAGCTTTTTTGCCGCCCTTATACAAACTATCCTTTTTTATTTGACTTTTCCGCGCCGAAAATGGTATAATTATTCGGAAAGTGAATGTAATTTTGGGAGAAAGCAATGGCAAACAGCAGGCTTCCCGCAGGCGTGCAGGACGTGCTCCCGCGCGAATGCTCCATCCTTACGGAGCTCAAACTCAAACTCGAAAGAAAGTTCTCCTTGGCGGGCTTTTCGCCCGTCCTTTCGGCAGGGCTCGAATATTATGAGACATTTTCGGGCAAGGAAAACGCCGTTCCCGAAGAGCGCATGTTCAAGATGACGGACACAGACGGAAAACTTCTGGTGCTCCGCCCCGATACGACGCTCTCCATCGCCCGCATCGCGGCGACCAAACTCAATTCGGACAGGGCGCGGCTGAGCTATTTTGCCGATAAATACGACCTGGAAAACGGCGGAGGGCTCTCGAGCCGCGAAATTTATCAGGCGGGCGTCGAATGCCTCGGCGAAGAGGGGGCTTTTTCGGACGCGCAGTGCATCGCCTTTGCCATCGAATGCCTCAAAGAGGCGGGGCTCAGAGATTTTATCATCGACATCGGCCATGTGGGGTATTTCAAGGGGCTGCTCGAAGAGAGCGGGCTTTCTCCTTTCCAAGCGGAAGACGTACGCGCCTGCATCAACCGCAAAGATACGATGAATGCGGAGCGGCTTTTGAAAAAGGCAGGCGTTTCGGGCGACGCGCTCAACAACATCCTGGCGCTGCCCGCGCTCTTCGGCGGAAGGGAAGTATTCTCCGTTGCAGAGGCGCTCACGCATAACTCTTGCGCACGCAAAGCCGTCGACGATCTCAAAGACATCGACCGCCTTCTCACCGAAATGGGTTATGAAGGATATATTTCCTACGATCTCGGCATGATCAAGCCGCTCTCGTACTATTCGGGCATCTTATTTTCGGGGCTCGTCAAAGACCTCGGCGCGCCCGTTCTGAGCGGCGGCAGATACGATAACCTCGCGGATGCCTTCGGAAAGCATATGCCCGCCGTCGGCTTTGCGATGGGCTTAAAGCGCATCCTCGTCGCTTTGGAGCGGCAGGGATCTCTCCCCGAAGAGAAAAAGCCGCTCGTCATCGTGGCGGAAAAAGGACAGGAAGCAAGAGCGTACCGCGAATTTATTGCCCGCACCGAGCGCGGCGAAAGGGTACGGCTGAGCGCGCTCACGGGAAAAGAGGGCGCAAAACAAGAGCAAGATGCGGGGTATGAAGTGCTCCCCGTGGGAGGGAACGCATGTTGACCTTTGCACTTTCCAAAGGGCGGCTCGCAACGGAGAGCGCCAAACTGCTTGCCCGCTGCGGTGTGGATACCGCCGTCCTCTATGAAGAGACGAGAAAGCTCGTGCTTACGAGCGCGGACGGAAATTTCCGCTTCTTTCTTGTCAAGCCCTCCGACGTTCCCGTCTATGTGGAGGCGGGCGTTGCCGATCTCGGCGTCGTCGGGAAAGACACGCTCATCGAAGAAGACCGCGACATCTACGAGATGCTCGACCTCAAGATCGGGGAATGCTCGCTGTGCCTTGCGGGCTATCCTGAACGAAAAGACGCTTTAACGAGCCCTGCGCTCCGCGTCGCCACCAAGTATGTGAACACCGCAAAGCGCCTGTTTTCCGAGCGGGGGGAGGACGTGGAGATCATTCCCCTGCACGGTTCCATCGAGCTTGCGCCCGTGACCGACCTTTCCGACGTCATCTTCGACGTCGTGCAGACGGGTTCCACCTTGAAAGCCAACGGGCTCGTCGTTTTGGAAGAGGTATTCACGGGCATCACGGCGCGGCTCGTCGCCAATAAAGTCAGCCTGAAAACAAAGTCGGCGGAGATCCTTCCGCTCATTGCCAAAGTCAAGGAGGAAGTGGCATGAAGATCGTCACGAAAGAGGAGAGCGCGGAACTGTTGGAGCGCCCCTTCGAGGAACGCAAAGAGGAGATGAGGCGCGTCAAGGAGATCGTAAAAAACGTCGCCGAACGCGGGGACGAAGCCGTCTTCGAGTATGAGGAACGCTTCGACAAGACGATGCTCACAAAGGAAACGTTCCGCGTTTCCGAAGAAGAATACGAGGCGGCTTATAAAGAAGTTTCGCCCGAACTTTTAGAGAGCCTGCGCCTTGCCATCCAAAATATCTATGCATACCACAGCCGCGCGGGAAGGAAGGAGCACATCGTCACCGAGAACGGCAGGACGACGGGCTATGTCATCCGCCCCGTGGAACGGGCGGGCATCTATGTGCCGGGCGGCACGGCGCCGCTCTCTTCCTCCGTGCTGATGGCAGTCCTGCCCGCAAAAGCGGCAGGCGTCGAACACATCATCGTCGCAACGCCCGCAAAGGAAGGGAAGGTGCATCCGCTGACCCTCGTCGCCGCGAAGGAATGCGGCGCGGAAGCCGTCTTCAAGATGGGCGGCGCACAGGCGGTCGCGGCGCTTGCGTACGGCACGGAGAGCGTCCCCAAAGTGGACGTCATCGCAGGCCCCGGCAACATCTATGTGACGCTTGCAAAGAAGGAAGTCTACGGGCAGGTCGGCATCGATATGCTGGCAGGGCCAAGCGAGATCCTCATCGTCGCGGATGAAAGCGCCGATCCCGACTGGGTGGCGGCGGACGTCCTGTCTCAGGCGGAGCACGACGTTCTCGCCCGCGCCATCGTCGTGACGACAGATAGAGGACTTGCAGAGCGCATCTCCGAGCGGGTGGACGCCCGCCTTTCCGTGCTCCCGAGAAGGGAGATCGCCGAACGCTCCCTGCTTTCAAGCGGCGGCATCATTCTGACGGACACGCTCGACGAAGCTGCCGGGATCTCCAACAAGATCGCGCCCGAACACCTCGAACTGTATGTCAAGGACCCCGACGCGCTTCTTCCCAAGATCAGGAACGCGGGCGCGGTGTTCATGGGGGCATATACCCCCGAGCCCGTCGGCGATTATTTCGCAGGGCCCGATCATATCCTGCCCACGGGCGGGAGCGCACGCTTCTTTGAAGTGCTGAACGAGGACGTGTTCACGCGCAAGATGAGCGTCATCCGCTATACGCAAGAGGCGCTCAAAGAGGACGGGAAGCACATCGTGCAGCTTGCAGAGAGCGAATCTCTGATGGCACACGCGCGGGCGGTATCGGCCCGCCTCGGGGAGGAAAACAAATGAGAACTTCGCACATCGAAAGAAAGACCAAAGAGACGGAGATCGCGCTGACGCTCAACGTGAACGGCACGGGCGTTGCAGAAATTTCGACGGGAGTCGGCTTTTTCGACCACATGCTCGAACTGCTCACCGTGCACTCGGGGATCGACCTTACTCTCTCCTGCAAGGGGGATACCTACGTCGATTTCCATCACACGGTGGAAGATACGGGCATCGCGCTCGGCGACGCCTTCAAGGAAGCCCTCGGCGATAAGCGCGGCATCGCAAGATTTTCCGACCGCGTCGTGCCGATGGACGAAACGGCGGCGCTCGTCGCGCTTGACTTAAGCGGCAGGGCGTACCTTGCCTTTGAAGACAAGCTGGACGGAAAAGTGGGGGTGTTCGACCTCGAACTTGTGGAAGAGTTCCTGCGCGCGTTTTCTTCCCATGCAGGGCTCAATCTCTATGTCAGACTTTTGAGGCGGGGCAATAAGCATCACGAGGCGGAAGCAGTCTTCAAGGCGCTCGCTCTTTGCCTGAAAGACGCCGCTGCCGTCGTTTCCGACCGCATCCCGTCCTCCAAAGGAGTGCTCGAATGATCGGCATCATCGACTACGGCATGGGCAATCTCCGCTCCGTGCAGAAGGCCGTCGAATTTTTGGGCGGGAAAGCCGTCATCACCGCGGAACAGAGCGAGCTGAATCAATGCGGCAGGCTCATCCTGCCCGGGGTCGGCAGCTTTGCCGCAGGCATGGAAAACCTGGAAAAGACGGGGCTTGCCGATTACGTCAAAGCGCGGGTGGGGGAGCTGCCCATCCTCGGCATCTGCCTCGGGATGCAGTTTCTGCTCGACGAGAGCGAAGAGGAGGGCGTCCACAAGGGGCTGGGGCTCATCCCCGGGCGCGCCGTGCGCTTTACGGAAGGCAAGGTGCCTCAGATGGGCTGGAACGCCGTTTCCGGCATGCGTTCGCCGCTGTTTGCAGGCATCCGCGACGGCTCGCAGTTCTACTTCGTGCACAGCTACTATGCCGACACGACGGACGAATACACCATCGGCAAGACGGAGTATTATAGGACTTACGCTTCCGCCATCGGCAAAGACCATGTGTACGGCGTGCAGTTCCACCCCGAAAAGAGCGGGGATCTCGGGCTGCAGCTCATGCGCAATTTCATGAGGTTATAAGATGAAACTCTATCCCGCCATCGACATATTAGGCGGCCGCGCGGTGCGCCTTCTGCACGGGAAACGCGACGCCGTCACCGACTACGGCGACCCCGTCGACCGCGCAAAACAGTGGCTGGACGCGGGCGCGCGCATTCTGCACGTCGTCAACCTTTCGGGCGCTTTTGAGGAACAAAACGACTTCCCGCGCATCTTGGAGCGCATCGCTTCCTTAGGCGTTCCCGTGCAGACGGGCGGGGGCATCCGTTCCGTCCAAACGGTCAAAGAACGCTTTTTATCGGGCGCCGACCGCGTGGTGCTCGGCACCGTATGCGTGGAACAGCCCGAAGTATTGGAAGAAGCCGCCGCTCTTTACGGCGGTAAGATCGTCGCGGGCATCGACGCGCGAGAGGGAAAACTTACCGTGCGCGGCTGGACGGTGACGGCGGAGGAAGACGCCTTTTCCTTCGGGAAGAAGGCAAAGGCCCTCGGCATCACGGACGCCGTTTTCACCGACGTCGGGCGGGACGGCGCGCTCACGGGCGTCAACCTCGAAGCGACCGTCAGAATGGCAGAGACCGGCCTCAACGTCATCGCCTCGGGCGGCATCCGCAGTATGGAAGATTTAGAGGCGCTGAAAAAGAACAACGTCTACGGGGCGATCTTAGGCCGCTCCGTCTATGAAGGAACGATCGACCTTACAAAAGCGATCGAGGAGTTCGAATGTTAAGCAAACGTCTCATCCCCTGCCTCGATTTGAAGGACGGCAGGGTCGTCAAGGGTGTCAATTTCGTGCATCTCGTCGACGCGGGCGATCCCGTGGAGACGGCAAAGCTCTACAACGCCTTCGGCGCGGACGAGCTCGTCTTTTTGGACATCACGGCAAGCTACCGCGGCAATACTCCCATGTGGGAGATCATCTCGCGGGCGAGCGAACAGGTCTTTTTACCCCTCACGGTGGGGGGCGGCATCCGCACGACGGAAGATTTCAGAAGGATGCTCTCGTGCGGGGCGGATAAGATCGCGGTCAATTCCGCCGCCATCAAAGAGCCCACGCTCATCACGGAGGCCGCCTTGAAGTTCGGGCGGCAGTGCGTCGTCCTTGCCGTAGACGCCAAGCGCAACGAAGAGGGCAGATGGGACGTCTATCTCAACGGCGGCAGGGTCAAGACCGATCTCGACGCCATCGAGTGGATCCAAAAGGCGGAAAAATTGGGCGCGGGCGAAGTGCTCCTCACGAGCATGGACCGCGACGGCACCAAGGAAGGGTATGATCTGGAGCTGACGCGCGCCGCCGCGGAAGCCGTCAATATCCCCGTCATCGCCTCGGGCGGGGCGGGCAAGATGAGCCACTTCTACGACGTTCTGACGGAAGGCAAGGCGGATGCGGCGCTCGCCGCTTCTCTCTTCCATTTCGGCATCATCAACATGAGAGATCTCAAAAGTTATCTCGCGGAACGCGGCATCGCCGTCCGCATGGAGGATTAAATGGATATCAAATTCGACGAGCGCGGGCTCATCTGCGCCATCGCGCAGGACGCGGAGAGCGGCGACGTGCTCATGCAGGCATATATGAACGAAGAGGCCCTTCAAAAGACGCTGGAAACGGGCTATGCGCACTATTGGAGCCGTTCGAGAAAGTGCCTTTGGAAGAAGGGCGAAACGAGCGGGCATGTGCAGAAAGTCAAAGGCATTACGTTTGACTGCGACAAAGACTGCGTGCTCCTTCAGATCGAGCAAGTTGGCGCCGCCTGCCATACGGGCAGCCGCTCCTGCTTCTTCAACGTCGAAAAGGCAGAGGAGGGCGCGGGCGTGCGCTTTCTTTCCGAACTCGAGCGCGTCATCGACGACCGGAAGGAACACCCCGAAGAGGGCTCCTACACGTCCTATCTCTTTGAAAAGGGCATCGATAAGATCGCAAAAAAGATGGGGGAGGAAGCGGTGGAGACCGTTATCGCCTCCAAAAACGACAAGAAAGAGGAGCTCGTCGGCGAGGCGGCAGACCTTTTGTATCACCTTCTGGTGCTGCTCCGCGAAAAGGAAGTGACGCTTTTCGACGTATGCAGCGAACTCAAAGCGAGGCACAGTTAACGTATGGCAAGAGATACCGGTTCGCTCCTTTCCTTCCGCCCTTCCATCAAAGTCATGGACGCGACGATGCGCGACGGCGGGCTCGTCAACAACTTCCGCTTTTCCGATGAGTGGGTGCGCGCGCTTGTGAGCGCCAACATGCGCGCGGGCGTCGATTATATGGAGCTCGGATACAAGTCCGATCATGACCTTTTCGACGAAAACAAGTTCGGCAAGTGGAAATTCTGCCGCGACGAAGACGTTTTCAACGTGCTCGGCGGCGCACCCGAAGGGCTCAAACTTGCGTGCATGGCAGACGTCGGCCGCTGCAACTATGAGCGCGACATCGGCCCGCGCGAAAACAGCCCGTTTGCGATGTACCGCATCGCGACCTACATCAACACCATCCCTGCAGCGCTCGCGATGGCGGAGCACTGCCATAAGATGGGCTACGAGACGGCGGTCAACATCATGGCGATCTCCAAGGCGACGGAAAAAGAGCTCTCTATGGCGCTCGACCTCATCGGCAATTCCCCCGCAGACGTCATCTATATCGTCGACAGCTACGGCTCTATCTACCCCGAAGAGATGCGCGTCATCGCAGAGCGCTATCTCGAAGCGGGCGAAAAGTACGGGAAAGCCATCGGCATCCACGCGCACAACAATCAGGAACTCGCCTTTGCGAACACCATCGAATGCACGGCGCTTGGCGTCGACTACCTCGACGCAACCGTATCGGGCATGGGAAGGGGTGCGGGCAACTGCCGCATGGAGCTGCTTTTGGGATTCTTGAAGAACCCGAAGTATAAGCTTGCGCATATGCTGCGCTTTGTGGAGAGCAGCATGCCCCGCGTCCGCGAACAGGGCGCCGTCTGGGGGTACGATCCCGCCTATCTTTTAACGGGCGTCCTCAACCGCCATCCCTCGAGCGCCATCCGCTTTATTCAGGAAGGAAGGGGGGACTTGTGCGAATTTTACAACGAACTTTTGGATCAGGAATGAGCCGCAAAACACGGCGCCCTGCGTTCGCAAAAAATGAAAACCGTGTGAAGTTTTCCGAATTTTCTTTCACGCACGCTTGACATTATTATATATGCGTGGTAGGATATTTGTAAAAGGAGAATGCGTAAATTTCGGCTCGGGATTTACGCTTTTTCTTATGTTTGCTTGGGTTTCAATTTTTTCTTACCATCTGCATCCGAATGATGCGGAAAGGAGGACTTCTTTTGTTAAAGACACTTGCAAAGAGCATCCGCGAGTATAAGCTGGCGTCCATCTTATCGCCGCTTTTCGTCTCTATCGAGGTCGTGCTCGAATGCCTGATGCCCTTCGTCATCTCGATGCTCGTCGAAGTCATCGAGAGCAGCACGCCGACGATGGGGGAGATCTGGAAGTACGCGGGCATCCTGGTGGCGATCGCTGTCGCATCGCTCGTCACGGGCACTCTCGCGGGCGCCTTCTGCGCGCGCGCATCGACGGGATTTGCCAAAAACCTGCGCAAAGACCTTTACTATCACATCCAGGACTTCTCGTTTGAGAACATCGACAAGTTCTCGACGCCTTCGCTCGTCACCCGTATGACGACGGACGTCACCAACGTGCAGCTTTCCTACATGATGATCGTGCGTCTTGCCATCCGCGCGCCTCTCATGGTCGTCTTCTCCTTCGTCATGGCATTTGTCATGGGCGGCGACCTTGCGTGGATCTTCCTTGCGGTCGTGCCCCTTGTCGCGTTCGCGCTGTTTGCCATCATGTACAAGGTCATGCCCACTTTCCGCCGCCTCTTCCACAAGTACGACGACATGAACGAATCCATCCAGGAAAACGTCAGCGGCATCCGCGTCGTCAAGGCGTATGTGAGAGAGGAGTACGAAAAGGAGAAGTTCGGCAAGACTTCGACCGCCCTCATGAAGGACTTCACAAAAGCGGAACGCCTGCTCGCGTGGAACGACCCTATCATGCAGTTTGCTTTCTACGGCGTGCTGTCCGCCGTGCTGTTCGTGGGTTCCTATCTCATCATGAGCGTGGGCGAACCCATGTACAACGTTGCGAGGGTCTCCCAGCTCATCGTGTACGGCATGCAGATCCTCTCTTCCGTCATGATGTTCTCGATGGTCTTCGCGATGATCGCAATGTCGGGCGAATCTGCCCGCCGAATCGTCGAGATCCTCACCGAAAAGAGCACGCTGCACGATCCCGAAGACCCCGTCTTCGAGGTCAAGGACGGCTCCATCGACTTCGACCACGTCGACTTCAAATATTCCCCGACGGCGGAAAAGAACGTCCTTGAGGACATCGACCTTCACATCAAGTCAGGCGAGACGATCGGCATCATCGGCGGCACGGGCTCTTCCAAGACCTCGCTCGTCAACCTTCTCTCCCGCCTCTACGACGTGACGGAAGGGAGCGTCAAGGTGGGCGGCGTGGACGTGAGAGCGTACGATCTGACGGCGCTTCGCAACCAGGTCGCGGTCGTGCTCCAGAAGAATGTCCTCTTCTCTGGCACCATCAAGGAAAACCTCCGCTGGGGCAACCCCGACGCGACGGACGAAGAGCTCGTCGAAGCGTGCAAGCTCGCGCAGGCGGACGACTTCATCCAAAGCTTCCCCGACAAATACGATACCTACATCGAACAGGGCGGTACCAACGTCTCGGGCGGGCAGAAGCAGCGCCTGTGCATCGCGCGCGCCCTCCTCAAAAAGCCCAAGATCCTCGTCCTTGACGACTCGACGAGCGCCGTCGATACCCATACCGACGCGCTCATCCGCAAGGCATTCCGCGAATATATCCCCACGACGACCAAGATCATCATCGCGCAGCGTATCTCCTCGGTGGAGGACGCCGACCGCATCATCGTCATGGAGAGCGGCAAAGTCAACGCCGTCGGCACGCACGAAGAACTCGTCAAGACCAATCCCATCTATGCGGAAGTCTATCACTCTCAGGTAAAGGGGGCAGACAATGAAAACTAAACTGCACGCCAAAGTGCGCCCGAACACCCCCGAGGCACCTCAGGTCAAGCCCAAGAAGCAGAAGGGGACCTTCTCCCGCGTGATGAAGGCGCTCTTCCGCTACTACCCCGGCATGACGACGCTCACCATCATCTTCCTCGTCATCAACGCCGTCGTGAGCTCCGTGCCCGCCATCTTCATGGAGAATATTTACTCCGTCATCGAAGAGGCGCAGACGGCAGGGCAGACGTGGGCGGAAGTCGGCGGCGTCATCACGGGCAACATGCTCACCCTCATCGGGATGTACGTCGTTTCCCTCATCTTCGGCGCCATCCATGCGCAGCTCCTTGCCATCATCACGCAGGGCTTCCTCGCGAAGATGCGCGAGCAGATGTTCGACGGGATGCAGGACCTTCCCATCCGCTATTTCGACACGCACAATCACGGCGATATCATGAGTTACTACACGAACGATATCGACTCGCTGCGCCAGATGATCGCAGTCAGCCTTCCGCAGATCCTGCGCTCGGGCGTGATGGTTTTAACGCTCTTCGTGATGATGCTCTATTACAGCCTGTATCTGACGCTCATCGTCGTTGTGGGCATCGTCGCGATGACCTTCATCACCAAAGTCATCGGCGGCGGTTCGGGCAGATACTTCCTCGAACAGCAGCGCGCCATCGGTAAGACGGAGGGCTTCATCGAGGAAATGATGAACGGGCAGAAGGTCGTCAAGGTGTTCTGCCATGAAGAGGAGGCAAAGCGCGACTTCGACCGTGTCAACGACCATCTCTTCGAGCAGGCGGACCGCGCGAACAGATACGCGAACATGCTCATGCCCATCATCATGAACATCGGCCACATCATGTACGTCATCGTGGCGCTGTGCGGCGCGTTCTTCATGCTCGAAGGCGTGCAGAACATCGGCATCCTCGAACTCACGGACGGCAGGATCACGAACATCGTCGAGATCGCGCCCTTCTCGGTCGCCGTCGTCGTCGCCTTCCTGCAGATGGCGCGTCAGTTCAGCAACAACGTCGGTCAGGTCTCGCAGCAGGTCAACTCCGTCGTCATGGGTCTTGCGGGCGCCAAGCGCATCACGATGCTCATCGACGAACAGCCCGAAACGGACGACGGGTACGTCACCCTCGTCAACGCCAAGGAAGACGAAAACGGCAACCTCACCGAGTGCGAAGAGCGCACGGGCATGTGGGCATGGAAACACCCTCATCACGACGGCACGCTAACTTACACCAAGCTCGAAGGCGACGTGAGAATGTACGACGTGGACTTCGGCTACACGCCCGAGAAGATCGTCCTGCACAACATCACGCTGTACGCGCGCCCCGGTCAGAAAGTTGCATTCGTCGGCGCGACGGGCGCGGGCAAGACGACCATCACCAACCTCATCAACCGTTTCTACGACATTGCGGACGGCAAGATCCGTTACGACGGCATCAACATCAACAAGATCAAGAAGGGCGAGCTGAGAAGATCGCTCGGCATGGTCCTCCAGGATACCAACCTCTTCACGGGGACGGTCATGGACAACATCCGCTACGGCAGATTGGACGCAACGGACGAGGAATGCATGGCGGCAGCCCATCTTGCGGGCGCGGACGACTTCATCTCCCGTCTCCCCGAAGGGTACGACACCATGCTCACGCACAACGGCGCCAACCTTTCGCAGGGGCAGAGGCAGCTTCTGTCCATCGCGCGCGCAGCCGTTGCCGATCCGCCCGTCATGATCCTCGACGAGGCGACTTCCTCCATCGATACGAGAACGGAAGCCATCGTCCAGCGCGGCATGGATAAACTGATGGAGGGGAGGACGGTGTTCGTCATCGCCCACCGCCTCTCCACGGTCAAGAACTCCAACGTCATCATGGTGCTCGACCACGGCCGCATCATCGAGCGCGGCACGCACGACCAGCTCATCGAGCAGAAGGGCAGATACTATCAGCTCTACACGGGCGCGTTCGAACTCGAATAAAATATTCAGCTCCCCGAAAGATCGGGGAGCTTTTTTTGTTCTCTGCACAAGATAGCAGTATGAGCTTTTTTGAACGGGTGAAGGGCGGCGTGCGCCGTGCAGTGGAGAGAGGGGTTGAAATTGCCCGCCTCTTTTCCGCGCACCGTATCACGACCATCGCAGGCGCGCTCACCTTCTTTCTCGTTCTCTCCGTGGTCCCGCTCTTCTTCTGGCTCATCCTGCTCTTCGGAAGAGAAGGACTTCCCGAAGAGCCCGCATTCGAGCTCTTTGCATGGGCGGAAGAGCTTATTTCCTATTTGGTAAAGCACGCGGGGGAAGCCGCCTCGGGCGCGGGCGCCGTGCTTCTTTTGACGACGCTCTGGTCGGCATCCTCCTTTTTTTATCATCTGAGAAGGAGCGGCGAACTTCTTTCGGGCGTCTCCCGCCCGCACGGCGGGCTAAGAACGCGCCTCCTTGCTCTCCTGTTCACCCTTGCGGTCGTCGTGCTCCTTGGCGGCGTCATCGGGATGTTTGTGCTCTTGGGGAACCTCATCCATCCGCTGCCGCAGCCACTCAACGGTATATTGAAGATACTCTTTCTGTTTTGCGGGAGCTTTCTTGCCGCCATGCTCTTGAACTTTTATGCGGCGCCCAAGAAAGCAGCGAAAAAGAGAGGGCAAGAAAGCCTGCTTGTCGCCGTTCTGTGGCTCGGGGCGAGCGCCGTCTTCCTCGTCTATGCCCGCTTCGGGAACAAGGAGCAGCTGTACGGGGCGCTGTCGCTTCTCATCGTGTTCTTTCTCTATCTGTATTGGATGATGATCTGCTTTGCGGCGGGGCTGATCCTCGGCAAAAATGGGGGATTGACAAAACGCAAAAAGGGGAGTAAAATAGATGGGAATGAACCTATGGAGGACTGTATGACAAAAGTAAACGACCTTCCTTACAGCCGCGTGACGCTCGAAGAGATACAGGCGGCCTTTGAGACCTTTTTCGCAGCAGCCGAAAAGGCAAAAAGCGCGGATGACATGCTCTCGGCGCGCCAAGAGCTCATCGCCCGCCGCAGCAAATTCGACACGGCATACTGCCTTGCCAATATCCGCTTCACGCAGAACACCGCCGATCCCTTCTACAAAGGAGAGATGGACTACTACGACGAAGTGTATCCGCTCGTTCACAACGAACTTGCAAAGTACTTCCGCGTGATGCTCGAAAGTCCCTTCCGCAAGGAGATGGAGGCAGCGCTTGGGACTGTACTCTTCAAGGGCTTCGAATGCGCGGTCAAGGCGCACTCGGAAGAGATCGTCGAAGACGAGCAGCAGGAAAACGCCCTGACGACGGAGTATTCCCAGCTCATGGCGGGCATGCTCTTCGATTGGCAGGGCGAGAAGATCCCGCTCACCGTGCTCCGCGGGAAGCTGGAAGACCCCGATCCCGCCGTCAGAAAGGCGGCAGCGGATGCGATCGGTCTCGGCCTTCAGGCGAACAAGCAAAAGCTCGACGAGATCTACGATAAACTCGTGCACATCCGCGACAGGATGGCGAAAAAGATGGGCTACCACAATTATGTGGAGCTCGGCTACTACCGCATGGGCAGGACGGGCTATACGCGGGAGATGGTGGAAGCCTTCCGCGCCAACGTGAAGGGATCGCTCGTGCCCGTCGTGAGCGCGCTCAAAGAGCGCATCAAGGGGGAAATGGGGCTCGATACCTTCCGTTTCTCGGATAACGACGTCTACACCAAAGAAGGGAACCCGCCCTTCACGCTCACCATTCCGGAAGCCTTCTCGGAGGCGAGCGGGATGTATCACGAGATGGACGGCGAGATCGGCGCCTTCTTCGACAGCATGACGGAGGCGGGCGCACTCGACGTCGAGAGCCGCCACAACAAGGCGGGCGGGGGCTACTGCACCTTCATCGGCGACTATCACCAGCCCTTCATCTTCGCCAATTTCAACGGCACGACGGCGGACGCAGACGTGCTGACGCATGAATTCGGGCACGCCTACGCCTCGCACTGCATCGATGTGGGCGGCGTCGACTACGATATCGACGTGGGCGGCATGGAGACGGCGGAATGCCATTCCATGAGCATGGAATTTTTGTGCTGGCCGTATATGCGGCGCTTCTTCGGCGAACGGGAACGCGGCTACCGCTACAAGCACCTTGCCGATGCGCTCTCCTTCATCCCGTACGGCTGCATCGTAGACGAATTTCAGCATCTCGTCTACGAACATCCCGACTGGACGCCCGAGGAGCGCGACAAGGCGTATTTAGAGCTCGAGAAAGCGTACCGCCCTTATCTCACCTACGAGGGCATTCCCTATCTCGAGGAGGGCACAAGATGGCAGTATCAGGCGCATATCTTTGAAAGCCCGTTCTACTATATCGACTACTGCCTTGCGCAGACGGTCGCCTTCGGGTTCCTCGTGCTCTCGCAGAAAGACCACGACGAAGCGCTCCGCCGCTACAAACAGTTCGTCTCGGCGGGCGGCACGATTGCCTTCCGCAGCCTCGTCGAAAGAGCAGGGCTTGCCGATCCCTTCGGCGAAGGCACGCTCCAGAGCCTTGCCGAGGAAGTTTCGCGCATCCTGCAAGCCGTCAAACCGTAACAACGCATGAAAAACGCCGTCCCGCAAAGGACGGCGTTTTGATATGTCAGACTTATAAAACTCTCACGCGGATGACGCCCGAGACGCGGCGGATGAGTTCGACCGCTTCGGGGCTTAACGTATCGTCGAGATCGAGGACGAGATAAGCGTACTCGCCGCGGCTCTGATCCTGCATGTGGGCGATGTTGACGCCCTGGGAAGAGACGATCGCAAGGATCTTGGACAAGATCTCTTTGACGTTCTTATGATGCACGCACACACGGGAGACGCTCGTTCTCGGCATGGAGACGGCGGGATAGTTGACGCTGTTGGTGATATTGCCGTTTTCGAGATAATCGGTGAGCTGCTTGGCTGCCATATAGGCGCAGTTATCCTCCGCTTCGGGCGTGCTGGCGCCGAGGTGGGGCACGCAGAGGATATTCTCACGGCCTAAAAGCTTCTCGTCGGGGAAGTCGGTGATATAGCGGGAGACTTTGCCGCTTGCAACCGCTTCGATCATGGCGTCCGGATCGACGAGATCGCCGCGCGCGTTGTTGATGATGACGACGCCGTCCTTGCAGGCAGCAATGGCGTCTTTTCCGATCATGCCCTTCGTCGCAGGCGTGAGGGGAACGTGCAGCGTGATGTAGTCGCAGTTTGCAAAGATCGCGGAAAGCTCCGAAGTGAACTTGACGCGGTTATTGATGAGCCATGCGTTCTTGACGGAGATGTAAGGATCGTAGCCCATAACGGACATGCCGAGGTCGATCGCGGCATTGGCGACCATCGCGCCGATCGCGCCGAGGCCGATGACGCCCAGCGTCTTCCCGAGCACTTCTTGCCCTGCGAACTTGCCTTTTCCCTTCTCGACGAGCTTCCCTACGCCCTCCTGCCCTTTGAGCGACTGCACCCAGTTGGCGCCGTCAACGATTTTTCTGCCGCCGAGGAAGAGCTCGCAGAGGACGAGCTCCTTCACCGCATTGGCGTTGGCGCCCGGCGTATTGAAGACGACGATGCCCTGTTCGGTGCATTTCTCGATGGGGATGTTGTTGACGCCCGCGCCCGCACGCGCCACGGCGAGCAGATCATCACCGAGGGGATAGTCGTGCATCGTGAAGGAGCGGAGGATGATGCCTTCGGGGTTTTCGACGCTGTCGGAATACTCATAGCCGCGGAAGGTCTCGTCGGCGATGGGGCTGATGGAATTGAGCTTTAAGATCTTCATTTGTTTTCCTCCTCGAACTGCTTCATGTACTCGATGAGCGCCTTGACGCCTTCGACGGGCATCGCGTTGTAGATGGAGGCGCGCATGCCGCCCACCAGCCTGTGGCCTTTGAGCGAGACAAGGCCGTGCTCCGAAGCGCCCTTGATGAAGGCGGCGTCGAGGTCTTTGTCGGGAGTAACGAAGGGCACGTTCATGATGGAGCGGTACTTCTTCTCCACATGGTTGGAATAGAAGGAGGAGTTGTCGATGAAGTCGTATAAAAGCCCCGCCTTATATTCGTTGACCTCGTTGATGGCTTTGATGCCGCCGAGCTTTTTCAGGCGGCGAAGCACGAGCGTCGCCATATAGATGGAAAAGCAGGGAGGGGTGTTGTAGAGGCTGTTGTTCTCGTCCTGCACCTTCCATTTGAGCATAGTGGGACAGATGGGAAGGGGATCTTGGATGAGATCGCGCTTTGCGATGACGAGCGTCACACCCGCGGGAGCAAGGTTCTTCTGCGCGCCCGCATAGATAACGCCGAACTTTTTGACGTCGATCTCACGGGAGAGGATATCGGAAGACATATCGGCGACGAGAGGCGCCTTCGTTTCGGGGAACTCCACATAGCGCGTGCCGAAGATGGTGTTGTTTGCGCAGATATGCACATAGTCGGTATCTTCGCGGAAGGGGATGCTCTTCACGTCGGGGATGTAGGTGTACGTCTTATCCTCGGAAGATGCGACACACGCGGCGTCCCCGTAAATTTTGCCTTCCTGGAAGGCTTTCTTGGCGAAATTGCCCGTGACGACATAGTCCGCCTTCCCCTTGTGCATGAGGTTGAGGGGAACGGCTGCGAATTGCTGGCTCGCGCCGCCCTGCACGAAGATGACCGCATAGTCGTCGGGGATATTCAGAAGCTCGCGCAAAAGCGCGCTCCCTTCGTTGACGATCTCTTCAAACTTCTTGTTGCGGTGCGAGATCTCCGTGACGGACATCCCGGTGCCCGCAAAATCCAGAAACTCCTTCTGCGCTTCCTCAAGCACCTCAAGAGGCAGTGCGGAAGGGCCTGCGGAAAAGTTATAAGCTCTCATAATGACCTCCCTGAATTATAAAATTATTCGCGGAAACCGTATAAAACAGGCGTTTCCCGCGTATAAGTTACTAAAATCTATTATAGACCTTCTCGCCCTGTTTGGCAAGCATTTGACGACATTTTTTTGGCGTTCCTGCCCAATGCCACAAAATATGGGCAAAATCGCAAATTCCGCGTAAAAATGTAGGAAAAAGATATTTACTTTTATGCGTTTTTCGTGTAAAATAGAGAAAGGTATGCGCATTGCATACCGATCATCGGAATGCTTCACGCCGAGCGTGAAAAGATAGAAAACAAGATAAATTCGTCCGTGCGGGCACTCAACAGGGAAAGGAAAGCTCTTTTCTCTCTTCTTTGTTGTGCCCGAGGGCAAAGGAGCCATTTTTGGAGAAAGACAAGAGACAGGAAGGGCGGAGCGCCATCGAACTTGCCATCTTGAACGGCATCGAGGCGTATAACCGCGAACAGGCAAAGAAGAATGCGGGAGCCGCCGCAAAGAGCGAAGAAAAGCAGGACGCGAAGCTCTTCGGCAAAGAGGCGATGGAAGAGGCGGGGCTCAAGCCCAAACGCCGCTCCCGCGCAAAGGGAAAGGGCACCAAGCTCCCCGAAAACAAAGAAGAGGGGAAACAGCCCGTAAAAGAGCAGAAAGCTGTGCAGCAGCCCAAAAAACGCGGCGAAAAGGCGCAGGCTGTGCCAGCTCCCAAACAGAATGCAAAAGAGAAGGCGCCTCAGAAGGAGAAAGGCCAGCGCGGCAGAAAAAAGAGACCCATCAAAGTGCTCTTCTTCGGCGGCGTCGGCGAGATCGGCAAGAATATGACCGCCATCGAGTACGGGAACGACATCATCGTCATCGACGCGGGCATCATCTTCCCGACCGAAGAGATGCCGGGCATCGACCTCGTCTTCCCCGATATCACCTATCTCGTCCAGAACAAGAACAAGATCCGCGGCGTATTCCTCACGCACGGGCATGAGGATCACATCGGCGGCGTGCCGTATCTTATGAAGGAGCTCGATCCTTCGACGCCCGTGTACGGCTCCAAGCTCACGCTGGCGCTCGTCGACAACAAGCTCCGCGAACACCGCTTAAACAACGTCATCGAACAGACCGTCGCGCCGCACGACCGCATCAAGGCGGGGTGCTTCACCGTCAACTTCGTCAACGTCAATCACTCCATCGCGGGGGCGATGGCGCTCGCCGTGGAGACTCCCTACGGCATCATCTTCCACAGCGGCGACTTCAAGATCGACTTAACGCCCGTTGCGGGCAAGCCCATCGACCTTGCGGAGATCGCAGAGTACGGCAAGAAGGGCGTGCTCCTCTATCTTGGGGAGTCGACCAACATCGAACGCCCCGGCTATACGATGAGCGAAAAGGTGGTGGGGACGACGCTCGAGCATCTCTTTGCGGAGAACGCAGACCGCCGCATCATCATCGCAACGTTCGCTTCCAACGTCCATCGCTTGCAGCAGATCATCGACATTGCCGTCAAATTCCGCCGCAAGGTGGCGTTCTCGGGGCGCAGTATGTTCAACGTCGTCGAAGCTGCCCTCAAGATCGGGGAAATGACCATCCCCGAAGGCGTCATCGTCGACGTCGAAAAGACCAAGAATTATTTCGACCGCGAGATCGTCATCATCTCCACCGGTTCGCAGGGCGAGCCCATGAGCGCGCTCACACGCATGGCGGCGGGCGAATTCAACAAGGTGACCATCGGCTCCAACGATACGATCATCATCTCGGCAAGCCCCATCCCCGGCAACGAGCGCATGATCTACAGCGTCATCAACAACCTCTACAAAAAGGGCGCCAAAGTCGTGTATGAGAGCCTTGAGAAGATCCACGTCTCGGGCCACGCCTGCCAGGAAGAGCACAAGATCCTGCACACGCTCTTGAATCCCAAGTTCTTCATCCCCGTGCACGGCGAGTACCGCCACTTAAAACGGCACGCCCTGCTCGCGGAAGAGCTCGGCATGAATCCTTCACGCATCTTTATCCCCGATATCGGCAACTGCGTCGAAGTGACGGACGATAGCCTGCGCCAGGGGGAGAGCTTCCCTGCGGGCGCGCGCCTCATCGACGGCGAGGGCTTTGAGGACTACGGTAAGAGCGAAGTGCTCAAAGACCGCCTCAGAATGTCCGAAGAAGGGCTCGTGGTCGTCTCCGTCGTGCTCTCGAGCGGCGTCGTTCTGGGCGATGCGGACGTCGAATGCCGCGGCATCGTCTTCCAGGACGAGCAGAACGCCATGCGGGAGCTTAAAAACATCGTCGAAAAGACGCTCGACAGCGTCAACGTGCAGACAGCGCCTTCCGACATTGCGGCGGCTTTGAAGCGCGCCGTCAAGAACCATCTCTTCAAGAAGACCAAGCAGTCTCCCATGATCCTTCCCATCGTGCAGGAGCTGTAAGAAAAAAGACCGCGCACGCCGCGGTCTCTTGCTATTTCCTATGGACGAACGCTTTTCAGAGCTTTACGCCCTCCGCGAGGAGGCAAAAAAGGGGCGCGATCCCACCGCGCCCGACGAGACGCTTTCTTATCTCCTTTCCGCCGTGCGCGGAAGGGCGCCCGAACGCATCCTCGAGATCGGGGCGGCGGAAGGGCTCACTTCCTGCGCGATGCTTTTCACGGAGCCTTTTGCCCAACTTACCGCCATCGAACGCGACGCGGAGCGGGCAGAAAAAGCGCGCGAAAATTTCCGCCGTTTCGGCGTCGAGACGCGCGCCGTGCTCCACGAGGGGGATGCGGGGGAGATACTGCCTCTTCTGGAAGGAGAGTACGATCTCATCTTCCTCGACGGACCAAAGGTGCAGTACCGCCGCTATCTACCCGATTGCAAACGGCTTTTGAAGAAGGGCGGCGTGCTGCTTTCGGACGACGTGCTGCTCTTCGGCTGGGTGGACGGCTCCGTTCCCGTGCCGCACAAACGAAAAATGCTCGTGGAACATATTAGAGAATATCTCGAACTTCTCAAAAGCGATCCCGACTTTGAAACGGAGGTGCTGCCCATCGGCGAAGGCCTCGCCGTGAGCGTGAAAAAAACATGAAGCCGCTTGTCTTTCTCAACGGGCCGATGGGCGTGGGAAAAAGCACCGTCGCAGCCCTTTTGCAGCGGAAATTCGACCGCTGCGCCTATCTCGACGGAGACTGGTGCTATCGGGTGCATCCTTTCCGCGTCACAAAGGAGAGTAAAGCGCTCATCCTGAATAATATTGCCTTTCTTCTCGACGGCTATCTGAAAAGTCCCGACGTCGATCTCGTGCTCTTTACCTGGGTGATGAATCAACGTGAAATCCGCGACACCGTCCTCTCCAAGATGAGGGAAGCGGGAAGGTGCCTCTTCGTGACCTTGACCGCCTCGGAAGAGATGCTCACGATGCGTTTTGCCAAGGACATCGCGGCAGGGCTCCGCACGCAGGAGGGCTTGCATCGGGCGCTCTCCTATCTGCCCGATTACGACGCCGATTTTGGCGGTCTCAAACTGATGACGGACGGAAAGGAGCCAGACGAGCTCGCCGAGATCGTCAAAGCGTATATTTCGACCCATCGGGAGGACTGACATGACAAGATGCGAACTGCTTGCCCCCGCGGGCAATCTCAACAAATTAAAACTTGCATTCTACTACGGGGCGGACGCCGTCTATGTGGGCGGCAAGAGCTTTTCCCTGCGCACCTTTGCCGATAATTTTACCGACGAAGAGCTTGCGGAGGGCATTGCTTTCGCCCACGCGCGCGGCAAAAAGGTGTATGTCGCCGTCAACATCTTCGCCCGCAACGCGGACTTTGCACAGCTTCCCGGATACTTCCGCACATTGGAGCGCCTCGGGGCGGACGCCGTGCTCGTCTCCGATCTAGGCGTCTTCCGCGCGTACAGAGAGGCGGCGCCCTCTCTTCCCATCCATATCTCCACGCAGGCAAATACGACGAACAGTCAGTCTGCTGCCATGTGGAAGGAGCTCGGTGCGAGCCGCGTGGTGCTTGCGCGCGAACTCTCCTTAGAAGAGATCGCAAAGATCCATGAAGAAAACCCCGGCCTCGAACTCGAAGCCTTCGTGCACGGGGCAATGTGCATCTCTTACAGCGGCAGATGCCTTCTTTCCGACTATCTCGACGGCCGCTCTTCCAACCGCGGGGCGTGCGTGCAGGCGTGCCGCTATCGCTATGAGATACGGACGCAGGAATGCAGGAACGACGGCTGGACGGAAGTGCAGGAGGACGAAAAGGGGACGTACTTTCTCAACAGCAAGGACCTCAACATGAGCGCGCATCTGAGCGGGCTCGAACAAGCGGGCGTGTGTTCCTTCAAGATCGAAGGGCGCATGAAGAGCGAATACTACTTAGCGACCGTCGTCAATGCCTATCGCCGCATCCTGGACGGGGGCGATCTCCAAACGCTGCAGGAGGAGCTCTCCTGCGCCGCCCACCGCGACTACACGACCGCCTATATGCTGGGTAAGAACGGCAAGACGGTCTCCTACGACAATTCCCAGACCAAGGGAACGTGCGAGTTCATCGCCGTCGTCAGAGGCTATAAAGGCCCCGAGAGCGGTTTTGGGAACGGCTCCGGAGATGGTCCCGGACACTGCGGTCGCGCATATGCCGAAATGCGCACGCGCTTCTATGAAGGCGACGTCCTCGAGATCCTGTCTCCTTCGGATGCGTTCGGAAAAGAAATCGTCGTCACCCATATGAAGGACAGCACGGGCGCCCCCTGCACGGACGCCAAGCGCGTGCAGGAGATCGTCTCTTTTGACTGCACTTATGCGCTGCACGAGGGCGATATCCTGCGCAGGAGACGCTGAAATGCGCTGCCTCTTTCTCTATCACGAAGGGAGCGGACGCGGCAAAGCCGGGAAGAAGCTGCCCTATATCAAAAGGCGCCTGAAAAGCGTCTATTCGCAGGTGGACGCCGTAAAGACGACAAGCCCCGAAGAGCTGACCGCGCGCGTGAAGGCGGGGCTGTCCGCATACGACGCCGTCATTTTCTCGGGCGGAGACGGCACCTTCAACGACGTTTTACAGGCGGCGGAGGGGAGCGGGACGCCGCTCGGCTATCTGCCGACGGGTACGGTCAACGACGTCGCGCGCTCGCTCGGCATCCCGAGGAGCGTCAAAGGGGCGCTCAGCGTCATCCTCGAAGGACGAGCGGAAAAGCTCGACTGCATGAGGGTGGGGGAGCGGCGCGCCATGTATATCGTCGCGGCGGGGGCTCTCACGAGCGCCACTTACAATACGCCCCAGCCCCTGAAACGCGTGATGGGGGCGGCGGCATATGCCGTGGAAGCCGTTTTGCACGAACTTGATTTCCGCGTTTTTCCTTTGAAGATCGTCTGCGACGGGAAAGAAATGCAGACTTCCACCGTGCTCGTGTTCGTGCTCAACGGGCGCTCTGTCGCGGGCTGGCCCATCAACCGCAATGCAAGCATGAAGGACGGAAAGCTTGAAGTCGTCGTCATCCGTCAGGCGACAAAGCCAAATCTTTTCCAGAAACTCACGAAGTACTTTTCGCTCGCGTCCCTCTTCCTCTTCGGATGCAGGGTAAAGAAAAAGGATATTGCGACGATGAGCGGGAAACACATCTCCATCGAGACGGAACAGGACGTTACCTGGGACTTTGACGGCGAAGAGGGCGTGAAGGGAAACATCGAGGTGACGGCGGAACGGGGCAATGTAAAACTATTCGTGCCGCGCGGAAAAAAAGTATAAATTCACGGCGAAAAACGCTTGCTTTTTGCGCGTGCTTTTCGTATAATAGATGAGCGTTGTGAAGCGCGGCGTGCTACTGTGGCTCAGTCGGTAGAGCAGCTGATTCGTAATCAGCAGGTCGCCGGTTCAAGTCCGGCCAGTAGCTCCATTTACCCCATATGTTGTAGTTATATCGCAAATGTAACCACAATATGTGGGGTTTTTCTTTTATAAAAAATACAGCACAAAGCCATCGCCTTCAAACGGCGGCTTAATTTCTGCTAAAATTATAATCAAGTCTTGACAAAATAAGAATACAGTGCTAAAATAATAGCACTATGGATATGAAATACGATTTTCAAAATTTTATCGAAGAGCGGAAATTGCAGGCCGTTGCGAACGACCTTGTCGAACGGGTCAGAGCGAGAAGAAAGGCACAAGGCTTAACGCAACGGCGTCTTTCCGACCGATCGGGCGTCAGTTATTCGTCGTTGCGCAGATTCGAAACGACGGGGGAGATATCACTTGGCTCATTGCTTCGGCTTGCGCAGACTCTCGGCTGTCTCGAAGATTTCAATGCAATTTTCGGACGAAAGGCGATAACAGACTCAAAGAAGCTTGAAAGATGATCTTAAAAGTTGCGATCGGGCGGATATCGTATGTCTGCTGCGGCACAAGAAGAAGACGTTCTGCCGGCATAAGACATCGCAGAGCGCATCGCTCTTTTCTTAAAATCTGACCCGAACATCTTCTTCCCGGACACCGAAGAAGCATAAAGGCCGCCAAATACAAGTCCCTCAAACACCGAAAAGGCAAAAACCGCCGTCTCGAAAAGTTCAAAATTCATCCGGAAAACTTTTCCGAAGGGTATTGATTTTCGCTCCACGGTTTGCTATAATAGGTTTATTAAATACAATAGGGGGAAAACTATGGCATTAAAACTCAACAAAGAGTTCTTCGGCGTTGTGATGGCTCCCAAAAAAGAGGAAGTCTATCCCGGCGGCGGCGTGCTCTATCCGCGCGTCATCGAACTGCACCATGCAGGGGAGGAGAACGGAACGCTGCTTGCGACGTTCGATCACTCTACGCTCAAAGAACCGCCCGTCTCGCCCATCTATGAGAGCACGGACGGCGGAAAAACATGGTCGCACCGCTCCGACATGGCAGATACCAAAAACGGCTGGGGCATCCGCTTCCAACCCGTCCTCTTTGAGCTTCCCAAGCAGTGCGGCGATCTTCCCGCAGGCACGCTGCTCTTTTCGGGCAACTCCGTGCCGCTCGACTTCCACGCGACCGAACTTCAGCTCTATATCAGCCGCGACCACGGCAAGACGTGGGAATACCGTTCGAGCTACGCGATAGGCGGGCCTCCCATCGAGCAGAATTTTGACGAGCTCGGCCCCGTGTGGGAGCCCTTCATCTACCTCAACAAGGAAGGGGACATCACCATCGTCTTTACGGACGAGCGCCCGCATACCGACAGGCGGCTCAACCAGACGCTCGCCGTCATCAGCTCGAAGGACGGCGGCAAAACGTGGGGGGAGGAGAAGCTCGTTGTCGCGATCCCCGACGGCGTGCACCGCCCCGGCATGGCGATCGTCACGCAGCTTCCCAACGGCAAATACTTCATGTGCTATGAGATCGTCGGCGAGCCGGACTGCGACGTCCACTTCAAGATAAGCGACGACGGGATGGACTTCGGCGATCCCGCTTCGTGGGGGACCCGTCCCGAAACAAAGGAGGGAAAGTTCGTCGGAAGCATGCCCTATTGCCTTTGGACGAAGAACGGCGGCCCGAACGGCACCATCATCTTAAGCGGCAAGCGCGACAGCGGCTGGCTGGGACTGAGAGACCCGGGGAACTTCCTCGTCAACTATAACCTCGGCGAAGGCCCTTGGGAGCAGGTGCCGATGCTCGTTTCTTACGACTCCCGCATCCATCAGGCGGGGTGGAGCATGGGCATGGCGGTCATCGAAAACGATACCAAGCTCATTCAGCTTGCACCCACGCAGATGGATCCCGTGCTTCTTCAGATCACTTTCGGTCTTGCCTCGATGGAAACAACGGAAGACTAAATTTTATAACGAAAGAGGGCTGCGAATACGTCGCAGCCCTTCATTTTTATCTTAAAATTGCATTTTTCGCCGTTTTGCATAGTACTATGCGTGACATAATATATCTGATTTTGCCAATCAAATGAGTGTTTCGTATTCTTCATAGAGTGTATCCGACTCCGAGCGCAGCGCCTCCAATTTCCCGGTGATCTCTTTGACCGCCGTATAATCGGCGGCACGGGCGGCGAGCTCCTCGTTGAGTTCCTCTTCTTCCGCCTCTAAAGCTTCCAAACGCTCCTCGATCTCTTTGGTTCGCTGTTTGCGCTTTGCATCGCGCGCCCTGTCTTCTTTGGAACGGTATCCCTGCACGGGCGTCTTCTCTTTCTCCGCTTTCTCCTTGAGGGGGGCAGGCTTTTTCTCCGCGCTGCGCCCGTCCAGAAATTCCCGATAGCTTCCCGAGAAGAGGGTGAGCGCGTTATCCTCGATGAGCGCGATCTTGTTTGCGATCGCCTCGATGAAGCGGCGGTCATGGGAAACAAAGAGGATGGTCCCGTCAAACCGTTTCAAAGCTTCCTCGAGCGCTTCGCGGGCGGGAAGATCGAGGTGGTTGGTCGGCTCGTCCAGAAAGAGGACGTTGCCGCGGCGGCTTTCGAGAAGGGCAAGTTCCAGCTTTGCGCGAAGCCCGCCCGAAAGCTCTCTGACCTTTTTACCCACATCCTCCGCCTCGATGCCCGCCTGTGCGAGAAGCTTGCGCGCGTCCGTTTGCGTCATGAGGCTGTTCTTGCCCCAGAAGGCGTCGAGCACGCGGTCCTCAGGGTCAAGGTCGGCGTTCTCCTGATCGTAGTAGCCGATGCGCACGAATTTTGCATGCTGCACACTGTCGCTCTCACGCAGAAGATACTTCAAAAGCGTCGTCTTGCCCGTACCGTTTTCGCCCGTGAGCGCGCATTTTTCGCCGCGCAAGAGGGTAAAGTCTGCGTCTTTGATGAGGAGTTTTCCGTCAATGCTTAGATCGAAATGACGGGCTTCCACGACGCGCTCATAGGGCTGCGTGTCGTATTCAAAGACAAAGCGCGGCGGCTTAGAGGGAGGCACGGGTTTTTCCAGCTTTTCCATGCGCTCCAATTGATTGACGCGCGAAAGTGCGCTCTTTGCCGTGGTGGCGCGCACGAGGTTGCGGTCGATATAGTCCTGAAGCTTGGCGATCTCTTCCTGCTGCTTTTCGTATTCACGCCACTGCTGCTTCAAAAGCTCTTCCTTCAGCACTTTATACTTGCTGTAATTGCCCTTGAAGGAGAGCACCTTTCCGCGCTCCAGCTCCAGCGTGCGCGCAGTGAGGCGGTCGAGGAAGTAACGGTCGTGGGAGACGATGAGCATCGCCCCGCGATAGGACGTGAGATAATCTTCGAGCCAGAAGAGCGTCTTGATGTCGAGGTGGTTGGTCGGCTCGTCGAGAATGAGAAGTTCGGGCTCCTCCAAAAGCAGACGGCAAAGTTTTAAGCGCGTCTTTTCCCCGCCCGACATCGTGGAGACGATCTGATCGTACATCTCCTCAAAGCCCATGCCATTGAGAACGGTGCGGATGCGCACTTCGACATGATAGCTGTCGCGCGCGTCGATGCGGCGCTGCAGACTCTCAAGCTCGGAGGCGAGTGAAACGCGCTCCTTCTCATCGGCGCGGGAAAAGGCCGCCTGCGCCTGTTCGAGGCGGGAGATAAGACGGCGGTCTTCTTCAAACACTTCGCTCATCGCAGAAAAGACGGTGCCTTCCGATTCCAGCCCGCCGTTCTGAGGAAGATAACCGATCCTGAGGTTGTTCTTGCGGAAGACGTTGCCCTCATCAGGCGTGAGTTCGCCGAGAAGCAGCCTCAAAAGAGTGGTCTTGCCTTCGCCGTTGCCGCCGATAAAGCCGACGCTCTCGTTTTCGTGCAGCGCAAAAGAGACATCCTGCAAGATGGGGACGTCGCGATAGGCAAAGGAGACATTTTCAAAAGAGATAAGCATACTTTTCTCCGTGTGAGAGATGCTGTTAAAATGAACGAAACGAAGTTATTTGCCGCCGTGCGGAATGCGGAAGTGCGCCTCAGAAGCGCATCTCCGAAAGAGTGTGCCAGGTTGGTCAGACGCATCTTCGTGCTCAAAAAACAGCTCTTAGAGGGCCGCTGAATCGTGTAAGATCCCGCCGCCGTCAGAAGTCCCACGAAGGGATGAACGCCTTCCCGGCGCTCTCTTTTTCCTGTGTGAAGACGGTCTCAAAGCCGAGCGTTTCCGCATAATCGAGCACGCGGCGGTATTCACGCGCGGTGATGGGGCGGGCAAGTTCGGGGAAGCCCTCGACCTCGCCCATCGGCGTATATTGCCGCATGAGGGAGAGAGGCACGTTTCCGGGAAGCACGCCCTTCAAAAAGTCAAGCACCTTCAAAGAGTCCGAGGTGCACATGGGGAGCACCAGATGGCGGACGATACAGCCCGAGAGCATTTTGCCCGTTTCATCGTAAGAGACGGGCTTTTTCGCCATAAAGGCGACTGCTTCGCCTGCGCGCTCGAAATAGTCCTTTCTCCCCGTATAGCGCTCGGAAAGAGCGGGGGAGCAAAATTTAAGATCGGGCAGATAGACGTCGATAAAGGGGTCGATGCGTTCGAGCGCCGAAACGAGGGCATAGCCGCTCGAATTGTAGACGACGGGAACAGCAGGCCGATAGAGGGCGAGCGCTTCCGCAATGAGATCGGAGACGTGGTCGGGCGTCACAAGGTTGATATTGTCGGCGCCCATCTCTTCCAATTCCCGGAAGATCCCTATCAGCTCTTCGGGGGTCACGCTCTTGCCGCGCTTGGCGCGCGAGACTTCGTAATTCTGGCAAAAGACGCAGCGCAGGGAACAGCCGCCGAAAAAGACCGTCCCGCTCCCGTTCTTATGGGAGATGGGCGGCTCTTCGAAGGGATGAAGATAGTACTTCGCCACGGTGAGCCCCTTCACACCGCAGCGGCCGAACGTCTTTTCTCTGTCCGCCCCGCATTGAACGGGGCAAAGCCTGCATTCCATAGGGCGATTATAACATCTTGCTCTTGAAAAATCAACTTCCTTTGCAAATGCAAACACATTTAGTTGACTTTTCCTGCTTTCGCGATTATAATCGGTGGGTAAAACGATCGGAAGGAATTACGAAAGCATGAGAAGATTTTTTTCCAGCGAGAGCGTGACGGAAGGGCATCCCGATAAGGTATGCGACCGCATCGCCGACACCATTTTGGATGAACTCATCAAAGGAGACAGCGAAACGCGCGCGGCAGTGGAATGCTGCGCCGCCTACAATACGCTCTTCATCACGGGCGAAGTGACGAGCAGGGCAAGCGTGGACTATTCCGCCGTTGCCCGCAAAGTCATCCGCGAGATCGGCTATACGACGGGCGATTTCGCCTTCGACAAGTGCAATATCATCGAACTTATCCACGGGCAGTCGCCCGATATTGCGCTCGGCGTCGATTCGTCCCTCGAAGACAAGACGGGAGGCGAGGCAGCCGACCGTCTCGGCGCAGGCGATCAGGGCATGATGTTCGGCTATGCCTGCCGCGAGACGGAAGAGCTGATGCCGCTTCCCATCATGCTTGCGCATAAGCTTGCAAAGAAGCTTTCAGAGCTTCGGAAGGACGGCACGCTTCCCTATCTCCGCCCGGACGGCAAAACGCAGGTCACCGTGGAATACGACGGCAAGACGCCCGTCCGTGTCGATACGGTGGTGCTCTCCACCCAGCACGACGCCGAAGTCTCGCAGGAGCGCATCGCGGCGGACATGAAGCAATATGTCATCGGCGCGGTCATCCCCGGACAATTCCTCGATGCAAACACGAAGTATCTCATCAACCCCACGGGCAGATTTGAGATCGGCGGGCCGGAAGGGGACTCGGGGCTCACGGGCAGGAAGATCGTCGTCGATACCTACGGCGGCAGATGCCCGCACGGCGGCGGAGCATTCTCGGGCAAAGACCCCACGAAGGTGGACCGCAGCGCAACGTACATGGCGCGCTATATCTGCAAGAATGTGGTAGCATCCGGGCTTGCAGATGAAATGGAGCTGCAAGTAGCCTATGCGATCGGCGTTGCCCGCCCCGTTTCGGTGTTCGTCGATACCTTCGGCACGGGCAAAGTGGATGACGAAGCGCTTGCCGAAATCGTCAAAAAGGAATTCGATCTCCGCCCTGCGGCCATCATCGAAACGCTCGGTCTGCGCAAACCCATCTACGCGGAAACTTCCGCTTACGGGCACTTCGGCAGAGAGGCTTTCCCCTGGGAGCGCACCGACCGCGCGGAAGCTCTTAAAAAACATCTCCAATAAAATCAAGCGCTCTCTCCAAACAGCGGAGGGAGCGCTTTTGATATGTGATGCAAAACTGAATAAAAGTAGGTCATTTGCCTTCATTTACATGGGTGAGGCCGTATTCCATGATCTTGGTCACATGATCGTCGTCAAGGGAATAGCGCACTTCCTTGCCTTCCTTCACGCCCTTCACGAGTTTTGCCCCGCGCAGCACGCGCAGCTGATGGGAGACGGCGGAATCGGTCATTTTCAGCGTTTCGGCAAGTTCGCCCACATACATATCGCGAAGCTGCAGGCAACTCAAGATCTTCGCGCGCGTCGGGTCGCCGAACATCTTAAAGAGGCTCGCAAGGTCGTAGAGGGTGTCGTCGTCGGGCAGCTGCCGCCTGACAGACTCCGCCGAAAAGAGTTCTCTCTCATCCATGTTCTGCCTCCCGTATGCGCAAAATGCAGCATCGCTTATTTGAACGTGTTTTCAAATGTTCAATAAATAGTATAGCGCAGGACAGCCGATTTGTCAACTGATTTTGGAAAAAAGAGGCAAGTTTTCATGCAGCAGACAAAATCAAGCGCGCGGAAGACGCGAAATAGCAGCCCGCGGGGCGGCAAAAAGCGCCGCCCCGCGGGCATTTCTTTCTAAGTACCAATCCCAAGCTCTCCCGCTCACAACGCCGTAGGACAAATAGATTCTATCAAAACATTATTTTTTCTTATCAAGCGCCCTACATTTGATGCTTAACTATTTTCATTCCTTAAATTGATGGTTATTAGATGTAATTACGCCTACAAGCCAATCGACATAGGGATGATCGATAAGATATCTGTGAAGATAATCTATCGCTGTTTTCAAAGATTTTTCAGGTGTTTCTTCTTCGCTATACCAATTATTGTCTGATTCGATATAATCTTTACCTTCCAATATAATAATGTCGCCGCCTAAAATTTTCTCTCCATGATCTACTGCGCAATACATAAAATCTATCGCCGAAACCAAATCAAAATATAAGCCTTTCAATCCGTATTGGCGTAAATCATAAACTTTATATTCTTTGTTGAAGAATACCATTTATTAGAACCTCCTGAAAAAACGATGAGTGCTAATTGGGGTCATTAAAATAGAAATCCGTTTACATTACTACACCACTTGAATAATTTATACCCGATCCCCGCTGCTTTGTCAAGAAAAAGCCGCCCGAAAACGGACGGCTCTCTGACGAGCAAAGATAAATTAGCGGCTGGAAGAGGGAACGGGCGCGCCTGCGGGAGCCGCTTCGAATGCATCGGTATCGCGGCGCCTGTCTTTGCCCGTAAAGAAGAGGGCAACGGTGCCGGGGCCGACGTGCGAACCCGTGCAGAGGTCGTAGTACTCGATGACGATATTGGAAGCGCCCATGCCGCGCAGCATTTCGGCAAGCGCTTTGGCGTCATCTTCGCAGTCGGCGTGCGTGATGAAGACGGGCGCGGAAACGTCGTCCACGCGTTCGCTGTACTTGCGGGCGAGCGCCATGAGCGCCTTCTTCCTGCCGTGTTCGCGGCCTTCAAAGACGATCTTGGCATTGGTGCTGCCGTCCGCGCGGAGCACGGGCTTGATGTTGAGCAACGTTCCTGCGATCGCAAGCGTCGTCGAGATGCGCCCCGTGCGTTTGAGATATTTGAGATCGCCCACCGTGAGATAGCTGTTCACCTTATAGGCATTGACGCGTGCCCACTCGGCACAGGCTTCGAGGCTTTCGCCCATGTCGCGGAGCGAAGCGACGCGAAGCGCGATCGTGCCTTCACCCATGGAGGCGTTCTTACTGTCGACGACCTCGATCTTGCGCTCGGGATAGCGCCCTTTCAGTTCCTCGGCGGCCCTGACTGCCTGCTGATAGGTACCGCTCACACCCGAAGAGATGAGCAGAAGGAAGACGTCTTTGCCCGCTTCCAGCACGGGAACGAGCGCCTCTTGAATATGTTCCTCGGAAAGAAGGGACGTCTTGACGTCGGCGCCCGCGCGCATATCGTCATAGAGCTGCTTTGCAGTCTCCTCAAAGGGAACGTTCTCATCAAAACAGAGGCGTTCCTCGCCGTCGACGAGATAGTGATAGGGGATGACGGAAATGTTGTGTTCCTTGCGAAGCGCGGCGGGGATGTTTGCCGCAGAATCAACGATGATCTCAAACGAAGCCATATGACCCTCCATGATCTTTGCTTTTTCGGGAAGCGCGCCTGCACGCACCTGCCCGCTGACATCTTTAGTTTATCCTTCTTCCGCGCAAAATTCAACCTATTCCTTTAAAAGGCGGCTCTATGTCTTTCTTTGTTCGTTCTATTGCATAAAAAACGCACTCTACTGAGAGTAGAGTGCGTTTTTTAAGGCCGTTTTGCGCTCAGCGGACAAGAGAAAAGGTATCTTCGAGAGACTTACGCTTCTTTTCGCGGATCTCATATCCTTCCGCCGCATAGCCGACGGCAACGATATGGGGGATGCGCACTTTTTCGGGCAGTCCCAATATTTCGCGCAATTTCTTTTCGCTGCGCCAGCCGAGGATGCAGGACGAAAGCCCCGCCGCGTCGGCGGCGAGCACGAGATGCGCCGTCATGATGCCGATGTCGTTGTGCAGAAAGTCGGTGTTCTTGAAGCGGCTCCCGACCGTCGCCGAAAGGTTGCCCGTGCCTTCGAGCACGACGACGAACGCAGGGGCGTCGGATGCGAATTTGTTCATGCCAAGGTCCTGCACGCCCGCCGCGAGAGCTTTCGCTTTTTCTCCCGTGACGGCAAGGAGCTTCCACGGCTGGCTGTTGCAGGCAGAGGGCGCAAGGAGAGCAAGGCGGCAGATCTCCGTTAAAAGCTCATCCGAAACGGGTCTGTCCGGATCGAAAGCGCGGCAGCTCTGGCGATGCAGATACAATTGTTCGATGTCTTTGAGTTCCATGATGTCCTCCAAGATAAAATAAGGCGCGGCGAAGCGCCGCGCCTTACCCGTTTTTTACTTTGCAAGGCTCTTCTTTGCCTTTTCGACGACGTTTTCGACCGTGAAGCCGAACTGCTTGAAGAGCAGGGGAGCAGGGCCGCTCGCGCCGAAGGTGCTCATGGCAACGATCTCGCCCTTGTCGCCCGCGTATTGATACCAGCTGTAAGGGGAACCCGCTTCCACACACACGCGCGCCTTGACCGCGGAGGGGATGACGCTCTCCTTATACTCGTCGGACTGCTTCTCGAATTCCTCGAAGCAGGGCATGGAGACGACGCGCGCCTTGATGCCCTCTTCCGCAAGCTGCGCCTTTGCCTTGACGCAAAGCTCGACTTCCGAGCCCGTGGCAAGCAGCAGCACGTCGGGCGTGCCGTCGCAGTCGTCGAGGACATATGCGCCCTTCAATGCCGCAAGACCGCTGTTTTCGTACTGAGGCAGGTTCTGACGGGTGAGCACGAGCGCGGTGGGCGCGGTACCCGTGAGCGCGGAGATCCACGCCGCCGCCGTCTCCTTGCCGTCTGCGGGACGATACACCTTCATGTTGGGGATGGAGCGGAGCGCGATGAGCTGTTCGACGGGCTCATGCGTCGGGCCGTCTTCGCCGACGCCGATGGAGTCGTGCGTCAGGATGTAGACGACGGGGATATTCATGAGCGCCGAAAGGCGGATGGCGTGTTTACAGTAATCAGAGAAGATGAAGAAGGTCGCACAATAAGCGCGGAGGCCGCCGTGCAGCTGCATGCCGTTGGTGATGGCAGCCATTGCGTGCTCGCGGATGCCGAAGTGCATGTTCCTGCCCTCATAGTGGCCGGGAGCAAAATCGCCGTAGGTGATGGCATCGGTATTCTTCATATCGGAGAGGTTGGAGGGAGCGAGGTCCGCAGAACCGCCGATGAGTTCGGGCACGAGGGCAGCGATCTTGTTGAGGACGACGGAGGAAGTCTGACGGGTCGCCATGGGCTTCTCCCACTTGAAGAGGTCTTCGACTTTGGTGAGATCGACCATCTCGCCGCTCATTGCCGCCTTGTATGCCTTGGCAAGTTCGGGATATGCCTTCTCATATTCGGCAAACATCGCCTTCCAAGCCGCTTCCTTCTCCGCGCCGCGCGCGCCCGCTTCTGCCGTGTGGGCAAAGACTTCGGCGGGGACGTCGAACGCCTCCGTGCAGGGCCAGCCGAGCTTTTCCTTGGTCTTTTGCAAATTCTCGACGCCGAGAGGGGAACCGTGGCACTTGTGGCTGCCCTCAAGAGGGGTGCCGTAGCCGATCTTGGTCTTGCAGATGATGATGGAAGGCTTGCTCTTTTCCGCCTTCGCCTCTTCGATCGCCTTTGCGATAAGAGCGACGTCGTCGGGATGAGAGACGAGGTCGACGTGCAGCACCTGCCAGTTCTGCGCCGCAAAGCGCATGCCGACGTCTTCCTTGAAGGTAATGTCGGTATCGCCCTCGATGGTGATGTCGTTGTCGTCATAGAAGAGGATGAGTTTGCCGAGCTCGTGCGTGCCTGCAAACGAGCAAGCTTCATAGGAGATGCCCTCTTCGAGGCAGCCGTCGCCGCACAGCGCATAGGTGTAGTGATCGACGACGGGGAAGCCCTCGCGGTTGAAGACGGCGGCAAGATGCGCCTCCGCGACCGCCATACCGACGGCATTTGCGATGCCCTGGCCGAGAGGACCCGTCGTCGTCTCGATGCCGACAGTGTGACCGTACTCGGGGTGACCGGGCGTCTTGGAGCCGAGCTGGCGGAAATTCATGATGTCTTCCTTGGTGAGCCCGTAGCCGTAGAGATAGAGCAGGGAATAATCGAGCATGGAGCCGTGGCCCGCAGAGAGCACGAAGCGGTCACGATCGTCCCACTTGGGATCCTTGTTGTTGAACTTCAGAAAATTCTGGAAGAGGGTATAGGCGATGGGCGCAGAGCCGAGCGGAAGCCCGGGATGACCCGAATTTGCCTTTTGAATGGCCTCCGCCGAAAGAATGCGGATGGCGTTGATGGTGAGCTGATCCATGATTGTTACTCCTTATTTGATATAGTTTTTGAGATTTTCCGTGAGAAGAAAGCTTTCGTAGCCCGAAAGGAAGGCATACAGTTCCTTTGCAATGATCTGATTGCCGCCCGTACGGTTGCTCTCCACATTGATGGGGAGGATGGGTTCGTGCAGGCTCATGCGGACGAGCGCCCAGCCGTCGCCGTGCTCCCCGTCGAAGTTGATGCGCACGCCTTCAAAGTTATTCGGCGCGGGAGAAAGATAGGGCGTTTTCTCGACGTACTCCCGAAGATCCTTCAAAAGCCCTGCGCCGAGCGTTTTAAAGTCGCACCCCGGCACAAATTTCAGCCTGATCTCGGATGCCTCCCGAGGCTCGGGAAGATCGGAAATGAGCGCCATGAGGTCTTTCCCTTCCTTCGCGCACTTTGCAAGGGCGATGAGGAGCCGCGTCACGAGATAGGCGCCGTCGTCAAGGAAGTAGTTTTCCTTCAAGGCAGCGTGGCCGCTCGTCTCGATGGCGAGAGGGGAGTACTTGCCCTCCGCATTGAGGCGCTTGCTCTCGTTGATGACGTTCTTATACCCGCGCTTGAAACGGTGATGCACGCCTCCGTGCGCCGCAATGAAGGACGCGAGCCCGTCGCTCGTCACGGAATCGGTGACGATATAGGAGCCGGGATGCTCTTCAAGCAAGATCGCGGAAATGAGCGCGATGAGGCGGTTGCGGTTGATCTCCTCGCCGTCCGAAGAGACTGCCCCCGCACGGTCGACGTCGGTATCGAAGATGATGCCGAAATCGGCATGGTTCTCTTTGACCGCCGCGCAGACGGACTGCATCGCCGTCTCGTTCTCGGGATTGGGGATGTGGTTGGGGAAGCTCCCGTCGGGCTCCAGAAACTGCGAGCCCGTCGTGTCCGCCCCCAGAGGCTTCAAGACGAGGTCGGCATAAAATCCGCCCGCGCCGTTGCCCGCGTCCACGAGGATGCGCTTGCCCGCAAGAGGCTTCTCCATGCCCGTCGCCGCGCGCACCTTTTCCACAAGGTCGTTTGCATACTTGGGAAGATAGCTTCTTTCCTCCCGCTTGCCGCCGCCCGCAGGGAATTCTCCCTTTGCCGCGATCTCCAGCACTTCGGAAAGGTCGCTGCTTTCGAGGCCGCCCTCTTTGACGAAGAATTTGAGCCCGTTCTTCTGATAGGGCAGATGGCTCGCCGTGATCATCACCGAAGCGTCCGCGCCGAACCCGTCCTGCAGCAGCATGAACATGGAAGGCGTCGAAGAAAGCCCTGTGAGGACGACGTCCCCGCCGCAGGCATTCACGGCGTCCGCAACGAGCGCCGAGATGTGGCCCGCCGAAAGGCGGGAATCATGCCCGACGGCAATGACGGGCTGTGCCTTTCCCGACCTCTTCGCCGCCCAGACGTAAAAAGCCTTCGCGATGAGCGTGACGGCTTCGTCCGTCAGCGTGACGGGATCGTCCTTGACGCCCGCGATCGCGGTCCCGCGCACGTCGGTTCCGTTCTTGAGTTGAAACAGTTGTTCTCTTGTCATAGTCCCCCTTCTTTCGCGCGCAGATTTCGGAATACGCGCCTTATCAGAAGTATTATACCTTGTGACGGCGTGTTTTTCAAGACCTTTTTGCAAAAAAGTCGGGCGCATTCCCACAATTTTTCCAAATATTCTTGCCTCTTGCCACGAAATATGGTATAATCGACCTATCGATACGGGCAGCGCTTGCGAAAATTCGCGCAACGCAGGGTTCCCCGTCGGGAGAGCGGAGAGTAACATGGCATACAAATTCACACTGTCGACCGATTCGACCTGTGACCTTTATCATGACTTTATCGTCGAGAACGACATCAAGTTCGTCTCTTTGACCTTCACGGTGGAAAAGGACGGCAAGATGGAAGATCATCTCGACAACTTCACCAATTATCAAGAGTACGTCGATTTTTACAACGAGCTTCGGGCAGGGGCATTTTCGCGCACTTCCATGCTCAACTATGAATCGCACTACGAGCACTTTTTGAAGCTCGCTAAAGAGGGCGCTGAAGATGTTGTGCACTTCACGATCTCGAGCGGGCTTTCCCCGACCAAGACGGTCGCCGCAAAAGCCGCTGCCGAAGTCAGGAAAGAGTATCCCAAGTTCGAAGTGTATGTCGTCGATCCTCTGACGGCGACGGTGGGGCAGGGCGCGCTCGTGCGCATCGCCCTTCAGGACCGCAACGCGGGCAAGACGGCGAAAGAGGCGTACGAACACGTCAATTCGCTGAGGGAGCATATCCAGCACTTCATCGTGGCGGACGATCTTAACTACTTGAAGCGCGGCGGAAGGCTGTCTGCCGTTGCGGCGGCGGTGGGGGGCGTGCTCTCCATCAAGCCCATCATCTCGTTCGATAAGGAGGGCAAGCTCTTCGTGCTCGACAAAGTGCGCGGCACCAAGAAGGCCATCTCCTATATCAAGGCGAAGATCGAAAAGGAGGAGCCCGACCCCGACTATCAATATGTCTTTATCGTACATACCGACAATTCTCCCTGCGCGGATGAACTTGCCCAATATGTACGCGAAAAGCTCGGCATCGAACCGTACGTCTCCATCATGGGGCCCGTCATCGGTTCGCACGTCGGCCCCAACGCATTCGCGCTCGGCTATATCTCCAAGAGCGAACGCAACGAGTTCTAACACAACGAAAGATCACGGCCGCCGGAAGGGGGAAGAGAGGAACATCTCTTCTGCCTTTCTTTGCGGCCTTCGGTAGTATTTTCAGGAGTCATCTATGGCAAAAGAACAGCAATTCGTATCGCAGATCGCCGACATCGAGTCGGACTTTCCCCAGTGGTATTCGGACGTCGTCTTAAAGACCAAGCTCGTCGACTACGGCCCCGTCAAGGGCACGATGGTCATCCGCCCTTACGGGTACGCCATCTGGGAAAATATCCAGAAGGAGCTCGACAAGCGCTTCAAGGAGACGGGGCATGAGAACGCTTACTTCCCGCTCCTCATCCCCATGTCCTTCATGACGAAGGAGGCGGAGCACGTCGAAGGCTTTGCCCCCGAAGTCGCCGTCGTCACGCACGCGGGCGGGGAAAAGCTTGCAGAGCCGCTCTGCATCCGCCCGACTTCGGAGACCATCATCGGCACGATGTACGGCAAGTGGATCCAGTCTTACCGCGATCTTCCCGTCCTCATGAACCAGTGGGCGAACGTCATGCGCTGGGAGAAGACCACCCGTCCCTTTCTCCGCACGAGCGAATTCCTCTGGCAGGAGGGCCACACCGTCCACGCCACCGAACAGGAGGCGATGGAGGAGACGATGAAGATGCTCTCCGTCTATGAAGAGTTCGCAAAGACCTGCCTTTCGATGCCCGTTCTGACGGGAAGAAAGACGGAGAAGGAAAAGTTCGCGGGCGCCGTCGCCACCTTCGGCATGGAGGCGATGATGCACGACGGCAAGAGCCTTCAGGCAGGTACCTCGCATTATCTCGGGCAGAATTTCTCCAAGGCGTTCGAGATCAAATTCCTCGATAAGGACGGCGTGCAGAAGTACGCCTACACGACGAGCTGGGGCGTTTCCACCCGCCTCATCGGTGCGCTCATCATGACGCACGGCGATCAGCGCGGCCTCGTGATGCCGCCCGTCGTCGCACCCGTGCAAGCCGTCATCGTGCCCATCGCGGCAAAGAAGGAAGGCGTCCTCGAAGCCTGCACCGCGCTCAAAGAGCGCCTTCAGAAGGCAGGCGTCCGCGTCGTTCTGGACGATACCGACAACTCTCCCGGCTGGAAGTTCAACGAATGGGAGATGAAGGGCGTGCCCGTGCGCATCGAGCTCGGCCCGCGCGACATCGAAGCGGGCAAGATGACCGTCTGCCGCAGGGATACCCTCGAAAAGGGCGAACTTCCCCTCGAAAACGCGGAAGAGGGCGTTAAAGCGCTCCTTCACGAGATCGCAGAAAACATGTACAACACCGCCAAGAAACGCATGGAACAGCGCATCGTGGATGCCGAAACGCTCGACGAGCTTCTGGACGGCGTCAACCGCGGCAATTTCGTGCGCGCCGGCTGGTGCGGCTGCCGCGAGTGCGAGGATAAAGTCAAAGAGTTTGCCCAGGCGACCGCGCGCGTCTATGCGAAAGAAGATACCGCAAAGACCTGCGTTGCCTGCGGGAAAAAGTCGGCGCACACCATCGTGTTTGCGCGCGCCTATTAAGATCGCCGCAAACGGCAGGAGTGAGATCGTATGAAACACACCGATATTTATGACGTATTGAAACGCCCCGAACTGTTGGGGCAGGAAGTGACCGTCTGCGGCTGGGTGCGCACCTTCCGCGATTCCGCCGCCGTCGCCTTTTTAGAACTTGCCGACGGCACGAGCTTTCCCCGCCTTCAGATCGTCATCGACAAGAATGCCTTAAAGGTCGATCCCGAATGCACCAAGCTCGGCGCCTCCGTCTCAGTCAAGGGCGAAGTCGTCAAGGCGTTCAAGGGAGAAGGGCATGAGCTCAACGCGAAGGAAGTCGTGCTCCTCGGCAAATGCCCGCCCGAATATCCCATCCAGAAGAAGCGCACCACGCTGGAATTCCTGCGCAGCATCCCGCACCTGAGGCTTCGCACCAACACCTTCAACGCCGTGTTCCGCGTGCGTTCCGTCGCGGCGCAGGCCGTGCACCGCTACTTCCACGAGCACCGCTATTACTACGTCCATACGCCCATCATCACGGCGAGCGACTGCGAGGGCGCAGGGGAGATGTTCCGCGTCACCACCCAACCCTACAACGCCAAGTATGAGAGCGAGCAGGACTATTACAAGAACGACTTCTTCGGCGTCAAGGCGGGGCTCTCCGTTTCGGGGCAGCTCGAGGGCGAAGTCGCCGCGATGGCATTCAGCAAGATCTACACCTTCGGACCCTCCTTCCGCGCGGAGAACTCCAACACGACGAGGCACGTCGCAGAGTTCTGGCACATCGAACCCGAAGTCGCCTTTGCAGAACTTCCCGACATCATCGAGATCGCAGAAGATATGGTCAAATATCTCATCCGCGCCGTGCTCGACGAATGCCCCGATGAGATCGCTTTCTTCGACAGCTTTGTCGAAAAGGGGCTCAAAGACAAACTCGAACACGTCGCATCGAGCGATTTCGCCGTCTGCGATTATACGGACGCCATCTCCATCCTGCAGAAGGCGGACGTCAAGTTCCAATACCCCGTCGACTGGGGCTGCGACCTTCAGACCGAACACGAAAAATACCTCACCGAAGTCGTCTTCAAGCGCCCCGTGTTCGTCACCAACTACCCCAAGGAGATCAAGTCCTTCTATATGAAGCAGAACCCCGACGGCAAGACGGTGGCGGCGACCGACCTTCTCGTCCCCGGCATCGGCGAGATCATCGGCTGCAGCGAAAGAGAGGCAAACTACGACAAACTGCTTGCCGCGATGAAGGCAAGGAACATGGACATTTCCGCCTACAAGCAGTACCTCGACCTGCGCCTCTTCGGCAGCGTACCGCACAGCGGGTTCGGGCTCGGGTTCGACCGTTTCGTCATGTATGTGACGGGCATGGAGAACATCCGCGACGTCATCCTCTTCCCCCGCACGGTCAACAACATCATGTAAGAAGAAGCTCCCTTTTCCGGGGAGCTTTTTTTGCGCAAAATCGTGCATTTTTGTGTCATATTTTTATATACAAAACATAACGGCTATGCTAAGCTTCCGCCTAAGGGTTTCGTCTTTTCTTTCGAATCTTGACAGCACGAAGAGAGGATGCTATAATACCCTCAGCAACAATATATCTTAAGGAGTTTTCTATGGACAAGGTTTATGTGGGAGCCGCGTACTATCCCGAACTGTGGGATTTGAGCGAGGTGGACAAGGACATCGAGCGCATGCATGCTGCGGGCGTCAACGTCGCGCGCATCGGCGAATTTGCCTGGAGCAGGATGGAGCCAAAGGAGGGGGAATTCGACTTCTCCTGGCTGCATGAAGTCGTCGACAAGCTGTATGCGGCGGGCATCGACAGCATCCTCTGCACGCCCTCCTGCACGCCGCCGCGCTGGCTCTTCAAGAAATATCCCGAGACCATTTCCGTCGATTTCAACGACCGCCGCGCGGAGATCTCCTCGCGCTGCCACCCCTGCAAGACCTCGCCCGTCATGCGCGAGAAAAACCGCATCATCACCGAACAGCTCGCAAAGGAGTTCGGCTCGCATCCCGGCGTCATCGGCTGGCAGATCGACAACGAGATCTTCCCTTACGGCGAAGGCTGCTACTGCCCGCTCTGCAAGAGCGCCTTCCGCACCTATCTCAAAGAAAAATACGGCACGCCCGAAAAGCTCAATAAGGCATGGGGGATGTACCGTTGGTCGCTCAACTACGACAGTTTTGACGACGTCGATCCGCCCCGCCCCGGGCAGTGGAAGCACCCCTCGCTCGAAACGGAGTGGCGCCGTTTCCAATGCAAGCAGATCGTCTCCTACGTCGAAGAGCAGGCGGATGTGCTCCATGCCTACTCCAAAGCGCCCGTCGGCACGGACATGATGGTCACCAACCTTCTGAGCTACTATGAGACCAACAAAATGCTCGACGTCATCCAATATAACCATTATGAGCCTGCAAAGTTACTGCCCGACACCAAATTCTCCTTCGACTTTTTGCGGCCCATCCTGCCCCGGCCCTTCTGGGTGACGGAGACGCAGGTCGGCTGGAACGGCGGCAACGTCGCTTTCTTCGGCTACCGCCCCGAAGGCAACTGCTATGTCAACACCTGGATGCCCATCGCGCTCGGCGGCGAGATGAACGAATACTGGCTCTTCCGTGCTCACCCGCAGGGGCACGAGCTCGCGCACGGTTCGCTCTATTCCACCCCGGGGAGAGCATACCGCGTGACGGAAGAAGTCAAGCACGCCGCAGATGACTTTGCAACGTGTGCAGATTTCCTGAAAAAGAGCAAGGTCGTATCCAAGATCGCCATGCACTATTCTTCGACGGCGGTCAGCCACTTCATCTCCGCACCCATGCTCGAGGGCTTCGACTACCGCCGCACGCTCGTGCAGAACTTCCACGCCGCCTTCCGCGATACCAACATCGACGTCATCGATACGCAGCATTCTTTGGACGGCTATGAAGTCATCCTCTCGCCCTTCCTTGCGACGGTGGACGAAAACGGTCTCAAAGAGCGCATCATCGAATGGGTGAAGGCGGGCGGCACCTGGATCGTCGGCCCGATGAGCGACATTTTCGACGAAAACACCTGCAAGTATGTCAACGCGCCTTACTCCTTTGTCGAAGAGCTTGCGGGCGTATATGTGAAGTATCAGAAACCTGTTGCAAACGACGTCTTCAAGGCGCGCTTCGAAGACGGCGCCGACTGCCCCGTCTCCATGTGCTACGACGCCTTCGAGGCAAAAGACTGCAAGACGCTCGCTTCCTACGACGGCGACGAATTTGACGGGCTTGCCGTCATCACCGAACGCAAGGTGGGGGAGGGGAGAGTCATCCTGCTCGGCAGCGTGCCTTCCAAAGAAGCGCTCAGAAAGCTTGCGGGCGTTTCCCCCGTCGCCAAGGCGAGCGAAAATATCGTCCTCGTCGAGCGTTCGGGCGAAGAGAACGGCATCATCGCTCTGGAAACCGAGCACAAAGAGGGCGCTCTCACTTTGGACGGCACTTATACCGACCTTCTGACGGGAGAAAAGATGACGGGTACCGTCAAAGTCGCGCCGCACCGCGTGCTTGTCTTAAAGAAGGCGTAAAGGAGGCTTCCCATGATTTACGAAAAAGTCGATCTCTATCGATATTTCGGCATAGAACGGGGGGAACAGGCGGAAGGGTACCTCACCGCCTATGTTCCCGATCCTCTCGTGCCCGAGATCAAAGCAAAGCTGCGCCCCGGGATGCTCGTCATCCCCGGCGGCGGCTATTGGTTCCGCTCGGGACGGGAAAAGGAGCCCGTTGCCCTTGCCTATCTGAGGGAGGGCTACTGCGCGTTCACGCTCGACTACTCCGTGCAGACGCTCTTTCCCGTCCCTCTCCTCGAAGCCGCGATGGCAATGATCTACCTTCGGGAGAACGCCGCAAAATACGGGCTCGATCCCGCGCATCTCGCCGCGATCGGCTTTTCTGCGGGCGGGCACCTTGCGGGGATGCTCTCCATGCTCTGTGAAGAACCCGAGATCGTCTCGGTTTTGGGCGAACGCGCGAAGAACGCGCGTCCTGACGCCGTCGTTCTCTCCTATCCCGTCGTCACGATGGGGGAGCGGACGCACGGCGGCACGCGCGACGTCATCACGGGAGGGCGCGAAGAACTGTTGCAGCGTCTTTCCCTCGAAAACCGCGTTTCAAAGAAGGCGGCTCCCGCTTTTCTTTGGCATACGCAGGAGGATGACTGCGTTCCCGTGGAAAACTCCCTCCTTTTGGCTGCGGCATACCGTAAGGCAGGCGTTCCGTTTGCCATGCACATCTTCGAACACGGCCCGCACGGGCTGAGCCTCATCTCCCCCGAGACGAACGATCAGACGGAATACGATACGCAGCTCGCGCCCGTGGGAAAATGGTTTTCTCTCTCCGTCGACTGGCTGAAAAGCCGCGGCTTTGCGGTAAAGCCCGTTTGATTCGATTTTCTTCGAAATAGGAAGGATGAAAAGGCAGTTGTATTTTCGAAAAACATCGAAACAAGCCGTTTTCCTTCGCCGCAAGAACGTAGAACGGAAGCCGAAAAAAACTTCAAAAAAACCTTGTAAAAACATTTGACAAAGAGAGAAGAGTTGTGGTATCATTCTTGCGTCAAGCAGAGGCGAACCCTTCTCTCCGCACGGCAGACGGCTTGTGCGGGTCGATATTTCCCGGAGATCCAAGCGACATCGTTGTACCGGATCATGGGATCGTGCGGCAAATAAACGGGTCACGCTCATGCGCGATCCGTTTTATTTTTTGTGAGAGGTGGAACTATCAAAACGCAGAACCAGATGAACGGAGAGATCCGTGACCGCGAGATCCGCGTGATCTCCGAAACGGGCGAAATGCTCGGCGTCATGTCGCCGAGAGAAGCGATGCGGCTTGCAGAGGAGGCCGATCTCGACCTTGTCAAGATCTCCCCGAACGCCGTCCCCCCCGTATGCAAGATCATGGACTACGGCAAGTTCAAGTTCGAACAGGCCAAAAAGGAGAAGGAGAACCGCCGCAATCAGAAGGTCGTCGAGATCAAGGAAGTGCAGCTCTCCATGACCATCGACGTAGGCGATCTCAACGTCAAGGCAAAGCAGGCCACGAAGTTCCTCGGCGAAGGCAACAAGGTCAAGGTCTCCATCCGTCTGCGCGGACGGCAGATGGCGCACGCCAACCTCGGAAGAGACGTGATGAACAACTTCTTCGAAGGTCTCAAAGAGATCGCCGTCATCGAAAAGCCCATCAACATGGAAGGGCGCAACATCATCATGATCCTGGCGCCGAAAAAATCTTAAAAAGCCGCGCGGCAAATTCGCCGCGGCCGAATAAATTCGAAAAACTCATTGGAGGACAAACATATGCCGAAACAGAAATCGCACAGCGGTAGCAAGAAGCGCTTCTGGCTCACCGGCACCGGGAAGGTCAACAGACCTCACGGCGGTAAGAACCACAAGGCGGAAACCAAGAACAGAAAGAGAAAGAGAAATCTTCGTCAGACGACGCTCGTCTCCGCAACGCAGGAGAACACGGTCAAGAAGATGATCCCCTACAAGGACTAAGAGGAGGCTGAAACACAATGCGTATTAAAAGAGGTGTCAACGCTGTCAAAAAGCGCAGAAAGATCTTAAAGCTCGCCAAGGGCTATTGGGGCAATAAGAGCAAGAACTACCGCATCGCCCGCGAAGCGGTGATGAAGTCGCTCAACTATGCATACGTCGGAAGAAGGCTGAAAAAGCGCGATATGCGTTCGCTTTGGATCGCGCGCATCAACGCAGGCGCACGCATGAACGGGCTCTCCTACTCCCGCCTCATGCACGGTCTGAAGGTCGCAGGGATCGACCTCAACCGCAAGGTGCTTGCAGATCTCGCAGTCACGGATGCCAAGGCATTCAGCGAACTTTGCGAGAAGGCAAAGGCCGCAATCTAACGCACCGAAAAAGCCTTTTTCCAAAAAGGCTTTTTTCCTATTCTTCTTGAGTCGTTCTATGGTCATCCTGTCCAAAAACAACCCGCAGGTCAGGGAACTCCGCGCCCTCCGCGAAAAGAAAGCGCGCAAAGAGGCGGGCAGTTTCCTTGTCGAAGGGGAAAAGATGGTGAAGGAATGCCTTGCAAGCGGCATCCGCATCAAGCGCATCGTCGCAAGGGAGGACTATCGGGGGGAACTTTCTCCCGATCTCGTCCTCGGCAGCGATGCCTTTTCGAGCATCTCCGAAGAAAAGACGCCGCAGCCCGTATTGGCGGAAGCAGAGCTTCCTCATACTTCGCTGTGCCCGCCGATGGGGAGCTGCCTTGTTCTGGACGGGCTGCAGGATCCCGCCAACGTGGGCGCCATCATACGAACGGCGAACGCGGCGGGGTATCATGAGCTCTATCTCATCGGCTGCGCCGATCCCTTCTCCCCGAAAAGCGTGCGCGCGAGCATGAGCGGCGTCTTCTTTGCAAAGCTCATGCAGGGGACGCGGGAAGAGGTGCTCTCCGTGCTCGGAAACGTTCCGTTCATCGCGGCGGACATGGACGGGGAAAACATCTTTTCCTTTACGCCGCCCGAAAAGTTCGTTCTCTGCATCGGAAGCGAGGGGAACGGTCTTTCCGAGCCCGTCCGCGCAAGGGCGGCGCATACCGTGCGCATCCCGATGGGCGAAAGGACGGAGAGCCTGAACGCCGCAGTCTCGGCGGGCATCCTCATGTACGAACTCAAGAGAAATTTGTTTATCTAACGCAGAAACGAGGTTTTATATATGTCAGGACACAGCAAATGGCACAATATCCAGGCGAAGAAGGGTAAGGCGGATGCCGCGCGCGGCAAGCTCTTCACCAAGATCGGCAGAGAACTTGCAGTCGCAGCAAAAGGCAACCCCAATCCTTCCACCAACTCCAAGCTTGCCGACGTCATCGCCAAGGCAAAGGCGGCGAATATGCCCAACGACAACATCGAGCGCTCCATCAAGCGTGCCGCGGGCGACTTCGGCGACCGTGACTACAAGGAGCTCACCTACGAAGGTTACGGCGTGGGCGGCGCTGCCGTCATCATCTCGACGCTCACCGACAACAACAACCGCACCGCGGGCGACGTGCGCGCCATCATGAGCAAACACGGCGGCTCCCTCGGCACGACGGGCAGCGTCTCCTATATGTTCGACAACAAGGGCGTCATCGTCGTCGAGCGCACGCCCGATCTCGACGAGGACACCGTGACGGAGTACGCCCTCGACGCGGGCGCGGAGGACGTCGTCACCGAAGACGACGCCTACGAGATCTACACGACGCCCGCAGGCTTCTCCGAAGCGAGAAAGTATCTCGAAGAGAAAGGGCTCACCTTCCTGCAGGCGGAGATCACCATGATCCCTCAGAACAAGATCACCCTGCCCGAAGACAAGCTCGAGACCATTATGAAGATGCTCGACAAGCTCGACGAGAACGACGACGTGCAGACCGTCTATCACAATGTAGAGCTTCCCGAAGAGGAAGAAGAGGAATAAACTGAGGCGGAGGGCGGGAGCTCTCCGCCTTTGCGCTTATCTTCGTGCGGTTTGCCGCACGGCTTGCAAGGAGGAAAATGTATGACCATTCCCGAAGTATGCCGCCTCGCCAAAGAGGGGGCGCACACCATCGCCTATTCGACGGAAGAAGAAAAGAACAAAATGCTCACGCTCGCGGCGGACGCCCTCATCCAAGACAGCGCAAAGATCATCGCCGAAAATCATGAGGACGTTATCACCTGCACGCGCGGGGCGCAGTTTCAGGACCGCCTCATGCTCAACGAGCAGCGCATCGCGGGCATCGCGGAGGGGCTGAAAAAGCTCATCGCGCTGCCCTGCCCCGTGGGGGAAGTCATCGAACGGCACACGGCGGCGTCCGGCATCATGATCGAGCGCGTCCGCGTCCCGTTCGGGGTCATCGGGATCGTCTATGAATCCCGCCCCAACGTCACGGCGGATGCCATCGGGCTCTGCATCAAGAGCGGCAACGCCGTCGTCCTTCGCGGCAGCAAGGACGCCCTGCGCTCCAACATCGCCATCGTGACATCGATCAAAGAGGCGCTGAAAGCGGGCGGATTCGATCCTTCCTTCATCCAGCTCATCACCGACAAGACGCGGGAAGGGGCGCGCGAATTCATGCGCCAGAAGGGGCTCATCGACGTGCTCATCCCGCGGGGGAGCAAGACGCTCATCGACAGCGCCCTCGAAAACGCGACCGTCCCCGTCATCGAAACGGGCACGGGCAACTGCCATATCTATCTGGAACAGTCGGCGGACATCAACAAGGCGATCCCCATCCTCATCAACGCCAAGACGCAGCGTACGAGCGTCTGCAACGCGGCGGAGAGCCTTGTCGTCGACCGCAGCTTTGCCGAAGCTCACATGAAGGAGATCTGCGACGCCCTCACCGCAAAACAGGTAGAGCTGGTGGGGGATGCAGAGGCGTGCGCACTCGACGGCCGCATTTCTCCCGCGACGGAGGAGGACTTCTATACGGAGTACAACGCCCTCAAGATGTCCGTCAAGATCGTTTCGGGCATCGACGAGGCCATCCCCTTCATCAACGAACATTCCACGAGCCACAGCGAAGCGATCGTCACCGAGGATGAGGCGGCGGGGGAGCGCTTTTTGCGCGAGATCGACTCCGCCTGCGTCTACAAGAACGCCTCGACGCGCTTTTCGGACGGGTTCGAATTCGGGTTCGGCGCGGAGATGGGCATCTCCACACAGAAACTGCACGCCCGCGGCCCGATGGGGCTTCGCGAGCTGACTTCCTACAAGTTCGTCATCCGCGGCAGCGGACAAATCAGAGCGTAACATACAAAAACGGGACGGCCCGATCGCCGTCCCGTTTTTCGTTACTTCTTTTTCGGGTGCAATTCGGAAAAGGCACCCAAAAGGAAATGTTCCGCCGTCGAATTCTTGCGGATGAGTTCCTTTGCCTCCTCGGGGGTACACCACTTCACCTCGGTGAGTTCCTCGTTGAGGACGGTCTCCGCATTTTCGTCCGCCGTCACGATATAGTTGAGCATCAGAAGATCTTTCTGCTCATGATAGCGCGACGCATGATAGCGCCACTTGACGGCATTGAGGCGGGTCTCCTCGCGTAGTTCGCGCACGAGCGCCTTCTCGGCGTTTTCGCCCTTCCTGATATAACCCGCAAACAGCTTATAATCCTCGTCGCCCACATGGCGCGCCAGAAGGATCTTGTCCTCCGAGCGGTTGACGACGGTCATAGACACCGCAACGGGAAAGAAGGGGAACTTGAATTTTTCGCACTTGGGACAGTAAGGCACGAGGCCTTCGTTCTCCAGGAACCGCAGCGTGAGTTTTTCTCCGCAGTCCATGCAATACATCTCTTCTTCCTCCCGATATTTTTCTCTCTATTTTACGCGCATACAGCCGAAATGTCAACCTCTATTTGTAAAAAATTTGCAACAATTTGGTAAATCACAACAGCATGGCGCGGACCGCGCCCCAAGAGCCCCGCATTTCTTTGAATGAGAGGAAAAACTCCGTCCTATCGCTTGACAGTACTTCCCTCCCCATTGTATAATGGAATGTATTTTGATAATGCCCGACTATGTGCAATGCGGGCTTTGGAGGGAAAAACAAATGCTGACATCCATTTGCGGGATCAACTGGGGCGACGAAGGAAAGGGGAAGATGGTAGACTTCCTCTCCGAAGGGTACGACATCGTCTGCCGCTATCAGGGCGGCAACAACGCAGGTCATACCGTCATCAACGAGAGGGGCAAGTTCATCCTCAATCTGCTGCCTTCGGGCATCCTGCGCGAGGACGTCGTCAACGTGCTCGGGCCCGGCATGGTCATCGATATCAAGCATCTCACCGAAGAGATGGGGCGCCTTCGCGAAAAGGGCGTCAAGATCGGCCCCGAGAACCTCAAGATCAGCGACAGGGCGGTCATCACCATGCCTTATCACGTCCTCATGGACTGCATCGAAGAGGAGCGCCTTGCCGATAAAAAGTTCGGTTCCACCCGCCGCGGCATCGCGCCCGTCTATGCGGACAAGTACATGAAGAAGGCATTCCGCATGGGCGAGCTCCTGCACACCGGCCTCATGTATGCGCGCGTCAAGGACATCGTCGAGTGGAAGAACCTCACCGTCGCGGGCGGCTATCATCACGAGCCCATCACGGCGGAAGAGACCATCGACTATCTGAAGACGTACGGCGAGCCCCTCAAAGATTACATCTGCGACGTGGGTCTCTTCCTCAACAACGCTCACAAAGAGGGCAAGAAGATCATGTTCGAGGCGCAGCTCGGCGCCCTCCGCGACATCGACTTCGGCATCTATCCCTACACGTCGAGCTCTTCGACCATCGCGGCATACGCGCCCATCGGCGCAGGCGTGCCCAACCTCAAGCTCGATAAGTCCATCGGCATCATGAAGGCGTACTCCTCCTGCGTGGGCGAGGGCCCCTTCACGGCGGAATATTTCGGCGAGCCTGCGGAAAAACTGAGAGCGGCGGGCGGAGAGTACGGCGCGGCGACGGGCCGTCCCAGAAGAGTGGGGCCTTTCGACGTCGTCGCTTCCTCCTACGGCATCCGCTGCCAGGGCGCGGACGAGATCGTCCTCACCAAGCTCGACATCCTCTCCGTCTACGACGAGATCGAAGTGTGCACCGCATACGAGCTGGACGGCAAGATCATCCATGACTTCCCTTACCCCGACGCGCTCAACCGCTGCAAACCCGTCTTCGAGAAGGTCAAGGGCTGGCACACCGATATCTCCAAGTGCCGCAAGAAGGAAGAACTTCCCAAAGAAGCGCTCGATTACATCAAGTACATCGAGGAGAAGTGCAGCTGCAACATCACCTATGTCGCGGTCGGCGCAGAGCGCGACGCGGTCATCAAACTCAAATAAATCTTGCAATTCCGAGCCCGCGGGCGATGCCTGCGGGCGTCGGCAATCGATAACGCCATGAAATTTTACAAGATGCACGGCATCGGCAACGATTATATCTATTTCGATTGCTTCGATCAAATGCCCGAAGACCCTTCCGCGCTTGCGATCAAGCTCTCCGACCGACACTTCTCCGTCGGCGGAGACGGCGTCATCCTCGTGTGCAGGAGCGACGTCGCAGACGGCAAAATGCGCATGTTCAATGCGGACGGCAGCGAGGGGAAAATGTGCGGCAACGGCATCCGCTGCGTCGGCAAATTCCTCTACGAGATCAAGGGCATCCGCAAAGATACCATCACCGTGGAGACGCTGAGCGGCATCAAGACGCTCCGAATGCACACCCAAAACGGAACAGTGAGCTCGGTCACCGTCGATATGGGCGCGCCCGAACTTCTGCCTTCCCGCATCCCCGCAAAGTTCGAAGGGGAGAGAGCGGTCAATGTGCCGCTCACCGTCGAAGGGAAGGAGTACCGCGTCACCGCTGTCTCCATGGGCAATCCGCACTGCGTCGTGTTCGGCGGCGATCCGTATGCGCTCGCGCTCGAAAAGATTGGCCCCGCGTTCGAACACCACGAAGTCTTCCCCGAGAGCGTCAACACCGAATTTGTGGAAGTGCTCGCAAAGAACGAGCTTACAATGCGCGTCTGGGAGCGCGGCAGCGGAGAGACATGGGCGTGCGGCACGGGCGCGTGCGCCGTCGCGGTCGCAGCCGTCCTCAACGGCTTTGCCGATATGGGAAAGGACATCCTCGTGCACCTTCGCGGCGGGGATCTTACCATCGTCTATACGGAGGAGACCGTCTTGATGACGGGCCCTGCCGAATTCAGTTTCACGGGCGATACGCAAATCGATTAACACAGGAAAAACATCATAGAAGGAAGGACAGATGACGAAATATATCTTTGTAACAGGCGGCGTCGTCTCGGGGCTCGGCAAGGGCATCACGGCGGCATCCTTGGGGCGTCTTTTGAAGATGCGCGGCTATAAAGTCGCTTCGCAGAAGCTCGATCCCTATATCAACATCGACCCCGGCACCATGAGCCCTTATCAGCACGGCGAAGTGTTCGTGACGGAGGACGGCGCAGAGACCGACCTCGATCTCGGCCACTACGAGCGTTTCATCGACGAGAACCTCAACAAGTTTTCCAACCTCACGACGGGCAAAGTCTATTGGAACGTGCTCAACAAGGAGCGTGCGGGCGAATATCTCGGTCAGACGGTGCAGGTCATCCCGCACATCACCAACGAGATCAAGTCCTTCATCTATCAGGTCGGCAAGACGACGAACGCCGACATCGTCATCACCGAGATCGGCGGCACGACGGGCGACATCGAGAGCCAGCCCTTCATCGAAGCCATCCGCCAGGTCTCCCGCGAGGTGGGGCGCGACAACTGCTGCTTCATCCACGTCACGCTCGTGCCCTACATTTCGGGCTCGTGCGAATTCAAGAGCAAACCCACGCAGCACTCCGTCAAGGAACTGCAGGGCATGGGCATCTCGCCCGACATCATCGTCGCGCGCGTCGACGAGCCGATGCCTCAGGACATCCGCGAAAAAATCGCCATGTTCTGCAACGTCAAGCCCGAGTGCTGCATCGAAAACCTCACCCTCCCCGTGCTGTATGAAGCGCCCATGATGCTGGAAAAGAGCAATCTTTCCTCCATCGTCTGCGGCATCCTGCACCTCGAACCGCGCGAGATCGACCTCACGGAATGGGAGGAGATGCTCGGCCGCATCCACGCCCGCAGCAAGACGGTGAAGATCGCGCTCTGCGGAAAGTATGTGCGCCTGCACGACGCGTATCTTTCCGTCGCGGAAGCACTCGCCCACGGCGGCTACGAGACGGGCGCCAAAGTGGACATCGATTGGGTGGACACGGAAGCGCTCACGCCCGAGAACGTCGAGGAGCGCTTACAGGGCGCCGACGGCATCCTCATCCCCGGCGGCTTCGGCGGCAGGGGGATCGAAGGAAAGGTCCTCGCCTGCAAGTATGCCCGCGAGCATGACGTGCCTTATCTTGGCATCTGCCTCGGCATGCAGGTCGCCGTCATCGAATTTGCCCGCAATGTTCTGGGGTATGCCGACGCCAACTCCTCGGAATTCTTCCCCGAAGGCAAGCATTCCGTCATCGACCTAATGCCCGATCAGTACGGCGTCAAGATGGGCGGCACGATGCGCCTCGGCGCTTACCCCTGCAAGGTGTACGGCAAGCAGATGAAGGCTGCCTACGGCACCGATACCATCAGCGAACGCCACCGCCACCGCTTCGAATTCAACAACGACTACCGCAAGCAGTTCGAAGAGGCGGGCATGACGCTTGCCGGGCTTTCTCCCGACGGGACACTCTGCGAAGCGGTGGAGATCGACAACAACGATTTCTTTGTCGGCGTGCAGTTCCACCCCGAATTCAAGTCGCGCCCCAACAACGCGCACCCGCTCTTCCGCGAATTTATCCGCCATGCCATCGGGCATATGGAAAGGAAGGCATAAACGATGAAAGTCAACGAACATTATTTCGAACTCAAAGACAGCTATCTCTTTGCGACCGTCGGAAAAAAGACGGCGGAATACAAGAAGGCGCATCCCGATAAGGACGTCATCCGCCTGAGCATCGGCGATGTCACGCGCCCGCTCGCACCCGCCGTCATCGAGGCGATGCATAAGGCCGTCGACGACATGAGCCGCAAAGAAAGCTTCCACGGCTACGGGCCCGATCAGACGTGCTACGGCTACGACGCTCTCATCGAGAGCATCAAAGGAAGCTACCTGAGGAAGGGCGTCTCGCTCGAAACGGAGGAGGTGTTTATCTCCGACGGCGCCAAGTCCGACCTCGGCAACATTTTGGAGCTGTTTGCGGATGATACCGTGGCGCTCATCCCCGACCCCGTCTATCCCGCCTATGTGGACGCCAACGTGATGTCGGGAAGAAAGGTCGTCTATTCGGACGCGAACGAGGGGAACGGCTTCTTGCCCATGCCCGACGAAAGCGTGCATGCCGACCTTATCTATCTCTGTTCGCCCAACAATCCCACGGGCGCTGCCTATTCGAAGGAACAGCTCAAGGCGTGGGTGGACTATGCGAAAAGGCATGACGCCGTCATCCTCTACGATGCGGCATACGAATATTTCATTCAGGACGAAACGCTTGCGCGCAGCATCTATCAGGTAGAGGGCGCCAAGGAGTGCGCGATCGAGATCTGCTCGTACAGCAAGACGGCAGGATTTACGGGCGTGCGCTGCGGCTATACCATCGTGCCCTGCGCGCTCACCCGCGGCGGTCACAGCCTCAACAGGATGTGGGCGCGCCGCCAGTCCACCAAATTCAACGGCGTTTCCTATATCACGCAGATGGGCGCCGCCGCCGTCTTCAGCGAGGAAGGGGAGAAGCAGATCAAAGCGAACCTTGACTATTACAGAAACAACGCCAAGATCATCGCAGACTGCATGGACCGCCTCGGCATCTGGTACACGGGCGGCAAGCACTCGCCCTATATCTGGCTCAGATGCCCGAACGGCATGGACAGCTGGGCATTCTTCGATCTGCTCCTCGAAAAAGCCAACGTCGTCGGGACTCCCGGCAGCGGCTTCGGCAAGAACGGGGAAGGATACTTCCGCCTGACGGCGTTCGGCACGGAAGAGAACACGCGGGAGGCATGCCGCCGCCTGGAGGCGCTCCTCTCGTCCTTGCAATAAAGAGGAACGCGAAGATGGATAACGTAAGATCGGCGGGGGTTCTCCTTCACATTTCCTCGCTCCCTGCAAAATACGGCATCGGTTCGCTCGGGAAAGAGGCGTACCGCTTCGCAAAGCGCCTCAAAAAGGCGGGCGTCCGCTATTGGCAGATCCTGCCTCTCGTGCAGACGGGTTACGGCGATTCGCCCTATCAGTCCGTTTCGTGCAGTTCGGGCAACCCCTATTTCATCGACCTCGATCTGCTGGCAGAGCAGGGGCTTCTGACCAAGAAGGAGCTCAAAGCGCTCGTCAGGAAGGGGGATGTCGATTACGGCGCGCTCTATACCGAGCGCTATCAGACGCTGCGCACGGCATATTCGCGCTTCGCCTTCGACAGCGCCGAATTCCGCGCCTATGTCGACGAAGGCACGCATGAAGACTATGCGCTCTTCATGACCGCGAAGACGGTCTTCGGCGGCAGCTTCATTGACTGGGAAGAAGATCTCCGCCGCCACGAGAGCGCCGCGCTCGAAAAACTCAGGACGGACTATCACGAAGAATATCTCTTCTGGCTGTTTCTGCAGTATGAGTTCGACCTTCAGTGGAAGGCGCTCAAGCAGTACTGCAATTCGCTCGGCATCCGCATCATCGGGGATATCCCGCTCTATGTCGCTTACGACAGTGCGGACGTCTGGGCGCATCCCGAGCTTTTCAAGCTGGACGAAGACTTAAAGCCCAAAAAGGTGGCGGGCGTTCCCCCCGATTATTTCTCGGAAACGGGGCAGCTGTGGGGCAATCCCGTGTTCGATTGGGAAGCACATCAAAAAGAGGGCTACCGTTGGTGGCGCAGCCGCTTGAATCAGGCGCTCGAGACATATGACGTCGTGCGCATCGACCATTTCCGCGGCCTCGACCGCTACTACGAAGTGGACGCGGGGGAAAAGACCGCCGTCAACGGAGAATGGCAGGACGGCCCGAAGGACGAGCTCTTCGAGGGCATCGACAAGACCCGCATCATCGCGGAAGACCTCGGCGAGATCGACGACGGCGTGCGCTCGCTCATCAAGAGGACGGGGCTCCCCGGCATGAAGGTGCTTCTCTTTGCCTTTGACGGCAACGAAGAAAACGCCTTCCTTCCGCACAACATCGATAAAAACTGCGTCGCTTATACGGGCACGCACGACAACGACACCGTTGCGGGCTATGTCAAGTCGCTCTCTCCCGAAGAATTCCTTCTCTTCCGCTCGCGCGTTGCGAAGGAGCTCGACCTCGTCGGCATGGATATCCGCCTCGGCCGCACGCCTGAAAGCTTTGCAAAGGCGTTTACGGAGATCGCGCTTGCATCCAAGGCGAACCTTGCGGTGGTGCCCGTGCAGGATCTTTTGGGGCTGGATAACAGCTGCCGCATGAACCATCCCGGTACAAACGGCGGCAACTGGTGCTGGCGGCTCACCCGCCTTCCCTCTCAGGCAGTATTCGGACGGCTCAAACGCCTCATCCGCAAATACAGATAAAAATTACAGGAGTGTAACACTATGGCAGATGAAAAGCAAGAGAAGAAAGGCTTTTGGAAGGAATTCCGCGAATTCATCGCCCGCGGCAATATACTCGACATGGCAGTCGGCATCATCATCGGCGGCGCCTTCACGGCGATCGTCAACGCCCTCTGCAACAACATCTTGAAGCCCGTCATCAACAAAATTTTAGCGCTTATCTTCGGGGCAGATTCCCTCACGGGCATCTATACCTTCCTTTCGACAGCGTACACGACGGACGAGACGGGTGCGCAGATCATCGACCTCGTGAACTCCATCTACATCGACTGGGGTACGTTCATCAACGCGGTCATCAATTTCCTTTTGACGGCGCTCGTGTTGTTCCTCATCATCAAGGCAGTCATGAAGGTGAGCAAGCTCCGCGAGGAAGCAAAGGCAGCCATTGCCGAAGCAGAAGCAAAGCGCAAGACAGCAAAAGAGGGCGCAGCGGAAAGCGCGGCTCTTCCCGAAGGCGAAGCTGCGGCTCCCGCTCCCGAAAAGAAGGAATGACCTTTGAAAAAGGCCTGCAAAACAGCAGGTCTTTTTTCATGTCTTACAATTGAAAACCTGCGCCTCTCACGGCACGGGGCACGCGGAAGAGGACAGCGGCATACAATGAAACAGAACCCGAACGGTTCTTTTCACGGAGGTTATCCATGTCATTTTTCTCCAACTTTTCATCCGATCATTGCCCCGGGGCGATCACGGGCAATCCGCTGAACGGCCTCTGCGAGAAAGTGTGCATCCAGACGGAGAAGATCTTTGATGCCGGCATCGTGCAGACGCGCATCGAAAACTATTCCGTCGTTCCCGCAAGCTTTCTCCCCGCGTCTCCTACATATCCGCTCACCTTTCTAAGCGCCCGCTCGCTTTCATGCGAGGGCATCGTCTCCGATCTCAACGTGGAGCGCCAGCCCGACGGGCAATATGCGCGCATCCAGGCGAAGATCACCATTCCCATCGAGATCGTCTATCTCGACGCGAACGGACAGGAGGGGAAGGCGCTCGGCTCCATCGTGCTCAACGAGGACGTTCTGATGTTCGTGCCGCCCGCATCCGTCATGCCCTTCACCGTTTCGGCGATCGCCTCCTGCGTCTCGCCCGAGGGGCGGTGGGATCCCGTCTCCAACTCCTTCATCCTGAGCGCCTGCCTCACGGTCATCCTGAAAGTTTCCATGCAGGTAGAGATCCTGGTGCCCAGCTACGGCTACTGCGCCATCCCGCCCGCACAGGAGTATTCGCAGGAAGTGTGCACGGGGTTCTTCGAACTTCCGCTCTATCCGCAGGGCCGCACGCCCGGCCAAAGGTGACGCCGCAAAGTATAAAACAAAGAGCCGTTCCCCCAACACGGGGCGGCTCTTCTATTTCTCTTGTTTGGAAGGGGGGCTTTGCCGGAATTCGCGGCGGTGCGCTTCGAAGAATTCAAAATAAGCCTTGACGCTATTTAGCTGCGTCCAGCGCTTGACGTCCACGGGATCGCCGTCGAAATCGTAGATCTTCGCCCCGCGCAGAGAAAGGAGGAAGGGGGAGTGCGTCGCAATGATGAACTGGCAGTCAAAAAAGCGCGCTTCCTCTTCCAAAAACTGTTTGAGTTCGAGCTGTTTTGACGGGGAGAGGCTGTTTTCGGGCTCGTCCAAAAGATAGAGCCCCGCCCCTTGGATACGGGAAGTGAAGTAAAAGTAAGCGCTTTCGCCGTTGGACTGTTCGCGCACGTTTTTGTCCATGCCGCTTTCTCGGACATAGCCGGAGAGCGTCTTTTTGCGCGCGTCCGTCACTTTTTTCAGTTCATCGTAGTCGTCGAGCGACTGCATGCGGAAGGGTCCGCTCCTTCGCCTTTCAAAGTACTCGTCAAAGAGCTCTTCGCGCTTTACATCGATGCCCTCGTTGACGGCGCGGAGGGAGAGCATGTAGTCGAACACGTCGTCGCTCGAAACGGCGCGGCTCTCTTCGGGCAGGGGCGCGAGGGTGCGGAAGCTGCAGAGCTTCACATAGTCGTCAAAGAAGCTCGAGCGGTTGAAGGGGGCGTCGCGTTTTAAGGAAAGCGCCTCGGCGATGACGTTGAGCGCCGTCGTCTTGCCCGAACCGTTGCCGCCGTAAAGGAGGGTGACGGGCGCAAAATCCAGCCGCTCCAGCCCGCGCGACGAGAGCACGAAGAAGGGGTACATCGTGTTGAAACAGGTACGCTTTTCGTCAAGGCGCGCCCTGTATTCCTCGTCGTATGAGGGAAAGACGAATTCGGAAAGATAGATCATAGCTCTTTCGCGTCCGTGTCGGGCTCGGTCAGGACGGTCTTATAGTCGTGATAGACGACAAAGCCCGCTCTTGCCTTGGGCGGTTTTTTCACCTGTCTTATTGGGCAGTAGTCGACGGGGATGCGCCCGCCCTGCCCGGCGTCCGAATAGCGCGCGCAGATGCCCGCCGCAAAGAGCAGCACTTCCTCGGGTATGGGGCGGCCGTTCGTGCGGATGACGACGTGGGAGGAGTGGTACTTCTGCGCATGCAGCCATACATCGTCGGGCGCGGAGGAGCGGATGAGACGGTCGTTCTGCAGATTGTTGCGCCCCGCCAGAATTTCAAATCCGTCCTTTTCAAAGCGGCGGAAGGGGTATTCGGGCGCAGACTGCTTTTTACGGCGTTCGGGCTGTTTGAGAAGGCCCGTAAGCTGCAGCTCCTCCTCGAGACACTTGAGGTCGTCCACGTTCTCCGCCGAGGAGATGGCTGCGAGCAGCGAGAGGGAGTATTCAAGCTCGGATCGCACCTCTGCCTCCTGCGGACCGAGCGCTTCGAGCGTGCGCTTTTGTTTGCGGTAGCGCTTGAAATACGCCTGCGCGTTGTCGGCGGGGGAGAGCCGTTCGTCAAGGGCGATCTTTACGGTGCCGCCTTTTTCGTCGTAGTAGTTTTCGAGTTCGCAGGAGCGCATCCCTTGTTTCAGACGATAGAGGTTGGCGGTGAGCAGTTCTCCCTTGATCCTGTCCTCCTCCATGCCTTCGCACTGGCGGCGCTTTTCCAGGATCTGAGAGAGCCGCTTCTCCTGCTTCTTTTTGGCGGAAGAGACGGCGGAAGTGAGCCTGCGTTGCAATTCGTCGAAGCCCTTTTTCCTGCGCCTGCCCGCATAGAAGTACTGCTCCGCCGCCGAGATGCTCTCAAAGGGGAGGCCACCCTCCACAGAGCGTGCAAAAAAGTCGGCGGGAACGCCGTTCTTTTCCACGACGCAGGGAGCGATCTCGTCCGAAAAGATGGCGTCATGCACATATTGAGCAAAATCGCCGCTCCGATAGCCCGAAACGATCTGCTCCGCCGTGCAGGGAGCGAGCCCCGCTACATGCTGAAAGAGAAAGCGGGGAAGATCTTCGGGGAGAGGGGGAGAAAGCAGCGCATAAAGGGCGGGAAGATCGGAAGGGTCCGTCTTGTCCTGCGGGGCGGGGGGAAGATAGGGGGCACCCGGCAAGATCGCCCTCCGGCAGTTTTCGTCGATGGTCGTCGTCTTGAGCGCGCCTAAAATGACGCCCTTTTCCGTCAGAAGGATGTTAGAGTACTTGCCCATGATCTCGACGCGCAGCTCCCTCTCCGCCGTCGAAAAGTCAGAAAAACACAAGACGCGGAAGATGAGGATGCGCTCAAACCCCGGTGTTTCCACGCTCAGGATCTCCGCGCCCTGCAAATACTTCCGAAGCAGCATGCAGAAATTGGGCGCCGTCAAGGGGTTGGGCGGGTTGTCCGTCGTGAAATAAACCCCGCAATCGGCAGCATTCGCGTTGATCGTCAGTTTCAACGTGCCTTTTTGCGTGTATATAAGAAGGGAGAGCTCTTCTTTCCCCGGCTGATTGATGCGGTTGATGCGTCCGCCGCGGAGGGAAGAGGAAAGCTCTTTGGCGAGAAGTCGTATGGTGAAAGTATCCTGCGGCATAGGGCCTCCTGCATGGTCGCTCCTTGCTGTTCTATGCAGTCATTATACCCGAAAAAAGCAAAATTGTAAATAAAAACGCTTTTCTTTCTCGCCCTGTTATGTTAAAATAGTTAGGCAAAAATATCCGATCAGAAACAACAAAACGCACCGTCGGAAAAATGAGGAGCTATTTATGAATTACCAGGTAGAGACAGCAGAAAAGAGCACCGTCAAGGTCACCATCACCTTCACGCCCGAAGAGTGGAACAACGCCAACAACGAGGCCTACAGGCAGAACCGCGGCAAGTACGCCGTCAACGGTTTCCGCAAGGGCAAGGTCCCCAAGAACGTCCTTGAAATGTACTACGGCAAGGGCCTCTTCTATGAAGACGCGCTCAATCTGCTTTACGCCGAGCACTACGGCGCCATCCTCGAAAAGGAGAAGGATAACTTCACGGCAGTCGGCGATCCTTCGCTCTCCGTCGACGACATTTCCGACGAGAAAGTCGTGCTCATCGCGGAAGTTCCCGTAAAGCCCGACGTTGAGATCGAGACCTACAAGGGTATAAAGATCCCCGAATTCGTATATACTGTTTCGGACGCCGACGTCGACAAGGACATCGAGGACACCCGCCTGCGCCTTGCAAAGGACGAAGACGTGACCGACCGCGCCGCAGAGATGACGGATACCGTCAACATCGACTTTGCGGGCAAGATGGACGGCAAGGCGTTCGATGGCGGCACTGCGGAAGGGTATGACCTCACGCTCGGTTCCCACCAGTTCATCCCCGGCTTTGAAGAAGGCGTCGTCGGCATGAACATCGGCGAGACGAGGGATATCGAAGTCACCTTCCCCGAAGACTATCAGGCAGAAGAGCTCAAGGGCAAGAAGGCCGTCTTCACGGTGACCCTCCACAAGATCACGGGCAAAGTCCGCCCCGAGCTCGACGAGGAATTCGCAAAGAAGATGGGCAGCGACTCCGTGGAGGCTTACCGCGCCAAGGTGAGAGAGCGCCTCGAGCGCAACGCCGCTTCCCGTTCCCTCAACGAGACGGAGAACTCCATCATCACCGAGATCGCCAAGGGCGCCAAGGCAGAGATCCCTCAGGCAATGATCGACAAGCAGAACGAATTCGCCCTGCAGCGCCTTGAGTACAACCTCATGTATCAGGGCATCCGCCTCGACGACTATCTCAAGTACCTCAACACGACGAGAGAGGCGTACATGCACACCTTCGACGAGGAATCGAAGCGCACCGTTTTGCATCAGCTCATCGTCGAAAAGATCATCAAGCTCGAAAACATCGAAGCGACGCAGGAAGAGATCGACGCAAAGATTGCAGAACAGGCAAAGAGCGTCGGAAAAGAGGCCGAGGAGTATAAGAAGACGATGGATCCCCGCCAGCTCGAGTACATCGAGTCGGATATCAAGGTGACCAAGCTCTTCGACTTCCTCAAGGCAAACAACGAAATGATCAAGCAAGAGGAGAGCAAGTAATGGAAAGAAACGTGCTCATTCCCTATGTCGTGGAGCGCACGTCGGGCGGCGAGAGAAGCTACGATCTTTACTCCCGCCTTCTCGAAGACCGCATCATCTTCCTTGCGGGGGAGATCGACGACGCCGTTGCGAACACGGTCGTCGCCCAGCTCATCTACCTCGAAGCGAAGGATCCCGGCAAGGACATCAGCCTATATATCAACAGCCCGGGCGGCTCCGTTTCGGCGGGTCTTGCGATCTACGACACGATGAATTATATCAAGTGCGATGTCTCGACCATCTGCATCGGCATGGCGGCGAGCATGGCGGCGTTCCTGCTCTCGTCGGGCGCAAAGGGGAAGCGCTTCGCCCTCAAAAACAGCGAAGTGATGATCCACCAGCCTTTGGGCGGCGCGCAGGGGCAGGCGAGCGACATCAAGATCCACGCGGAACACATCTTAAAGACCAAAGACAAGCTCAACCGCATCCTTGCGGCGAATACGGGAAAGCCCCTCGAAGTCATCGAGCGCGACACGGACAGAGACAACTTCCTGTCGGCAGACGAGGCTCTTGCCTACGGTCTCATCGACCGCGTATACGATAAGAGATAACTTTTTGATTGGGAGGATCAAATGGGTAAATACGAACCGAGCTGTTCTTTTTGCGGAAAAGAAAAATCCAAAACGAAAAAGCTGATCGCAGGTCCCGACGGGATCTACATCTGCGACGAATGCGTGGAACTTTGCAAGGATATGCTCGACCAGATGCCCTCTTCCTCTCCGCAGGAAAAGATCCCGCTCAAAAAACCGAGCGAGATCAAGGAAGAGCTCGATCACTACATCATCGGGCAGGACAAGGCAAAGCGCGTTCTCTCCGTTGCCGTCTACAACCACTACAAGCGCATCAATTCGCTTGCAGAGGGCAAGAAGGACGATGACGACGTGGAGATCGAAAAGAGCAACATTTTGCTCCTCGGCCCTACGGGAAGCGGCAAGACGCTGCTTGCAAGAACGCTTGCCAAGATCTTAAACGTTCCCTTCGCAACGTGCGACGCGACGACGCTGACGGAAGCCGGCTATGTGGGCGAGGACGTCGAAAACATCCTCTTAAAGCTCATCCAGAACGCCGACTACGACATTGAAAAGGCGCAGCACGGCATCATCTATATCGACGAGATCGACAAGATCGCAAGAAAGGGCGAAAACGTCTCCATCACGCGCGACGTCTCGGGTGAAGGCGTGCAGCAGGCGCTTTTAAAGATCATCGAATCGACGGTCGCAAACGTTCCTCCGCAGGGCGGCAGGAAGCACCCGCAGCAGGACTGCATGCGCATCGATACGACGAACATCCTCTTCATCTGCGGCGGTGCGTTCGTCGGGCTCGACAAGATCGTCGCCGCCCGTAAGGACGACGCAGGGCTCGGCTTCGGCGGCAACGTCAAGATGGGTGCGAACGAAGTGGACTATACGCTCCTTGACGACGTCAAGCCGCAGGATCTCACCAAGTTCGGCCTCATCCCCGAATTCGTCGGCCGTATCCCGATCGTCGTGAGTTTGCAGGCGCTCGACGAAGACGCGCTCGTCAACATCCTCACGCAGCCGAGGAACGCCATCATCAAACAGTACCAGAAGCTCGTGGGGCTGGACGGCGTCAAGCTCACCGTGGAGGACGACGCCGTGCGCGAGATCGCCAACACCGCCATCCGCTTGAAGACGGGGGCAAGAGGGTTGAGGACGATCATCGAAGGGCTGATGACGGACGTCATGTACGACATCCCGACCAAGAACAACGTCGAGGAGGTCATCATCACCAAGGGGTGCGTGATGAACGGCGACAAGCCCACCCTCGTCTACAAAAAATCCGCATAAAGAACAGCGAAGGAGCCGAAACACCTCGGCTCCTTTTTCGTGCTCCGGACAGAGCGGCAAACGCGGCAACCATGCGGCAATTTTTCATAGCACCGCGCTTTTCCTTGCTTTTTCCGCAAAAATATGCTAAGATAAGAGCATCTGAGCGGAAAGAGTCTTTCTGACCGTAAAGAGCCGAAAATCAACTGCTTAGGCGCAGGTCTTGCGCCGTTTTCGCCTCTTTTCCGCGCAGGGAAGGAGGCTTTTTATGTCCGAAGAAAAGCGCATCGCCGTGCTCTCCGTCATCGTGGAAGACCGCGCCGCAACGCCCGCCCTCAACGGGTATCTCTCCGAATTCGGGGAATATATCGTGGGCAGGATGGGTATCCCGTACCGCGAGAAGGGCATCTCGGTGCTATGTGTCGTCCTTGATGCGCCGAACGGCGTCATCAACGCGCTCACGGGCAAGATCGGCAGCCTTCCCGGCGTGAGCGCCAAGACTTTATTCAGCAAATATTAAAGGAGTTCTTGTATGAAACACCCTGTCTCTCTCGCACTCGGCGCAATTTTTCTCGGCGCCGCGGCACTCGGTTTGACCGCCTGCAACCAAAACGGCCCCGATACGCCCGTCGATCCGGGTAATACCGATACGCCCGCAAAAGCGTATTCCGTCTATGCGCCCGACGGCGCGCCCGCGCTCGCCCTCGTGAATGCCATCGAGGACGGCAGCGATGCATTCGAATATCAAGTCGTCGATTCTTCGACCATCCAGACCTATGTCACGGGCGCCGAACCCGAAGCAGATTTCTGCATCCTGCCCCTCAATGCTGCGAGCAAAGTCCTCGGCACGGGCACGGTCTACAAGATGCTCGGCACGGTGACGAACGGCAATCTCTTTTTCCTCTCGGCAGAGGACAACGAGGACCTGACGCAAGATAATTTATCGACGCTTGTCGGCAAGTCGGTGGGGGTGGTGCAGCTTCCCAATGTACCCGGGCTCACGCTGCAGGCCGTGCTCAACAAGTACGATATCGACTATCAGATCGTCGAAAACGACGGCGAGAAGGCAACGGACAAGGTCAATCTCATCGCCTTCGATCCTACAAACGTCACGCCCGCAGGAGGCTGCGACTACTATCTCTGCCCCGAACCCGCGGCAAGCACGAAGATCAAAGGCACGGCAAGCGCTCAAAAGCCCTTCCGCATGGCGGGCGATCTTCAGGCGCTCTACGGCGGGGAAGAGGGCTATCCGCAGGCGGTGCTCGTCGCGAAAAAGTCCATCCTCGAAGGGGACGAGACCGACAAAGACGCGGTGAAAGCGATGCTCTCCTACATGGAAGAGAGCGGCACTTATCTTGAAACGGTGACGCCCGAAACGGTGCTCTCCGCGCTCGACGGCGTGCGCACGGAGGGGATGACCGCTTCCTTCAACGCCAACAACCTGACGAAAGAAGTCATTGCGAACTGCTCCGTCCGCTTCTCGCCTTCCGGCGAGTGCAAAGAGAGGGTGAACGCCTTCCTCGAAGAACTCATTGCCGTCAACGAGTCCGCCGCCAAAGCAGTCTCCGACGATTTCTTCTATAACGCATAACATTTTGAAACAGCGCATCTTATTTTCCGTCGCGGCGCTCATTGCGGTCTGGCTCGCCTGGATCGTCGCCTTCCGCATCATCGCCAACGACTACATTTTACCCTCCTTTTCGGAGACCGCCGCCTCTCTCTTCCAAACGCTGGGAGAGGGAGCGTTTTGGCGTGCGCTTTTGAATACGCTCGGAAGGACGCTTCTCGCATTCGCCGTATCCATCGTTTTGGGCGTGGGGCTTGCTCTCCTTGCACGGCTCTTCCGGGGCGTCCGCTCCTTCTTCGCGCCGCTTATCTCCATCCTACGCACGCTCCCCACGATGGCGGTCATCCTCATCCTTCTCATCTGGACGACGCCATTGGTGGCGCCCGTCATCGTTGCGGGGCTCGTGCTCTTTCCCGCCGCCTATGCGGCGGCGCTCACCGCGATGGACGAAGTGCATGAAAGCTACGGCGCGCTCTCCCGTGCCTACGGCATAAAGAGAACAAGGCAGGCTTTTAGGATGTATCTGCCGCTTTCGGCGCCCTCCGTTCTGGGGCAGGCGGGGGCGATCCTCTCGATGGGGCTCAAGATCGCAGTCTCGGGCGAAGTGCTCTCTTCGACGGCAAAGAGCCTCGGCGGCATGATGCAGGAAGCCAAGCTCTTTCTGGAGATGCCGCGGCTTCTGGCGCTCACGCTTGCCGCCGTCCTTTTGGGATTTCTCCTCGAAGGGCTGTGCGCGCTTATCGCCAAACTTTGTGTGAGGTGGCGCAGATGATCTTCTCGCACGTCACCAAACAATACCGCAGCGTGCGGGCGCTCGACGATCTTTCTCTCACGATCGAAGAGGGCAGGATCACGGCGGTGCTCGGCGAGAGCGGCGCAGGCAAGACGACGCTTTTAAGCTGCATCATGGGGCTCATCCCGTTCGAAGGGGAGATCGACGGCAAAGGGGGCAAACGACCTAAGCGGCGGGAAGACTGTTCCTATCTCTTCCAGGATGCGCTGCTCCTTCCCAACCTGACGGCGGAAGAAAATATCGATCTCGTCCTTCCCAAGGGGATGGGGGAGAAAACGCAAGAGATGCTCGCTCGCGTGGGGCTCAAGGGGAAGGGAAAAGCCTATCCGCACGAGCTTTCGGGCGGGGAAAAACAGCGCGTCTCCATTGCGCGGGCGTTCTTGTATCCGCACAAACTCCTTCTGATGGACGAACCCTTCTCTTCCCTCGACCTTTCCTTAAAGCGTGCGCTCATGGAGCTCGTCCGCTCGCTCCGCGAAGAGGAAGGAGGAACGGTGCTCTTCGTCACGCACGACGTGCAAGAGGCGGCTTTCCTTGCCGAGCGTGCGCTCGTGCTGCACCGCGGGAGGCTCATCGGCGATCTTGCGATCGACGCGCCCTACCCGCGCGATCTGCTCTCTCCGCCGCCCGAGGCAAGAGAGCTTGCCCGCATCCTTTTAGAGACGGGTGAAATAAAATGAATTTCTCTGCACATCTTGACAGCGCGCCTCTGGTGCGCTATCATGTTATATAAGCGATTTTTTGGGAGGAAATTATGAAAGTTGTCATCATCGGCGGCGTTGCGGGCGGTGCGAGCTGTGCGGCAAGGCTGAGAAGACTTTCGGAAGAGGCGGAGATCGTGCTCTTTGAGCGCGGCGAAAATATCTCGTATGCGAACTGCGGGCTTCCGTACTATCTGGGCGGGGTCATCCAAGAGGAGAGCGCGCTCACCGTCGCCTCTCCCGCGCTCCTTCAAAACCGCTTCCGCATCGACGTGCGCGTCAGATCGGAAGTGGTTGCCATCGACCGCGATGCGCACACCGTCACCGTGCGCACCCCCGAAGGGGAATACCGGGAGCGTTACGATAAACTCGTCCTGACGCCTGGCGCTTTGCCCAAGACCTTCGGGCTTTCGGGCGAAGGCGTCTTCACCCTGCGCGACGTTCACGATACGCTCGCGATAGACCGCTATCTGAAAGAAAGGGGCGCCAAAGAAGTGCTTGTTGCGGGCGGCGGCTTCATCGGCGTGGAGATGGCGGAAAACCTCACGCACCGCGGGCTCCAAGTGACGCTTGCGGAATTCGCGCCGCAGATCATGCCTCCCTTCGACCCCGAACTTGCCCTGCTCCTTTTTAACGCGCTTGAAAAGGGCGGCGTCAACGTCAAGACGAATACGGGCGTCAAGGCGATCGAAAAGCAGGGGAACGCCCTCACCGTGACCTTTACGGACGGCTCTGAGGCGCAGACGGGCGCAGTCGTGCTCGCGCTCGGCGTCGCGCCCGAAACGACGCTCGCCAAAGCTGCGGGCCTCAAAATTGCAGAAAACGGCGGCATTTCCGTCGATGAGCGGATGTGTACCTCCGACCCCGATATCTTCGCGGCAGGGGATGCCGTCAGCGTCCTCGGCGCAAACGGAAAGGAGACGTTGGTGCCGCTTGCAGGCCCTGCCAACCGCCAAGGGAGGAGCGTCGCTCAAAACCTTTTGGGCGGCAGCGAGACGAACGGAAAGAGGGTGCTCGGTGCGAGCGTCGTGCGCGCCTTCGGGACGGTCGGCGCGTGCGTCGGGCAAAACGAAAAACAGCTCAAACGCGACGGCACCGCATACCGCAAGATCTATACCTTCCCGCTCTCGCACGCGGGCTATTACCCGGGCGGCACGCCGATCGCCATGAAGCTTTTGTACGATGAGAAGGGGAGCATCCTCGGCGCGCAGGCGGTGGGGAGCGAGTATGTGGAAAAGCAGATCGACGTCATTTCGACCGTCATGAAGCTCGGCGGTACGGTGCACGATCTTGCAGAGCTCGAACTTTGCTATGCGCCGCCCTTCAATTCCGCCAAGAGCCCCGTCAATATGCTCGGCTTTGTCGCCGAGAACGAGCTCTCCGGGCTCTGCCCCATGATGACGCCCGACGAATTGACGAAGGACACCTTCCTCCTCGACGTGAGGAACCCGCAGGAACTCTTGACGGTGGGGGGATTCCCGAACGCCGTCAATATCCCGCTCGACGTGCTGAGGGAGCGGCTCAGCGAACTCCCCAAAGACCGTCCCATCGCCGTTGCCTGCATGGTGGGGCTGCGCGGCTATATCGCAACGCGCATCCTGCGCCAGCACGGCTTTGATGCCATCGACCTTTCGGGCGGCTACCGCGCTTATGCGCTCTTGAAGCGCGCGGGGCTCGTCACAAGATAAACGCAGAAGACAAGGAGCACCTATGGAAAAAGTCATTCTCGATCCCAAAGTCAAAAAGAATTTCGGCTTCGGCTGCATGCGCCTTCCCATGCAGGGGAAGGAAGTCGACCTTACAGAATTCACCAAGATGGTGGACGCCTTCCTTGCCGCAGGGTTCAACTATTTCGACACGGCGCACGGCTACCTCGAGGGCAAGAGCGAAACCGCCCTCCGCGAATGCCTCACCTCGCGCTACCCCCGTGAAGAATACGTCCTCACCGATAAGCTCTCCAACAACTATTTCAACAAAGAGGAGGACATCCGCCCCTTCTTCGAGAGCCAGCTTAAAGCGTGCGGCGTGGAGTACTTCGACTTCTATCTCATGCACGCGCAGGATCGCAACAACTTTGAAAAGTACAAGCGCTGCCGCGCCTACGAGACGGCGTTTGCCCTCAAAGCAGAGGGGAAGGTCCGCCGCGTCGGGCTCTCCTTCCACGACAAAGCGGAAGTTTTGGAGCGCATCCTTTCGACCTATCCAGAAGTGGACGCGGTGCAGATCCAGTTCAACTATGTGGACTATGAGGACGCTTCCGTCGAAAGCCGAAAGTGCTACGAAGTGTGCCGCAAGTTCGGCAAGCCCGTCATCGTCATGGAGCCCGTCAAGGGCGGCAGCCTCGTCAACCTCCCCACGGGCGCCAAGCAAATTTTGGAATCGCTCGGCGGCGGAAGCCCCGCAAGCTACGCCATCCGCTTTGCGGCGGGCTTCGAGGGCATCGCCATGGTGCTCTCGGGCATGGGCAATATGCAGATGATGGAAGACAACATCAGCTTCATGAAGGACTTTCAGCCCCTCAGCGCCCAAGAGATGGAGGCGATCGGGAAGGTGCGGGAAATTTTCCGCGCCCAGGATATCATCCCCTGCACGGCGTGCCGCTACTGCACCGACCAATGCCCCAAGCGCATCCCCATCCCCGATCTCTTTGCCTGTCTCAACTCCAAACGCACGTTCAAGACGTGGAACGCCGACTATTACTATCACAACGTCCACGCCACGGACGGCGGCACGGCGAGCGACTGCATCCGCTGCGGCAAGTGCGAGGCCATCTGCCCGCAGCACCTGCCCATCCGTTCGCTCCTTCAGGACGTCGTCAAAGAATTCGAGGCTTGATCGGACGAAAAACACACTACACCCAAAAATAAGGAGTTTTCTATGTTAGAACAAGTGATGAGAGAACGCAGCTGTTCGCTGAAAGTCAAACTTACCGTCAAGGGGCTCGTCTCGTTCGGGCTCATCGTCCTTGCCGTCCTTTTGCCGCAGCTCGTCCATCTGACCCTCGGTCAGGCGGGCGGCGTCAGATGGCTCCCGATGTATCTTCCCGTGCTGCTCGCAGGGTGCCTGCTCGGCGTGCGGTGGGGGATGGGCGTCGGCGTATTGTCGCCCGTTGTGAGCTTTGCGCTCACCTCGCTTTGGGGCGATCCCATGCCCGCAGCGGCAAGACTTCCCTTCATGATGGCGGAGCTCTGCGTCTTCGCGGCAGTTTCGGGCATTTTTTCAAAGCAGATCGCAAAGAACGGCTGGATGGCATTCCCCGCCGTGCTCCTGGGCGCCGTCGCGGGGAGAGCGTTCTTCCTGCTCCTTGCCGTCCTCTTCCAAAGCGTCGCGCCTTTTACGGTCGAAACCGTACTTTCGCAGATCGAAACGGGGCTTTCGGGGCTCGTCTTGCAGGCGGCAATGGTGCCGCTTCTCGTGATGGGGCTTCGCGCCCTCATCCAAAGGGAGAGGGAATGAACGACCTCGAACGGGCAAAAGAGGGGCTCAGCGGGCATACGCTCTGCCTTGCGCGGGGAGAAGAGGTCCTCGTGCGGGACGAGCGCGGGATCGCGCCCATGATGGCGCTGCTTGCAGAGGGGAAGGGCTTGATCGGCTTTTCCGCCGCCGACCGCGTGGTGGGAAAGGCGGCGGCGATGCTCTTTGTCAAGGCAAAGATCAGGGAACTGTTCGCCGAAACGATCTCAAGATCGGCTGCAGAATTTTTGGAGGAGAACGGACTGCCGTTTTCCTATCGGACGATGACGGAATATATCGTCAACCGCAATGGAACGGGCCGATGCCCGATGGAGAGCGCCGTCCTTTCCTGCAACGACGCAGAGGAGGGGTACCTTCTCTTACAGCAAAAACTTGCCTCTGCTTTTTGAGTGAGATAAGGAAGAGATATGTGTAATGATTGGATTGAAGAAAGTAACCACAGTTTGCGCCTTTGTCAGCAAGGGATCGATCCAAACAGTAGGGAGGCAATAGAGGGACAAGAGACCTTTCTTAAAGAAAATATGCCCGGGATGCAATATTCCTATCTGTTTTTATGGGAAATTCCTGAGTTTATGAATAAGACACAAGACCATATCGGTATAAAAGCTTTCATAGACCAGAGGCTGCTAAAATATGGAGAGATTCTTTTTCAAAAGAAAATAAGGAAAGAAGAAAAAGATAATTATTTCGGATTGTTGCAATTTGATTTCGATTATAGCACGATCATAGATTTTTTACATGCGTATCCTTATTCGATTTTCGTATCGGAAAACAAAATCACAAAAAATCTTTTTGAGCAAGTTATAAATATTGTTTTAACGCAAAAAAATTACGAAGATATTGTTACAGGCAACATTATGGAGAAGAACCGTATCCAAATCTTAAGCTTCTATGAGAGTGCCAGCCCATTTCGACAGATCTATAACAAGGGTAACCTCAAAGGAACTTTGGAGGTTCAGATTTTCGAGATAATCCATTAAGAAATCGCAGGGAATTTGTAAGTTTTTTTTCTAGTTTAGATACAAAATTCACCGAGAAACAATTCTATAGATATGCAAACCAGATAGGGTTGCGAAAGTACATGAAAAGTTGTTTGCAAAATAGCAAGTTTGTCTTAAGGATTCATAGCTTTCCGTGGGAAGTAGATGAGAACCTAAGTCAATTGTGTTTTGACCCAATTATTGAGGAATTGAAGAATGCGTGTTAATCACATAGCTGCATAAAAATCGGGGAGTTTTCTCCGATTTTTATTTTTCTTGGTGAATTATGCGATGCAAGAAAAACCTCTGTAAGATACACCGTGTCTTACAGAGGTTTAACGTTGCAGCCTTTTCGTGCAACAAAGCTGGAGCTGCTAACCGGATTTGAACCGGTGACCTCGTCCTTACCAAGGACGTGCTCTACCTCCTGAGCCATAGCAGCATTGTTTGCTTGACTTGCGACGCAGTCTCCCGCGTCACAGCTTTCATATCATACCAAAAAGCCACGTTCAAGTCAAGCGATATTCGCACATTTTCGCAAAAATCCGTGCCTTTTTTTAGGAGATCACAGAACGCCCGCCAGCAGGTCGTTCATGTCATATTTTCCCGCAGGCTGCGATGTGAGCCACTCCGCCGCCCGCAGCGCGCCCTCGGCAAATACCATGCGGCTGCGCGCCGAATGGGAGAGGGTGACGATCTCATCCTGACCTGCAAACATGACTTCGTGTTCGCCGACGATGGTGCCGCCGCGCACGGCGTGGATGCCGATCTCTCGCTTTTCGCGCGCACCGACGAGCCCGTGCCGCCCATAGACGTTTTCCTTGTTCCCGCCGAAGCCTTCGTTGACGCTCTTTGCGAGCATGAGGGCCGTCCCCGAAGGGGCGTCCTTTTTCATGTTGTGATGGCGTTCGACGATCTCGGCATCGAAAGCATCGCCGAGCACTTCCGCCGCCTTTTTGACGAGCATCTGCAAGAGATTGACGCCGACGGAGAGATTGCCCGTCTGGAACACGGGGATGACGTTTGCAGCTTCTCGGATGAGCGCCTCGTCCTCGTCGGAGAACGCCGTGCCCGCAATGACGATGCCGATCTTGCGCGCCTTGCAGAAATCGAGCCGTTCCCTGACGGAGGAAGCGGGGGAGAAGTCGATGACGACATCCGCCTCTTCCTTCACTTCCGCAAAGCTTTGATAGACAGGGAAGGGCATGGGGGCGGGGGAGACGTCGACACCCGCCGTCACCGTGACGCCGCGCTCCAAACAAAGCTGAGCGACGTTCCTTCCCATCCTGCCGCATGCGCCGCAGAGGATGACCTTCATGCCTTCACCTCCAGCCCGAACTCTTTCATGGCGTTCAGAAGCACGGCGCGGTGGGGCTCCTCGATCTCCGAAAGGGGAGCGCGGGGCGTGCCCGCACGGAACCCGAGCGCGTTCATGCCCGCTTTTGCGGGAATGGGGTTGACCTCGATAAAGCATGCCTTGGAAAGGGGGATGAGCTTATCGTTGCATTCGTTGGCGCGTTTCAGATCGCCCGCAAGGACTGCGTCGCACAGTTCCTTGACGCCCGCGGGCGCGATGTTGGAAACGACGGAGATGACCGCAGTTCCCCCCGCCGCCAAAATGGGCATATTGAGGGCGTCTTCGCCCGAATAGAGGTCGCACTTGCCGCGGATGAGGCGCGCCGTTTCCAGCACCTGCGCCATATTCCCGCTCGCTTCCTTGATGCCTGCGATGTTGGGGATCCCGGCGATCTTCGCCATCGTTTCGGGCAGGATATTGACGCCCGTGCGGCCCGGCACATTGTAGCAGATGACAGGGAGCTTCGTCGCCTCCGCAATGGCCTTATAGTAGGCGACAAGGCCGTTCTGCGTACACTTGTTGTAGTAGGGCGTGACGGCGAGGATGCCGTCCGCACCCAGCTTTTCGGCGCGGATGGTGCCTTCGACCGCCTTCTGTGTGTTGTTGCTGCCCGTGCCGATGACGATCTTGACGCGGCCTGCCGCCTTTTTGACGGCATAGCGGATGAGCGCTTCCTTCTCGTCTTCGGTCATGGTGGCGGGCTCGCCCGTCGTGCCGAGCACGATGAGAGCGTGCGTCCCGCCCGCGATCTGGTATTCCATCATCTCGCCGAACGCTTCGAGATCGACGCCGTTCTCGTTGAACGGGGTGATCATCGCCGTTGCAGACCCTCTCAAAAATCCGGTCATGGTATCCTCCCTATATTTCGCCTGAAAAGGCGGTCTCAGTCAAAATATCCCTTTGCCGCAAGGAGCTCGGCAAGCAGCACCGCGCCGCCCGCCGCACCGCGCAGCGTGTTGTGGGAAAGCCCCACAAAGCGGTAGTCAAAGAGAGCATCCTCTCTCAGCCTGCCCGCACTCACCGCCATGCCGTTTTCCAGCATCCTGTCGAGCTTGGGCTGCGGGCGGTTGTCTTCCTCGAAGTAATGGAGGAACTGCTTGGGGGCGGAGGGGAGAGCAAGCTTCTGCGGCTCTCCTTCGAATGCCGCCCACGCCTTCAGGATCTCTTCCTTCGTGGGCTTGTTTGCAAACTTCACGAACACCGCCGCCGTGTGGCCGTCCGAAACGGGCACGCGCAGGCACTGCGCCGTGATGACGGGCCCCGCCGCAGGGACGATCGCATCGCCTTCGATGCCGCCCCAGATCTTGAGGGGCTCCTTTTCGCTCTTTTCCTCTTCGCCGCCGATGTAGGGGATGACGTTATCGACGATCTCGGGCATCGTTTCGAACGTCTTGCCTGCCCCCGAGATCGCCTGATAGGTGCAGACGGCGCAGCTCTCGATGCCGAACTTCTTCAAAGGGTGGAGAAGGGGGACATAGGACTGCAGGGAACAGTTGCTCTTGACGGCGATAAAGCCGCGCTTGGTCCCGAGGCGCTTTCTCTGCGCAGGAATGATCTCAAGGTGTTCGGGATTGACCTCGGGGATGATCATGGGAACGTCGGGCGTAAAGCGGTGCGCCGAATTGTTGGAGACGACGGGGATCTCGAGCTTTGCATATGTTTCCTCGAGGGCGCGGATCTCTTCCTTCTTCATATCGACGGCGCAGAACACGAAATCGACTTTGCCGACAAGGCTCTTTGCATCCGCCGTCGCGTCGAGAACGACCATCTCCTTCGCATACGCGGGGATGGGGCTGGTCATTGCCCATTTATGGCCGACGGCTTCTTCATACGTCTTGCCTGCGGAGCGCGCGCTCGCGAGCAGGGCGACGGGGGTGAACCAGGGGTGGTCTTCAAGCAGCGTCACGAAACGCTGGCCGACCATACCCGTAGCGCCGACAATGGCAACATGGTAGTGTAAATTCTGCATGGATGGACTCCTTTTATAAAATGCTTAAAAACAAAAAGACGGTGAACGATCACCGCCTTGCTCTTTTTCTCGTCCCTTCGAAGAGTTCCGAAGCCCGCCGAAAGCGCATCACCGCGGTGACAGTAATAAGGGTATTCTCCCTTATTCCCAACGCACGGCAAGAGGATGCACGCGCGTTTCGGCGGCGATACCCTTTCCTGTTCCTTCATGGGGAAACCTCTTTTTCCCTCGGGAAGAGTACTCTTGTTCGTCCGCTCCTCTGTTCAGCAACCTTATTTTAACATATGCCCTGTGAAAAGTCAAAGAATTTCCCTTGGAACAGTTGAAATATTTTCTGTTTCGTGTTAAAATACACTCATCGGGGTCTTTGCCCCGTGAGATTGACTTTGCACACATCTTAGGAGAAACATATGGCAGACAGAGAACGCAGGGGCCTTGTTGCCCGTTGGCTGGAAGGCAAGGAACGCAGCGAAGATTATGCACGCAGTACGCTTCCTTCCAACCGCTGGCAGCTCTTTTGGGATATCATGAAGGGGAGATTCGGAAGGCTGATGCTCGTCAACCTTCTGACGCTCATCACCTTCGTGCCTCTCATCCTCGTGTATTTCTGGCGGTATCTCGTCATGGCGGCGCAGGATATGCTCGGGCCTTACGGTTCGGGGCTCGGCGTCGGCTATCCCGTCATCCCCAACGTCGTGGGCGTCGCGGAGTGGACTTCTTTCCAGAACGATCTGCTCTTTTTCGCGCTCTTCATCGTCGCGGGGCTCATCGCAGCCGTCGGCATCTCGGGCGGCATGTACATCATCCGCAACCTCATCTGGACGGAGGGCATCTTCGTCGCCAACGACTTTTTGCGCGGCATCCGCCGCAACTATTGGAACGTTGCCGAAGCCGTCCTCATCTTCACGCTCACGCTCTTCGTCGCGCAGACGATGAGCAACCTTGCCAACTGGTGCATCGCCATGGACATCGCGCCCGTGTGGATGGTCGTCTCAAAGATCGTGGGATATGTACTTTTAGCGCTCATAGGAGTCATCTCGCTCTGGATGATCTCGCTCGGCATCAACTACAAGCAAGGGCCCTGGGCGCTCTTCCGCAATGCCGTCGTCATGGCGGTGGGTACGCTCCCGCAGACGGTGTTCTTCGCCGCGATCGCCCTCATCCCCGTAGGGCTGCTCTTTTCGGGCGTCGGGTTCCTTGTCGTCATCGCCGTCATCGCGATGCTCCTCATCGGCCTTTCCTATGTCATGCTCGTCTGGATGGATTATTCCCAGTGGGCATTCGATAAGTTCGTCAACCCCAACATCGGCGTCAAGACGGGCCGCGGTCTTTACAGCAGGACCCCGCAGGAAGACAAGATCGGCGGCAGTGCGCCCGCCGCAGAAAGCTCCGCCGCCGTCCGCGAATACCGCCGCATGATCCTGGCGCAGGGCAAGAGCCAGCTCGTCAGCCGTCCCATCAAGCCGCTCGACGACGATCTTGAAGTCTATCAGCTGCCCGAATCCTTCTCGCGCGACGATCTGCGCCGTCTCAAAGAGAGCAAAGACGCCATCGATGAGGACGCAAAGGCATACGAAGAGGAACACAAGAACGACGAACAGTACGTCGAATACAACAAACAGTTCGAAGAACTGGAGCGGGCGCTCGAGGACGACGACAAGAAGAAGAAAAAGCTCAAGAAAGCGCCCAAGATGCTCAACAAGCGTTAAAAGGAAGCCATGATGGAAGCTTACGGTCCGCTCGCCGAGTGGTTCGAATACTTGAATGACGACTGCGACTATGCTTCATGGTCGCAGTATTTTATTGACGGGCTCTCGACGCTCGGCGCAGGTCCCTGCGGGCTGGAACTCGGCTGCGGGAGCGGCGCGTTCTGCCGCCTTCTCACGCGTGCTGGATACCGCATGGAAGGCGCGGATCTCTCGCCCGCCATGCTCACCAAAGCGGAGCAGCTCGCCCGGGAAGAGGGGCTCCGCATCCCGTTTTTCCGTGTGGACGCCTCCGCGCTGAAAGCCCCGAAGCAGTACGATTTTATCCTTTCGCCCAACGACTGCTTCAACTACATCCCGCAAAAAAAGCTGCCTTCCGCCTTTTCGCATGCCGCAAAGGCGGTCAAAAAGGGCGGCATCTTCTGGCTGGACATCAGCTCCGCATACAAATTGCGCCATAAAGTTGCAGATAATATCTCTGCGGACGACCGCGAAGACGTGACCTATCTCTCCTTCAACTCCCTTGCGAAAGACAGGGTAGAGATGGACGTCACACTGTTCGTCAGACGAAAGGACGGCGCATTCGACCGTTTCGACGAACATCATACCCAATATATCCATGAAGAGGAGGACGTTTCGGCCGCGCTCGAAGCGGCGGGGTTTGCCCTTGTCCGCACCGAAGGGCACCTCGGGACCTGCAAAGAGGGGAGCGACCGATTGAATTTTATATGCCGAAAGAAATAAGCACCATACGCCGCGGCATCGCCTGGGGGGATATCTCCCTCGCCGTGCTCGATACGACCGCGCTCGTCAACGAAGCGATCAGACGCCATCACCTTTCGCCCGTTGCGGCGGCGGCGCTCGGGCGCACCTTCACGGCGGCGGCATACCTTTGCAGCTGGCTCAAATCGGAGGAGAGCACGCTCTCCGTTTCCGTTGCGGGCGGCGGGCCGGGCGGAAAGATCTCCGTCTCGGGCGACGGCGCGCTCCGCATGCGCGGTTTTATCGAACACCCCGATGTGATCCTGCCCCCGCGGGCGGACGGGAAACTCGATGTCGGCGGATGCGTGGGCAAAAACGGCACGCTCACCGTCGTGCGCGACGACGGGGAAAAATTCCCCTTTGTCGGGACGAGCCCGCTCGTCTCGGGGGAGATCGCAGAGGACTTTTCCTCCTACTTTTTTTACAGCGAACAGCGGCCGACCGCCATCGCCCTGGGCGTGCGCATCGGCAAAGAGGGGACCTGCCTCGGCGCAGGCGGCGTGTTTTTGCAGCCCTTCCCGGGCGCAGAAGAGGAACATATCATCCGTGCGGAGCAGACGATCGGGCAGTACTCCGCCGTTTCCCGCCTCATCGAAGAGGAGGGGGCAGACGCGGTCTTTGCCCGCTTTGAGGCGAAATCGGAAAGCGAACGGCCCATTCTCTTTCGCTGTTCCTGTTCGCGCGAACGGGCTGCCCGCGCCATTTTTTCACTCGGGAAAGAGGAGGCGGAGCGCATCGTAAGCGAGGAAGGGGAGATCAGGGTCCACTGCCACGAGTGCAACACCGACTATCCCTTCGGGGAGGAAGATATCCGCCGTCTGTTCGGCGGGGAGGGAACATGAGAAACACGAGAAACACGCAAGACAGAGACGACGGCATCATGCGGCTGGATTTCAGCGATGAATTTCTGCTGGATTCCGCCGAAAAACGCTATGAGTCGGGCGACTTTATGGGTGCGCTCACCATGCTCAACAAGCGCGCGGGGATGTACCGCCCGAGCGCGGATGCCTCTGCGCTCTATGCCGATATTTACGAGGCGCTCTCGCTGTGGATCCCCTGTGCAGACGCCTGGTTCCGCTTTCTAGATACCTGCAACGAGGCAGACTTCGGCGAAGGATATGAAGGGCTTTCCGTCGCCTTTGCCAACATGGGCGACGGCCTGCGCGCCGAACTTTATTACCGCCGCTCCTTCGAAGCTTCGGGGGAAACACCGCCTCTTCCCGAATACGACGAAGAAGAGCGTGCGCCCGAACACCACCCTCAGCTCCGTCTCGTCCATTCGGACGACGGAACGGTCACCGATCCCGAACTTCTGCACCGCGGCGTGATGTTCGTCAAGACCGGCGAACTCGACAAAGCCAGGGAAGTGCTCTCCGAGATCGGCCCCGAGAGCAAAGACTTTCCCTCGGCGTGCGGGCTCATCGCCATGTGTAAACTTCTTGCGGGCGACACGGCAGGGGCGGCGGAAGAGTGCGAACGCATGCTCGAATACCACCCCGACAATATCCATGCTCTCACGACTTACTGCGCCGTACTCGGCGCGCAGGAGCGGAAAGAGGAAGCAAAAGCAGTCGCCAAAAAGCTCGCCGCCATCGACTCCGACTCGATGGAAGATCTCTACCGCATCGCAACGGCGCTGTGCGAGACCGGGCTTGACGAAGAGGCGTTCGAAAAGCTCACCAAGCTCAAAGACCTGCAGCCCTACGACGACGATATCCTCTGGTTCCATGCCGTCGCCGCCTTCCGCTCGGGCAGGAAAGAGGAAGCCATTTCCTCGCTCGAAACGCTCACGACGGTCTATCCCCGCAAAGTCATCGCCAAGCTGTATCTTGAACATCTGCGCGGTGATAAGGAGACCTCGCTCTCCTATTTCTACCGTCTGGAAGACGACGCTTATAAGGAACTTTCTTCCCTGCTTTTAATGGCGGACGGGCTGACGCCCGAGATGGCGGAGCGCCTCGGCGAGAGCAACGACATGGCAAACTTTATCCGCCTTGCCTTTGATCAGCTCCAGGGGAACGATCAGAAACTCATCCAGCTGGCGGGCAAGATCGCGGTCAAATGCCGCTGCGACGACGTCGTCCGCGAGCTTCTGCTCGATTTTGAAGGAAATGAATTCGTCAAGCTTTCCATGATGAAGGACCTTGTGGAGCGCAATGAAGACAATTCCTTCGGCGTCGTCATCTGCAACTTCTACCGCGAATTCTACACGCACAAGATGGAATTCGACGGCCGTCGCCCCGACCAATTCATGAAAGCCTTTGCGGAAGTTTACTCCCGCTATTCCATCACGGCAGACGACAACGAAAGAAAGCTCCTCTATGCCGCCGAGGACGTCAACTACACGCTCGTCGATGCAGATGCCGACGACTTATTTGCGGAAAAGGAAGCTTTGGCAGCCGTCATCTACCGCGAAGCACGCCTTGCAGACGGCGAACACGGCATCGAGACCATCGCAGGGCTCTTCAATGCCAACGTGCATACCGTAAAAGAAATATTAAACTTTCTGATCTAAGGGGAAGATATGAAAAAGCTCATCGATTTTGACGAACTCTTCGACCGCAAACTCGCCCAATACATGGAGGAGCACGCGGGGGAATACACCGAAAAGCAGTGGGAAGACCTCATCCCGCGCCTTTACCGCAACTTCGGCGATACGCTCATCAAGAGCGTCGGCACGACTCCCAAGGGCTATTATGCCGAAATGACGGACGAAGAACTCGTGGATACTTTGAAGGCACACCACAAAGAGGGCGTCTCTGTTTCCGACTTTTTGTGCCGCGAGCTGGAATCCCGCGGCTGTCCCGACGCGCTGCTCGCCCTCATGCAAGAGGCGGAAGGGGAGCTTCTGACCCTCACCATCAACCTTGCAGGCAGCAGCAAAAAGGCGCTCCCCGTCTATCTCGACATCCTGTTGAAGACGGAGGACGAAGAACTCAAAGATACCGTCACGGAATACTTAAAGGGCAATGCGGACGCCGTCAAAGAGCGCGTGCTCGCTCTGTACCGCGAAGGCGTCGAGCGGGAATACATGCTCGAGATCCTCTCGCGCTGCAAACAGAAAGACGATGAAGTGTTTGAGATCCTTTTGAACGAGTTCCGCACCGCGCCCGACGACATCCCCATGCACGCAAGCTATCTTGCAAGCTACGGCGACGAGCGCGCCCTTCCCGTGCTCCTCGATTACATCGACCGCGACGAGACCAACTACCTCGAATATCAGGAGCTCAAATATGCCATCGAGGCGCTGGGCGGCGAGTATAACAAGGTGCGCGACTTTTCCGCCGACCCTTACTTTCAGGAGATCGCCGCGCAGTCGCAGATCATGCCCGACTTCACTTCGGACAAAAAGACGGACGCTTGAAAGGACGCGGACGGGCAGCACGAGCCCGTCCATTCGCTTTCATGCAAATTTAGGGAGGAACCTATGGACAGAATTGAAAATTGCCAAGAAAAATTTGAAATGCTCTTCGGCGGCAAGCCGACGCAAAACGAGGGAAACGACCCCGAATTCATGCACATCCTGCAGCGGTTCATCTTCGGCGAGGTGAGCTACACGGGCTCGCTCGACGATAAGATGCGCGAACTTGTCACCGTCACCGTTCTGACCGTCAATCAGACGCTGCCGCAATTAAAAGCGCACGTCGCCGCCTGCCTCAATATCGGCATTTCACCCATCGCCATCCGCGAAACGGTGTACGAGTGCGCGCCTTTTATCGGCTTCCCGAAAACGCTCAACGCCATCGCCGCGATGGACGAGGTGTTTACCGCAAACGGCATTGCCCTTCCCCTCGAAAGCGGCGAGACGGTGACGGAACAAGACCGCTTTGCAAAGGGGCTCGCCCTGCAAAAACCCGTGTACGGGGATGAGATCAAGGACCGCTATACATGGCTTCCTGCGGAATTTGCCGAGGCGGTGCCGCGCTTTCTGACCGAGCTGTGCTTTTCCGACTTCATGACGAGAAAAGGGTTAGACGGAAAGACGCGCGAACTGCTGACCGTCGTAATGCTGGCGGCGATGGGCGGTGCGGAAGTGCAGGTGCGCTCCCACGTCGAGGGCGCATTGAAGACGGGCAGCACGAAAGAAGAAGTCGTCTGCGCACTCGTCCACGCCATGCCGTATATGGGCGTTCCGCGCCTCTTTAACGCGCTCGACTGCTCCAAAGAGCTGTTATCTTAACAGTTCCCATCGGGCGCGCCGCTCCGTTCGGTTCGGAGCAGCGCGCTTTTTTGCTGCTTTCGTTCATATTCTCGTCTCCTCTGCCATAGGATAAACAAGAAAACAGCGGAGGGTCGTATGGAAGATTTCGGCGTTTATGAGGATATTGCCGCGCGCACGGGCGGAGAGATCTACATCGGAGTCGTCGGTCCCGTGCGGACGGGCAAATCGACGTTCATCAAGCGGTTCATGGAGGAGCTCGTCCTGCCCGAGGCAGACGGATCCAAAAAACAGCGCATGCGCGATGAACTGCCGCAGTCGGCTTCCGGGAAGACGGTGATGACGACGGAGCCGAAATTCGTGCCCGAAGAAGCCTTTCCCGTCACCTTCGGGAAAGCCGTTGCAAACGTGCGGCTCGTGGACTGCGTCGGGTTCCCCGTGAAAGGGGCATCGGGCTTTGAAGAGGACGGGGAACCGCGCCTTGTCAAAACGCCGTGGAGCGACGCCCCTGTACCCTTTGAACGGGCGGCGGAAGAGGGGACGCGCAAGGTGATGCGCGATCATTCGACGATCGGCATCGTCATGACGACGGACGGCTCCGTCACGGGCATCGGACGGGAAGACTATGAAGACGCCGAAGCACGCTGCATCGCCGAAATGAAAGAGGCGCAAAAGCCGTTTGTCATCCTTCTTAACTGTAAAATGCCGCAAAGCGCCGAAGAACTGCGCTCTTCCTTAGAAGAACGATATTCTTCGCCCGTCATCGCCGTCAATTGCGAGGAGATGGGAAGAGAAGAGCTCACCCTCGTCTTAGAGCGCGTATTGTATGAATTCCCCGTGCTCACCGTGGATATCGAACTTCCCGACTGGATGCGCATTTTTGACGCCGATTCGCCCGTCGTAGCAGATGCGCTCGCTTCCATCCGCGCCGTTGCGCCCAAGATCGAAAAGATGAGCGACTGCGCACTTTTGGATACGCTCTTTCACGAGAGCGAACGGCTCGCTCCGCCCATATCCGTTCAATTAGAACCCGCTGCGGGGCGCGCGACGGTACGCGCCGAGGCAAAAGAGGGCGCCTTCTACCGCGTGCTCGGCGAAATGTGCGGCGCAGACATCGGAGACGACTTTGCGCTCATGAGCTATGTCGCTTCCCTCGGAGATGCGAAGAAACTTTACGACCGCGTCGGCAAAGCATTCGAGGAGGCGAAAGAGTACGGTTACGGCATCGTGCCGCCCGAAGACAATGAAATGGACCTTTCGGAGCCCAAAGTCGTCAAAAAGGGCGGGAGAATAGGCGTCGACCTGCACGCGCATGCCCCGAGCTATCATATCATCCGCGTCGATCTTACGGGAGAGGTGCGGCCCGCGATCGGAAATGAAGAGCAGAGCGAGAATTTTGCAAAGACGCTGGCAGAAAACATGGCATCAGAGCCAGAAGCCGCCTGGAATACCAATATGTTCGGCAAAACGCTCAAAGAGCTCCTCGGCGACGAACTCTACGTCAAAAACCGCTCCATGGCGGAAAACGTGCAAAAGAAAATGCGCCGCACGGTGACGCGCATCGTCAACGAGGGAAAGGGCGGGGTCATCTGTATCCTCATCTGAAAAAGGGAGAGCAAAACGCTCTCCCTTTTTCATGCAGAGAAACAACGCCGCTTGACAAAGAGGGGCATTTGTTTTACAATATGAGGAAAACAGCACGAGGAGAGAAAGCATGGGAAAAGTCGTTGTCATCGGTGGAGGAGCCGCGGGGCTTATGGCAGCCTATGCGGCGGGAAGCCGGGGCGCGCAGGTGACGCTTTTGGAGCGCAACGAAAAACTCGGGAAGAAGATCTATATCACGGGGAAGGGCAGATGCAACCTCACCAACGACTGCCCGCCCGACGAATTTTTGGAAAACGTGGTGCGCGGCGGGAAATTCCTGACGGGTGCCATTTGGTCGTTCTCACCCGAAGATATGATGTCGCTGTGCGAACGTTTTTCCCTTCCCGTCAAAGTGGAGCGCGGAAACCGCGTCTTCCCCGTATCCGACCACGCGAGCGATGTCACCAAAATGTTGGAAAGAGCCTGCCTTTCCGTGGGAGTTACCATCAAATTGCAGGAATATGTGAAGGAAATTGGCGTTTTGCATAGTACTATGCGTGACATAATAACGCAAAACGGCGTGTATCCGTGCGAAGCCGTCGTGATCGCGACGGGCGGGCTCTCTTATCCTTCGACGGGCTCCACGGGCGACGGGCTGCGTTTCGCAAAGAGTCTTGGGCACAAGATCGCCCCGTGCGTGCCGTCTCTTGTCGGGCTCAACTGTAAAGGAGATTTTTCGGCGCTTCAGGGCGTCTCTTTGAAAAATGTCTGCCTGTTTGCAAAGCGCGGAGGGAAAGTCATCTTCTCCGAACAAGGGGAGATGCTGTTCACGCACTACGGCATCAGCGGACCGCTCGTCCTTTCTCTTTCCGCCCGCATCAACCGCCTTCCTTTTGCAGAACTTTCTTGCTATATCGACTTCAAGCCTGCTCTCGATCGGGAAACGCTCGATGCTCGCCTCGTGCGCGATCTTTCTGAGCGCAAAAACGAACAGATGAAAAACGTGATGCGAGGGCTCTTGCCTTCCGCGCTCTGTCTGCCCGTTCTCAAAGGGGCAGGGATCGATCCTCTCAAGCAAGCCAACGCCGTGACGCGGGAAGAGCGCAGCCGACTCCTTGACACGCTCAAAAATTTCCCTATCGTTCTCACTTCGTTGAGAGGCTTCGAAGAGGCGGTCGTCACTTCGGGCGGCGTGGAACTCAAAGACGTTTCTTCCAAGACGATGGAGAGCAAGCTCGCCCCCGGCGTCTTCTTTGCAGGGGAAGTTCTCGACGTCGACGCCTACACGGGCGGGTTCAACCTGCAGATCGCGTTCTCGACGGGGATGGCTGCGGGCATTGCCGCCGCCCGCCATGCGGGAAAAACGGGCGAATGATTTGACTTTTTTACGCTCTTTGGATATAATAGAAACATACGAAAGAAATTACGAGGTGCATTTTATGACGGTGATCCGCGGAGCAACGACCATCACGGCAGACGAGCCGGAAGAGATCAGAAAGGCGGTCAAGGAACTTCTCGATCAGACGGTGAGCCGCAACGGCCTGCATCAGGACGAGATCCTGAGCATCGTTTTTTCGAGTACGTCCGATATCCATTCTTATTATCCCGCAAAGGCGGCAAGGGAGGCAGGCTATTCTTCGAGCCCGCTCTTTTCTTCGCAGGAGCCCGACATCGAAGGGGGGCTTCCCCTGTGCATCCGCGTGATGCTCTTCGTCGAAAAGAACATCGAGCCGCATCATGTGTATCTCCGCGGCGCACGCGTGCTGCGAAAGGACATCGCGACCAAGATCAACATCGCCATCGACGGGCCTGCGGGCAGCGGCAAATCGACGATGGCGAAGGCGCTCGCAAAGAGCATGAATATCCTCTATCTCGATACGGGCGCCATGTACCGTGCCTGCGCCCTCAAAGCGCTCAAAGAAAAGCGGGATCTTTCGGACGAGACCGACGTCATCGACTGCATGCGTGGGCTCTCGCTCGAGATCGAATATGAAGACGGCGCGCAGAAGACCATCCTCGACGGCGAGGACGTCTCCGAACTCATCCGCAAACCCGAAGTTTCCATGGCTGCTTCCACGGTGTCGCAGTACCCCGCGGTGCGTCTCAAAATGGTGGAGAAGCAGCGGGAGATCGCAGACAAAATGTCCTGCGTGCTCGACGGCAGGGACATCGGCACCTATGTGCTGCCCGAAGCCGACTTCAAGTTCTTCCTCACCGCCGATCCCAAGGTGCGGGCACAGCGCCGCTATGACGAGCTCACCGCCAAGGGCTACCCGGTCGATAAGCAGGCGCTCGAAGAGGAGATCGTAAAGCGCGACGAACAGGATTCCTCCCGCGCCTTTGCGCCACTGAAACAGGCGGAGGACGCCGTGCTTGTCGACACCTCGAACTTAACGCCCGACGAAGTGCTCGCCGAAATGAAACGCACGATCCAGGAGAAGATCTGATGAAAGAAGCATCCGAGGCCACCGAGAAGGCCGCAAAGAAGGGCAAAAAGGCCGAAAAAAAGCAGGAACGCGTCAAACTCTTTCCCGCAAACAAGAAAGGGTATCACAAGATGCCCCTCATGGACTTTCTGCGCGCGATCTTTTATCCCATCCATGCGCTCTTATATCCCTTCAAACTGCACGGGTATAAAAAGGTAGGGCCGGGACCATATATCTATGTCGGCAATCACTACTGCCTGTGGGATGTCTTCTTCCCCGCTCATACGACGAAGGACGGCATCCATTACCTTGCCAAGGACTCCATCCTGCACGCGCCCGTCATCGGCGGCTGGGCAAAAGGAGTGGGGGTCATCGGCGCCATGCGCGACGGCACGGACGTGCACACCGTCATGGACGCCATGCGTGTGCTCAAAAACGGAGAGAAGATCTCCATGTTCCCCGAAGGGACGCGCAACAAAACGGGCAGCGACGAGTTCCTTCCCTTCCATGGCGGTTCGGCGCTGCTCGCCATCAAGACGAAGACGCCCGTCATCCCGTTCGTCATCTGCACGCCTCCCAAGTTCCTCAGGAGGACGCACGTCGTCTTCGGCGAACCCATGGAACTTTCCGAATATTACGACAAAAAGCTCACCCCGGCCGATTATGAAGCGGCGGAAGAAAAGCTCAAAGCAAGGCTCTATGAGCTCCGTGCAAACTTCCGCGCCGAACAGACCGCAAAGAAAAAGAGGAAGAAGTGAGCGGGATGCAGGTCCTCCTCGGAAAATACTGCGGCTTCTGCGCGGGAGTCAGGAAGGCGGTCGACAAGGCGCTTGCCGTGCCGCCGCAGAATACCTTTATCCTCGGCGAACTCATCCATAACCCGGACGTCGTGGAGCGCATCCGCGCGCGCGGCATCCCGACGGTCGAACGCGTGGAAGAAGTGCCCGACGGGGCAACGCTCCTCATCCGCTCGCACGGCGTGGGGAGAAGCGTTTACGAAGCGTGCGAACGCCGCGGCATCCGCATCATCGACTGCACCTGCGCCTTCGTCCGCCGTTCGCAGGGGATCGTCCGCGAAGAGAGCGCAAAGGGCAGGACGATCGTCATCATCGGGCACCCCGAACACCCCGAAACGGTGGGGCTCATGGGGTGGGTCGCAGAAGGGGGAGACGCGTACGTTTTTTCCTCTCCCGAGGATGATTTCAGCATTTTACGGGAAAAAGATCTCTCCGTTGTGGCACAAACGACCTTTTCGGAGCAAAGTTTTTCGGAAACGAGCGAAAATATTCGCAAAGTGTGTCAAAAAACAGTTGAGATTTTTAAGACGATTTGTTATACTACTGTATGGCGGCAGCGTGAAGCAGAAGAGATCGCGCGCCGCTCGGACGCTGTTCTCGTCATTGGCGGCAGGAACAGCAGCAACACCGGGAAATTATACGAGATCGCATCCAGGCACTGCGGCCATGTCATATGGCTGCAAAACGCGGAAGCGTTCGCGTATGAGGAAATTAAATTTTTTAATAGGGTAGGCGTCATTGCGGGAGCAAGTACTCCCGATTGGCAAACTCAGGAGGTTCTTTTTAAGATGGAAGAAAGCAACGCGGAAGTTCAGGCAACGACAATGCAGGATGTCGTTGAGGAGATGGGCAAAGAGGAGCGGTATAAGAGAGGGCAGATGATCACTGCCAAGATCGTATCCGCTACGGACGAAGGGGTCTATGTGTCCGCTTCGGGCAAACTGGAGATTTTGCTCCCGAAAGAAGAGCTTGACTGCGAAACATATAGCCGCGAAGAGTATGCGGCAAAAGTGGGGGAAGATATCGACCTCATCGTGATGGAAGTCACCCCCCGCGTGAAGCTGTCCCAGAAGATGGTGAAGAAGCTTCGTGAAGAGGAGGAGATGCTCAAAGAGATCGAAGAGGGCAAGGAATTCTCCGTCACCTGCACGGGCTTCAACAAGGGCGGGCTCACTGCAGAGCTCGGGACCTATCCCGTCTTTGTCCCTGCAAAGGAGATCCGCACGGGCTATGTGCGCGATCTTGAAAAGTATGTCGGCAAGAAGCTTCGCCTGAAGCTCCTTGAGATCAGAAAGGAACGCCGCAAGGAGATCATCGCTTCCCAGCGCGTCATCCTCGAGGCAGAGAAGGAAGCCCGCGAAGCCGCTAAGGCTGCCAAGGAAGAGGCATTCTTCGATTCCATCCACGTCGGCGACGTCGTCGAAGGCAAGGTGGAGCGTGTGACCAACTTCGGTGCATTCGTCTCCGTCAACGGGTTCGACTGCCTCGCTCACATCTCCGACCTCGCTTGGTCGGGCGTCAAGAACGTGACCGACGTCCTCGAGATCGGCAAGCGCTATGAATTCAAGGTGCTCAACGTCGACCGCGAGAAGAAGAAGGTCTCCATCGGTTACAAGCAGCTCCAGCCCCAGCCTTGGGATCTCGCTGCAGAGAAGTATCACGAAGGCGACATCGTCCACGGTAAGGTCGTCCGCATCGTCTCCTACGGTGCGTTCGTCGAACTGGAAAGGGGCATCGACGGTCTCGTTCACGTCTCCCAGATCTCCCATGAGTGGCTCGACAATCCTACCTCCGTGCTTCAGATCGGCGAAGAAGTGGATGCGAAGATCCTTGCGTTCAACCCCGCAGAAAAGCGCATCACGCTCTCCATCAAGGCGCTTCAGCCCAAGCCCGAGCAGGAATTCCGCTCCGAAAACCGTGCAGAGCGCGGCGACAGAGAGAATGGCCGCAATAAGGGCAAGAAGGGCGGCAGAAAGAACTTCAACGCTCCCGAAGGCGAAGAGGACGAGTACAGAGAATGGAAGGAAGGCGGCTACGGCGGCGCTTCCATCGCAGAACTCCTTCACCTCGACGGCGAAGAGGAAGAGAAGTAATTTGTTTGAGTACAGGCGCTGCGGCTTTTTGCCGCAGCGCTTTTCTCTGCCCAAAGCGGGAAGCCTGCTTGCCGGACGGAAGGTTGTGAAAGGCAGATGAATTTCGCGTGCACGATTGTTTCCCGCTTGCCAATCGGTTGATTTTTGCATCGGTTTCCGATATAATATCACTATGAGCTATGTCATCCAGCTTGCGGCGAGCTTTCTTGCCGTCGTCATCGTGCTCACGCTCCACGAATTCGCGCACGCCTTTGTTGCAGTAAAATGCGGCGACCCGACTCCCAAGTGGAACGGCCGTCTCTCGTTCAACCCGCTTCGGCACTTCGATCTTGTCGGGCTCATCTGCTTCGCGCTCGTCGGATTCGGTTGGGCGAAGCCCGTGCCGATCAATCCCAATAACTTCAAGAAATACCGCACGGGCATGGCGCTCACGGCTTCTGCGGGCGTTTTGATGAACTTCCTGACGGCGCTTCTCATCTATCCCGTCTTTTTTGCCGTACACCGCTATCTCCCCGGCCTGCTTCCCGGATACCTCACTTCCTTTTTAGAGCAGTTCACGCGCTATATCTACATCTACAGCCTCTCGTTCTGTGTGTTCAACCTGCTGCCCTTTTATCCGTTGGACGGGTTCCGCGTTTTGGACGCACTCGATAAGCGCCGCGGAAAAGTCACCCGCTTTTTGCGGCAGTACGGGTATTATATCCTGCTCTTCCTGATCGCCGAAAGCTTTATATGCAACCTGTTTGTCCGCTTCGGCGTCTATCAGATGGACTACTTTAATATCCTCGGCTGGGTGATGCAGTTTGCGACCGACATCCTCGGCTGGCCCATCATGGCTCTTTGGGGGCTGCTTCCATGGTAAACCGCGAAAATTTTGAATCGACCGTCGACTATACGACGGTCCTGAGCAACTTCGAAGGCCCGCTCGATCTTCTCTTATTCCTCATCAACAAGGAAGAGATCGAGATCAAAGACGTGTTCGTCTCGCAGGTCACCGAGCAGTTCCTCTCTTACATGCGGGGGCTTCCGTACCTCGATGTCGATAAGGTGAGCGACTACCTCAATATCGCCGCGACCATCCTCAAGATCAAGGCGCAGAGCCTTGTGCCCAACCTCGAGGAAGACCCCGAACTCGACATGGAGATCGAAGAGGACAAGGCAGAGCTCATCCGTGCGCTCGAGGAATTCCGCCTCATCAAGGAAGAGACCAAAAAGCTCAAGGAGATGGAGACCATCGGCTACTTCTTCAAGGAGCCCGATAAACACGTCGGCGAGACGCGCACCGTCTTCTCCCTCGACAATCTGACGCTGGACGGGCTCGTGAACGCCTTTTCCAAGCTGCTCATCAAGCAGGAATTTGCCAAGGCGCAGGACGAAGTGCGCGAGATCCCGCGCGACGAATATACCGTAGAGGAGAAGATCCAATTCGTCATGGAATCGCTCGAATCGGGCGGGAACGTCCGCTTTGAGCAGCTCTTTACGAAGGATCACACGAAATCGGAGATCGTGACCACGTTCCAGGCGATCCTGGAACTTCTGAAGTATCAGTATCTGCGCGTGAAGCAGAACGAAACGTTCGGGGAGATCGTCATCTCGCTCAACCCCGACCGGAAGGAGGAACCGATTGGAACAATTGACCAATACGATTGAGGCGATCTTGTTCGCTTCGGGCAAGGCCGTCGCGCTCTCGGATATCGGCGACAAACTCAATGCGACGAAAGGGGAGATCAAGCGCGCCCTCGATGAACTCAAAGAAAAGTACGGCGAAGAGGGGGGCATCCAGCTGCTGCTCTTCAACGGGAAGGCGCAACTCGGCTCCAACCCTCTCTACAAGGAGAGCGTGGAAGCCGTCCTCAATCCCATCCGCGAAAAAGAACTCACCCGCACCATCCTGGAATGCGCTGCCATCATCGCCTACAAACAGCCCATCACCAAGACGGAGATCGAACTTCTGCGCGGCCTCAACAGCGACTATGCGGTCCGCGTTCTTCTGGAACTCAACCTCATCACGCCCTGCGGACGCAAGGACGCCGTCGGCCGTCCCATCCTCTATGCCACGACCGACGAATTTTTGAAGCGCTTCAAGCTGCATTCGCTGGAAGATCTGCCCGATTACGACGCGCTGATGGAGGCGATCGGCCGCGGCGAAGAGCACGACAGCTATCTCTATGCCCGCGACGAGTACCGCGACGGCGAAGCGGAAGCAGCAGCTGCCACCGCGGAAGCCTCGGCAGAAATTCCGCAGGAAGAGGAAACGCCCGACCAAAACGGCGGGTACGAGATCCCCGATTTCCTGCGCGGCCTCGACGAGACGGATATCGTCAAGATCTCTTAACACACCCTCCAACGCGATCCAACGCTCCCGCACGCAGGGAGCGTTTTTTATATGGCAAATCACTTATACTTTGCGCGGACATGCGCATAATGCTATCATGAGCGAGCTCATGACGTGCGCCCTGAGCGCAGGAGGCGCGCTCCTGCTGCTGTTGCTCCCCATCTCGGTGACGCTGAGCTGCCACCTCGATATCTCTGCACGAAAGCTCTTCTTCGGAGTGCGGCTCTATCATGTCCTGCGCCTTGCGGGAGGCTATGCAGAACCGCGGGCAGAGGGGATCGCCGTCCATCTTTCGGCAAAAAAGGCGCTCCTCTTTCCCTATCTGCAGATGCTCAGATCGCGCCCGGACCTCAACAAACTGCACGGGTTCAGGCTGACCCGCATCCGTATATTCCTTACCACGAGTCAGTTAGAGAGCGCCCCCGGCATCCTGTCGATCGCGGCGGCATCGAGCCTTGGAGCCATCCTCGGGCCCGTCCTGAAGGAGCGCGGGTGCCGGTTCCGGAGCGATATCCTGCTTGGCGGCACAAGCGGCGGAACGGCGACTGCCGCGGGAGAAGTGCACACCCGCTTCCTGTACGTCCTGATCCTGCTCTTCAAACTCGCATGGGAGGCGATCATCAAATGGATCAAAACAAGAAAACAGAGCGCCTGATCGAGGGCGCGGCAGAACGGCTCACACGCCTTGTCGACGTGGATACGGTCATCGGAAAGCCAATATTCTCCACGAGCGGGACACAGATCATTCCCCTCGCCAAGGTGACGATGGGGTACCTGTCGGGCGGAGGGGAATACGGAACGGTCAAACCCATCAAGGAGGACGAGACCGCCCCCTTTGCGGGCGGCGCGGGGACGGTGGTGAGCCTGAAACCCGTGGGATTCCTCATCGACGACGGGACCTGCTGCCGCCTTGTCCAGATCGGCGACGGACCGTTGGACCGCGTCATCGAAAAGGCGGGAGAGCTTCTCGAGCAGCTCTCGGAAAAACATGCGCGCAGCTAAACGCCGTCTCCTTCTGACGCTTACCGCTGCAGCATTGGCATTTGCGGGCTTGAGTGCATCCCCGCCTGCGCGAAACGTCCGTGCGGAAGAGGCGCAAAGCCGCGCAGAATGCGTCCTGGAAGTCTCTTCCCGCCGCTTTCTGCACGAAAAGGACGCCGATCTGCCGCTGCCCATTGCCAGCACGACCAAGATCCTGACGGCGATCATCCTCCTCGAAGACTGTGCGCTTTGGGAAGAGGTGACGATCCCGCGGGAAGCGGAGCTTGCAGGCGGCTCCAGCGTCTATCTGAGAAAGGGAGAAGTGTACACGGTTGAAGATCTGCTTTACGGTCTTCTGCTGCGTTCGGGGAACGACTGCGCCGTCTCGCTTGCCATCCATCACAGCGGGAGCATCGCAAAATTTGCAACCGTCATGAACGTCCGCGCAACGCTTCTCGGGGCGGAACATTCCAACTTCTGCAACCCGCACGGGCTTCCTCAAAAAGGGCACCTCTCAACCGCGCGCGATCTTGCGCTCATCGCTGCACACGCAATGGAAAACGAGACGTTCCGCGCCATCGTCTCCACCAAAACATATCCCAAACAAGGGTGGCGGAATAAAAATAAGCTGCTTTTCGGCACGCTGGAAGGCGCCTGCGGCATCAAGACGGGATACACCAAAGAGGCGGGCCGCTGCCTTGTCGGGGCGGCAGAACGAGACGGCATTACCCTTGTTTCCGTCGTTTTGAACTGTCCTCGCATGTACGAACGCTCGGAAGCGCTGCTTGATGACGCCTTTTCACAATATGAGATCGCATCTTTCCAATAAAAGCACTTGCTTTTTTTTGCCGATTTGTTTATCATAGAGAAAAAGCATCTCGGGAGCAAACAACATCAAGATGAGGATCAATAAATTTTTGGCGGAACAGGGCGTCGCATCCCGCCGCGGGAGCGATGTGCTCGTCGCGGAAGGGCGCGTTAGGATCAACGGCAAAACAGCAGTCGCGGGAGATAATGTGGAGCCTTCCGACGTCGTCGAGCTGGACGGCAAGATCTTATCCCATAAAGTCAAGTACGAATACTACCTTCTGAATAAGCCCAAGGGATATGTCTGCACCGTATCCGACGAGAAAGAGAGGAAAACGGTCATGGATCTCCTTCCCGAAGGGGCAGGAAGAGTGTACCCCGTCGGCCGACTCGACTACGAGACGGAGGGCATGCTCATTCTGACCAACGACGGCGATCTTGCTTACCGGCTGACGGCACCGCAGAACGAGATCCCGAAAACCTATCTCGTGCGCATCGAAGGCACCGTGACCGCCTCCGAACTCAACCGTCTTCGGGCAGGGGTGGAGATCGAAAGGGGAGTTGTGACCAAGAAATGCAAAATAAACGTCATCGAAACGGATAAAAAATATACCAAACTCCACGTCGTCCTCACCGAAGGAAAAAACCGGGAGATCAGAAAGATGTTCGAAGTCATCGGAAAACACATCGACTTTCTGAAACGCATCAAGATCGGAGAACTGACTTTGAGCGGCCTCGACCGTGGAAAGGTACGAAAACTTTCGCCGGAAGAAGTCTATTACTTACAAAATCTGTAAAAGATAAGCGCCTCCTTACGGAGACGCTTTTTTCAACGATCGAAAATTTAGATAAAACTGCGAAGGAGCCCCACGACCTTACCGAGGATGGTCACTTCATCCAAAACAAAATCTTGCATGGAAGCGTTCTCGGGATGCAGGATATACTTCCCGTCACGGACAAAAAAGCGTTTGACCGTCGCACCTTCTTCCACGCCATCGTCAAAGAGCGCGACCACGATATCGCCGTTTTCCGCCGACTCCTGCTTGCGGACTACCACTTTGTCGCCGTCAAAAATGCCGGCGTCGATCATGCTCTCCCCGCGGACGCGCAGTAAAAACAGCCCGTCTCCGTGGAACTCTGCGGAAGGGAGCGCGTAGAAACTTTCATAATTTTCAACGGCAAGGATGGGCTGACCTGCCGTGACCGTACCGACGAGCGGAACTTTGACCGTGTCCGACCCGACAAGCGCAACGGCACGCTTCTTGCCATCTGCCTTGTTCAAAAGGCCCGCCTCACGAAGACGGTTGATGTAGCTGTACGCAGTCGCCGTAGATTTGATGCCGAGCGCACCGCAGATATCACGGACGGTAGGGGGAAAGCCATTCTCTTCGTTATAGCGGTTGACATAGGAAAGCACATCGTTAAGCTTATTCTGATCGATCATGATCCACCTCTTATCAGCATTATAACACAATCAAAAAGAAATTGCAAACAAATGTTCTATGAAAATGCAAAAAAAGAAAAAAAGTTGTGTTTTTTATGAGATCGGTGTATAATAGGGCAGAGAGAGGAAACCTATGGAACGGATCAAATGTATCTTAGACGAAACAAAAGATTGCGATAACTGCATGGAATGTGAGATCTGCGACCTCGACCCCAACAAGATCTGCGATAACTGCGGAAAATGCCTTGAGATCAAAGATTTCGCCACGATCAAAATCGATAGGGTATATACCGACCCTGACGACTATCATGAAAATTGATTTTTACGTCATTAGCATAGTACTATGTGTGACATAATATTCGAAAAATATCAGGATACTGTATATTTTTTTGCCATTTGCGCGTAAATGGAAGGCACGATCGCCCGGACCTCCATGCCGTCCTCGACGTAAGTACAGGAGCGTTCCGTGATCAGGGGACGCAGGGAGCTGTAGGAAGAAAACTCGGCATAGGGAACAAAGAGGGTGCATCGCACAAAGTTTTCCTGCAGCATTTCAAATATACGGGCGCGAAGAGCATCCAAACCGATGCCACATTTTGCCGAGATCGCAATTCCGTCGTGCGGCAGCGCAGAAAGATCGTTCAGCCTGTCGCACTGATTATAGACGACCAGATAGGGCGCCGTAAAGCCCATCCCGCGGAGGGTCTGCAGCGTTGTCTGCTTTTCCATCTCGTACTCACCTGCTGCATTGCATACGATGAGGGCAAGGTCGCACCAGAGAGCGCTTTCGAGCGTCGATTTGAACGCCTCGATGAGATGATGAGGCAGATCTTGCAGGAAACCGACCGTATCGATGAGAAGAAAGGGCACATCTTCGATCTCGAAGGCACGGGAAGTCGGATCGAGCGTCGCAAAGAGCGCGTTTTTCACAAGCACATCCGCGCCCGTCATCGCGTTCAGGAGCGTCGATTTTCCCGTATTCGTGTAACCGACAAGGGCAATGGTGAGCACCTTGTCTTTTTTTCTGCGTTCAGCAAGCAAGGTGCGGCGTTTTTGCATCTCCTCAAGCTTTTTCTCGAGGGAATCGATACGCGAACGAATATGTCTTCTGTCGGTCTCGAGCTGCGTTTCACCGGGACCGCGCGTACCGATGCCGCCTCCGAGCCGCGAAAGCGCTTCGCCTTTCCCCCGCAGGCGCGGATACAAATATTTGAGCTGAGCAAGCTCGACCTGGATCTTGCCCTCGCTGCTTTCGGCACGCATCGCAAAGATATCCAGAATGAGCGTCGTGCGGTCGATGACCTTTCTGCCGTCCAGCGCCGCGGAAAGGTTGAGCGTTTGAGAAGGGGAGAGCTCCCCGTTGAAGAGGACGGTGACGTCGAGCCCCGTCAGCATCTCACGGATCTCCTCCGCTTTCCCTTCGCCGATATACGTCGCAGGATTGACTTCTCGGATCTTTTGATAGACGGTGCCCGCATAGTCGGCATTGGCGCTCTCGATCAGTGCGACCGCTTCTTCCTGCAGCACGCGATAATTATCGCTTTCGATTGGTTGTATAACAAAAACCCGTTCTTTTACTTCGTTCATTTGCTATCTTTTTTATTTCCTCTCAGATGGACCGCGCTCGCAACAGACTTTCTGTGATCCTCTGTAATGGCAGCATAATGCTTCCTCGTCGTATTGACGTCTTTGTGGCCTAGCACATCTGCCACAATATAGATATCTCCCGTCTCGCGGTAAAGACTCGTGCCATAGGTGGAGCGCAGCTTGTGCGGCGTGATTTTTTTGAGAGGGGAGACGATTTTTGCATATTTTTTGACCAGATTCTCGACCGCTCTCACCGTAATGCGTCGATATTGCATGGAAAGAAAGAGAGCATGCTCCTCGGCGGGAACGCGCGGATCTTCTTCTTTCTGTGCAAGATAAGCAGCGATCGCATCTCCGACTTCTTCCGAAAAATAGAGCACTGCCTGGTTACCGCCCTTGCGTGTGACCAGAAAGGAATTTGTCGAAAAATCAATACTCTCGTTGTTGAGTCCGACCAGCTCGGAAATACGGATGCCTGTGCCCAAAAACAGCGTCAGGATCGCCGTATCTCTGATCTTCGTCTTGGAATGATAGCCTTCGGCGTGCGCAGAAAGCCCGTTTCCTTCCTCGGCGACATCGAGGAGAGAACTCACTTCATCCTGTTCAAGACGGATGATCTCTTTCTCATGGAGCTTGGGGGTAGGGACCTTGGCCGTGTTGTTGACCTCGATAAGGCCCTTATTGAAAAAGTATTTGAAAAGGGAACGGACTGCCGATAGCTTGCGCGCTTTGGCGCGCTCATCACACGAGAGCCGCCTGCCGCGAAAGGTATAGTTGGAAAGATAGCTCAGGTAGATTTCAATATCGGTGTCTGTGACGCGTTCGAGATCCTCTAAAGTGAGGTCGGTGACCTGCTTTCCGCGGATACGTTTTTTGACAAGGAAATCAAAGAAAATGCGCAGATCGTAACAATAGTTGAGGCGGGTCAGTACGCTGGTACGCATCTCGACGCCGCGCAGAAAATCTTCGCAAAAAAGAGGAAGCTCACGCAGGAGCTCCTCGATTCGGTCCAGATTTTTTAGGTTGCGTTCCTGATAATAATCGTCCTGCTTCATATCCCCATTATACCACGTTACCTTTCAAAGGTCAATCGACAAGAAATAATTTTACGCAGAGTTAGAGGAAAAAACAAACTTTTCCCGAAAAAACACGAGGGGGAGACAGATATAACTATTCGCAAAATGCCGATTTTAAGAATAGTTTGGCTCAAAAAACGCAAAATATCCGTCTCTGGAGCTATTTATGATCAAGCTTTGATTTGCACGGGCTTTGATAGAAAATCAATACCGTCGGAATTATTTCTCGAACCGTCGGAATTATTTCCCGAAAATAACGGCAGGCATCATTCAGCTTTGGCGTTAGTTTCGCTGCGCCGAAACTATTAGTCAAATTTCCGCCGCGATACATTACAAAATCGCCGCTACGGGAAAAGAGACAGCTATTTTTCCTCAGCATCTGCAAGACACTAAATATAGAAACTGCGATACTATGCGTGACATAGTATCGCATTCTTACTCATTTGATGCGGGAAAGGATCCCGTATTCTCCTTTTTTGATGACGATCGTATCCTTGTACGTTTTCCCGCTCAGTTGCTCCCGATACGTTCCCTTGAAGGCGACCTGATACTGGCACGAACCGCGGTTGACATAAATATAGATACTGCCGGCTTCAGACTTCCTCTCGTAGACCAAGAACGTCTGATTGGAATATACTTCCCGGTAAATTCCCTCGCGGAAGATATCCCGGAAGCGTTCGCGGATGACGCCCAACTGTTCGTAAAATGCTTTCAGATGACTGTCGCCGTTCTCCCAATCAAAACATCCGCGGCAGAACGGATCGCTGTAGCCTTCCATGCCGATCTCATCGCCGTAATAGATGCACGGGACCCCAGGAAGCGTGAACTGAATGACCGCGCCCATCTTCAGAAGTTCCTTTGCGGCAGCTTTTTCCGATTCCGTCAGATGAGTTACAGACATCTCTTCCTTGCTCTGACAGCTCTTTCCGCCCAAAACGGTCAGAATGCGCGCCGTATCGTGCGTTCCGAGATGGTTCATCAGGCTGTCAAGCGTCTGCTTGGGATAGTGATCGATGAGCATCGCGATGACTTCGCGCAGCCTGCTCGTATTCCCAGAAAGCAGGAAGTTGATGATGGCATCCTTTAGCGGATAATTCATCACGCTGTCCAGCTCTCCTCCCTGGAAGTACTCACGGCGTTCACCGTAGGCGATCTTGTTGGAAGCGTCCTCCCAAACCTCACCGATGATGATGGCATCGGGATCCTGCGCCTTCGCAGCTTTTCTCAACATCTTTAGGAAGAACCCGGGGAGCTCATCGGCAACGTCGAGGCGGTATCCGCCGATGCCGTGCCTGAGCCAGTGTTTGATGACGCCGTCCTCCGAGAACATAAAGTTCTGGTAGCTTTTCGAACTTTCCTTGATCGCGGGAAGCGTGTCGATCCCCCACCAGCTGTCGTAACGGTCGCGCGAGCCGTGGAAGGTATACCAATCGTAATAAGGCGATTCCGTCGACTGATACGCCCCGAGCCCCGGATAGTTGGAATATCGGTTAAAATAGCGGCTGTCGTCGCCCGTGTGATTGAACACACCATCCAGGATGATGCGCATCCCCTTCTTTTCCGCATCGGCTATGAGTGCATCAAGGTCTTCCTTTGTGCCCAAATTGGGATCGATCTCAAGGTAATCGCCCGTATCGTAACGGTGGTTGGAGAAGGCGCGGAAGATGGGATTGAAATAAATGACGGTCACACCGAGGGACTTCAGATAGTCCAATTTTTCGCGAACTCCCTTCAGATTTCCGCCAAAGAAATCGTTGTTGAGCACCTTCCCTTCGCCATTCGGACGAAAATACGGCTGCTCGCCCCACTTCCGCATGACGCCGTGCGAAAGCGCCTCATCCCCCGCCTTATAAAACCGGTCGGGGAAGACCTGATACATCACGCCGCCCTTGAACCATTCGGGCGTTTTGTAGCTCTCGTCATAGACGGTGAGCTGCCAGTTGTTCGGATTGCTGTTGAACGTCGTGCTCTTATGGTACGCGCCGCAGCCGAGGAAACTCCCGCCGATCGCAAAAAAGTAGAAGTAAAGACCGACCTCGTTGAATTTCAGCGAGATCGTCCACCCGAAATCTGTTCGGGTCATCTGGTAATAATGATAGTTCTTTTCATCCCGCCGCAAGACCAGATTACAAACCTCAGCGGAGAAATAATCTTCTCCGCCAGGATGTTTTTCTTTATAGACATTCAATCTTACGACAGCCTTTCTTGGAATGGCGCCGACAATGCTCTTGCACGCCCGATCCAACGGATTATAATATAGATCCATATTCTCTGTTTCGTTACATTCCGTCGCGGCAGCAGCCGCGGTGTGCGAAAGCAATTATTTGTCGATCGACTTCAAATTCCAAATATTTCTTGCGTATTCGCGAACGCTGCGATCTGCGGAGAAATATCCCGCCGCAGCGATATTGTTGAGAGACTTCCTGTTCCAGCTCATCGGGTCTTTGCGGTAAAGTTCGGACATCGCATTCTGCGTCTGCAGATAAGATTCAAAATCTGCAAGGCACATGTAAGGATCTGCTACGGGAGAGCGATGCAGGAGATAGTTTGCGATCTCCGAGAAAGACGTCCCGTTGAACCCTACGATGAGAGATTCGACCACTTTGCGCATGTTATAGTTCTGGTTGTAGTATGCGCTCGAAGAATACCCCTTGTTCCAGACTTCCTGCACTTCGTCCGCATTGAGCCCGAAGATAAAGATGTTGTCGTCGCCGACGCGCTCACGCATCTCCACATTGGCGCCGTCGAGCGTCCCGATCGTCAGCGCGCCGTTGATCATGAACTTCATGTTCCCCGTGCCGCTCGCCTCTTTGCCCGCAAGAGAGATCTGTTCGGAGATCTCGGAAGCAGGCATGAGCGTTTCAGACATGGTCACATTATAGTTCTCGAGGAAGACGACGTTGAGTTTTTCCCTGATCTTGGGCTGTTTTCTGATCTCTTCCGCAAGGAAGCAGATGAGCTTGATGGTCTCTTTGGCCATATCGTAGCCCGCTGCCGCCTTTGCTGCAAAGATATACGTCTTGGGTACAAGATCGAGTTCCGGGTTTTCCCTGAGAGCGTTGTAATCGGAAATGATATGCAGCACGTTGAGGAGCTGACGCTTGTACTCATGCAGACGCTTAGCCTGAACGTCGAAGAGCGTTTCGGGATCGATATCGATGCCCTGCACCTTCTTGACGCGCTCGGCAAGCTGCTGCTTCTTGATGCGCTTGATCTCCCCGAGGCGCTTCAGCACGCTCTCATCCTTTTCGAACTTCTTGAACTCGGCAAGTTTTTCCGCATTCTTCGCATAACCTTCGCCGATCGTATCGTTGAGCAGCGCACAAAGCTCGGGATTCGCCTGGTTGAGCCAACGGCGGTGTGCGATGCCGTTCGTCACGTTCTTGAACTTTTCGGGCGTATAGTCGTAGAAATCGCGGAAGATGCTCTCTTTGATGATATCGCTGTGCAGCTCGGAGACGCCGTTGACGCAGTGCGTCCCCATGACGCAGAGATTCGCCATGCGCACCGTGTTGTGCGAGAGCACGGACATCCTGGAGATCTTATCCCAATCTCCCGGATACTTCTGCCAGAGGTCTTCGCAGAAGCGGCGGTTGATCTCCTTTAAGATGTTGTAGATGCGCGGGAGTCTGCGCGCGATGAGGTCTTCGGGCCATGTCTCGAGCGCCTCGGCAAGGACGGTGTGGTTGGTGTAAGCACATGTTGCCGTCGTGATGTTCCACGCCGTCGTCCATTCGAAGAAATTCTCGTCGACAAGGACGCGCATGAGCTCGGGAATGGCGAGCGCAGGGTGGGTATCGTTGATGTGGATCGCCGCCATATGAGGCAGAAGCGCCAAAGAACCGTATCTGCGCTTATGGTCGGCAATGATGCACTGAATAGACGCGGAAACGAGGAAATACTGCTGTTTTAAGCGCAGCGTTTTGCCCTCGTAGTGATTGTCGGAGGGATAGAGCACCTTGGAAATGAGCTCCGCCTCATTGTCCTCGCGCATGACTTCATCGTAGTTACCCTGCGAAAAGAGCTTCATGTTGAAGTCCTGCTTTGCGCGGGAACGCCACAGGCGAAGCACGCTCACCGCCTTGGAATCGGCGCCCGAAACCATCATGTCGTAGGCGATCGCCTCGACTTCCTTGGCATTGCGGTAGATGGTCTCCATGCCGTGGTCCGTCCAGCGCTCCTCGATCTCACCGTCGAATTTGACGATGAACTGCTTGTCGCTGCGCTGGGTGAGCCAGCATTCGCCGCCGGGGAGCCACACATCGGGAAGCTCGATCTGCCAGCCGTCCACGATCTTCTGTTTGAAGAGACCGTACTGATAGAGGATGGAAAAGCCCATGGCGGGATAGTTCTGCGTCGCAAGTCCGTCCAAAAAACAGGCGGCGAGGCGGCCGAGTCCCCCATTTCCGAGCCCTGCATCGGGCTCTTCTTCATAGAGATCCTCCAACGTGAGCTTATACTGCTCTTTGAGTGCCCCTTCGACGGCATCGCGGATGCCGAGATTGTAGACGCTGTTCTTGAGGGAGCGGCCCATCAGAAACTCCATGCAGAGATAATAGACCCGCTTTGCGCGCGCCGCTTTCATCTTGAGATGAAACTGCAGACGCTTTTCGAGCATGATGTCTCTCACGCTCATGACGACAGCCTTATAGACCTGCTCCCGCGTTGCCTCGGCGGCGCTCACGCCGAAATACCGGGTGAGCTTGCCGCCGATCAACTGCTGTGCTTCCTGTTGCGTTAAATTACCCATTGTGCCTAAATGTTATCTCCAAAAATTTGATCGAACGATCAGTGCATCAACATTCCGAGGTAAAGACCCTCATAGTACTTTGCAGACTTCGCCCAGGTGAAGTCGGTCGTCATCGCCTTATACATCAGGCGCTTCCACTCATCCTTGTTGTGGTAGACGCCGATCGCTTCGTTGATGACATAGAGCATATCGTATGCGTTGTAGTCGTGGAAGGTGAACCCGTTGCCGCCCGCGCCGTAAGGCGAGATACTGTCGCGCAGGCCGCCCGTCTCGCGGACGATGGCGACGGTGCCGTAGCGGGATGCGATCATCTGGGAAAGACCGCATGGCTCGCTCTTCGAGGGCATCAGGAAGATATCCGCGCCCGAGTAGATCTTCCTCGAAAGATCGGAGTTGAAGGAGATGATAGACACCACCTTGCCCTGATACCTTCTCGCAAGATCGGAGAAATAATTCTCGTACATGGAATCGCCCGTGCCGAGCAGGACGAACTGGATATCCTGACGGAGCGCCTGTTCGATGACTTCCTTGACAAGATCGAGGCCCTTATGCGAGACAAGACGCGTGATCATCGCAATGATGGGCGTTTCGGGCTTGACGGGAAGATTGAGCATGCGCTGCAGCTCTTCCTTACACACAGCCTTGCCCGCCGTATCCTCCGCGTTGTAATTGGCAAACAGCGCGCGGTCGGTCTCGGGATTGTAGTAGTCGGGATCGATGCCGTTGAGGATGCCGCAGAGCTTGAATTCGTTGCGGCGGACGATGGGATCGAGACCGTGCGAATAGTAAGGATCTTTGATCTCGCCCGCATAGGTCGGGCTGACCGTCGTGAACTGCTCGCAGCACTCGATCGCGCCCTTCATCAGGTTGATGCAGCGGTCGTACTCCACAAGATACTGATAGCGGTAGGAAATGCCGAACAGGTCTTCGAGGATGTCGAGCGAATACTGGCCCTGATACTCGATGTTGTGGATGGTGAACACCGCACGGATAAACTGATACTCGGGACGGAAGCAGTAGATGGTCTTGAGATAGATCGCCGCAAGCGCCGCCTGCCAGTCGTGGCAGTGCAGGATATCGGGATAGAAGTTGAGGAAGCCGAGGATCTCCATGACGCTGCGGCAGAAAAAGGCGAAGCGTTCGCCGTCGTCGTAATAGCCGTAGCAGCCCGGACGCTTGAAGTAATACTCGTTGTCCACGAAGTAGAACGTCACATTGTCCTTGACATATTCGAAGATGCCGCAGTATTGGTTTCTCCAGGAGAGCGGCACAAAGATATTGCCGATGAAACGGAAATCTTTGCGGTACTCCTTCTTGATATCCTGATAGAGCGGGATGATGACGCGGACGTCATACCTGTCTTCCTTGGCAAGCGCCTTCGAAAGGGAGCCGATGACTTCTGCAAGACCGCCCGTTGCAATGAAGGGAGCTGCCTCGGAGGCAACGAAGAGGATCTTCTTTTTCTCTTCGACCTTGATCTCGGGAGCGGGCTCTTCTTGAGGCGCTTCCGTTTCGGGAGCGACGACTTCGATGGGAGCCGCGGGAGCCTCCTCTTTCACCTCGGGAGCGGGAGCTTCGGGAGCCGCGGTCGCCGCCGCGGCCTCTTCGAGCACCTTCTCTTCCTTCACGAGTTCTTCTGCAGGCGCCTTCTTTTCGGGCTTTGCCGCAGGTTTTTTGTTCTTAGCTGCACTGGATGCGCTTTTCGTATTAGCCATAGTTCAACTGGACCCCCTTTGTCTTATTTTGTGTCGCGCGGCATTCAGATCATTCTGCCCTTGGATACAAAGTAAGGAAGTTCTTCGCATCCGGAGAGATGACGCCTGTCGCGGATGACGACGTTCTTGTCCGTGATCACGCAGTCGAGCTGCACCGCAGATTCGATGACGGTATCCTGCATGATGATGGAATTTTTGACGACGCTCCCCTTCCCGACTTTGACGCCGCGGAACAGGATGCTGTTTTCCACCGTCCCTTCGATCGTGCAGCCGTCGGAGATGAGAGAATTCTTCACCACGGCGCCGTCGATGTACTTGGAAGGCGCAGAGTCGCGCACCTTCGTATAGATGTCGCGGTTGGCGAACAGCTCGCTGCGCACGTCCTTATTGAGAAGCTCCATGCTGTGACGGAAATAATTCTGGAGCGAATCGATGCCCGCATAGTAGCCGTCGAATTTATAGCCGAAGATGCGGAGCGTATCCGTGCTCTTGGCGAGGATGTCCTTTCCGAAGCTGGTAAGGCCGCGCGTAACGGCATTCCCGATCAGATCGATGAGGAACTCGCGGTTGAGCACCATCACGTTGACGTACATGTTCGCCTTGCCGTTGAGCTTGGGGCTGATCTGGACGCCCTGGATGCGGCCCGTCTCGTCGGGGTCGAGCGTGATGTAGTAAGAGCCTTCAATGTCGTCCGTTTCGGTGTAGACCATCGTGATGTCCGCCTGGTTGGCAACGTGGCTGCGCACGATATCGGCGATATCGAAGCGGGCGACGCCATCGCAGTCGGAGATGACGACATAGTCCTCTTTGCGGTGGTTCAAAAATCCCGTGATGCCCTTGAGCGCTTCGAGGCGCGAAGTATAGGGCGCGTCCGTCTCGTCGGAGTAAGGAGGAAGCAGGATGATGCCGCCGTCCTTTCTCGCAAGATCCCAGTCTTTGCCGCTGCCGAGATGATCGATGAGCGACTGATAGTTGTTTTTCGTGACGATGCCCACCGTCGTGATGCCCGAATTGACCATGTTGGACAATGCGAAGTCAATGAGGCGGTATCTTCCGCCGAACGGGATGGAAGCCATCGTTCTGTGGCGGGAGAGCTCGGGGATGTTCTCGTCATGTACATTGGAGAAAATTACTCCTACCGTCGAATAAGCCATTCTATTTATTCCCCCTTATAATCCTGATCCAAAATTTTGCCGCCTTCGACCTTGGCATCCTTGCCGATGGTGATCTGCCTGCCGAGCACGGCGATGCCCTTGCCTGCTTCCTGAGGATTGCCGACCACGGCGCCCTCTTCGACGGTCACGTTCTCGTCGATGATGGAATAGAGCACTTTGGCGCCCTTCTTGATGACGGTGCCCGCCATGATGACGCTGTCTCTGACTTCCGCCCCCTCTTCGACGACGACGTTGCTTGCGAGCACGGAATGCTCCACGACGCCTTCGATCTCGCAGCCGAGCGCGATCATGGAGTTGCCGACCTGCGCCTTATCGCCGATGTATTCGGGAGGTGCGAGCGGGTTGCGCGAATGGATCTTCCAATCGGGATCGGCGACGTCGAAGACGGGCTCTTCACCGAGCAGTTCCATGTTCGCTTCCCACAGCGAGGAAATGGTGCCGACGTCCTTCCAATACCCTTCGAAGCGGTACGAGAACATCTTCTCGCCTGCATTGAGCATGGCGGGGAGCACGTCTTTACCGAAGTCCTTGCTCGAATCGGGGTTCTGTTCGTCCGCTTCGAGATAATCAAACAGCTTCTGCGCCGTGAAGATGTAGATACCCATGGAGGCAAGATTGCTCTTGGGCTGCTTGGGTTTTTCTTCGAACTGATAGATGGAACCGTCGGGATTGGTGTTGAGGATGCCGAAGCGGGAAGCTTCCTTCATGGGAACTTCGATCGCCGCGATCGTGCAGTCCGCACCCGTCTCGATATGCGCTTTGAGCATCTTGGCGTAGTCCATCTTATAGATATGGTCGCCCGAGAGGATGAGCACATAGTCGGGGTTGTACTTCTTCATGAAGTGCATGTTCTGATAGATGGCGTTTGCAGTGCCTTCATACCAGGACGACTTGACCTTCGCCTGATAGGGCGAGAGGATGTGCACGCCGCCGTAGGCACGGTCGAGATCCCACGGCTGGCCGTTGCCGATGTACTCGTTGAGCTCGAGCGGCTCATACTGCGTGAGCACGCCCACCGTATCGATGCCCGAATTGATGCAGTTGCTCAGCGGGAAGTCGATGATGCGATACTTCGCGCCGAAGGCGACTGCGGGTTTTGCAATCTTGTTCGTGAGCGCGTACAGTCTGCTTCCCTGACCGCCTGCGAGCAACATTGCGACACATTCTTTCTTTCTTTGCATATGTCTTATGCCCCCTTTAGATTTCTTATTTCTGATCCGGCTTTTTCGCCGTTCTCACCGTTGCCTTCTTTGCGGGGCCCTTGGGCGCTTCCGCAGTCTTTTCCGCCGCCTTCTTGGAAGGCGCGGCCTTTGCCTCGGCCTTCTTTGCGGGCGCCTTTACGGATGCCGTGGCGGGCTTCTTCTTGGGCGCTGCCGCAGGAAGCTTTTCTGCCTTCGGAGGATCGGGCTCCTTGACGAAGTAAAGGCAGGTCAGCTTCGGCACGTCGATGACGACGGAGTACATCTTCCCGTGGCTGGGTTTCTTTGCCGCCGTGAAGACACTCTTTTTGAGTTTGCCGTCGCCGCCGTATTTCTTATCATCGCTGTTGAAGATGATGCGGTATTTTCCGCGCTGGCTGACGCCCATCCAGTAACCGGGGTTGTCCGCGCCCGAGAAGCTGATGAGCGCGATGATCTCGTTCCCCTTCCTGTCCCTGCGGATGAAGGAGACGATATTCTTATCGGCATCGTTGGCGGCGAGCCATTCGAAGCCCTCCCACGAATCTTCCACCTCGAAGAAGGCGGGCGTCGAAGCATAGAACTCGTTGAGCGCCTTGACATACCCCTGCAGCTTCCTGTGCATCTCGTACTCGTCGGCGAGGAAGAAGTCGAGCTGCTTATGGTAGTCCCACTCGTTGAACTGCCCGAACTCATAGCCCATGAAGCCGAGCTTCTTGCCGGGATGCGCCATCATGTAACCGAGGAAGGAGCGTACGCCCGCGAACTTCTCTTCGTAAGTGCCGGGCATCTTGTTGATGAGCGAGCACTTGCCGTACACCACTTCGTCGTGCGAGATGGGAAGCACATAGTTCTCGGAGAAGGCGTACATCATCGAGAAGGTGAGCTTGTTGTGGTTGTTCATGCGGAAGAAGGGATTGAGGCTGATATACGAGAGCATATCGTTCATCCAGCCCATGTTCCACTTGTAGTTGAACCCGAGGCCGCCCACGGAACCGGGCTTCGTGACGAGCCCCCACGCGGTCGATTCTTCCGCGATCATGAGGGCGTGCGGATAGCGCAGGAACACTGCCTCGTTGAGCTTACGCAAGAATGCGATCGCTTCGAGGTTCTTGTTCTCGCCATAGATATTGGGGACCCACTCCCCTTCCCGCTTGTCGTAATCGAGATAGAGCATGGAGGCAACGGCATCCACGCGCAGGCCGTCGCAGTGGAATTTGTCGAACAGGAAGCAGGCGGAAGAGATGAGGAAGGAAAGCACCTCGTTCCTGCCGTAGTCAAAGCGGCGGGTGCCCCAGCTCTTGTGTTCCATCCTGTCCCACTGGCTGCTCTCGTAAAGAGGCTGTCCGTCAAACTCATAGAGGCCGTGCGCATCCTTGGGGAAGTGCGCGGGCACCCAGTCGAGGATGACGCCGATCCCCGCATTGTGGAAGGCATCGACGAGCGCCATGAAATCTTTGGGCGTGCCGAGGCGGGAAGTCACGGCAAAGTAGCCCGTCACCTGATACCCCCACGAACCGTCGAAGGGGAATTCCGTCACGGGCATGAATTCGACGTGCGTATAGCCCATCTCCTTGACATAGGGAACGAGCTCGCGCGCAAGGTCGAGATAGGAATAATAATTTCCGTCGTCGTGTTTTTTCCACGAGAGCAGATTGACCTCGTAGATGTTCATCGGCGAGGAGTAGACATTCTTTTTGTAGAGCGCATCGAGATAAGCGCCGTCCTTCCATTCGTACCCCTCGAGGTCGTAGAGCTTGGACGCATTCGCAGGCGGAGTTTCGGTGTGGAAGCCGATGGGATCGGCCTTCATGAGCTGCCTGCCGTCCGCCGCCGTGACGCAGTATTTGTAGACATCGTACTGCTTGAGACCGGGAATGAACAGTTCGAACGTCTCCCCGTCCACCATGCGCTGCATGACGTTGGCTTCGGTATTCCAGCCGTTGAAGTCACCGACGACGGAAACGCTCTTGGCGTGCGGAGCCCAGACGCGGAACATATACCCTTCCTCGCCGTTCTCCGTCTGCTTGTGGGCGCCGAAGATCTCGTAAATACGGTCGTTCTTGCCGTGGTGATAGAGATAGAGCGGGAAATCCGTCTCTTTGCTCACATCGAATTGCTTGCTCATTTGTTGCTCTTTGCTCATGAGACCCCCTTCTTCGCATTTCTGCAAAGGTACTGTATCTTGTGGTGCGATCGCCGCACCGCACAATGATATTATACTATATCCTGCTCCGAATTTCAATACCCAATTTGCAATTATTCCGCTTAATTTTAGGAAATTTTTGCGCTTCGTCTTATTTTCTGAAAGTTTTTTGGCACACTTTTCCATTTTACGCGCGAAAAAGCGCGAAACGGGCGCAGCAGGCCTTCCTCCCTCTTCGCAAAAATACATCCCGGGAGACATTCTTCCGGGATGTATGCTGCATTTTTTGGTTACTTGACTTCGCTGTACTTGTCCTCTTTGTTCCAGGAGTAGAGTTCGCGGAGCTCTTCGCCCACCTTCTCAAGCTCGTGCGCTGCTTCGCGCTCGCGGCATGCGTTGAAGTGTGCACGGCCGCCGCTCTTGTTCTCGGAGATCCACTTGGAAGCGAACGTGCCGTCCTGGATCTCGGTGAGCACCTTCTTCATCTCCTTCTTGGTCTCGTCGGTGATGAGGCGCTTGCCCGTCTCATAGTCGCCGAACTCTGCCGTATCGGAAATGGAGTATCGCATCTTCTTGAAGCCGCCGCTGTAGATAAGGTCGACGATGAGCTTCATCTCGTGGATGCATTCGAAGTATGCGTTTCTGGGATCGTAGCCTGCCTCGACGAGCGTCTCGAAACCCGCCTTCATGAGCGCGGTGACGCCGCCGCAGAGCACTGCCTGCTCGCCGAAGAGGTCGGTCTCCGTCTCGCACTTGAAGGTCGTCTCAAGGACGCCTGCGCGTGCGCCGCCGATGCCGAGCGCATAGGCAAGAGCGATGTCCATCGTATCGCCCGAGGGATCCTGATAGACCGCCACGAGATCGGGCACGCCGTGACCCTCGACATACTCGCTGCGCACCGTGTGACCGGGGCCCTTGGGCGCGATCATGAACACGTTGACGTTTGCGGGAGGAACGATCTGCTTGAAATGGATATTGAAGCCGTGCGCGAACGCGAGGTACTTGCCCTCGGAAAGGTTGGGTGCGACGCTCTCGCGGTAGATGTCTGCCATGCGCTCGTCGGGCGTGAGCATCATGATGATGTCCGCACGCTTTGCGGCTTCCGCAACGGGATAGACTTCAAAGCCCGCCTCGATCGCCTTGGGGTAGCTCTTGCCGCCCTCTCTCAGGCCGATGATGACGTGCACGCCGCTGTCTTTCAGATTGAGCGCGTGCGCATGACCCTGGCTGCCGTAGCCGATGATGGCGACGGTCTTGCCGCTGAGTCTTTGAAGATCGCAATCTGCTTCGTGGAAGATCCTGGGCGTCTCCATCTCGGGATCATATATCTTGTGTGCCATAATTTACCTCCGAAACTTGCTTTTTCTGTATATTATACGCTCCCCGCCCCAATTCGTCAAGCGAACGGCGAATAATTTACGCCTTTTTGTTGCATTTTTTGCGCGGGTGCATTATAATGGACACCGAAAAAAACATGATATGAAGGGAACGGCTCATGAACGAACAGACCTCTTATCTCGAACTCACCGTACTTTCGGGCATCCTCAAAGATCCCGCCCTCTCGGCGTTCCGCGCCTACCGCAACGGCGACCTTTCCGCCCGTGCAGGATTCCTGCACGAACTCTTCGAACGGGGTGCGGAAAATAACTTCTCGGAATATGTCAAGGAGCTCGTCATCCACGATGAAAACGCGTTCTCGCGCGCCTGCGCGGCGGGCGGGAACATCTCCCCTTACTTAAAGCGCGCCTATATCTGCGACCTTGCGGAGATCGGCCGTGCGCTCGACTTTTCCTCCCCCGACTTCAACATGGGCAAGCCCTCCGCGCCGCTCGTCAATTGGGACGAAAAGGCAGCCAACCTCCTCTACTCCTTCTATCAGAGTTCGGGCTACGGCAAGTTCATCTCTTCAGCGGAATTCTGCTGGACGGCAGAAGACGAGCTCATCCCCGTGCGCTCCCCTTCCGCCCTTTCGCTCGGCGACCTCAAAGGCTATGAGCACGAAAAGGCGCAGGTGTATGATAACCTGGAAAACTTTGTGCGCGGGCTGCCCTATTCCGATATGCTCCTTTACGGCGACAGAGGTACGGGCAAGTCCTCCACCGTCCATGCGATGGTGAAGAATTTCTTCCCGCACAAACTCCGCCTCGTAGAGATCGCAAAGGAAAACGTCGGGCATCTGCCCAAACTCAAATCTTATCTTTCTTCCATCCCGCTCCGCTTTCTCGTCTTCATCGACGACTTCTCTTTGAGCGAGCACGACGACCGCATCTCCTCGCTTAAAACTGCCCTGCAGGGAAGCGCCGAAGGACATGCCGACAACGTGATGATCGTAGCGACGAGCAACCGCCGCCACATTGTCGAAGAGAGCGTTTCTGCCCGCGAGAACAGCATGCACCGCGAAGAAAACGAGCAGGAGCTTTTGTCCCTTTCCGACCGCTTCGGCATCACGGTGCTCTTCTCGGCGACCAACAAGGAGACCTATCTCAAGATCGTACGCGCGCTCGCCTCGGAGGACGGCGTACTGCTTTCGGGCGATGCGCTCGATGCCGTCGCCGAACGCTGGGCGCTCGTCCGCGGCGGACGCTCTCCCCGCAGGGCAAGGCAGCTCGTCGATTATCTCATCGCAAGGCAGAAAAAAGAAAAACCCATCGAAATCTAAAATGACGCCCTCCCGACAACTCATCGGGAGGGCGTTTTTTGAAGCATTTCGCGCACGATCGCATCGAGATCCCCCGCCCCCAAGATAAGGATGAGATCGCGGGGTCTTGCTTTTTCCGCAAGCACGCGCCAAAGCTGCTCGGGCGACTGCACATAGCAAGCCTCGGGGAGACGGGCTGCGAGCATGACCGCGCTTCCCGAAAAGAGAAACTTTTCCCGTGCCGCATAGGTGCGGTAGATGACGGGGCTTTCCGCCGCCTTCAGCGCCGCGACGAAATCTTTCATGAGATCGCGCGTCCGCGTGTAGGTGTGCGGCTGAAAGACGACGTGTACCGTCCCTTCGGCGACCGCCTGCGCCGTCTGAATGGCCGCCGCGATCTCCCGCGGATGATGGGCATAGTCCGAAATGACGGGAACGCCGTACAAGAAGCCGACCTGTTCAAAGCGGCGCTTTACCCCGCGGAAGGAAGAGAGGCCGTCGGCGATCTCCTGCGGCGCAAGCCCCAGAAGGCGGGCGGCAGCAAAAGCCGCGAGCGCATTATAGATATGCACTTTACCCGCAACACCAAGGTGCACGCGGACGAGGGGAACGCCCTTTTCCGTCACCGTGAAGGAGTAGCGCTCCCCGCTGCTTTTGAGTGCGGAAGCGCGGATCTCGCCCGAGAACAGCCCGAATGAGAGCGCGTGAGGCAGGCTGCGCGCCCGGATATCGTCGGCATTGACGATAACGCGCTCCGCCCGCCTTGCAAACTCACGGAAGGCCGCAAAGAGCTCCTCTTCGCTATGGTAGCAGTCGGTGTGGTCGAGCTCGATGTTAAGGATGACCGCAATGCTGCTTTTGAGCGCAAGAAAGCTGCGTTGAAATTCGCATGCCTCCGTCACGAAGGCCTCCTCCCCCTCCGCGTGATAGTTGGAGAGCGTCAGATCCTCCCCTCCGATATGGCAGGTGAAGAGAAGCCTTCCCGAGAGGATATGCGAGAGCATGGCGGTCGCCGTCGTCTTGCCGTGGCAGCCCGCGAAGGAGACCGTCCGTTTGAACCGCTCTGCGATCATGCCGAGCAGTTCTGCACGCGGCAGCAGGCGTTTTCCCGCCCGTTTTGCCGCAGCGAGCTGCGGATGGTTCCCGTCCACGGCGCCCGTAAAGACCACGGTGTCTTCCGAAATGATTTCTTCACAGCCGAGAGATACGGGGATGCCCGCCTTTCTCAGCATAGAGAGAAACGGCCCCTCGGCAGCGTCGCTCCCGCGCACACGGACGCCGTGCGCGCTCAGAAGACGGGCGAGCGCGCTCATGCTCACGCCGCCGATCCCGATAAAATAGACACCGCCCGGGAAGAGTTCGGAAAACATACCCCATCGTATGCCGCCGCTCCAAAAAATGGTGCGACACACGAACGGCAGCGCCCTGCAAACGGCAGCACCCGCCCCCTCCGCAGCATGAAAAAACACGGCGGGAAAGCCGTGTTTTTTCGCAGTAGAATTTCAATATGATTTGAAAGTGCCGCCGCGCTTGCCTTAGGAAAGGGGAACTACATTCACCGCACGGAGCTTTCCGCTGTCCTTGGGATCGGGCTCCGCCTCAAACGAGACCTTCTGCCCTTCCTTCAATGTGCGGAATCCCTCCGTCTGGATGGCGGAGAAGTGAACGAAGATATCGTCACCCCCCTCGTCGTTGGAAATAAACCCATAACCTTTCCCGTCATTGAACCATTTCACAGTTCCGTTCACAAAAATACCTCCTGTGGCGCCGCCTGAAAGACCTTTTCTGCGTTGCGCTATCGATCACGCTTCGTGTTCAAACAGGTATCAAACTTAAGTGCCGTGTATCATTATACGCGCTTCACACGGGAATGTCAAGTCCCTTACAGAAATTTTTTTAATTCCCGAGATACTTTTTGATGAGCTCGTTCTGATTGCGCGTGTATTCCGCAAGTTCTTCGGGCGAGAGCTGCTTGTAGGCGAGCATCGCAAGGTAATACATCTGCATGACGGAGAGCTTCTGCGCCTCCTCGTCCGCACCCTTGAGCGCCTGCACGGCAGGGCTCGACAGATTTACGACGAGCGTCACGTCCGCCGCGCTATCTCCCATCATATAGAAGGAGTTCATCTCGGACATCCTGCGCATGAATTCGGAAACGTTGACGACGGCGGGCACGTCGGCATCCTTGAGCTTTTCCGCCGTCACTTTGACGTGCTTGCCTTCAAGCGCCTTTTCAAAGATGCCCTGGATCTCCTTCGACTCATCTGCATTCTCTTCGCCCGCCTCTTTGAGCGCGCCAGCAATATCGGCGTCAATGCGCAAGAAGCGCACGCGGGTAGGATTTTTATACTCGATGTAACTGATGAAGTGCGGGTCGATATAGGTATCGCAGACGATGGCGTCAAGCCCCGCGTCTTTGAACATTTTGATATACTGCGCCTGCTTCTTTTCGTCGGAGACGTAGTAGACGGACTGCGGCTCCTTGCCATTCTTGGCGTCCTCTTCCGAGACCTCTTCGCCGAACATGGAAGGAAGCGGAACGTATTTGCCTTCGAGGTTTTTGTAGATGACGATATCCTTGACCTGATCGTAAAACCTGTCGTCCTTGACGCAGCCGAACTTGACGAAGGTTGCAAGATCCTTCCAGCAGTTCTCGTACTTTTCCTTGTCGTCGCGGTAGAGCTCTTTGAGCTTATCCGCCACCTTCTTGGTGATATGCTTTGCGATCTTCTGCACCTGCGCATCGTTCTGAAGGAAGGAACGCGAGACATTGAGCGGGATATCGGGGCAATCGATGACACCGTTCAAAAGCATCAGGAATTCGGGGATGACCTCCTTGATGTTATCGGCGATGAACACCTGGTTGCAATAGAGCTTGACCTGCCCGCGTTCGAGCTCCACCCGCTTTCTCACCTTGGGGAAGTAGAGGATACCTTTCAGGCGGAAGGGATACTCCATGTTGAGGTGGATCCAGAAGAGCGGCTCGTTGAAATCTGCGAAGGTATGGCGGTAGAAGTCTTTGTATTCCTCCTCCGTGCAGTCCTTGGGCTGTTTGAGATAGAGCGGCTCCGTCGTATTGACGGGCGTATTCTTTTTGGGCTCTTCCCCTTCCTTCAGATCCTTGTTGAGTTCTTCCTCCGGCTTGGGGTTCAAAAAAATCTCATACGGCATGAAGGAGCAGTACTTGTTGAGGAGCTTTCTCACTTCGCTCTCTCTTGCGAACTCCTTCTCGCCCTCCGCAAGATGCATGACGACCTTGGTGCCGCGCGTTTGCTTGTCGCACTCGCCGATGGTGTAAGTGCTGTTGCCGTCCGACTGCCAATGCACGCCCTTGCTCCCTTCGCGGTAGGATTTCGTGAAGATCTCGATGTTGTCCGAGACCATGTATGCGGAATAAAAGCCGAGGCCGAAGTGACCGATGATGCCCTCTCCGCCCGCTTTCTCGTACTTTTCGAGGAAATCCGCAGCACCCGAGAAGGCGATCTGCGTGATATATTTTTCCACCTCCTCTTCGGTCATGCCGATGCCGTTGTCTTCGACGGTCAGCGTTCCCGCCTTGTCGTCCGTCGTGACGACGATCTGATAGCGTTCGTCTTCCGAAGCTTCGCCGAGCGAGACGAGCTTTTTATACTTCGTGATCGCATCCGATGCGTTGGAGACGATCTCCCTCAAAAAGATGTCCTTATCCGAATACAGCCACTTTTTGATGATGGGCATCATGTTTTCGCTTGCGATCCTGATATTGCCCTGTCTTTCCATAACTCGTAGTACTCCTTGAATGGCCGCCCGCGCGCCGTGCGCCGATGCGGCGAAATTTTGTCAACGTTTTTATAAACGCAAAAAGCCCGCTTTCAAACGGGCTTTTCGGGATAAAATCGGTGTCTTATCATTTATTTTCCGAGATCTTCGGGCACGACGTCGTTGCGGACGAGGTCTTCATAGCTCTGCGGCCTGACGATATAGCGCGCTTTGCCGTCTATGACGAGCACGGCGGGCGGGATCAGGTTGCGGTTGTAATTGCTCGCCATCGAATAGTTGTAGGCGCCCGTCGAAAATACGGCAATAAGATCGCCCTCCTTCGCCTTGGGAAGGTTGAAATCGAGGCCGATGAGGTCTCCGCTCTCGCAGCATTTGCCCGCGATAGCGACGCGCTCCGTCGGCTGTTCCAAGGCGCGGTTTGCAAGCACCGCCGTATATTTGGACTGATACAGGCAATAGCGGGGGTTATCGAACATGCCGCCGTCCACTGCAAGATATTTGCGGACGCCGGGGATCTCTTTGATGGCGCCCACGGTGTAGAGCGTGATGCCTGCTTCCCCCACGATGGAGCGGCCGGGCTCGATGAGAAGATAGGGCTTTTTGAGCCCGCGCGCCGCACATTCGCTTTTGAGAGCCGAAATGAGCGCCGAAAGATAGCCCTTATAGCCGTCTACGGGGAGTTTCGCATCCTCATCCGTGTACCAGATGCCGAATCCGCCGCCAAGATCGAGGGTATCCGCTTCAAAGCCCGTCTCCGCTTTGACCTTCTCCATAAAAGCGCACATCTTCTCGGCAGCGAGAACGAAGGACTGCTTTTCGAAGATCTGCGAGCCGATATGGCAATGAAAACCGCGAAGGCGCAGATGTTTTTTGGAAAGGACATGGCGGGTCATCGCGAGCGCCGCGCCGTCGGCGGCGGAAAAACCGAACTTAGAATCGGGGGTCGCCGTCTGCACAAAGGCGTGCGTATGCGCCTCCACCCCGGGATTGACGCGGATGAGGACGTCCTGCACCATCCCGCGCTCCTGCGCTTCCAGATCGAGCGCGTCCGCTTCGGTATAGGCGTCAACGACGATCCCGCCGATCTTCGCATCGAGCGCTTCCCGGCGCTCATAGGGAAGTTTATTGTTGCCGTGGAGATAGATCTTTTCCGCCGGGAATCCCACCGAAAGCGCCGTATAGAGCTCCCCGCCCGAAACGACGTCGACGCCGATGCCCTCCTGTTTTGCGATCTCATACATCGCCTTGCAGGAAAACGCCTTCGAGGCGTACAAGACGAGCCCGTGGCCGTCGTACTCTTCGTTGATGGTGTCGCGGTAGAGCGCCATCATCTTGCGGATATACGCCTCGTCAAAGACATAGAGCGGCGTTTGGAACTCCTTTGCAAGTTCCGTGCAGTCGGCGCCGCCGATCTCGAGGTGCCCCGCCGCGTTGATCTTCAAAGTATCTCTCGTATTCATATACATTCCTTCCTTAGAATCTAACAAGATTATACCACGGGGAAGGCGTTTGCGTCAAGAAAAACCCGCATATCGCTGCGGGTCTCTTTTTCTTCATATTTTCTGCATTCTGAGCAAAATCCAGATATTATGTCAGACATAATACTATGCTAACGCGTCAATTCCAGAGCCTCGCCCCCTCACGGAAGGCTTCCCCATAGGAATACCGCGCGGCATTTTCCAAACTCACGAGAGCACAGCGGTCGATCTCCACGCCGTCTTTCATAAGGACGATCTCCCCCACACGATCCCCCTGCAATATCGGGGCGCCGACGGCGGCGGGCAGGATGAGCTCTGTCTGCACCTCGCCCCGCTTGCCCTTCTTCTGAAAGACGCCGAGCGAACGCTCGGGCGCAACGCCGACCGAGCGCGTCACGCTCCCCTTGACGGCGACTCCCTGGCCCACAGGCTCGCCCGCCGCCGCGGCGATCTTGCGCTCATACCCTGCGAACGTCTCGTTGAGAAGACGGGAGACGGTTTCAAAGCGCCCGTCCGAACTCTTTGCCCCGATGACGACGCAGATAAGGCGCGTGTCGTTCCGCTTTGCCGTCGCGGCGAGGCAGAAACCCGCCTCCTGCGTGTATCCCGTCTTCCCGCCGTCGCAGCCGCAGGTGCCGCGCAAAAGCTTGTTGGTATTCGTCATCGTCGTCACCCGTCCGTCGGGATGATGGAAATCTTCGAGCCGCACGCCCGCAAAAGAAAAGAAGGTCTCATGCTTGATGAGCTCCCGCAGCATCAGGGCGACGTCCTTCGCGCAGGAGTACTGCGGTTCCCGCGGAAGCCCCGTGCAATTGGCAAACAGCGTATCCGCCGCCCCCAGCTCGCGCGCCCGCTCGTTCATGCGCTCCACGAAGGCCTCTTCGCTGCCCGCAAGCCGTTCGGAGACCGCCACACACGAATCATTCGCAGAACAGACGGCGATGCTCTTCAAAAGTTCCCCCACGGGATAGGAGAGCCCCGCATCGAGAAAGACCTGAGAACCGCCCATACCCGCCGCATGTTCGCTGACTTCGATCTGCTCGTCCGGCTTCAGTTCGCCCTCGTCCACCGCCTCAAAGGCAAGGAGCAGCGTCATCACCTTGCACATGCTCGCGATGGGCAGATGTTCCGTCTCCGCCTCGGCGGAAACGGGCGTGCCGCTGTCCGCATCGCACACATAGACCGCCTTCGCCCCGGTTTGTACGGGCGAGGCATTCCCCAGGCAGCCAAGCGCCGCAAACACGCACGCCGCCGCGATCGTCAGTTTCTTCATGCCCCTATTTTGTGAAGGCTTTCGTAAATTATGCTTCAACGTTCCCGCTCCCCCGCCATCATTCGCTCGATGGAGATGCCGTATCCCCGCGTGGGGTCGTTCAAAAAGACGTGCGTCACCGCGCCGATGAGCTTCCCGTTCTGCAGGATGGGGCTGCCGCTCATCCCCTGCACGATGCCGCCCGTCTCTTCGATGAGCGTTTCGTCCGTCACTTTGATGACAAAATTTTTGTTGTCACGGTCGTTCGCATCCACTTTGGCGATGGCGATCTCATACGCCTTAGGCTGCGTGCCGTCCACCGTCGAATAGATGACGGCTTTTCCGATCGTCGCTTCGGAAACGGAAGCGATCTGCGCCGTCTCGCACGATGAAAAATCATAGCCGCCCGCAAATGTGCCGAAAAGCCCCGTGCCGCAGAAATGCTCCGCACGGGCGATCGTCCGATCGTTCAGGAAGAGCCCCTTCAGCTCCCCCGCCTTGCCGCGCGTCCCCTTATTGACGCCGATGACGTTGCAGGCAAACACCTTCGCTTCGGAAGTATCCGGGATCGGTCCTTCACTCACGCCGTGGCCGAGCGCCCCGAAATGCAGGCTGTCCTTTTCGATATAGGTAATGGTGCCGATGCCCGAGAGCGTATCGCGGATGAGCACGCCGATCTTAAATTTGCCCGTCTTCTTGTCTTTGGCGGGAAGCACGCCGAGCTCCATGGTCTTTCCGTCGCGCGAAAGGGTGAGCCGCATCTCCTTTCCGCCGCCCCGCTCCAATGCCGCCGTAAGGTCTTCGATGCTGCCGAGGGCGACCGAATCCGCCGCAAGGATGAGATCGCCCGCCCTGAGCCCCGCTTCCTCCGCAGGACGGCGGGAGCCCTCCTCGCACGCGACGGAGCTCAACTCCACGATCTGAACGCCTCCCGCAGGGAGGGTGAACCCCGCCGCCATACCCCCGATATAATATTCCGCCGCCGCGGCGTCTGCCGCCAGACAGCGTTCCACCGCACCCGCCACACACAGGAACGCCGCCGCGCACACGCCCGCCAAGCCGCGCTTCCAATGCGGTTTTTGATAAAAATCCAGCCTGCGCATAAGTCCTCCCGAGAAGATAACTCCTCTTATGAGCTTACTTTGCGCAGGCCGCGAAAAGATTATTCAGATTTTTCAGGATGCCCTTTCCGAGCGATAGGCACGGGCGTTTTTCAGGAGCTCTTCGGCATGCATGAGCGCCGAGCCGCCCTGCTCGCCGCCCAGAAGGCGCACAAGCTCCCCGGCGCGTTCCTCCTCTTCGAGGGCGCGGATGCGGGAATATGTCCTTCCCTCCTCTTCCTTCTTTTCGATGAGGAACTGCCTGTCGGCAAACGCCGCGATCTGCGCGAGATGCGAGACGGCGATGATCTGCGTGGTCTTCGCGATGTCCGCGAATTTTTCCGCCACGACGCGTGCCGTCTTGCCGCCGATGCCCGCGTCGATCTCATCGAAGATGTACGTTCCGATGGTGCCGATCGAAGAGAGCTGCGCCTTGACCGCCAGCATGAAACGGCTCATCTCGCCGCCGCTGATGATCTTGCCGAGCTCTTTGACGGGCTCGCCCGCATTGGCGGAGAAGAGGAATTTGACACGGTCCAAGCCTTCCGCATTGGCGCGCGGAAGGTCTTCTTCCGTATAAGGGTCGAAGGCGATCTCAAAGCGGGCGGACGGGATATTGAGCGTTCTGAGCTCTTCCGTGACCCGCCGCGTAAAGCCTTCCGCGCCCTCTTTGCGCTTTTTTGTGAGCGCCTCGCACGCAGAATACAGCTTCTTTGCGTTGCTCTCGAGCAGCGCTTTGAGCTTTTCGCGCTCCTCGGCGCTGTTTTCAAGCAGCTGCAGCTCCTCCTTCGCGCGGGAGAGGAAGTTAAGCGCTTCTTCGACCGAGCCGCCGTACTTTTTCTTGAGCGATTTGATCTCGTCGAGGCGGTTTTCCACGCGCTCCGCTTCCCGCTCGTCGATGTCGAGCTCTTCGGCAAGCGATTCCGCCGTCTCGCCGATGTCCTCGATCTCCGCAAGCGCGTTTTCCAGCCGCTCGGAAAGAGCGGCGTAATCGCCGTACTTTTCAATGGAGATGAGCCCGCGGTGAGCGGTATTCACGGCGTCCGATGCGCCGCCGTCCGAAAGAAGCGCGTCGCGCACCGTCTTGAGCCCGCCCAGGATCTTCTCCGCGTTCTGATATTTGGTGCGAAGCGCCGTCAGTTCTTCCTCTTCCCCCTCTTTGAGGGCGGCGTTTTCAAGCTCGTCGATCTGAAAGCGAAGGATATCGGCGCGGCGCTCGCGTTCGCCTTCGTCTCCGCCGAGAGAGGAAAGCTTTTCCGCATAAGATCGGCGCTCTTTCAAAAGGGAAGCAACTTCCGCACGCTCTCGTTCCGTCCCCGCGATCTGATCGAGGAGGCGGAGCTGGTTGGTTTCTTTGAGCAAAAAGAAATGCTCGCTCTGCCCGTGGACGTCCACGAGCTGCGAGGTGAGCTTCCTCAGCATGGTCGCCGTCATCGGGCAGCCGTTGACTTTGAGTGAACCCCTGCCGTCGGCATTCAGGCGGCGGACGATGAGGAGCGTATCGCTCTCTTCAAGGTCGAGCTCTTCGAGGACGGGGCGCAGAAGTTCGGGCTCACAGGTGAACTCGGCGCGCACAGAGCACTCGCTCTGCCCCGAACGGATCATCCCCTTGTCGGCCTTGGCGCCGAGGACGAAATCGATGCTGTCGAGAATGACGGACTTGCCTGCGCCCGTCTCACCCGAGAGCACGTTGAGCCCCTCCGAGAAGGCGATCTCCGCCTCGTCGACGAGGGCGATATTTTTGAGATAGAGCGTTTTCAGCATGGTTTAATTCCCCGCGAGCCGCTCCAGCCGCCCGCGCACAGTCTCGGCATCCTCCGCCGTCTTGCAGAGGGAAAACACCGTATCGTCCCCCGCGATGCTGCCCACGATCTCGGAATATTTGAGCATATCGATGATGACGCCCGCATTGGCGCCGTTGCCGTTGAGCGTCTTGGTGACGACGATGTTGCCCACCGTCTGGATGCTCTCGATGCACGCCTGAAAGAGCGAGCGCATCTTGTCGGAAAGCTCCTCTTCCCCTTTGCCGATGGCGGCATAGCGGTAGCGCTTCTTGGTGCCCGCCACTTTGAAGAGGCGAAGTTCCCGCACATCGCGCGAAACGGTCGCCTGTGTCACGGCAAAGTTGGCCTCTGCAAGTTCCTTGCAGAGCTCTTCCTGCGTCTCGATCTCCTTTTCTTCGATGAGTTCTAAGATCTTGTTGTGTCTTGCATTCCTCAGCATAAAGCCCTCTCTTATCCGTTAATGATCTCGGCCAGACGGCGGAAAGTATCCCCTTCGTCCTTGACCCAAAACGTTGCGACGCGCTCGGAGCGGCGGACGACGAGCTCCTCGCCCTGCTCCAATTCCCCGAGAAAGACCCCGTCGCCGTGCAGCAATAGCCCTCCGCCGTGCCCTTCCGCCGTAAAGCGGAGCGTGCTCCCGTCCGAGCAGACGATGGGCCTGCTCCGGAGCGAAAACGCGCAGATGGGCGTGAGTTCGAACGTGCGGCAGTCGGGCGACATCACGCTGCCGCCCGCCGAGAGCGAATAGGCGGTCGAACCCGTCGGCGTGGAAAGGATGAGCCCGTCCGCCGAGAAGACGCCCGCCTCCTTCCCGTCGATGCGCACGCAGATCTTGACGAGCCTGCTGTCCGCTTCGGGCGAAACGGGGCGCGATAAGACGAGCTCGTTGAGACAGTGCGTGCTCTTGCCGCGGAAGACGACTTCGAGCATGGTGCGTTTTAAGACGACGTGCTTGCCCGAAAGGATAAAATCGACCGCAGCATCCAGCTCCCCGCGCTTGAACTCCGTCAAAAAACCCAGCGTACCGTAATTGACGGCGACGATGGGGATCTTAAAAAGAGATGCGGGTTTGCTCGCCCTGAGCACGGTGCCGTCGCCGCCCAAAATGAGGAGGCAGTCGACCCCTTCGATCTCTTCGGGCGAAGAAAAGAGCACCGCCACCGCCCCGCCGCGCGCAAAGCGTTCGGCAATGGCGGGAAAGGAGCCTTCGCTCACACGGTCACGATTGTATAAAACTCCGACTTTCATTACCCCCATATTATACAGGAAAAAACTTATAAATGCAAGAGCTTAGAGGAATTTTACGAATGATTTTACATAATTTACACATGTTTGGCAGAAAAAAGCAGAAAAATATACGCAGGAAAATGAAAAAAAGCATAAAGAAAAACGCGCCTTATAAAAGGCGCGCCGCCTGCGCTAAAAACCGATATTTTGGGATAGCATCCCCGCCCCTTTGTAAAAGGACAACGTATTCGACATTCTTCTGCGGACGAAGAGGCGCATTGACGATCTTCTGCGGCGATAGCGAAAGTGCCGAAGCCGTATCGTAAAACACATCCAAGAGCGCCGCATGGCGGGAAACGGGAAGAATGCCGCGCTTTTGAAGCCCCTTCCCCCCGCACTCGAACTGCGGCTTGAAGAGGACGAACGCCTTGCCGCCTTCGGGCAAAATATCTCTGACGGCAGGCAGGACGAGCGACAACGAGATAAAACTGAGATCGGAAACAACGCCGTCCACGGGAAAGGGAAGATCTTCCTTTTTGAGATACCGCGCGTTGGTGTTGTCCATCACCGCAACACGGGGGTCGGACGCGAGGGAAGGCGCGAGCAGGCTCTCACCCACGTCGACGCAGACGACGGCCTTCGCGCCGCGCTGCAGGAGGCAGTCGGTAAAGCCGCCCGTGCTGGCGCCGAGGTCGCAATACGCTTTCCCCGAAACGTCTTCCTGAAAGACATCCAGCCCGCGGGCGAGCTTATAGCCGCCGTTGGAAACGAACTGCTCCTCGGGGGAAAGAAATTCGAACGCGTCCCCTTCGCTCACCTCGGAATCGGGCGAAAGCAGCCTTCCGTCCCGAAGGACGAGCCCCTGCTTCAATGCCTCGGCAGCCTTGGTGCGGGAGCCGAAGCGCTCTGAAAAGAATTTATCGGCGCGCATCATTCTCCCTCACGCAGGCAAAAATGCGTTCCTCGTCAAGCCCGTACTCCCGCATCAGATCGTATGGCGCCCCGTGCGGGATAAACACGTCGGGATAGCCGAACGAAATGACTTTTTTTCCCGAATTTCTGTAGAAGCGGGCAACGGCATCCCCGAGCCCGCCGATCAAAACGTTATCCTCGATTGTGATGACGGTATGCGCATTCAGCGAGGAAAGCAATCCTTCGTCGAGCGGCTTTACAAAACGCGCATTGACGAGCGTAAAATCAATCCCTTCATTTTGCGCGCGTTCGAGCACGCGTCGGGCGATATTCAGGCACCGCTCCCCCGCCGCAAGCAATACTATGTCAGACGTAGTACTATGCAAAACCTCAAATTTCCCAATTTCGACGGTGTTTTCAGGCATTCCGGCTCCTTCCGAGCCCTCCCTCGGGTAGCGGATGGCAAGCGGACCGTCCATATGAACGCTCATGCGCAGCATGGCGCGGAATTCGGAAATATCCTTGGGAACGGCGATGGTAAGATTGGGAATGGGCGTGAGATAGGAAAGATCGAAGACCCCTTGGTGCGTTTCCCCATCCCTTCCCGTCACGCCCGCGCGGTCGACGCAAAAGACGACGGGCAGATTTTGCGCACAGACGTCGTGGATGACCTCGTCATAGGCGCGCTGCAAGAACGTCGAATAGATGGCATAGTACGGGCGCATCCCGGCAGCCGCAAGAGACGCGGAAAGTACGGCGGCATGCTCTTCGCAGATGCCGACATCGAACGCTCTCTCGGGAAACCTTTCAAAAAAACCGCGAAGACCGAGGCTGTCCGTCATCGCTGCCGTCACGGCGACGATGCGGCCGTCTTTCTCCGCGAGTGCCGTCAGCTCTTCGCCGAGGGCACGGGAATACTCCGCCCCGCCGCCCGCACCGACACCGTGCGTCTCGGTGGGAGCACGTTCCGCAAACGCATGACCGTATCCCTTGCGCGTGTGGACGTGGAGGAGCACGCTCCCCTTTTCAAGCGCATGCTTTGCACGCTCCAAAGAGGCAAGCAGCTCTCCCATATCGTGCCCGTTGACGACGCCCATGTAGGTGAGCCCGAAATGTTCGAAAAGCCGCACGTCCTCTTCGGGGATAGCAATCTCGCCCCCCTGCCGCCGCGCGGCGTTCATGCCCCCCTCGACGACATCGGCATCTTCGGCGCCTTCCCGCATCTCTTTGAGGACCGCCGCCATGCTTCCGACCGTCTCGGAAATGGACATCCCGTTGTCATTCAGGATGATGAGGACGTGTGTATTCAGAATTTTAAGACTGTTGAGCGCTTCGTAGATGAGCCCGTTGTTGAAGGAACCGTCGCCGACGAGCGCAATGACAGCCCCCTTCTCCCCTTTGAGATCGCGCGCCTTGGCAAAGCCGAGCGCCGCCGAGATCGCGGTGCCCGCATGGCCCGTTCCGTAGCAATCGTATTCGCTCTCGCTGCGCTTGGGGAAGCCCGAAAGCCCGCCCTCCTGCCGAAGCGTTCCGAACGCGCCCGCCCTGCCCGAGAGCAGCTTGTGCGCATAGCACTGGTGCCCGACGTCGAAGACGATCTTATCGCGCGGGAAGTCGAAGACGCGGTGCAGCGCCACGGTGAGCTCCACCGCCCCAAGATTGGAAGAAAGATGCCCGCCGCAGCGGGAAACGGTCGCAAGGATCTCCTCCCGCAGCTCCCCGCAAAGTTCCTTCAATTGAGAAAGGGAAGCACTTTTCAGCTCCCCGTTTTCGATCTCTCTCATATCTCAATGATCCCTCTCGCGGACATACGTCACGAGTTCCAAAAAGAAGCTCATATCCGCATCCGCCTTGGAAAGCGCCGCCTTACATCGATCGGCAAGCGCGTCCGCACGGCGTTCCGCCCCGGAAAGGCCGTAAACACGCACGCAGGTGAGCTTGTGTTCCTGCTCGTCTTTCCCGAGCGTCTTGCCCATCTTGCCGCCCTCCCCCTTGACGTCGAGGATATCGTCCGTCATCTGAAAGAGGATGCCGAGCGCGGTGCCGAATTCCTTCATCGGCGCTTCATTCCTTTCCGCAATGGCAGCAGCCATCATGAGAGGCGCGCGGATGAGCTGCGCCGTCTTGTTTTCATAGATAAAGGAAAGCTCCTCTTCGCCCGCATTTTCATTGCGTTCGCAGGCAAGATCCAAAAACTGCCCCGCGACCATACCCTCCGCCCCCGCGGCATGCGCCAGAAGTTCGGCGGCGCGGCGGTGCGGCTCATCCTTTGCCACCGTCACGGAGAGCGCAAACGCTTCGCTCAGCAGCGCGTCGCCCGCCAGGATGGCATTGCCCTCGCCGAACTGCTTATGGCTGGAAGGCTTGCCGCGGCGCAGATCGTCGTTGTCCATCGCAGGCAAATCGTCGTGGATGAGGGAATAGGTATGGATGCACTCGAGCGCCAGAGCAAGCGCGTTTTCCCTCTCCCACTCGCCGCCGAACGCATCGAGCGCCGCAAGAAAGAGGACGGGCCGCAGCCGCTTCCCGCCCGCAAGCAGGGAATAGCGCATGGCATCCGCAAGCCCGCTCGGGCAGGAAAGCCGCGTGCAATACTCCTCGAGCATGCCCTCAAAGGCGGTCAGATAGGTCTTGTATTGGACGGGAAGCGCGCTCATCTTTGCGCCCGCTCCGCCGCATCACAGGTGTTTTTCAGGAGCATGGCGATGGTCATCGGCCCCACGCCGCCGGGAACGGGGGTGATGGCGGACGCCTTCTCTTTGACGTTTTCAAAGTCGACGTCGCCGCAGAGCTTGCCGTTCTCGTCGCGGTCCATACCCACATCGATGACGACGGCGCCCTCTTTGACCATATCCGCCGTGATAAATTTCGGCTTGCCGATGGCGGCGACCAGGATATCCGCCCGCCTGCATTCTTCCAAAAGGTCTTTCGTCTTGCTGTGGCAGACGGTGACCGTTGCATCGGCGTTCAGAAGGAGCAGCGCCATGGGCCGTCCCACGATATTGCTTCTCCCCACGACGACGGCGCGCTTGCCCGCGACCGGAATATTGCTGCGGACGAGCATCTCCATGACGCCGAGCGGCGTGCAGGCAACGGTGCCCTCCTCTTTGAGGGCGAGCCTGCCGATGTTTTCCGCCAGAAATCCGTCCACGTCCTTAGCGGGCGGGATGAGGGATAAGAGCCGCTTTTCGTCCAGCCCGCGCGGAAGCGGGAGCTGTATGAGGATGCCGTGAACGTTCTCATCCTCGGCAAGCGCCGAAACGAGCTCTTCCGCCTGTCTTTGCGTCGCCTCTTCGGGAAGGTCGTGGCGGAAGGAACGGATGCCCGCCTCCTCGCACGCCTTGACCTTATTGCGGACGTACACCTGCGAAGCAGGGTCGTTCCCGATAAGTACGACCGCAAGCCCGATCTTTTTGCCGTATGTTTCTTCAAATGCTTGCGTGCGGAGTTTGAGCTCCGCACGGATCTCGGCCGCGATGGCCTTCCCGTCGATGAGCTTCATTGGTTGATGATCCCTCCCAGCACGCCGTTGACAAAGCTTGCGGAATTTTCCGTGGAATACTTGCGCGCGAGCCCTGCCGCCTCGCTCACCGAAACGACGGGCGGAACATCGTCCACATACTTGATCTCCGCAAGCGCTAAGAGAAGGATCGCCCTGTCTGCGGTATAAATGCGGTATTGCGCAAAGCGCTCGACCTTTTCGTCGAGCACGGCAAGCAATTCTTCCTTATGTTCATTGACGAGCCCCACCAGTTTGTGGGCAAACGCGCGGTCCTCTTCGCCGAGGCCTTCCTTGTGATAGACGTTCGCTTCGAACCTGCCGTCGCAGTCGCTGCCGAACTCCCGCGCAAAGACGATCTTAAAAGCCGCCTCTCTCGCTTGGCTTCTCATGGTACTCCTTTATGGAGAGCCCCCGCCCGCAGCGCGGACGGGGCACCCCTCATTCATTTGTTTTCTTGCTGTTCCTGATTTTCTGCCGCAGGAGGAACGGGCGGCGCCGCTTCGGGGAAGACGACGCTCTGGATATGCACATCCACCTTCGCGATGCGGTATTTCGTCATGGACTCGACCATCTGCTTGACGGTCTGCTGGATGGCGAACGCAAGCTCCGGCACGCTGTAACCGTAATGGGCAATGACGGAGATATCTGCAAAGATACCCTCTTTTTCAAAGTTGACTTTGATGCCCTTGCTGCGGGACGGGACGAGCTCGATGCCCTCCGTCTCCTGAAGGCTGAGCGCGATGATGCCGCTCACGATGTCCGTATTGTAGGAAATGCGTCCCTTCTGTCCGTTCGGATTATACCTGATGCTTGCCATAATACATTCTCCTTGAAGATATTATAGCACATCTTTCCCCAAATTTCCACTATCTTTCCGCATTTTTACGGCGATTTTTTTCAGCTTTCCGCGTAAATGGGCATGATGACGATATTTCCGTTGCGGATGCCCAGCTCATCTTCGATGATGGAGAAGATCTGCGTCACGTTTTCCGTCGAAAGCTCGCTCGAATTGACAAAGATATTGATGTTTTCCGACTCCGCGCCGATCGCCACGGCGGCATCGGAAAAGCCGATCGTCTTGATCATCGTTTCGATGACGAGCTCGGTCTCCATCACCTCCACCATGCGCTGCTTTTCGGCGACGGCTTCCTTGTATTCCGCCGAATCGGCGGCGTAGGCGGCAATGACGCTGTCGAGCTGCAAGAATTCCTCGTTGCGCGTCGTCACGCGTTCGGTGCGGTAGCTCGTGAAGTAGTCGTCCTGCGCCGTGCCGTCGGTCGCCGCATCCGCAGGCGTTCCCGCCAGCACGAAGTTGAAGACGGCCGTCACGGCAAGCAGCAAGACGAGCGTTGACATGATCGCGATCTTTTTGGTGTTTGACATTTTCTATACTCCTTCAAAAATATTTCCCTTTTACGAAAGATAGACCTGCACCTTCTCCTTTGCGATGCCGAGCGCCGAAGAGGCGATATCGAGGATGCGCATGCGGGAAAGGATGCTATCCTCCCCGCGGTAGACGACGATGCAGGAGACCGCCTCCCCCTCTTCTTCAACGATCATCACCGAAGCTTCTTCAATGCCCTCCACCCGTTCGAGCATGGCGGAGATGCGCGCTTCCTGCTGCGTTTCGTCGTAACCCGAAGCCGCCTCTCCCGCAAAGAAGACCCGCCAGATAGCGACAAGAAGCAGCAGCGCCGCAGCGCCGAAGAGCAGGATGCGGACCGTTCTCTTTTCAAAAAGCGCCCGGATATCTTTCACGAGAGGACCTCCACGGGGCAGCCGAACAACGTTTCCAACTTTTCCTCGATCCGCAACGATATATCTATATGCTCCTCTTCCCCGTATATTCCGAAGTCGGTGATGCGTACCGTGACAGCTTTTGCCGAATAGGAGCCGTCCGTTTCCAATTGCACCTCACTGAGAGCAGAAATGCCGAATTCCTCTTCCAGCCACGCCGCGATCGCCTGTTCGTCGTTTTCCTCAACGCGCTGCGTGCAGGAGAGAAGAAAACCTTCATCCGCCGCGACCGTATCCCCGTCCGAAAAGAACACTTCTCCGCGCAAAAGCGAAATGAGGGGCGAGACGAGAAGGACGAGCGTGATGAGTTTGGTCATACCGCGGATGAGGGGCGAGAGCTTGCCCTCGGGCAAGATGAGAGAGACGACGGCGGACAGAAGAACGGCGCCCGCAACGGAAAGGATATAGGCCTGCATCAGAGCACCCCCGAACTGCACACGAAGAGCAGCAACGTCAGAAAATGGAGAAAGGCAACGGTGAGGAGAGATGCGGTAAAATACCCCATATCTCCCGCAAGACGGGAAAGAAGGCACGGGATCTTTCCGCCGACGGGCTCCGTCGCCGCCGCAGAGACACGGAGAAAGAGCTGCATCGCCGCAAGGAGCAGGAGCGGCTTCAACACGACGGAAACGAGCAGCAGCACGGAAAAAGAACCGAGCGCATTCTTGATGAGAGCGCTCCCTGCGAGCACGAGATCGACGCTCCCCGACAAGAACCCGCCGACGACGGGCACAGAGCCCGAAACAAGATACTTGACCGTGCGCAGCGTGATGCCGTCGAACCCGCCGGACGAAATACCCTGCACGGTGAGAAAGAGCCCGAACAGCCCGAAAGAAAGCCCGATGAGCCAGCGCAGGATATTCTTGAAGAGCTCCCCCAACTTCTCCGTCCTCACTTCCGCAGACAGGTTCCCGACAAAGCTCAAAACCAGCACAGCAACGGAAACGGGCATCACGACGGTAGAAAATAAATTCAAGATACCATCACTCAAAAAAACGACTGCAGGACGAAAGACTGCTGCCGACACCGTTCCCCCGCCTGCCGCCATGAGCGTGAGGAGGACGGGATAGACAAGCTCCATCTGCGTCTTCATCGCCTCCACGCAGGAAAAGACGGAGGAAAGCACCGAGATGAGGCAGGCGAGCACCGCAGCCCCCACCGCGAGATAGGCGACAAATCCGATTATGTCTGACATAGTACTATGCAAAAAGCCGCTTTTCGCAGAGTTGAGGATGCCGCAGAGCAGACTCGCAGCCAAAATGACGGCAAACACGGGAAAAAGCAGAGTAAGCTCTTCTAAAAAAGTGTGCAAAACGGCATTGCCGAGAGAACTATAATCGATGGAAAGATCGCCATCAATGAGCCCTTTCAGCTTATCTTTGAGCGAGATCCCGTGAAATTCGGTAAGCGTATCGAGGTATTCCTGCAAGTCTTTTAGGTCAAGTTCATCCAATAAATCGGATATGTTTTGTTGAAGCTCCTCCTTTGCCGCCGATCCGATGTCTTCTGTTTCCGCGGCGCGTGCAACAATGCTCCCCTCCCCCGCCGCGACCAGCACGCATATCAATATCAAAATAAACAGCGCGATCTTTTTCATATCATATAAGCCCGATGAGCGTTCCCACAAGGGAAAGCACGCTCTCCAAGATGGGGATGGCGAGGACGAGGACGACGATCTTTCCCGCAAAAATCAGCTTGTCCGCAACGGAATTCTGCCCGAAATCGCTCAAGATCCCCGCGCTGAATTCGACGAGATAGCCGATGCCGATCATCTTCAGAAGCGACTTGATGAGGGCGGCGTCGATGCCTGTTCCCTCTGCAATGGAGCCGAAGATGGAGAGACTGTCTTTAACGAGATCGAGGATGAGAAGCAAGAGGATGATGCAACCCGCCACTGTGACCGCAAAGGAAAGCTCGGGGCGAGTCGATTTGAGTAAAAGTGCGGTGACCGCCGTCACAAAGGCGATGCCGATGAGCTGAAAGAGCTGCATTTAACTCACCCCGAAGATCTCTCGTATGGCGGAAAACAGATCGCCGATCATGGTGACCGCGACGGTGAGCACGATGACGAGCCCCACGATGGAGACGACCGTCGCAATGTCGTCGCGGTCGGACTTTTTGAGTACCTGACAGACGACGGTGATGACGATCCCGATCGCCGCCAGCTTGAAGATGACGGAAATATCCATACTTCCACTCCGTTCAAAGGATGAGCACGACGAGCGCAAGCCCTGCAAGCAGCCCGAGTTTGAGGTAGAGTTCGCCCCGCGCCTTGGCTTCGCGCGCCGACTGCTCCCGCAAGGCGTTCAGACGCGCCGCCTGCGCCGAGAAGAACGCCGACTGCGTACGGGCATCCCCCCTTCCGAGCTGCTGAAAATACCGCTGCGCCTCCGCCCGCTCCTCTTTTGTGAGGAAGGGAAAGGGAAATGACGCTTCCCTCTTCTCGCGGAATTCGCCGAGCGCTTTTTCAAACTCTCCCTCGTAAGATGTCTCCCGCAGAAATGCACTCATTTGGCGGCGCTCATAGCTGAGTTCGGCAAGATAGCGTTCGTTGAAGCGGGCGAATTCCGAAAAGAACAGCTTGCGGGCGCGGTATTTCCCCGCGAGAAAGTGCCCGAGCGCCGTCGAAAACGCCACCGTGAGCGCCGCGACCACAATTTTAAGCCAGAACATTGCCGTCTTCCCCGAGGACCTGCCCGATCCCGCCGATCCCTTGTAAGATGACATAGCGGGCAAACAGCTTTTGCGGAACATCCTCAAACCGCGTGAGATGGGCGGACGCAAACACGCCGACACCGCCCGCGATCGCCCTTGCGACCGCGCCGTAGTCTTCGGGCAAGAGCTCGTCCGTGACGATGAGATCGGGCCGCATGGCGCGGATGCCCGCGGTGAACGCCGTTGCTTTATCGGCAAAGCGGATAATATCGCTCGTCGGGCCTGTCTCCCCCGCCGAGAGCTCTCCCCTTTCGTCGCTCACGAGGACGTTTGCCCCCGTCCTCTCGCTCACAAGGCGGGCAAGGTCGCGCAAGAGCGTCGTCTTGCCCCATCCGGGCGGCGAGAGCAGGAGAAGCGAACACAAGCCTCCCGCAAGGCAGCGGCGGTAGATCTCTTCTGCGCAGCCTCTGACCGCATGCGGCACGCGGATGCAGAGGGAGGTGACGCCGTTCACCGAGAGCACTCTTCCCCCCTCGAAGACGAACGTCCCCGCAATGCCGACGCGCTCCCCCTCCGCCGCCGTCACAAAACCCTGCCGAAGCTCGTTCTCGACGGCGTGCACCGAATACCCGCAGGCAGAAAAGAGCGTTTCGTCCACTTCCTCCTGCGTCGGGTGCAGGGCGTTCTGCGGCATTTTGACGGGCCCGCACCGCCCCAAGGGCACGAACGCTCCCAGAATGTTGCCATAAAGCGGCCTTGCCGCGCGCACGCGCAGTTCGAAGAGATGCCCTTGATCGACGTGCGACACGGCTTCTTTGAGCCGCGGAGAGAGAAATTCCAGCATCGCTCTATTGTATGGAACGCAAAAACCGAATATGAGAAAAGCCGCCCCGCGAAGGGAGCAGCCTTTTTCAAAACTTTGTCGAAAAAACTCCCCGCATGTGCGGGGAGCTCTTGGAAAGCCAATTATTCGATGACGAACACGTTGACGGAATTGTTCTTGACGGTCGCCTTCAGGGCGGTGCCTTCGAGCGCGTATTCCGTGACGGTGGGCTCGATGTTGTGCGTCTTGCCCGCCTTCATCTTGATCTCGTTGATGACGGTGGGATCCTCGTGCCAGAGCGTCGTCTGCGTGACCTTGCTCTTGGGCCCGAAGTTGACGAGGTCTGCCTCCATCTCTTCGTCCTGCCCGGAGACGTTGACGACTTTCAAATAGATCTTGCCGTCGTCGCCGACCGTAACGCTGTTGAAGACGCGCTCGTTGACCTTCCAGATGTTCTTGAAGAGGATCTCGTGCCAATGACCGTCCTTCTGGAGATAGGCGTTGAAGGTCTTATGCGTGTAGATGAGCTTCATCTTGTTGCCTTCGGGGCTGTAACCGATGAACTTATCCTTGCCCATCATCTCGCAGACGGTGCGGATGAAGTCCACGCGCTTATCGAAGGAGACATCGTAACCCTTGTGGTTCTTGCCGTACTGGCAGCAGATGGAGAAGCCTGCGCTGTCCATCGTGCCCGCGTCGCGCACATCCTTGACGCCGACACCCGCGATGAAGCTCTGCTCGCCCGAAAGGCGCTTGAAGTCGATCTCCACTTCGCAGTCGGTGAAATCCTGCGCGTCGTAATAAAAGCCGTTGAAGGCGTCGCTCTCTTCGATGATGAGCTTGCCGTCCTCGATATGGCCGCCGCGGCAGTTGGGATAGACCTTCCAGTCGCCCATGCCGTCCTTGAAGTCGTGGAAGTAGACGACGTCGCCCGTCTTGATATCCTTGACCTTGACGGAGGTGACGGCGCTTGCCGTGCGGTGACCACCGATGAGAAGGCCGCCCGCGTTGTCTTCATTGACGGGCGCGACGTCGGTGAGCGTATAGCTGCCCGTGTTGCCCGCGAACATCTGCTGCACATAGTAGTTGGGGGTGAGCATGATATCGCGCGCGTTGAACCAGATCATGTTGGGCGTCCAGCGGTAGTTGTAGGTGGAGGCAAACAGAGGCGCATAGCACGTCATCTTGACGACGTCGGAGTTTCGCTCGCAGCCCGTAAGGAAGGCGGCTTCGGAGAGCGCCGAACGCAGGTTGTTGTCGCCGTTGAGGCGGCCTCTGCCGTCTGCCATCGTGTGCATCGCGTACTCGCCCATGAACACCTTGGCGCCGTCGCGGTCGTAGCAGTCGTAGCGCTTGGTGTTGTCGATGAACCACTGATAGGAGTTGTAGACGTGCTCGTCGACGATCATGTCGCGGTACTTCTCGTTGATGACCTTCCAGGAGTCGTTGGAGTCGGAGGGACGGATATCGACGCCCGCCGTCGTCACGACGGTGATGTGGAAGAGATCGAGAAGGTCGGTCTGTCTCCCCTTATACATGTACTGGCGCACGCCGATGAGGCACGCCTGGAAGTTATCGAAGTACTCGAAGCCCCAGTTCTCGTTGCCGATGCCGATGTATTCAAGCTCGAAGGGTTCGGGATGGCCCATGTCGGCACGCACCTTCGCCCAATGGGACTCGTTGGCATCGGAGGAAGAGACGTCGCCCTTTGCAAAGAAGATGAGATCGGCGACGTTGTCGATGACTTCGGTCTGGAACTCGCTCGTACCGGGCATGATGCGCTGATAGCCCGTCTTGCGCTGCTCGCCCATACGGATCTGGCACAGAAGCCCGCAGTGGAGCACGGGAAGAGGGGCCATCTTCAGATCTTCGCACAGGCAGAAGTACTCATAAAAGCCGATGCCGTACGACTGCATGTAGCGCCACACGTTGGGGATCTGCTTGCGCTGTTCGAGCGGCCCCACCGTGTTTCTCCACTTATACTGATATTGGAAGGCGACGTCGCCCTCGACGACGCAGCCGCCGGGGAAGCGGAGGAAGGAAGGATGGCAGTCCTTCAATACCTCGACAAAGCGGGGCGAGAACTTGCCGTTGCGGTATTTATTGGGATCGCCCCACGTCGCTGCGGGAAGCAGGGAGACGTAGTCGACGCCGATCTTGCCGTTGCCCTCGAAGATGATGCAAAGACGGCCCATCGTGTCCTTTTCGGCAACGACGGAAGTCGAGACTTTGATCCAGTCGCCGTCGGCGCCTTCGGGAATGGCGATCTCGCCGATCGTGGTATGGCGGCCGTGCGCGCCCTTGATGAACACCTTCGCGGTGCCCTTGAAGCCGAGGCGTTTGATGAACATGGAGAAGTTGTACGTCTCGCCGTTCTTGACGGGCATGCCGTACATATCATAGCCGCCCACCGTATAGTAGCCGGGATTCTCGAGGTGATAGATGCCGCCCACGCTCAGAAGCAAAAAGCTCGGGTTGTTCTGATTCATGCCGCCGACGGTCATGATCTTCTTGGGGCCTGCACCGTAGATGTCCCAGGCGTAGTAGCTCTGCTTGCGCGCTTCGACGGGGCTTTCTGCATTGAAGTCGTCGTAGGTGAAGTACTCGAACTCGAACGAATTGTTGATCACCATCTCGGCATTCATGCCGCCGTCCGCCGACTGATTGATGTCCTCGAAGAACAGTCCGTAGAGGTGCTTGGAAACGTCAACGCCCCTCTTGTTCGCGTCCAATGTGTAATTGAGCATAAAAGTTACAATATCTCCTTGCGTGTTTCGCGCTGTCTGCGCACGGGTCCGCCGCCCGATTTGCGACACTATTATAACAGGTAAAAACTATTTCGTCAACGTTTTGATGAAACATTTTACCTCTTGTTAAAAGAAAAGTTGGTGAAATTTACGGGCGGGGACTGCCGTCGCCCCCGCCTTCCTCCTCGGGCGCAGAATGGCGCAGCTTTTTGATGAGCCCGTTGAGCTTTCTGCCCAGCCATCCGAGGTGCGAGCGGAAGTTTTTGTCGACCGCCGTCACAAACGCGATGGGAATGAGAGCCAGCCCGACAGCGATAAAGCCGTTTGCGAACAGCGTTGCCACGGGGCTTGCAAGCTCCACGCGGCAGACGTGCAGCACAAAGAGCATGGCGACAAAGAGCGCGATGAGCGCGTAATTTTTGAGGTAGTACTTCTTTGCCGAACACTCGAAGACGTGCCTGTGCAGCACATAGGGCTCCACGATGTGGCAGATGAAGATGTTGGTGATGATGGTCGCCACGATCACCCCCACGACGCCGTTTTCCTCCGAACCGAACAAAAGCACAAAGGCAACGGAGAGGATGACGTTGATGACGCCTTCCGCAAGGGGCTTCCAGCGGTCATAATAGAATGTGCCCGTCGCATCGCGGAAGAGGAGCACCGCCTGCCGCATGAACTGGATGAAATAGTTGACGGTGATGACAAAGGAGACCGACCGCGCCATCTCCAGCTCCCCGCCCCCGCCGAAGCAGAAGGTGACGAGCTCGTCGATGATGGCGTAATAGCCGAGGAAAAACACGAGCCCGAGGACGAAGTTGAAGGTGTGGAAGAACTCGAAATAGGGTTTGACGGCGTCCTTTTCCTCCACGCAGAGATGCCCGATGACGGAAGTGAGCGGCGTGAAGAAGAGGGAGATGACGCTGACCATCGCCATCATGATAGTGGTATAGTTGGAGTATTTGCCCACGATCACAATGCCGATGAAGGCGGAAATGATGACGGAATCTGCCGTATTGACGAGAACGCTGCCGATCTTGTGCATGAAGATCGCCCGAACGTTCCGGGAAACTTCGCGCCTCGTCGCCCTGTCCGCCTGCTGTTTGTTTTTGAGGATCGCGGAATATTCCCTGCGCGTCACGATCTCCGTCACCAGCCACTGAAAGAGCGTGGAGACGATGGCGCAGGCAAGGAAGATCTCGAAGGAGCGGAAGGTAAAAAGAACGGCGACCTGAAGCCCCTGCTGGAGCAGCATCCCGACGGAAGTGATGGTCGTCGTCACATAATTGTTCTTGTAAGCGTTGATGAGCGAGCTCTTGGCGCTGAACGCATACGAAACGAGGATGGAGGCGAGCATCAGGGCGAAGGAGAGATACAAGTTGGTATCTGCCTCCGCATACCCCTTGGCAAGGTAGGGCAAAAACGCCATAAAGACGCAGCCGCACACCAGAATGACGCCGCCGATGACAAGGTACAGCCGTGAAAAGAGGCGGTACAGCGCCGCCACTTTATCGTCATCCCCCTCCACGATGGGCTTATACATGCAGTAAGTGATCACGCTGCCCACGCCGAGCTCCGCCACGGACATGGAACCGATGACCGTCGTATAGAGGGAGTTGAGCCCGTTGACGGCATCGCCGAGTTCGGAGATGAGCAGGCGCCGCACGAGCAGCGTCCCCAGAAGGATCAGGATCTTGAAGACGATGGAGACGGCGACGTTTTTTATCCCTCTCTTTTTATCCACCGCGTCACCTCATAGCGCAAGACGCGCCAAACGTCCTTCCCCTTCCGCAGGATGCGGTAGAGGAAGAAGAGCTTATGTTTGAGCAGGAAGGGCTTGATCCCCTTCCCGTAAGTTTCAAGAAGGGAACGGAACTTGGGCTCGCTCAGGATGCGCTTTGCGAGCGCGTCGTTCTTGAAGCGGACCGCCTCCCCCATCACCGACTGATGATAGAAGTAATAGTAATAGCCGAGCGTCTCTTCGGGGAATCCGAAGCGCTCCCGCTTTGCTTGAAAGAAGGCATTCAGGTTCTTGCAGTCCACAAGATAGCGCGGCAGCTTTGCGGGGGAATTGCAGATAGAGCCGACGACGTCGCAGCGGTGGAAGTAGAGATGGTCGGAAAGAAAGTACATCGACTTGATCTGCGTAAGGTATGGCCTGCAGATGCTGTCGTCCTCATACATGGAGATATCCTCCATCGTATCGGGCAAAATTTCTCTCAAAAGCGCCGTGCGGAACACCTTTGCCCAACGCAGGACGGGGAGCTCCTTCTTATGCTGTCCCTTGAAATAGAGATACTCGTCTTTGACGCGCTCGAGCTCTTCGCCGAGGTATTCCCCCTGCGGGATATCGAGCGAACCGCACGTCTTTCTCTGCGATTTCTCATAGACTTCCACCCAGCCGTGCTGGATGAGGTCGTAGTCTCTGAGGCGAAGGAGGCTCTCCACCGTCTCGAAGAGCGCGGGAGAAACATAGTCATCCGCATCGACGAAGATGATATACTCCCCTAAGGCGCGCTCCACGCCGTACTTCCAGGTGCGGAACACCCCCTCGTTGCGCTTCGAAAACACTTTGAGGCGGGGATCTTTGTACATCATGAGGATCTCGAGCGAGCGGTCCTCGGAGCCGTCGTCCACCGCGATGACCTCGATATCTTCGAGGGGCGAGGCAAGGATGCTGTCGATGCACTGCGCGATATAGCGCTCCGTATTGTAGACGGGAATGATGACGCTGATCTTTTTTTCAAATTCGCTCATTGGTATCCTCCTCGGGCTTCGTACCCGCGGTCTGCCGCAAAAGGGCGGCTATGCCTTGATATGCTCCAGAATGGTCTTTGCGCAGCGTGCATAGCTGTAGCGGGACAGCACTTCCTCGCGGCAATCGATCTCTTCGGGCGGGCAGGAAAGCGCCTTTGCGAGCCCCTCCTCCCCCTGAAAGAAGACGACGGGGAGGCCTTCGTATACTTCGCGGAAGACGGGGATATCCGAAACGATAGGCTGCGTGCCGAGCACGAGCGCTTCGAGCGGCGGGAGCCCGAACCCTTCATAGACGGAAGGAAGAACGAGGTATTTCGCCCTGGCGATGGCGGGCAGCAGCTCCTCATCCGTGAGCCTCCCTGTGAATTCCACATTGCGGTAGGCGGACTCATCGAGATCGAGCCCCGTTAAAAAGTGCTCCTTTTCGCCGATGATCTTAAGCTTCATCTCCCCTTCGAGGCGGGAAAACGCGGCAAGCAGCGTCTTTAAGCCCTTGTGCGGCTTGACGTTGCCGACATAAACGATCTCATCGGCCTTTTCGGGCACGGCATGCGTGCGGGCATAGGAAATGACGCTCTCCGAAAGCCCGTTGTAGTTTACAAAACACTTCTTTGCGAGCTTGCCGTAGTAATGCTCGCAGCGTTCCTTGGTAAAGGCGGAGACGCAGGAAATTTCCTTCGCCCGCTTCATGCAGCGTTTCAGGAGCGTCCGCTTGATGAGGCGGTCCAGCGTTCCCTTGGTCGTCTCCTTCACATCAAGGAAGGCAAGGTCGTGCATGATCGCATACACGGGCAGACGGATGCCGAAGGGCACGAGGAAGTTGGGGAGGAACACGGCGTCGCAGAGCTTGTTGAGCTCTTTCGGGAAGGAAAACAGCCCGCGAACGGAATAAGGGTCGCTGTCGTCTTCGACGATATGCGCCCCTTCGTATTTTTCAAGGCTCCCTCTCTTTCCGATGAGCCAGTATTCATTTTGAGAAAAATCGAGATTTTCGAGGATGCCTTCCGTCACCCTGCCGATGCCCGATCTCCCCAAATATCTGCAATCGATGGCGATCTTCATGAAGATCCGGTGCCTCCTTTCAAATAGCGACGAACAAAACTTTGCACTTGCCCGAGACCCTCGTCGCCCTGCCGTGGATCATCCAGGTGTCCCCCTTTCGGAAGGCTTCCTCGGAATCGCCCGCGTACAGTTTGCCGCTGCCGTCGAGGACGAGCGCGAACGTCAGATGCGAAACGGGCAGCAGGATGGTGAGATCGCCCTCCGCCTCGTACTTTAAGAGCGTGCACTTGCCGTTGCGGCCGAACATGCCGTCGATGTACTGCTCCATGCTCATCGTATCCCGCCGCTTAAGGTCGGCGATCTCCGTCTTATGGTAGTTGAGCACATCGAGCGCCTTCTTGACGTGCAGCTCGCGCGTTTTGCCGTTTTCGTCGACGCGGCCGTAGTCGTACATGCGGTAGGTGACGTTGGACGTCTGCTGCACTTCGCAGATGAGGCAACCGCCGCCGATGGCGTGTACGGTGCCCGCCGGAATATAGTATGCCTCGTTCGGCTTGACTTCCACGCGGTTGAGCACTTCTTCGAGGGTATTCTCTTCGATGCGCCGCCTGACTTCTTCTTTCGACACGTCGCGGGAAAATCCGAGATAGATGAACGCGCCTTCGTCCGCGCCGAGGACGAACCACATTTCGTTCTTGCCGTTGTCGCCCTCGTGCTTCCTGGCGTATTTATCGCCCGGGTGCACCTGGATGGAAAGGTTTTCCTTCGCGTCGATGTATTTGATGAGGATGGGCAGCTGGTGGTTGCGGGCGGCATAGCGTCCTGCGATGCCCCAGCCGATCTTATCGAAGTATTCGTTGAGCGTCTTCCCGCGGAAGATGCCGTTTTCGACGATGCTCCTTCCCGCAGGGTGGGTGGAAACTTCCCAGCTCTCTGCGATGCGGGGAAGCTCCCCCGTGTCTTTTTGGAGCTCATCACGGATCTTCGTCCCGCCCCAGATATATTCCTGATAGACAGATTTTAACTTGATCACAACTTTCCTCTCTGCGTCACGCCTCAAAAAGAGCGGAGGCGCCGCGCACGATCTCTTCGGTATTTTTCTCGGCGTCTTCGCGGGAGGCTCCCTTTGCGCCGTAGTAAATTTTCAGTTTGGGTTCGGTGCCAGAGGGGCGGACGCAGCACCAGCCGCCCTCTTCGAGCTCAAAATAGAGCACGTTGCTCTTGGGGAGCGCGAGCGCGCTCTCCCCCGCCTCGTCGCGGCGGATCCCCGCCGAATAATCTCTGACTGCAAGAACGCGGACGTTCCCGAGCCGGGCGGGAGCATGTTCCCTCAGCTGCTGCATGCGCGCCTTCATGCGTTCCGCGCCGTCCGCACCGGGGAAGGCAAGGCTTTTTTGCCCCTCTTCGAAGTACCCGAGACGGGCATAGAGCGCGTCCATCACGTCCGCAAGCGTCATGCCGCGCGTGCGGTAATAGCAGGCTGCCTCGGCAAGCGCCGCGGCGGCAGAGACGGCGTCCTTATCGCGCGCGTAACTTCCCGTGAGGCATCCGTAGCTCTCCTCAAAGCCGAAGAGATACTCGTATGCCCCCTTGCTCCCGTCGGACTTCCCGCCGTTTGCCTGTTTTGCCGCCTCAAAGCGGGCGATCTGCTCCCCGATGTACTTGAAGCCCGTCAGCGTCTCGATCTCGGTGATGCCGTAGTGCGCGGCGAGCGCTCTTGCCATATCCGTCGAGACGATGGTCGTGACGAGCGCGCCGTCCTGCCTGCGCTGAGGCAGGAGCCCGAGCTCCGCTTTACGCGACAGCAGATATTCCGCAATGAGGATGCCGCTCATATTGCCCGTGAAGGGGCGGTATTCCCCGTTCTTTTCCTTCACATAGACGCCGAGGCGGTCGGCGTCGGGGTCGGTGGCGAGCACAAGATCGGCGTCCTTCTCCTTCGCAAGCGCGAGCGCGAGCGCGAAGGCGGCGCGGTCTTCGGGGTTGGGATATTTGAGCGTCGGGAAGTTCCCGTCGGGCGCTTCCTGTTCGGGCACGACGAAGACCTGCTCGAAGCCGAGCTCCTTCAATACCCTTCTCACAGGCAGATTGCCCGTGCCGTTCAAGGGGGTATAGACGATCCTGATGTTCTTCGCTTCCTTTTGGAGCGCTTCGGGGCTGAGAACGAGCGCCTTGACGGCAGCGAAATAAGCGCCGTCCACCTCTTCCCCGATCGGGATGAGGAGCCCGCGCGCCTTCGCTTCCGCTTCGGGGATGCGCCTGACGTCTTCATACGAGACGGCATTCACGAAGGAGATGATGCGCTTGTCGTAGGGCGGCACGATCTGGCAGCCGTCCGAAAAATACACTTTATAGCCGTTGTATTCGGGCGGGTTGTGGCTCGCCGTGATGACGACGCCCGCCGCTGCTTTCAGGTGCCTGACGGCGAAGGAGAGCACGGGCGTGGGGCGCAGGCTCTCGAAGAGGTACGCCTTCACGCCGTTGGCGGCGAGGATGCACGCCGTATCATGCGCAAATTCTTTGGAACGGCGGCGGCTGTCGTAAGCGATGACGACGCCCCCGTCCCTTCCCTCGGCGTTGAGGAACGCGGCAAGGCCTTGGGTCGCTCTGCCGACGGTATATTCGTTCATGCGGTTGCTGCCCGCACCCAAAACGCCCCTCAACCCTCCCGTTCCGAAGGCAAGATCGCGATAAAAGCGGTCTTCGATCTCCTTCTCGTCGGAAAGCGCCGAAAGTTCGCGCTTGGTATCTTCGTCCAAGACGGCGGATGAGAGCCATCTTTCATATTCTTCGCGGTAATGCTTCAAAGCAATTCCTCTTTTCCCTTTGCACGGAGTTCTTCCACGATCTTCTTGACGTCCTGCGCGCGCTCCTTGGAGCACACCAAAAGGACGTCGGGCGTATCGACGATGATGAGGTCGTCGACGCCGACCGTGCAGACGGGCTTGCCGCCCGTATAGATGATGGTATGGTGGGTATCGACGGGATACGTCTCCCCCACGGTGACGTTATCGTTTTCGTCCGCGCGGCGCACGGCGCCGAGCATATCGAGACTGCCCACGTCGCTCCAGCCGAGATCGGCAGGCACCACATAGATGCCGTCCGACTTTTCGAGCACGCCGTAATCGACGGAGATGGAAGGCATTTCGGGGTAGACGCTGTCGATGACGGCTTCCTCCCGTTCGGTGCCGACCGCCTCGCCGATGCGAAGGAGCTCATGATAGAGCTCGGGCAGATATTTTTCCAATTTTTGCAGGATGAGCGACGCTTTCCAGATGAACATGCCGCTGTTCCAGACGAACTCGCCGCTTTTGAGGTATTCCTCGGCGCGGGCGAGGTCGGGTTTTTCCACAAACTGTCTCACGGGTTTGACGGGCGAAGGCACATCCTCATAGCGGATATAGCCGTACCCCGTCGCGGGGAAGGTCGGCTTGATGCCGACGGTGACGATGGCGTCCTTTTCCTCCGCCGTCTCCACGGCGAACGTGAGCGCCGATAAGAACGCCTCGGTGTTTTTGATATAGCTGTCCGACGGGATGACGGCAAGCACGCCGTCCCCGCAGCGCTTCACGATCTCGATGGCGGCATAGCCGATGCACGCAGCCGTGTTGCGCGCGGCAGGCTCCAGCAGGATATGATCTTTCGGGAACTCTTTGTCGAGCACTTCAAGAAGACACTCTCTTTGAGACTTGCTCGAAACGATGAAGATGCCGTCCTTGCAGACGGGCTTAAGACGGGCGACCGCCTCGTTGATCATCGCATCCTTTCCCGTGAGGTTCAAAAGCTGTTTGGGCCTGTGCTGCCTCGAAAGCGGCCAGAAGCGCGTTCCGCTGCCGCCCGCCATGACGACGCCGTAAACTTTCATACGTCCGCCTCCTCAAAGCCGAGAAGCGCGCGCACGTTGCGGCGGAACGCCGCTTCCGTAAACAGTTCCTGCTCGCGCTCCCGCGCCGCTTTGCCGTACGCTTCGCGAAGGGCTTCATCCTCTTTGAGTTTCCGGATGGCGGCAGCGTATGCCCCGACATCTCCGTTTTCCACTTCGATGCCCGTGACGCCGTTCAAAGAGACGTAATTGACGCCCGACCCTTCGATCGTAAAAGTGACGGAAGGCTTCGCAAAGGACATTGCCTCCGCAAGGGCGATGCCGAACGCCTCGTTCTTGGTGATAGAAGGGAAACAGAAGATATCGCAAGCCAGAAGATAGGCTTTGAGCTCGCCGTCGGGAAGGCGGCCGAGGAACTGCACTTTCTCATCGCCCGCCGCAAGTTGCTTCAAAGAGGGCGTCAGTTCCCCTTCCCCGCCGATGCAGACGGCGTATTCGTCAGAGAGCAGCTTGCTCGCGCGGACAAGATATTCCATCCCCTTGTAAGGGACGTGACGGCCGACCGCAAAGAGCAGGCACTTGCCCGCATATCGGCGTTTGAGTTCTTCGGCGCGCTGCTTCTCCTCATCGGATAAGCTCACGCGGCTGTCTGCGGCGCAGTTGGGGATGACGACGCACTTTTCGCGGAAGGCGGGCAAAAACTCGCTGCCTTCGATATAGTTGGGGCTGGTCGCGACGATCTTGTCTGCCCGCTTCAGAAGGCGGAGCGTCTGCCCGCGGAAGAGCTTTTTGAGGAGCTTTTGCTTGGTGATATCGAGGTGCCACCACACGATGAGCTTTGCGCGGCTCTTTTTCAGGCACTTCAGAAGATAGTGCGCCCCGAAGGGATTGGGGAAATGAAAGACGACGATATCGGGCGCGAACGCCTTCATCTCGCGGCGCAGAAGCTTCCCGTAAGAAAAGGAGAGCGACTGCGAGGCGACCTTTACAAAGGAGCCCGCGCGGACGACTTCCACGCCGTCCACCATATCGCGCCTGTCCCCTTTTTGAGAATGAAAGCAAAAGACGCGCTGCCCGGCGTCCTCACGGACAGCCGAAACGCAGTCCCGCGCGACTTGTTCGATCCCACCGATGTGGGGATGATAATAATTGCTGATGTGCAGGATCTTCATAGAAATAAGGGTGCCCTCTCGTTATTGAGCGCCGTCGCCGCGGAGGACGCTGCCGATGGTCTTGAAGACGATCTTGATATCCAGCCCGATGGAGCAGTGGTCGACATAGTAGAGCTCGAGCTTCTGCCGCTCGCCGCTCTCGTAAGTGCAGTTGCTCCTGCCGTTCGCCGCCCACCAGCCGATGAGCCCCGGCTTGACGGAAAGCAGCTTCTTTGCGTCTTCGCCGTACTTTGCTTCCGCCTCTTCCCGCATGAGAGGGCGGGGGCCGACGACGGAGAGATCGCCTTTGAAGATGGACCAAAGCTGCGGGAGCTCGTCGAGGCTCGTCTTGCGCAGAAAGTGCCCCACCTTGGTGACGCGGGGATCGTTGTCGATCTTATACTCCCTGCGGTACTGTTCGAGCTGTTCGGGCGTGAGCATATCCTCAAGCTTGTCCGCATTGCGCTTCATGCTGCGGAATTTGGGGATGAAGATATCCTTCCCGTTTTTCCCGACGCGCTTATGGCGATAGAAGACGGTGCCCCCGTCGCTCAGCTTGACGGCAAGCGCCAGAATGAGGAAAAGCCAGGAAAAGAGCAACAGCGCAAAGCCCGACGATAAAATGTCGAACATGCGCTTGAAAAACAGATAACAATTATATTTCGCGCCGCTTTTTTGCGCGGCAGAATCTTTCGTGTGATCGCTCATAATCCAAATGATATCCGAATGTACCGGGGCACATACCCGCAGACGGGAAGCGTAGGTCGAAAAGGCTGCGGAGCACAACCCTTTCCCGATAACTTCATACACAATTATACACGCGGTACATGGAGATGTCAAACCTTTGAACGCACTTGTTCGTGGAAGTTTACACACTTTTGTGACCGTTTCATGACAATTTCGTGGAATGTTCACAAGCTGAACAAAATTGCCCGAAAGAGCGGCCGTCTTTCCCCTTGTGCCGCCGAGACGGTGGCAGGCGAGGAACGAGCCTGACGGAAGGGTTGTTGTGCATGGGTGGCACCATAGGCTCCCTTGTGTAAAGGGAGCTGTCACGAAGTGACTGAGGGATTGTTATCAAAACGAAGCCCTGATTTTAACAATCCCCCCTTATCCCCCCTTTGCACAAGGGGGCAAGAAACAGAGATCGCCTCGCTACGCAATTCTCTCCTTCAATTCAGTTCTGCTCATCGGCAAAGCCTCTCTTGAACCCGCGGACGATCCGCGGGTTTTCGTTAACAAAAAAGTCGGTTTGAGCAAGCTCAAACCGACTTAAAACGCGCCTAAATGGGGTCCCCAAAAAAAGACAAAGTATTTTTTGGGGGAATAATATCAGGGCTCCCAAAAATGTTTTTCGAAGAAAAAGATTTTTGGGAAAAGGGCGAGAAAGCGCTTTCTTGTCAAAGCCACGATGTGGCTTTGACCGCTTTCGAGCTTGGAAACGGCGCATTGTACGCGCCGTTTCCTGACCGAGCGCGGGCACTACCGCGCGAGACGGCGGGCGTTGTAAGCGTGGCGGTTGCTGTAAAGCAACTGCCCGCCAAATGCGCCCCAATAGGACCCCCAAAAAAAGACGAAGTGTTTTTTTGGGGGAAATAATATCAGGGCTCCCGCAAAGATTTTGCGTTAGCAAAAGATTTGTGGGAAAAGGAGGAACAAGCGCTCCAAACGTGGTGTTTGCCGTTAGACAAACACCCGAAAAGAGCGCTTTGTGACGACGTGGTGCCGCTGATCGGGGTCGAACCGATACGGTATCACTACCATCGGATTTTGAGTCCGACGCGTCTGCCAATTCCACCACAGCGGCATATTACTCGCTCATTATATCCTACCAAGGTCCAAAAATCAAGCGATTTCCGCCTTTTTCTTGCAAATTTTCTCCACGCGTGATACAATAAGAATATGGAAAAGAAGACTCTCGTTCTCATCGACGGCAACAGCCTCATGAACCGCGCGTTCTACGCCATCAACGGCTTCACGACCAAAGACGGCTTCCCCACCAACGCCATCTTCGGATTCGTCAAATTCATCTTCAAGATCCTCGAAGAAGAGAAGCCCGACTATCTCGGGGTCGCCTTCGACCTGCACGCCCCCACCTTCCGCCACAAGATGTTCAAGGAATACAAGGGCACGCGCACCCCGACGCCCGAGGCACTCATCATGCAGTTCCCCGCGCTCAAAGAGGTGCTCCGCGCCATGCGCATCCGCTATGTGGAACTTGAAGGCTATGAGGCGGACGATCTCATCGGCACCCTCTCGCGCGCCTATGAGGGCGTTTCCTCCGTCATCTATACGGGTGACCGGGATGCCTATCAGCTCGTGAACGAAAACGTTACGGTGTGCTTCACCAAGCGCGGCGTCACCGAGACCGACCGCCTCACGAACGAAAACTTCTTCGAAAAGGTGGGACTCACCCCTGCGCAGATCATCGAAGAGAAGGCGCTCATGGGCGACTCTTCCGACAATATCCCGGGCGTTCCCGGCATCGGGCCCAAGACCGCCCTCTCGCTGCTGCAGAAGTACGGCACGGCGGAAGGCGTCTATGAGCACCTTGACGAACTTGCGGCGGGCGTGAAAAACCGCCTTGTTTCGGGAAGGGAGAGCGCGAAGCTTTCGCACACGCTCGCGACCATCGACACGCACGTTCCCCTCTCCATTCCCGTCGAAGAGTTCGCCGTCCGCCTCCCCTTCTCCGCCGAGGCGCGCGCCGCGCTCGACAAGCTGGAATTCCGCTCCCTCGTCCACTCCTCGCTCTTTGAAGAGTACGAAAAATCGGACGCCGAAACGGTGACGCTCCCCGACTTTTCCGCCTTCCAAGCCGCCTTCGATCAAGCGGACTGCTTTTCCTTTGCGGAAGACGGAGAGGGTGCCGCGCACGTCTGCATCGGCAGCACGGAATACATCTTCCCCTGCAAAAAGACGCTCCTCGACCCCGGATACTTTCCCGAGGACATCACAAAGCTCTTTGCTCCCCTCTTTGCGGGAGACAAGCGGGCGGTCGTCGCCGACTATAAGGCGCTTTTGCACCGCTTTGCCCCCGCGCCCGTGAGCTGCCCCGTCGAGGACGTCGGGCTCCTGTCCTATCTCCTCAATTCGGGCAGAAAGGCGGCGACCGCCGAAGATTTTGCCCGCGAATACGCCCTTCCGCCTTCCAACTGCGCCTATGCGCTCATGCGGGGCTTCAAGGACGCCCTGCGCACGGCGGATGAAGACAGCATGCGCCTTTACCGCGAACTTGAACTCCCCCTCTCGCGCGTGCTCTTTGAAATGGAAGAGACGGGCGTGCGCGTGGACGAGGAAAAATTTCCCGAATTTTCCGCGCGGTATGCTTCGGAGATGGAAACGCTCACGAAGCGCATCTATGCGCTCGCGGGCTGCGAATTCAACCTCAATTCTTCGATGAAGCTTTCCGAAGTGCTCTTTGAAAAATTGGGTTACAGCACCAAGGGCGTCAAGAAGACGGCGCGCGGCGACTATTCCACCAACGCCGAAGTGCTCGAACAGCTTGCGGGCGAGCACGAGATCGCCCGCCTCATCCTGCGCTACCGGGAGATCCAGAAACTCCGCTCCACCTACATCGACGGCATCCGACCGCTCATCAAAGATGGCATCGTGCATACGACTTATAACCAGACGATGACGACGACGGGACGGCTTTCGAGCGCCAACCCCAACCTTCAGAACATCCCCGTCCGCCGCGAGGAAGGCAGGGAACTGAGAAAGCTCTTCATCGCCCGCGAAGGGAACGTGCTCGTCGATGCCGACTACTCGCAGATCGAACTGAGGCTCCTCGCCCATTTCAGCGGCGCAAAGCTTCTTCGCAAGGCCTATCACGAAGGCAAGGACATCCACGCCGCCACCGCCTCCCTCATCTTCAAAGTGCCGCCCGAACAGGTCACGCCCGAGCTTCGCCGCCGCGCCAAGGCAGTCAACTTCGGCATCATCTACGGCATCTCCGCCTACGGGCTTTCCAAGGACGTCGGCTGCTCCGCATCCGAAGCGCAGAGCTATATCGACGGCTATTTTGCGACCTACCCCGAAGTCCGCGAATATATGGACGAAAACGTGCGCCGCGCCCGCGAGGACGGCTATGTGACGACCATCCTCGGCAGAAAGCGCTATATGCCCGAACTCAAGTCCTCGAGCTACACGACGCGCTCCTTCGGCGAACGCGCCGCCATGAACATGCCCCTTCAGGGGAGCTCTGCCGACATCATCAAGCTCGCCATGCTCGCCGTCCGGCGCCGTCTCCAAGAGGAGGGGCTGCACGCCAGACTCGTCTTGCAGGTGCACGACGAACTCATCCTCGATACGCCCGAAGAGGAAGCGGAGCGGACGGCAGCCGTCTTGAAGGAAGAGATGGAAGGAGCGGTAAAGCTCGAAGTGCCGCTCATCGCGGACGTCTCGACGGGAAGGAGCTGGTACGATGCCAAATAAGATCGCGATAACGGGCGGCATCGGCAGCGGCAAGAGCGCCGTGTGCCGCATCCTGAAAGAGCGCGGCTATCCCGTCTTTTCCTGCGACGAGATCAACCGCACCCTTCTGAGCGAGAAGAGCTATTTGGATGGCCTCTGCGCCCTCTTCCCTACCTGCGTGAAGGACGGGAACTTGCAAAAAACGGCGCTTGCCGCCCTCGTCTTTTCGGACAAGGAAGCGCTTGAAACGCTCAACGCCTATGCCCACCCGCGCATTTCGGAACGCTTGCAGCGCGACATGGACGGCGCCAAAAAAACCTGCTTTGCGGAAGTCCCCCTGCTCTTTGAAAGCGGCATGACCAAACAATTTGACGGCGCGATCGTCGTCCTCAGAAACAAGGAGGAGCGCATCCGCGCCGTCGTTGCCCGCGACGGGCTGACCGCCGAACGGGCGGAAGCGCGCATGAAGCAGCAGTTCGACTACAACGGCCCTCTTCCCGACGGCTGCCTTGTGATCGAAAACGACGGCGACGAGGCGGCGCTCCGTGAAAAGGTCGATGAAGCGCTTAAAGCGCTGAAAGAGCGCGGTCTTGTGTAATTTCAATGCAGTAAGACCCGACACACAAACGAAAAACAGCTTGGCGTTTTGCCAAGCTGTTTTGTTATGCGCCCTGCGGCGACGTGGGTTCCCAAACCGAGCAAAAGGGTTGCAGATGGCGTTCTTTCAAATGCGTGGGCGAGGGAGTTTACTAAGAGGTAAATGACCGAAGCCTGCGACATGAAGAAAGGGCGCAAGATGCGCCCTTATCCTCGGTTTGGTGCGGTCGACAGGAATTTGCCGACACCCCTAAAGGGGTCCCCTACTTCGGCTACGCTCGTGCAACGCCAAAGGCGTTGGGTGGCGAAGCGTCGCCCTTCGGGCTCGCGTGAACCGACAGCCGATATTGATTTTCATGCCCATTCCGTGCGCGATCGGCGGCTGTGGTTCAATTCGTTCATACCAAGAAAAAACGGAGCCTAAGCTCCGTTTTTTCTTGGTGCGGTCGACAGGAATTGAACCTGCATGGTGTTACCCACAAGATCCTTAGTCTTGCGCGTCTGCCAGTTCCGCCACGACCGCATATTTTGTTGTTCTTCCCTACTCGGGAGTCGTCCTCGCTGACAGCTTTTATATCTTACAACATCCGAAACCAAAAGTCAAGTTTTAATACGGGAAAAATCCATAAATTTTTCGGAAAAAGGAGATTTTTTTCAGATAGCGCGCCGTCTCGGGATAGGGAATGTGAAAAAGCGTGCGACCGTCCGAGGAATACCGCCCGTCTTTGAGCCATTCGCGTACCCTCCCCTCCCCCGCGTTGTATGCGGCAAGCGCCGTCTCCTCCTCAAATTCCTCCATAAGATAGCCAAGATACGCGCAGCCGAGCGTTACATTATACTCCCCTTCTTTGAGGCGCGCCGCATCGAACGAGATGCCCTCCTGCTCGCAGACAAACGCCGCCGTCGGGGGCAGCAGCTGCATGATGCCCACCGCGCCCGCGTCGCTTTCAGCGTCTTCCCGAAAGTTGCTCTCTGCCTTCATCACGGCATAGACGAGCGCCCCATCGAGCCCGCTTTCCCCGACGATATCCCGATACGGCCGCGGGAAGGCGGCAAAAAAGCTCAAGACCATGGCCGCAAGCAGCAGCAAGTGGGCAAACACGAAAAACAGGCGTTTCATCCTTTATAGTATGCCGGAAACGCCCGAAAAGAACAGCAAAAGAGCCGAGACGTCTCGGCTCTTTCTCTGCCCGCAAAACGCGGAAATAAAGTTACTTTCTTGCAACGCCCGTTCTGATGGCAGCTGCCTTGACGGCGTTTGCGACCGCATCCTTGACGCGGGGATCGAAGGAATCGGGGATGATATAGTCGGGGCGGAGCTCGCTTTCGGGGATGACGGAAGCGATCGCCTCTGCCGCCGCGATCTTCATCTCATCGTTGATGTCGCTTGCACGCACGTCGAGCGCACCGCGGAAGATGCCGGGGAATGCGAGCACGTTGTTGATCTGGTTGGGGAAATCGCTGCGGCCGGTCCCGATGATCTTCGCGCCTGCGGCTGCCGCCTCGTCGGGCATGATCTCGGGCACGGGGTTTGCCATCGCGAAGATGATGGGATCCTTTGCCATCGTGCGGACCATCTCCTGCGTGAGGCTGCCGGGTGCGGATACGCCGATGAACACGTCTGCGCCCTTGACGACGTCTGCAAGCGAACCCGCCTTCTTCTCGAGGTTGGAGATCTTTGCCATCTCTTCCTTGATGGGGTTGAGACCTTCGCGGCCTTCGTAGATGGCGCCCTTCCTGTCGCAGAGGATGACCTTCTTGAGGCCCTTGCTCATGAGGAGCTTGGTGATGGCGATGCCCGCAGCACCCGAGCCGTTGACGACGACGGAGATATCTTCGATCTTCTTGCCTGCAAGCTTGAGCGCGTTGAGCATGGCTGCCATCGTGACGATCGCCGTACCGTGCTGATCATCATGGAAGACGGGGATATCGCACACTTCTTTGAGCCTCTTTTCGATCTCAAAGCAGCGGGGTGCGGAGATATCTTCGAGGTTGATGCCGCCGAAGCTCCCTGCAAGGAGGGAGACGGTCTTAACGATCTCATCGACGTCCTTCGAACGGATGCAGAGCGGGAAGGCGTCCACGTCGCCGAAGGTCTTGAAGAGGGCGCACTTGCCCTCCATGACGGGCATGCCCGCTTCGGGGCCGATATCGCCGAGGCCGAGGACTGCCGTGCCGTCCGTGATGACCGCCACGAGGTTGGAGCGGCGGGTGTAGACGTAGGAAAGATCGACGTCCTTGCTGATCTCGAGGCAGGGCTCGGCGACGCCGGGCGTATAGGCGACGGCGAGTTCTTCGCGGTTGGTGATGGGCGCGCGGGTGACCACTTCGATCTTGCCCGCCCATTCGCGGTGCTTGTCCAGTGCAAATTGCTTCTTATCCATAAAATACAAACTCCTGTAAGTTGTTTATACGTTGAGGCTGTCCATGAAGGAGCGGATGCTCTCTGCGGACTTTTTGAGTTTTGCCATCTCCTCTTCGTTGAAGTCGTAGGGAAGATGATCGAGGATGCCCTCTTTGCCGATGATGCAGGGCACGCTGATGCAGACGTCGCTGATGCCGTAGTAGTTATCAAGACAAGACGTGACGGTGAGGATGCTTCCTCTGTCGCGCATGATGGTGCCGCAGAGCTCTGCGACGATGGCGGCGATCGCGAAGTTGGTCATGCCCTTGCGCTTGATGACCTGCGCGCCCGAACCGATGATATTGGTGACGAGCTCACTCTTATTGAGGGAAATGCCGCGCTTGAAGCAGTAGTTGTCGAGCGGCATGGAGGAAACGTGTACCGAGCTCCAGACGGCGAACTGGCTCTCGCCGTGCTCGCCTGCCATAAAGCCGTGGATGTTGCGGATATCCGCGGAGAGCGACGTGCTCAGAAGATAGCGGAAGCGCGCGCTGTCGAGCATGGTACCCGTACCCATGACCTTGCCCGCGGGAAGGCCCGTCTCCTTCTGGATGACGTAGGTGAGGACGTCCACGGGGTTGGAAACGACGATGATAACGCCGCCGTTGTAGTACTTCATGATGTTCTGGGCGATGTCGCGCGCGATGCCGATGTTCTTTGCGGCAAGGTCGAGGCGCGTTTCGCCGGGCTTTCTGCCGAGCCCCGCGGCAACGACGATGATGTCGCTGTCCTTCACGTCCTCATAGGTGCCGCTGTGGATGTTCATCGTCCCCATCGTGATGAGGCCGTGGCTGATGTCCATCGCCTCGCCCTCGGCTTTCGCCGTGTTGATGTCGATGATGGCAAGTTCGGAAACGAGCCGCTGCGTTGCAATGGAGAACGCTGCGGTCGCGCCCACGGTGCCGGCGCCGATGATACTGATCTTGGAATGTCTGCTCATAGTTTACTGTTACCTCTTAAAACGTGATTTCTTCATCTATGCATCGTGCGATGCGCACGGTTTGCCGAACCTCAAAAGAGCTTATCGGGCGTTCCTCTCGGTAAGAGTCCCATTCTCGCCCATTCTAACAGCTATTATATCACATTCTCCGAAAAAAGCAAGAGGACGAGGCAACATTTTTGCCCCGTCCTCTATTTTTGTTTTGCGCCACATGACGGCATGCAGTCATTTCGATTTTGGTCGAAATAATCACCCCGATCTTACAGGCCGTTATTTCGATTTTTATCAAAACAGCTTGTCAGCCGCGCAGCGTATAGTACGCAACGACTCCGTTCACACTCATTTCAAGCTCGACTTTCCAACTGTCGATGTTGGAATTCTTCACCTTTTCATACTTTTTATTTCCTTCTTCAAAAGTACCCGTTTTCGTGTTCGAACCCCTTGTTACGGAATACTTAGCCTCGCATTCCGCCGTCGTCCAATCCGACCCGACAGGTCCTCCATATAATTTCACGTTCCTAAAACTTGCTTCGATCTGAAGAGAATAATCTGTCCAAAGAACTTTCCATTCACGTTTTACTTCAGCCTTCAAAGTAAGTCCTTCCGCCCAAAGGGCATGGAGCGTCATGTCCGAGCCACCCGAATAAGTGAGTGTTTCCACCTTTTCCCAACTACCGTTCTTCTGCATCCACCAGCCGAGAAAGGTATAGCCTTCTTTCGTCGGCGTCGGAAGCGCATAGTCGGCAACAAAGTTTTCGGTGCTCGTTCCTCCGAAGCCGTCGTCAAAGGTCACGGTATCGTAGTTTTCATATGCATACAGCCTGAGGACATCCCCGTCCGCCTCCGCCTTGTACCAGACGGAACGCTCGTCCAGCACGGGCATTTCAAGCGTCATATCCCCCGCTCCGACGGTCTCCGTCTTTTGCAGGTCGCCGTTCACATAGTACTCGATCACCGTGCCGTAGGTGAGGTCGTACTCCGTCTCAAAGCCGTCCGCAGTCTCGTCCTTCGTCGTAAATTGGACGTGGTAAGTATTGGGCGTATATTCGGGCTTGAACGTGAGCCCGCTCTGCACCCATTTGAGGGTATAGCCCTCTTTTTCTTCGAGTTCGGGGAAATCGATCTTCGTGAGCACGGTTTCGCCGTTCACGAACACCTTCTGCGTCTTTGTCTCGCCGTTGTATTCGAGCGTGATCGTCGCGGGAGTGCCTTCGAGGTAGGTGCTCCAACCGTTTGCTTTGTTATTCTCAATGGCGGCATCCATGCCATTCGCAAGGTAATCGGAGAGCTTCTTGTTGTAATCTATTTCACTTGCCCACTTCTCTCCCCCGTTCACCAAAGTGAGGTCAGCGGAGAGCTTCAGGAAGGAGAAAATCGAGGAACCGACATTGAGTTTGGAGATCTGCTTGTTTCCTTCAATGAGGTCAACTGTAATATCCGACAAGACGCCGTCCGTGAGCGCGCTGCCGTTGAGTTTGAGCTGCCATTGATCAGTTCCGTCTTCGGAGCCGTCCGCAACGAAGGAATAACTGCTTAAAATGTTCGACGCCTGCGTGCCGAGGTCCGTTCCCGTTTCCCCAGTATCTTCGGAGTCGCTCTCGGGAATACTAATGCCCAAATTGAGGATAAATTCGAGCTGGTCATAAATCGTCGCGCCGAACACGGAGAGCGGCATGACGCGATAAATAATCTCAGGCGTATCGAGCTTCCATCCCCATCTATCAAACTCTTGCACTCGCTTTATGTAGATCATATCCTCGTAGATGGAGATGTCGACCGTTGAGCCATACATAACTCCCCAGAAAAAAGACCCATAGGAAATTCTTGCATCAAGAGCAATGCCGCCATCTTCCAAAATGGACACCGCAAGCGCTTTGACGTTGATAGTAATGGCTTCATATTCCCCGATGGAGAGCGTCGCAGAACCGTTCATCAGGTAAGTCTCGTTGAGCGCATACTCCCCGTTCTCGTCCTTGTGCGTCGCCGTGTTGGCAAGGGCGGTGAAAAGCTCCGCCATGCCGTCGAGCGTGTACTCTTTCCCCACGGTGAGCGCGGGCACTGCGATGTCGGCCACCGTATCATAGGCAATGTCAAACACGAGCTCCGTGCCGCCGACCCCGAGCGAGACCGCGTGAAGGAGCGTCTCCCCTTCCTCGGTCGTCTTTTCAAGGCCGAGCGTGAGATCGCTGCCCAGTCCGAGCGCACCGCCGCCGAGGGTCAGGGAGAAGGTATCCTCCCCCTTGACGACCGCCGCGATGAGTTCATCCGACGCCGTACCGCCCGCCGCGCCGCCGAAGAGCTGTTCGAAGACGCCGAAGAAGTCGAGGGTATCGAGCAGACTGTCGCCGATGACGGAGAGGCGATCCGCCGTCATGCTATCCAGCCACTTGCCGACGAAGTAGTCGTTGACGAGATCGGAATCGATCCCGAGAAGAGGCAGCGCCGATGCAATGAGCGGCATGAGCTCGTCTGCAGAGGCCTTGACGACAAGCGGTTTATAGTCCTTGCTCTGCGTATCCTTTCGGGTCGCCGAGACATAGAAGTCGAGCACATTGTCTTCGTCGCCGTCTTCGTCGCCGTCCAGGATCCAAGCATCCACGGTGAGCGGGAGCTTATCGTGAGCCACCTGAACGGTGAGATGCAGGGCGATCTCCGGGCTCACCGTGACGGTCTTCTCCCCCGTATCGATCTTGATGGGGAATTCTTCGCCGCGACGAAGCAACTCCAAGATCACGGAGATGTCGCCCGCATCCGTTGAGATGGGCTCCCGCGTCGAAAGCGTCACGCTCCTGCTTTCGGCCGTGTTGACGGCCGCGGTGAGATAGCCGACAAGGTCTTGAAGGTCGTCCGCATTGAGATAGGTGATGCGGGGCATCGAGAGCCATTCATCAAATTCGTCGAGCGAGAGCCCCATGCCGAGGCGGAAGTCCTCGCCCGCATATTCGACGCCCACCCGCGCGATGCCGAAGCGCTCGTCCGCCACGGTGAGGGTGATATTTTCGCCTGAAAGGCCGAAGAGCCCGCCCGGGACTTCCGTCATCGTAAGCCCGCTCAAAAGCGCGCCGAGATCGAAGGAAGCAAGATCGAAGCCCCCCGAAAGCCCATCCAGGTTCTGAAGCGCGCCCGAAAGCGAGGAAAGATCGGGCAACGTGATGCCGAAGTTTTCCGCAAGAGGCGCAAGATCTGCAAACGCGTCGAAAAGCGTTTCCGCAAGCGCGGGGAATTCGTCATAGGCAAGCGAGAAGCCGAGGCCGCCGTAGGCGATGCGCACCCGCGTGCTGTCCGCAGACAGGAAGAAGCGGTGCCATCCGCCGCCGAGGGAGAGTTCGCCTTCGAGCGTCACCGAGAAGCCGTACTCCCACGAGAGCGTGCCGCGTTGGATATTGACGGGGAGCTGAACGCCGCCCGCCTCCAGAGAAAGGCTGCCGTCGAAGGAGAACGCCTTCTCTTCGATCATCTTCAGAAGTTTTTGAAGGACGGGCTGCACGTCGATGCAGTCCTGCTCGCTGTTGATATAGACGGGGTTGCCCTTATAGAGCGTGATATCGAAGTGCAGCGCTTCGCAGGAAGCGGAGAGCGACTCGCCGTCCACGGCGAGCTCGATGTTGCCCGTCAGATATCTGATGCCGAGCGCACGCATGATCTCGTTGCCGTTGACGATGAGCGAGAGCACGCCGTCCTCTTCCGAAAGGGAGGGCACGACCTTGGAAAAATCGAGCGAGAGGAAGTTGTGAAGATAGTCGACCGCCTCTTTTTCTTCCTCGCTTCCGAGAGGGAGCGACGAAGTGAAAAGCGAGATGAGTTCTTCGGCGTCCAGGCGCAGCGTAACGCCGTCGATGATGGCGAAGAGATCGTCCCCCGCGTACTCGACGGTGACGAGCTTCCCGAGCCCGCCCGTCGAAAGATAGAGCTTTGCCCTGACGACAACGGGATCGATGCCGAAGTAGACCGTGCCGAAGAGGTTGACCCCCTCGATGTCGATATCGACGTCTGCACGGAAATAGCCCGTCGAGAAGATATCCGCAAGCGTCTTTGCATAGGGCAGGATGTCGGTATATGCGTCCGCGTCGACGGAAACAAGCTCGCCTTCGGAGAGCGCGATGCTCACCCCGAGCGCTTCCGCCCTCACGACGCCGTTCTCGGAAGTGAGTACGACTTCGCCGAGCTCGAACGTTCCGAGGTCCATGCCCAAAAGCTCTAAAAGCTCGTTCCCTTTGACGGCGACAATGAGCGCCTCCTCCTTGCCGGAGACGGAGACGAGCGAGGAAAGTTCTCCCGAAAGCGCGCTTTCCAGCAGCGTATCCAGATCGAAGGAAAGCCCCTCCGTTTCCAATACGGGAAATTCGAGATACTGCCCGAGGAAGGAGATCGCCTCTTCGGCGTCTGCCTTGAGCCTGAGGCCGTCCACTTCGAGGAAGATGGCCCCGTCGCTGTAAGCGAAGGAAAGCTGCTTTTCTGCGCCGTGCAGGGTGAGGGCAAGCTCGCCCCCGACCGCACCGCCCGCAAGCGGCACGTTGAGCACGCCGCGGAGGGAAACTGCCTCTCCCGCGATGCTGCCCTCGTAGGCGATCTCCGCGCGGACGGCGTCCGACGTCAGAAGGGAAGCGATTGTCCTCAAATGGGGCAGAAGATCGGGGAATGCCGCCTTTTCCGCCTCGGGAAGCGCCGCGGGAGCCTCCTTTCCGTAGGCAAGTTCCAAGGAAAGAGCGAGCCCTTTCCCTTCGATCTGCGTGGAAACATTCCCGAGCGATGCGTGCCCGTTTTCGTCGAGCAGGAAGGAAAACTGCACGGGAAGGGAGAGGGAGCCGAGCGAAAGCTGCGCCGAAAGCGAAGCGCTCGTCTCGTCGTAGGAAAACTCCCCTTCGCCCAGCCCCGCGAGCAGCGCGTCGAGGTCAAGCCCCTCGCCCCCTTCCGAAAGCGGGAGCGCCCCCATGAGCTCTTCGAGAGCAAGCTTTCCGCGGATGCCGCCGTACTGCAGGTACGCCTCCCCTTCCTCCAGCCAAAGCTGCAGGATGCCGAAGTCGGCGCGGAGCGCGATGGTATCGGGCGTCATGTCGCCGATATCGAGATAGACGGCGCCCTCCAAGGGCGTGCCGTTGAGCGTCAAAGAAAGATCGAAGACGACGGGGCCCGTGAGCACGCTCCCGAACGCTTCGCCGAGGCACCCGACGGCCGTCGGTACGCTGTCCTCGGGGCCGCTCACCTCGCCGCCCGCATACTGTTTGAAATAATCTTCGTAGGCAGAGCTCTTTGCGCGCTCCGTGCCGTATTCATACTGCGTCGTGAAAGCGGAGGAACAGTTGACGGAGATGCCCATCGTCGCCTTGTACGACTCTTCCACCACGCTTTCAAGCACCTGCCACTCGTCGTCGAAGGTGTAAGTGATGCGGATGGACGTAAATTCGGGGAGCGCCGTGAGCCCGCCCGAAAAGACCATCTGATTGGCATAATGCGCAGGCGCTTTGTCCCCCGCGGGATCGAGATAGTACGTCTGCGAATAGGTGCCGTCCTGATTTTTGACGACTTCATCGGCGGAAAGCAGCGTCTCCTCGTTGATGATATAGACGGAAAACTCCGTCGCGGGAAGGCCGTTCTCCGCGATGAAGTCCTTGAGATACATATGGGCATACGGTTCACCCGACTTCCACTCGGCAGAGAGCATCTCCTCGTAGGTGGAAGCGTCGTAGGTGGAACCCAAGCGCCACATCACTTCGTCGCCCGTATAGCAGAACTGCCGCGCCGCTTTGACCATCGCGCTCGACGTGATATCCGCCACGATGAGCACGCCGTCCGAATACTGCTTGAAGGTGCTCACCGACTGCTTCATGATGGAAGCGTCCGTCGTGCCGTGCATCTCGGAATACCACGACTCCTGCGCCTTGAAGGCGGCGTTCATGTAGGCGATGTTTTCGAGCGCCGTGTGCATATCGGGCGTCGAGCCGTCCTTGGGCACGGGGGCGGAGACGGTGACAAAGCCCTCGTCCACGACATTGGGGACCGACTCTTCGAAGAACTTCGGCACGAAGACGCACGCCCCCACCGCAAATGCCGCCGCGACCGCCACCGCAGCCGCAGCTTTGAAAATTTTCTTTCTCGCCCGAACGGGGATATATTCCGCGGACTCTTCGGTCGCCGCGCTCAGCTTTTCTTTCATTTCCATTCTCTCTGTGCCCGCAGGCACTTGTCATAAAACGTTATGACAGTATCATACCCGAATTATGACATTTTGTCAACTTTGTGAAGCAGCCTTCGGCAAAATTTTCCAAAAAAATCTCCGGGAAGCGAAGTCCCGGAGAATGCTTGAAAGCGGCTCAGCCGCGGTTGAGTTTGAATTGTGTGACCACCACCTTCTCTTTGCCCGCAAAGGAGAAAAGATCGTTTTCCGCCGCCCCCATAAAATCTTTGCCGAAGACGTCGAAGAGGCTTCCCGAGAGGCTGAACTCGGGGAGCGCGCCCACGAGCTTACCGTCCTCATAGAGATAGGCGAGCATGACAGGCAGCCCCAGCGTGCCGTCGGGCGTCATATCGCCGCCCGACGTGACGGCAACATAGACGGCCTTGCCCTTGACGATATCGGAAAGTTTTGCGTGCGTGGAAGCAACGGTCACGCCGCCGAACCCTGCCGCAGGGACGGAGTCGAAGCTCGATGCAGCCGTCCCCGAAAGGGGCAGCGAGAACTGCTGCGCCGTGCGCTTGCACGTCGCAAGCCCTTCAAAGACGCCCTCTTTGACGAAATAGAACTTATCCCCTTCCTTCTCCGTGCCTTCGGCATCGAAGAAGGGATAGCAGCCGCGGTTGCGGGGCGCACGGTCGGTGAGAAGGGAGAACTTCTCGTTGAACACCTTCTCGCCCAGCCTGCCCTTCAGAAGGCTTGTGCCGCTCATGTACCCTTCCGCCGCCATCTCGCGGAGCGCATAGGGCGCAGCTTCCTGCACGGAGAGGATGACGGGCAGCTCCTCTTCGGGCAGCGGGAGCTTCTTGTTGTAGACGTTGAGGAGTTTCCCGATGTCTTCGACGATGGCGTCCTCGTCGTAATACGACTGTACCGCAGAGTAATCGAGGTCCATGATGTTTGCGGAAGACTTTTCTTTAATGACGAGGAAGAGGACGAAATAATTCCCGCGATAGGAAAGATCCGTTCTCTTGCTGTTCGTGTAGGAGGTCTCCTCCTCCCCGAGCATCACCTTGTTGGAGAAGATGAAATCGGGATAGGCCTTGCTGAGCCGCTCCGCAAGGCGGGAGACCGTCCTTAAAAAGTCCTTGGGTTCCAAAATGGATGCCCGCCCGTCCTCATGGCGCACGCTGTGCTCCGTCAGAGAACAGGGATAGGGAATGCCCTGGCAGAGCGCCTTCTTTGCGCGCTCCGTAAGGGTTTCGTCCGCCTCGTCGCCCACGCACGCCGCAACGCCGATCTTGCCGTCCTCATAGACGCGGACGACCTTTTCCATGTCTTCGTTGATGCGCAGCGATTCCGCGCGGCTCGCCGCAAGATTGCAGCTGTAAGTTGTCGATCTCGTGATAATACGTTCGCGTTCCATGACTGCTCCCTCCTTACTGTACGTTCATCTTCGCAATGCTCACATACGGGCCCCCGAAGCCGACGGGAAGCGGGTACTGTTCCATCTTGCCGCAGCCGCCCGTCACGAAGGAGAACATCTCCGCATGGTCGGAAAGCCCGTCGATGAGGTCCAATGTCTCGAAGACGTTGCCCGTGATGACGGCGATCTTGACGGGATCGCCCACCTTTCCGTCCACGATCTCATACGCGAGCGAGGGCGCGATCGTGAAGGTGCTCATGCCCGAGCCGTGTTTGAGCGTCTTGATATAATAGCCGTGCTGGATGCCCGCAAACAGCTCCTCTTTGGTCTTGTCCCCTGCGTCGATGACGGTGTTCGTCATGCGGACGATGGGCTCGTAGTCGCAGCTGATGGCGCGGGCGTTGCCCGTGGGCGATTCGTCAAGGTCCGCCGCCGTCGAAACGGAGTGCAGCCGCCCCGAAAGTACGCCGTTTTTGATGAGATAGGTCTTGGTCGCCTTGGTGCCTTCGTCGTCGTAGGGCGTGTAGCCCGACCCGAAGTCGATGCCGCTGTCGTAGATGGAGAGGATGTCCGCCCCCACTTTGGTGCCGAGCGCCCACTCCTTCTTCATCGTCTCGTCGCCGAGCATGAAGTCCGCCTCCGACTTGTGGCCGAAGGACTCGTGCGCAAACACGCCCGCCACAACAGGCGCAAGGATGACGGGATAGACGCCCGCCTCCACCGGCTTTGCGTGCAGGAGGAAGTTTTCCGCTTCCAAAATGGCACTCTTAAGCTCCTCTTCGGGAACGGAGAGTTCCTCGAAGCTGAACGCCGAGCGCTGGAACATTTCGGAGAAGTTATCCTTCTCATTTGCAAGCGCGGAGGAAAAGACGCAGCCGCAAGTCTGATAGTCCCATTTGAGGGAAGCGCCCTTGGAAGAATAAAATTCAAAAGCGCTGTAACGGTCGAGATAGAGCGCGATGCTCATGCGCACATAGTCCGAGGCCGCAAAGACGGGGAAGCGCGCTTCGAGCAGCTTCTGCTTTTCGGCAAGCGGCACTTTTTTCACGCTCTTTCCCGCAAAGAGCATCTTTTCGTCCGTGTTCGCCTGGAAGCGTTTGACGACGGGATGCGCCTCGATGTCCTTGTTGGGCGCCGCACTCTCGTAGAGGCGATCGAGCTCGCCCTGCAGATCGTCCACTTTGTAGGTGGAAGCATAGTACCAGATGTTGCCGTCGAAGACGCGCAGAAACGCCTTTTTCTTGGCCGTCTCCTTGCACTCTTCGAGCCTGCCGTCGCGGTAGCGGATGCTCGTCGTGAAGCGGTCCTCGATGCGCACGTCCGCATACAGATCTTTCCGGAAGTTTAACATAGTCCTCCTTTTCGGCACGGGCATCTCCCGCGCCAACTTATCAAAAATTGTATCACAAGACGCAAAAAAAGTCAATCAAGCAATGCTTGAAAGACTTTTTTCTCCGCTTAGTTGAGCTGTTCGCTCTTTTGGATGTTCTCTTCTTGAAACTGCTTCATGTAGAGGGCGAAATACGCTCCCCTGCGGCGCAGGAGCTCTTCGTGCGTGCCGCGCTCGACGATCTTCCCGCCGTCCACGACGAGGATGATGTCTGCCTGCGTGATGGTGGAAAGGCGGTGCGCGATGACGAAGCTCGTCCTGCCTTCCATCAGCTTCTGGATGGCCTCCTGGATGAGCTTTTCGGTGAGCGTATCGATGGAGCTCGTCGCCTCGTCCAGAATGAAGATGGCAGGGTCTGCCAAAATGGCGCGCGCGAAGGAGAGAAGCTGTTTTTCGCCCGTCGAGAGCGAGTTGCCGCCCTCGCCGATGCGCGTATCGATGCCGTGTTCGAGGCGGGATACGACCCCTTCCGCCTTGACGGCGCGAAGGGCAGCGGCGATCTCCTCTTCCGTCGCGTCCTCCTTGCCGTACAAGAGATTTTCGCGCACGGTGCCCGAAAAGAGGTGCGGCGTCTGTAAAACGTAACCGATATTGCTGTGCAGCCAATGCACGGAGCGCTCGCGAGCATCCCGTCCGTCGATGAGGATGCGCCCCTCCGTCGGCTCGTAAAATCTGCATACGAGGTTGACGAGCGTGCTCTTTCCCGCGCCCGTCTCCCCCACGATGGCGACGTTGGTCCCCTGCGGCACGTCCAAAGAGAAGTGCTCGAGGACGTTCTCTCCCCCGTCGGGATAGCGGAAGGTGACGTCGTCAAAACATATATGCCCGTAAAGCCGCTCCCAATTTTCGCGCTTGGGGGAAAAGCTGTCGCCGTATTGTTCGATGACTTCGGGAGTATCCTTGACGTCGCCCTCGGCAGCGAGCAGCGCCGTCACGCGTTCGATGTTGACCTTCACCGTGATGAGGTCGGAAAAGCAGTCCACCGACCACTGCACGGGCTCCATGATGCCCTGCGCGTACGTCATGAAGACGGAGAGCGTGCCGACGAGGAGAAGCCCGTCCGCCGTCAGTGCGCCGCCGTACCACAGAACGAGCGCAAGCGCCGCGGAGGAGGCAAAGGCGATGACCGTCACAAACAGCGCGCGGAAATGCCCGATCTTGGAAGAGCGTTTCTGCATCTTCTTCGTCGAAGCGAAGAAGCGGGTATCGAGATCGTTTTCGATGAAGAGCGTCTTCGAGGTCTCCACGCCCGTCACGCCCTCGTTGAAGGCGCCCGTGATGGCGGAGTTGAGTTCGCGCGCCTCGCGGTTGAGCTTGGTGAGCTTTTTCTGAAAATAAACGGAAACGAGCGCCACGAGCGGGATGACGACGATGACGCAGAGCGCCAGAACGGGCTGCAAAGCGAGCATGACGACGACCGCGCCCAGCACATAGATGACGTTCCACACACCCGAATAGGTATCCCACGCGATATTGCCAGCGATATTGGAAGGATCGCTCATCACGCGGGCGTGCAGCCGCCCCACGCTGTTTTGGCTGTAATAGGAGACGGAGAGCCGCTGCAATCGGTCGAAACAGGCGCGGCGGATATCGCGCAGAAGATACATCTCGAGCTTGCTGCAGTTATAGCACGCGATAAAGTCGAGCACGCCGCTCAGAGCGAGCACGCCCACATAGGCGCAGATAAAGAGTGCGAGCCCTTCCGTCGTCTTTTCGGCGATGAAGTGGTCGATGGCGTACTGCTGGAAGAGGGGCAGAATGACCTGGAGCCCGCCGACGATGAGCGTGAAGGCGACCATGACGGCAAACTTTGCGATATGCGGTTTTAAGAAGGGCTTCATCTTGCCCAGCCCGAAGAAACGGAGCTTTTCTGCGGCGGGCGCAGACTGCCCCGGCTTGATATTCTCAGCCATACAGTTCCTCCTTGAGATCTTCGGGAAGCGCCATCTGCATCTCGTAGATGGTGCGGTAGATGCCCCCTTTTTTCATGAGTTCTTCGTGCGTACCCTGCTCTGCGATGCGCCCCTCTTCGAGCACGATGAGCATTTCCGCGCCCATGACTGTCGTCACGCGGTGCGAGATGATGAGTTTGGTGACGCCAGAAAGGTTTTCCCCGAGGCGGGCGCGGATCTTCGCGTCCGTTTCGCTGTCCACGGCGGAGAGGGAATCGTCGAAGACGAGCACGGGCGTCTTGCGCATGAGGGTGCGGGCAATGGAGACGCGCTGCTTCTGCCCGCCCGAGAGGGTGACGCCGCGCTCCCCCACTTCCGTTGCATATCCTTCGGGGAAGGCTTGGATATGTTCGTCCACGCAGGCAAGGTGCGCCGCACGGCGGACGGCGTCTTCCCCCGCTTCGGGGGCGGCGATGGCGATATTTTCCCCGATCGTGCGCGAAAAGAGGAAGCCCTCCTGCAATACAAAGCCGACCGCGCCCCTCACCGTCGCGGGGGAAAGCTCGGAGATATCCTTTCCGCCGATCGTGATCTTGCCCGAAGTCAGCGGATAGAGCCCGTCCAAAAGATAGGCGATCGTCGACTTGCCGCTCCCCGTGCCGCCGAGGATGCCCAAAGTCGTCCCCTCCTTCACGGTGAAGGAGACGTCGGACAAAACGGGCTTGCCTTCTTCATAGCCGAATGTCACCCGGTCGAAGACGATATCCCCGTGCAGAGGCTCTTGTTTGCCGTAGACCTCTTCCTTCGCATTCATGATCTCCGCGATGCGCCCGAGCGCGATGCCCGCGCGGCTCATGTTGGAGATGACCCGCCCCAGCATATTCATGGGGCCGACGAGCAGGGTGTTATAGGAGATGAAGACGATGAGATCGCCTGCGCTCAGCGAACCGTTCACGCAGAAAACCGTGCCGAAGATGAGGATGAAGAGCAGCTGCAGAGCGGTGAGAAGGTCGCTCGACGTCCAAAAGAGCGCGCTCTGCCGCATGACGCGCACCCACTGGCCCGTATAGTGCGTGTTCTGCGTTTCGAACTTGTCGCGCTCCTCCTTTTCTCTGCCGAACGCGCGCACGACGCGCACGCCCGTGAAGTTCTCCTGCGCGATGGTGGAGAGCACGCCCTCCTCTTCGTCGCACTTCTGATATTCGGGGAGAAGTTTTGCAAAGAACACCGCCGAATACCCCACGACGGCGGGCAGGAAGGCGGTCGTGATGAGCGCGAGCCGCACATCGGTCAAATACATCAAGGTCAGCGAGAGCACGATCATGATGATGATGCGAAGGAGCGTCACGAGCTGCCCCGAGACGAAGTTGGAGATGGCGTCGACGTCGGAGGTGCAGCGCTGGATGATATCGCCCGTGTTGTGCGTATGGTGCCAGGAAAGGGGCAGCCGCTGCAGGTGCGAAAAGAGCGTATCGCGCATGCGCTTGAGCATGATCTGATTGGCGTGCAGCGTAAAGAAGTTGTTGCCGTAACGGAAAAGCGCCGTGACGAGCGAAAGCGCCACGACGACGAGGGCAATGAGCCAGATATTTTCTTTAAGCCGTTCGATCCCGCCGAAGATGCGGACGAAGATCTCGTAGGAAGACGAGACTTCCTCCGTGCCGATGACGCAGTCCACCGTAAAGCCGATGAGCTGCGGGATGAGCACGAGGAGAAAGGTCATAAAGAGATTGCAGAGGATGCTCACGGCGAACAGCCCCAGGCTCCCCTTCAGAAAATAGACGAGCATCCCCGTCTTCGTAAAGCGGGGCGCGTTTTTGCTTTGTTTCATAGGACTCCCAAAAGCGGGCAGCCGGATATTCAAGCGTTTTGTAGCTGCTCGCGGTGCGCCTGCAAGGTGTACAGGCGGTAGTATCTCCCCTTCTTTTCGAGGAGTTCGCGGTGCGTGCCCTCTTCGAGGATCTCCCCGTGGGAGAGCACGATGATCTTATCCGCGTTGCGGATGGTGGAAAGACGGTGCGCCACGATGAGCATGGTGCCGATATTCATCATCTTTTCGAGCGAATCCTGGATGAGCACTTCCGTCTCCGTATCGATGTTGGCGGTCGCCTCGTCGAGGATCATGACGGAAGGCTTATGCACGATGGTGCGCGCAAAGGAGAGGAGCTGGCGCTGCCCTGCCGAGAAGTTGTTGCCGCGCTCGCGCACTTCTTCGTCCAGCCCCTTTTCGAGCTTGCCGATGAAGGAAGAAGCGTTCACATAGTCGCACACGCGCATGATCTCCTCGTCGGGAATGTCGTCTCTCAAAACGATATTGCTTCGGATGGTGCCCGAAAAGAGGAACACGTCCTGGAGCATCTGCCCGAAATGGCGGCGGAGCGACGAAATCTTGATGTGCCGGATATCGATGCCGTCGATGAGGATGCGCCCCTTCTGAATGTCGTAATTGCGGCAGATGAGCGAGAGGATGGTCGTTTTTCCCGAGCCCGTCGAGCCCACGAACGCCACCGTATCGCGCGCGTTGACGTGGAAGGAGACCCCCTTCAGGACCCATTCGCCCGGCACATACGCAAACCAGACGTCCTGAAATTCGATCTCCCCTTTCACTTCGGAAAGTTCGACGGCGCCCTCTTCGTCGACGACTTCGGGCTGCATATCGAACACCGTAAAGATCTTCTCCGCCGAAGCAAACGCCGATTGCAGCCAGTTGAACTGCTCCGCAAGGCTCTGGATGGGGTTGAAGAACTTGGAAAGATACATGTAGAAGGTGACGACCGTCGCGCTTGACACGGGGTTGCCGAGGAAGGACGCGCCATTGAGATACCCCTTGCCGCCCAGATAGAGAAGGCACAGCACCGAGGCGATGTACAGCATATAGACGAGCGGACGGAAGATACCGAAGACGAAGATCTGCTGATGCTTTGCAGAAGCGAGCGTCCTGTTCTTCTTGTCGAACTCCTGCATCTTGCGCTGCTGGCGGTTGAAGATCTGCGTGATCTTCATGCCCGACAGATTTTCCGAAAGGAAGGTGTTGATGTCCGTCGTGCCGTCCTTGACCTTGCGGTACGCCCGCCGCGAGAACTTGCGGAAGATGAGCGTGAAGAGCACGATGAAGGGCGCAAAGCACAGCACCATCAGGGTGAGCTCGAGATGCAGGATAAACATGGCGACGAGCACGCCGAAGACGACGAACACGTTCTTGATGAGGTTGACGAGGATGTTCGTGAACATCATCGAGATAGCGTTGGTATCGTTGGTGACGCGCGTAACGAGTTTCCCCACGGGGATGAGGTTGAGCTGGGCGTGCGAGAGCCCTTCGATATGCGAGAAGAGGTCCTCTCTCAGCATCGAGAGGATGCGCTGGCCCGTCTTTTGCAGCACGATCGCCTGCGCGTAGGAGCTCGCGAGCGAGACGATGAGGATGCCCGCATACACGCCGACGAGAAGGAAGAGTTTGGGAAGTTCGAACTCGGCGCTCACGACCTCTTCGATATAGCCGATGAGGAGGGGCGAAGCGATGTCATAGGCGATGGAGAACGCCATACACAGCCCCGCAAAGACAAAACTCCGCCAATGAGGCTTGGCATACGCGAGAAGACGCCTGACGATCTCCCCGTCCTTCATGTTGCGGTCGAAGCCGATCGCTTCCTTCTTGTTCTTGATGAGCGCATAGGCGAGCGAAAAGACGATGGAGATGAGCCCGATGACGCCGCCCACGACGATGAGAGGGTAATACTCACGCATTGTGCTGCCTCCCCTCGTCTTCGAGTTTCTGAAGATCGACCATTTTCCTGTAGTCGGGGCAGCGCAGGACGAGCTCGTCGTGCGTGCCGACGTCCACGACCCGCCCGTCGTCGATGAAGACGATCTTGTCCATATCTTCGACGGTGGAGATGCGGTGCGCGATGAGGATGGTCGTGAGCCCCGCCCTGTTCTTTTTGAGGTTCGTGAGGATCTCCTGCTCCGTCTTGGTGTCGACGGCGGAGACGGAATCGTCCAGGATGAGGATCTTGGCGTGCTTCATGAGGGCACGCGCGATGGAGATGCGCTGCTTCTGCCCGCCCGAGACGGTGACGCCGCGCTCACCGAGCATCGTCATGTATTTATCCTTGAAATCGACAATATTATCGTGCACGGCGGCAAGGCGGGCAGCTTCTTCCGCCGCCTCCGCTTCCGCCGCCTGTTCGCCCTCGTAGGCAAAGGCGATGTTGTTTTCGATGGTGTCGCTGAACAAGAAATTGTCCTGCGGGACGTACGCCGCCGCGGCGCGCACGTCGCGGATGGGAATGGTGTTGACGTCATACCCGTCCAGAAAGACGGTGCCGTCCGGCACGTTGTAGGTGCGCAGGATAAGATCGACGATGGTCGTCTTGCCCGAGCCCGTCTTTCCGACGAGCCCCACGTTTTCGCCCGGCTCGATGGTGAAGGAGACGTCTTTGAGAACGTCGAACTCGCCGTCCGGGTAGCGGAAGGTGAGGTGGCGGAACTCGATGCGCCCCTCGATGTCCTTGACGTCCTCCACGTCCGGCTTATCGACGACGTCCTGCTTCGCGTCTAAGAGTTCGCTGACGCGGTTCAAAGACGCTTTGCCGCGCGAAGTCATTTCGATGAGCTGGGAGACCGCCATCACGGGCCAGACCATCGCCGTGAAGTAGCCGATGTATTCGACGAGCTGCCCCGCATCGAACTGCCCCTGATAGACGAGATAGCCGCCGTAGCCCAAGATGATGCAGATGACGGACTCCACGAAGAGCGTCACCGTGATATTGAGGAGCGTCGAGGCCTTCGTATAGGAGACGTTGACCTCTTCGTTGCGCTTGTTGAGGCGGCGGAAGGCAAGCAGCTCCTTCGCCTCCTTGACGAACGCCTTGATGACGGTGATGCCCGAAAAGCTCTCCTGCGAGAAGTCGGAGAGGTCGGAAAAGGCGGCCTGGCGGGTCTCCCACTTCTTCGTCATGTATTTCCCGACGAGGATGCCGCTCGCGAGCAGCAGCGCCATGGGGATGAGCGCAAGCAGCGTGAGCCCCACGTCCATGCGCCACATTTTCACGACGGTGAGGATGCCCAAAAACGCCGCGTCGCACATCATCATGATGCCCGAACCGAAGCATTCCTGGATGGTCTCGAGATCGTTCGTAAACAGGGACATGAGATTCCCCACTTTGTTGACCTGATAGTATTGGGCGGAAAGGTCCTTGCAGTGGTCGAACATCCTGTCGCGGATGGAAGTTTCCACGCGGATGCCCGTACCGAAGAAGCAGATACGCCAGGTAAAGCGCCCCACCACCATCACGAGGATGATGAAAATGAGGGGCAGGCAGATCTCATCGAGCAGAAAGTTCAGATCGAATGGCACGGTGCCTTCCGCCGTCTCGACGACCCCCGTATTGATGCCGTTGACGACCATGCGGTAAAGCTCGGGCACTTCGAGCTGAAAGTAGTCGACGAGCACGAGCGCCGCAAGCCCCACCAAAAGGATCCACGCGTATTTCAGATAGTATTTGTTGATGTATTTCCCGAAGATCATCCCTCGTTTTCTCCCGGTCGTAAACAAAATGCAAACTCCTACATTGTAGCACCCGAATGACGGGTTGTCAATCCCCTTTTGCCTGACTTTTCACAAAGATTCTGCGGCGTGCGTTGTCCCCTCCCCGACGGGCATGAGAAAGGGCCGCCCCGGCGGGAGCAGCCCTCTTATTTTTGTATCTCTTACTTGCGCGTCCACTCATCGGCGACATAAGCGTCGGTGAGATAGGTCGCCGCCGTCGAAGCGTTCGCAAGGCTCTCTTCGGCGAGCGAACGGCCGCCCGCGACCCAACCCTGCGTCTTAGCAAAGGAGGCACTTTCGAGCGCGGTCTCGCGGAAGGCGCCCACGCCGATGCGTTCGACGGATGCGGGGATCGTGACCTTCTTGAGCGCCGATGCGCCGCGGAAGGCGTCTTCGCCGATGGAAAGGAGAGAATCGGGAAGAACGAGCTCTTCAAGCGCCGTGCAGCCCTTGAACGCGCCCTTGCCGATCTCGGTGAGCGTTGCGGAAAGCGTCACCTTTTTGAGCGACTTGGCATTCTCGAACGCGCCCTCTGCGACCGCCTTCACGTCGTCCGTCGAAAGGAAGGTGCTGTTCTCCTTACCGATGGCATACTGCAGGAAGGTGCTGCTGTCGGCGGAATACAGATCGCCGCTGCGCGAACGGTAGACGGTGTTCTTTTCGTCGACGCTGATCTCCTCCAGCGCGGTGCAGGTGCCGAAGACGCGGTCGCCGAGCACTTTGACGCTCGCGGGGATCGCGATCTTTTCGAGCTGATAAGCGCGGAAGAACGCCGTGCTCTCCACCGTCTCCACGCCCGCGGGGATGGAGAACGTCTTCGCGCTCTTGCCGACCGCGTACTGGATGAGGACCGTCCCTTCCTTGTTGTAAAGATCGCCGTCGATGGTCTGATATGCGGTATTGGTGCGGGGCGTCGTGAGCGAAGTGAGCTTCAGGCAGTTGCCGAACGCCTGCGCGTCGATCCACATCACCGTATCGGGGATGCTGACGGAGGTAAGCGCCGTGCCGAAGAACGCCCTGTCTTCGATCTTCGTGACGCTGTTGGAGATCTGCACATAAGAAAGGCTCGTGCAGCCGTCAAAGGCGCTCTCCCCGATGGAAGTGACGCCGCCGTTGAGATAGATATGCGTGATGTCGTCGTTGCCGTAGAACGCGCGCTCCCCGATGGCGGTGACGGGCGAACCCTGATAGGAGTTGGGGATATAGATCTCGGTTTCCGTCTCCTTGCCGATGCCCGTGACGGTATAGCTGCCGTCGCTGTTGCGCGTGAATTCGAGCCTATCGCTCATCTGCGAAGCGCCGCAGCGGGTGCAGGTCATGTTGACGAAATCATGCCCGAGCGCTTTGATATCTTGCTCCTCCTCGGCATTGCAGCGCGAGCAGGTGCGCTTTTCGAGGCCGGTCTCCGTACAAGTAGGCGGATATACCTCCGTCCATGCGCCGTACTCGTGGCCGATGGCGCTGAGGGGCGCCTTGTTTTCCAGCCCGCAGCGGGAGCACGTCTGCTTCTGCTCGCCGTCCTCCGTGCAGGTCGCCGAAACGACGACCTCCCATGCGCCGAAATCATGCCCGAGCGCCGAAGTGGTGACGGAAGAGAGCACCTCTTGTGCCGCCTCGTCCGCAAAGTTCTTGCCGCACTCCGAACACGACCAATATTCGACGGTACCCGTCTCGGTGCACGTCGCCGCGACCGCATCGTGATGGGTGAGGACGTGCTCTTCCTCCTTTTTGCACGCGGAAAGCACGCCGAGCGCCGTCATAGCGGCAGCGGCAAGCGCGAGCAAACTTAAGATCTTTTTCTTCATAACAAACTCCTCCAATGAAGATAAGCATACTCTTACATATCGATTATATCACAAATGAAGCGCGATTGCAATCCCCTGTCTCAAAAAAACAGAGCAAGCAGAAAAAATGCGACCCGACGCACTTTGCGCCGGGCCATGGGGAAAAGATGAAGGATGAATGGGTTGGGTAATTTGCCCTTTTCGGGCATTTCTTTTGCGCGCACGCGCGGCTTATATCAACCAAATCTGCCGTTGACGTAGTCTTCCGTGCGCTTGTCGTCGGGGTTGGTGAAGATCTTCTCGGTATCCCCCATCTCCACCATCTCGCCGAGGAGGAAGTATGCGGTATAATCGGCGATACGGAACGCCTGCTGCATGTTGTGCGTGACCATGATGACGGTGATCTCGTTTTTGAGCTCCTTGCAGAGCTCCTCGATCTTGCCCGTCGAGATGGGGTCGAGCGCAGACGTCGGCTCGTCCATGAGGAGCACCTGCGGCTCGACGGCGAGCGCGCGGGCGATGCAGAGACGCTGCTGCTGTCCGCCCGAAAGGCCGAGCGCGGACTTGTTGAGACGGTCTTTGACTTCGTCCCACATGGCGGCGCCGCGCAGCGACTTTTCGACGATGGCGTCGAGATCCGCCCTCTTCTTGATGCCGAAGGTGCGGGGGCCGTAGGCGATGTTGTCATACACGCTCATCGCAAGCGGGTTGGGGCGCTGGAACACCATGCCCACGTTCTTGCGAAGACGCGCAAGGTCGATGCCGCGCTGATAGATGTCGGTATCGCCGATCTTGATCTCGCCCGTGATTTTGCAGCCGTCGACAAGGTCGTTCATGCGGTTGAGCGACTTCAGGAGCGTCGACTTGCCGCAGCCCGAAGGCCCGATGAGCGCCGTGAGCTTCTTCTGAGGGAACTCCATATTGATGTTTTTGAGGGCCTGGAAGCTGCCGTAGAAGAGGTCCATCTTATGGACGGAGACGGCGATATCCCCCATCGCAAACTGCGAAAGCCCCCTCTGCTTCTCCGCGCGCACCGGTTCGGCGCTCTCTTCCGCGGGTTTATTTTCCTGTATCTTTTTGCTCTTGAAGATCATTTTGCTTTTCTCCGTTGAAAGAATTTCTGTGACAGCGTCACGAGAATGTTGAGAATGATGACAAGGATCATGAGGATCGCCGCCGTCGCATAGCAAAGTTCCGTATCAAGGCCTTCGCTCATGAACTTCCACATCATGACGGCGAAGCTCGAACCTGCCGAATCGTACCCCGTAGGCATATTGACGACCGAGCCTGCGGTGTAGATGAGCGCCGCGCTCTCGCCGACGATACGGCCGATGGAGAGGATGATGGAAGTGACGATGCCCGAGATGGCCTGCGGCAGCACGACGACGAAGATGGTCTTGAGTTTCCCCGCGCCGAGGGCGTAACTTGCTTCTCTCATACTGTCGGGCACTTCGGAAAGGCTCTGTTCGGTGCTTCGGATGATGGTGGGCAGGATGATGAGCGCGAGCGTCAGCGAACCGTTGATGAGGCTGTAGCCCATGCCGCAGTAGGTGCCGAAGAAGATGGCGCCGAAGAGGCCGAACACGATGGAGGGAATGCCCGCGAGCGTATCGATAAAGAGACGGATGAGCTTGACGAGCTTGCTGCCGCGCTTTGCATACTCGTTGAGGAAGATGGCGGCGCCGATGCCTAAGGGCAGTGCGACGAGGAGCGCCATCAGGATGAGCATGCCTGTGGAGGCAAAGGCAGGGCTGAGCGTCGGATGCGCGTTGGCGCTCTCACCGAAGAGGAAATCGGCAGTGATATTGGGGATGCCGCGCACAAAGACGAAGACGATGATGAAGGCGAGCATGACCGCCACCAAAATAGCGATGATGTGCGAGAGGATCCAGAGGATATCCTGCACGCTCCCCGTCTTCTTGTAGTTGAGCTGCGCGAGCGTACTGTTCGTCTGCTTGAACTTACGCGAGAAGAACTTGTTGCCCGCGATGGAGTCGTTCTTCTTCACCGCCCAAAGGCAGAGGTTGATGATGAGGATGAAGATGAGAAGGACAAAGCCCGTCGCGATGAGCGCCTCGCGGTGAAGACCCGTCGAATAGCCGAATTCCAGCACGATGTTGGAAGTCAGCGAGCGGATGGGAAGGAAGAACCCCGTGGGATAGTTGACAAGGTTCCCGAGAAGCAGCTGGACTGCCATCGTCTCGCCCACCGCTCTGCCGATACCGAGGATGAGCGCCGCGATGATGCCGTTCTTGGCGGCGGGCAGGCACACCTTCCACACCGCCTGGTTCTTGGTGCAGCCGAGCGCCAGCGCACCCTCGTAATAATGCATGGGCACGTTTTCAAGGCTGTTCTTGACGAGCGAGGTGATCGTGGGCAGGATCATGATGCTGAGGACGAGCGTCGAAAGCAGGAGACCCAGCGAAGAGCCGACGTTGAAGAGATCGTCGAGAACGGGCTTTAAGGCGACGAGGCCGAAATAGCCGAAGATAAGGGACGGGATGCCCGCAAGGAGATTGATGATCTGTTCATAGATCTTCTTCATCCAGATGGGGCAATAATAGACCATATAGACTGCCGTGAAGATGGCGAGGATACCGCCAAGGAGCACGGAAAGAACGGTGAGCACCAGGCTCGAGACGATCATCGGCAGGATGCCGAAGATCTCATGCTTTGCCGACCAGATGCTTCCCGTCAGGAATTTGAAGAACCCGATCTCACGGAAAGCGGGGATGCTCGCCGCCAACAGATAGATGACGATGGCGAAGACCGCAAGAATGGAAAATGCCGCAAGGGCGATGAACACGCCCTTTGCGGTATTTTCTCTCACCGAAGCGAGATTTCCGTTGCGGACCGCCCCTTTAGTTGCAGTTGCAGCGTTCTGTGCCATAGCAAACCTCGGGTCGATTACAGGCTGTCGGAGACGGAGATATAACCCTCATTCTCTGCGATGAGCTGACCTGCATCGCTCATGATGAAGTCGATGAAGAGCTTGGCAGCCTCGGAGAGATCGTCCTCGCTCTTATAGACGATGTTGAAAGGTCTCGAAAGCGTGTAGCTGCCGTTCTTGACGTTCTCTGCAGTCGCCTCGACGCCCTCGAACTTGACCGTCTTCACGGTATCATCGATGGAACCCATGGAGATGTAGCCGATGGTGTTGGTGGTGCCGGCGGTAGCAATGACTTCCTTGACGCCGCCCGTGGACTGCTGGATCGTAACGCAGGCATTGAAAGTGAGAAGATCGCCGAGCTCATCGCCTGCAGAGCTCTTGATGAGGCTGTCGAAGGCATCGCGCGTACCCGAACCGTCCTCACGGGAGATGGCGTTGGTGATGGCACCGATCGCCGTACCGTTTGCATAGAGCTGATAGACCTGATCGCTCGTCACATCGTCGAGGTCGGCATCGGGGTTGACGACGAGCGCCACACCGTCGATCGCGATCTGCTTGGAAGTAACGCCCTGCTCGATCTCGCTGTCCTTGAGGGCACGGGATGCCATACCGAAATCGTTCTTGCCAGCGATCGCATCTGCAACGCCCGTACCCGAGTCACTCGTCTGGACGGTGATGTCCACATAGGGGTTGAAGGACTCGTACACGGAAGCGAGCTTCTCCATGAGAGGAGCGACGGAGGAGGAGCCGGAGATGTAGAGTTCTTCAACTTCTCTGCTCGTGTCGCCGCCGGGGTTGTTGCCCTGATCGTCGCAGGCAGCGAACATCGCTGCACCCAGACCCATAACTGCCACGCAGGCGAGGCACGTTACTCTCTTCATTGCCTTAGTCATAACTTGATTCTCCTTACAAATTGTTTTCTTTGTTTTGACACGCATATCATAACAGCCCGATGTAATAAATTCCGCCTGTCACCTGTAATAAAGTTGTAAAAAAATCAGAAATTTTCCTTTTTTTCTCACCCGTTCCTCTCTTTTCTCCCCTATTTTGCCGCATTTTTCAAAAAGCAAACAAAAAAGACCGCGCTTTTTTGCGCAGTCTTTGGAAAGTTCTGTATTTTGCCGCCGCCTTCAAAAAGGCTTGGGCGCTCTGTTTTTGTAGGTGCAGAAGCGGAGGGTATATCCGTTGTCTTCCACGGGCTCCCCTTCCGCCGCGAGCACAAAGGATTCCTCCTCGTCCAGATCGGGCACGAAGGTATCCGCCTTCCCGTCCGCCGCCACTTTGGTGACGTAGACTTCGCTGCAATAGGGCAAAAGCGCATTATAGACGCTCTCCCCGCCGATGACGAACACCTCGTCTTCGGGATAGTTTTTCAGAAGCTCAAAAAGCTCATCGAGGCTCTTCGCCCCCACCGTGCCTTCTTTTGCCTCTTGGGAAGAGAGGACGATATTCACCCGCCCCTTCAAAGGCTGCCCGCCGGGGAAGGACTCCAAAGTCTTTCTCCCCATGACGACGACTTTGCCCTTCGTCGTCTCGCGGAAGAACTTCATGTCTTTGGGCAGAGAAAACAAAAGCCCGTTGTCTTTCCCGATGCCCCACTTCTCGTCGGCGCAGAAGATCGCTCTCATATCGCCACCGGGATCTTGGTCTCGAGCTTGGTATATTCATACCCCTCGAGGCGGAAGCTGTCCACCGTGAAATCGTAAAAGTCCTTGACGGAGGGATCCACCCACAGCTTGGGCGCGGGCTTGGGCTCGTTCTTTAATATCTCCTCCACGATGGGAAGATGGCGGTCGTAAAGGTGCGCGTCGGCGATGACATGCACGAGCTCGCCCGCTTTCAGCCCGCTCACCTGCGCGAACATGATGAGGAGCACGGCGTACTGCACGACGTTCCAATTGTTGGCAGTGAGCATATCGTTGGAGCGCTGGTTGAGGATGCCGTTGAGCGTATCGCCCGAGACGTTGAAGGTCATGGAGTACGCGCAAGGATAGAGGTGCATCTCGTGCAGGTCCTGAAAGTTATACAAGTTGGTGAGGATGCGGCGGGAAGCGGGGTTATGCTTCAGATCGTAGAGCACTCTGTCGACCTGATCGAACTCCCCTTCCTTGTAGACCGCCTTTTGGGCGAGCTGATAACCGTACGCCTTGCCGATAGAGCCCGTTTCATCCGCCCAGCTGTCCCAGATATGCGAGTTAAGATCGCGGATGTTGTTGCTCTTCTTCTGCCAGATCCATAAAATTTCGTCGATGCACGATTTGAACGCCGTCCTGCGGATGGTGAGGATGGGAAATTCTTCCTGCAAGTTGTAGCGGTTGACGATGCCGAATTTTTTGACGGTATGGGCGGGCGTGCCGTCCTCCCAGCGCGGGCGCACGGGAAGATCGGTATCCCACACGCCGTTTTGCATGATGTCTTTGCAGTTTTGGATGAAGAGAGTATCTGCCCTGCTCATGCTTCCTCCCTTGCGGCCTTGATGCGCGCCGCTGCCTCCTCTTCGCCTAAAATGTGAAGGATGGTCCAAAGGTCGGGGGTGTTCGCGTGCCCCGTGACGGCGATGCGCAGCACTTCCGCAACGTCGGCAACGCTCCCCTTATAGGCGGAAGGGTCTGCCTTGTACGCCTTCATCTCGGCGGCAAAGCCGTTTGCTGCCGCCACTTCCTTGAGTTTTGCAAACCACACCTGCGCATCGTCCCCGTGGTCGTAAGAACTTAAATAGCTGTCGAGCAGCGCCCGCTTATCTTCGGGCGGGACGCGGTAGCTTTCGTGCGCCTCGGGGCGGGCGAAGAAGTACGAGATGACCCCCATCGCCTGGGAAGCCGTCCTGAAGTCCTTTCTGCGCTTCTTGCTGCCCGTACCCATGCAGAGGGCGAGCACCCTCTTCATGTAGTCCTCGTCCTTGAAGTATGCCTTCTGCGCGTCGGTGCCGTACTCTTCCGCCCACTCTCTGAGGAAGCAAAGCATCTCCTCTTCGGAAAGGCGGGCAAGCTCGTCCGCCGAGATGTCGTTGAGCTTGTCGAGGTCGAAGAGCGTGCCGCTCTTGCTCATCTTGGAGGCGGAGAAGCGGAAGCTTTCGAGGGGCGCATCGGGGTTCTTGCGGTACCACTCCTCGAAATTGGAGTTGAGGAGGGTGAGCATATACACCTTGACGGCGCGGGCAAAATAGCCCTCCTGACGGTAAAACTCGAGAGAGAGTTCGGGATCCTTGCGCTTGGAGAGCTTTCTCCTCGTCTCGCCGTCCTGCTTCATGAGCGAGCAGTTATGCCCGTAACGGGGGCGGCGGAAGCCCAACACGTCGAAAAGTTCCAGATGGATGGGCAACGAGGCGAGCCATTCCTCGCCGCGGATGACGAGCGTCGTGCGCATGAAGTGATCGTCGATGGCGTGGGCGAAGTGATAGGTCGGGATGCCGTCGCTCTTCAAGATGACGACGTCCTGATCGTTCTCCGTCACCGTGATGTCGCCCTTGATCTCGTCATGGAAAGAGAGCTTGTGTTCGGGATCACCCATCGATTTCAAACGGATGACATAGGGCTTGCCCTCGTCGAGATTGCGGTAAATTTCCTCCTCGGAGAGGGTGCGGCACTTGGCGTACTCGCCGTAATAGCCCGTGATCTTCATTTCGGCGACCTGCCTTTCGCGGAGGGCGGAAAGTTCCTCCTCGGTGCAGAAGCAGGGGTACGCCCTGCCGCGGACGATGAGGTCTTTGACGAACGCGCGGTAGATGTCCGCCCGCTGCCGCTGATAGTACGGCCCGTACTTGTTTTCAGCGCCCTCGATCTCGGCGCCCTCGTCAAAGCGGATATCGAAGTAGCGGAGAGCGTTCTTCACCGCCTCCACGGCGCCCTCGACGCGGCGCTTTTCGTCGGTGTCCTCGATGCGCAGATACAGAACGCCGCCGCTCTGATGGGCGATACGCTCGTTGGCGATGGCGACGAACAGGTTGCCGAGGTGGATGAACCCCGTGGGCGAAGGGGCAAGGCGGGTGACTTCCGCGCCCTTTTCAAGATCGCGCGGAGGATAGAGCTCCTCATAATAAGAGAGTGCGGGATAGTCCCCGGGGAGCAGGCGCTCCGCAAGTGCTTTTAAGTCCATATTCAAACCTCTTGAAAGATAGTCGTAAAGTAGCCCGATTCGGAGACGGGTTCGCCGCCGACGAGCAAATGGCAGGTATCGCCGATGCGTTCGGCGCGGAAGTACGCCTCGTCCCCCACGCGCTCCTCGGTATTGAGGATGGTGACGGACGTGGGCGGCAAAATGAGCCCGTGCAGGAGAGCCTCTGCGGGCAGGTTGAGAAGGTGCGATAAGAAGATCATGCTCACGCCGAAATGGCAGAAGATGACGACCGTCTTATCGCTGCGTTTTTTCACGCGGTACATCCTGCCGTCGCGCTCATAGCCGTAAGAGGCGATAAGCCCGTCCAACGCGCGCGTGACCCTTTTATAATCTTCGCGGAGGGACGCCATCTCCTCGCGCTCGATCCACTTGTTTTCGATGAAATTCTCGTCAAACTTCGTCCATTCGGAGGGGAAATAGTCCCACGCGATGCGCTTTCCCCCCTTTCCGTCCGGAACGAGGTAGAAAAACTCCTGCGCCCAATCGAGGACAACTGCCTCCTTCCCCCAATTCTGAAGGGAGGGCTCCGCCGTCGCCCGCGCCCTTCCGAGGGGAGAGGTGTAAACGTCGTCCACCTTCCATGTTTTGGTGCGTTCGGCAAGGAACGCGGCTTCCCGCCGCCCCTTTGGCGTGAGCGCGTCGTGTTCGTAATCGGGATCGCCGTGGCGAATGAGTATGAGCCGCATATCTTCCTCTTTACAGTAACTGCAGTGTTTCGGGCGCGATCTCCGCGAGCCCGTTTTCGATGTCGTGCACCATGGAAACGGCGCCCTCGAGGCAGGGTGTCGGAACGTTCAGCCGCGCACCCTCGACGACCGCCGCCCCCGCAACGTAGTCCACGTCCGTGCGGCGTCCCGCTTCCAGATCTTTGAGCATTCCCGAACGGGTGTTTTTGTAGGGCTTCATGGCAAACGGCAGCAGCAGCCCCGCCCACGGCCCCGAGAACACGCGGAAAAGATCGTGCCCGTTCAAAGGCAGCTTTTTGCAGCCCGCAGCGCGGGCAACGGAGAACACTTCCCGCATGAGCCCGAGCGCAAGCTTTTTATGCCGCGAAGCAAGTTCGCCGAATGTGAGCCCGGAGATCACCGAGAGCGTCGAAAAGGCGGCGTTGACGGCAAGTTTTGCAAAGCGGATCTCGCTGAGGTCCCCCACCGTCACGCTGCCCGCTCTTTTGAGGAGCGCGGCGAGCTCCTGAAGCTTGCTCCCCGCGCCGAACGCGCCGAGGGAAAAGGAGAAGGAGCCGCCCGTCATTTGTATCTCCCCGGGGGCGATGCGCTCCGCTCCCCACGAGAGGGCGCAGCCGTACACCCTGTCCGCCCCGAACACTTCGGAAAGCGCGCGTTCGGGAAGTCCGTTCTGCACCGAAACGAGCGCGCCGTCCTCTTTGAGAAAGGGCAAAAGCCCCTGCGCCGCCTCGCGGTTGCCCCGCTGACGGATGGCAAGAAAGATGATGTCGTATTTGCCCGCCATCTCTTCGGGGAGCATGGCGGTGACGGGAACGGTCATGGAGACCGAGCCCGTAAGGACCGCCCCGCGCATGCGCAGCGCTTCCACATGGGCGGCATTGCGCGAGACGAGCTCCACGGAGATGCCCGCTTTCGTAAGCGCCGCGCCGAGGCTCGTTCCCATCGCCCCCGCGCCGAAGATACAGACCCTCACAGTTCGAACCCCGTGGCGGACGCGATCGCTTCCACCGTCTCGTCGATGTTTTTGCCGTCGCAGGAGACGGTGATGTCGGCATATTGTTCATAGAGGGGCTTCCGCTCTTCGTGCAGCCCCTTGACGTCTTTGACGTTCCCGCGCATGACGACGCCGCGCTTTGCAAGGCTGGGGATGCGCCGCTCCACCTCTTCGGGGCCGAGTTCCAGATAGACGACGGTGCCGATCTCCTTCAGATGCCGCATGGCGCGGTCGGAATAGACGACGCTGCCTCCCGTCGCGATGACGCAGTGCGTCGCCATGATGCCCGCATTGACGCGCTCTTCGATGCCGATAAAGCCGTCAACGCCCTTATCTTCGATGATCTCGGAAAGTTTTTTGCCCTCTTCGCCCTGGATGATGAGGTCGCAGTCGATGAAGCCGTAGCCGATGCGCTTGGCGAGCAGCACGCCCGCCGTGCTCTTGCCCGAGGAGGGCATTCCGATGAGTACGAGGTTATCCATACTTCCCATTATAATAAAAACCGCCCCGATTGTAAAGCGGAAAACGCTTTTTCCCCATGAGGCGCGAAAAAAAGAAATAACATTTTGCATATTGACATTGCCGCCCGCATGTGGTATAATGCAGTTGACAAAATCAACAAGGAGGCTCCTTCGAAAATGAAAAGAAAAGTCACACTTCTCACCGTCCTTATGCTCACGCTCTCGATGCTGTTCGCCCTCACCGCCTGCAACAGCTACGGCTCCATCAAAAAGGCATATGAGGATGCAGGCTATACCGAAAGCGAGTCCGTTCAGGAGTATCAGGATGAGATCGTCGAGGCTATGGGCGAAGATTACGAAAACGTCTGCACCATCCACCTCTTCACGAAAGATCTGCTCGATTTCGCCCTGATCTTAGAATTCCACTCCACGAAGGATCTGGAAGAGGCTTACGAAAGCAGCGAGACTTTGAAAGGGCTCGTCAAAGACCTTCAGAACAGCGACCTTGTCAACGGAAACTGCGTGCTGTTCCTCTATAACCCTTTGGGCAACGGATTCAGCACCTTTGTGAACGCATAAACCATGCTCCTCCATCCCTCCCCGCCGCGGGAGGGAATTTTTTTGTGAAATCGGGGAAAGCGTGCGAAAAAAAGTTGTGTTTTCAGGCGCGATATGCTATACTTGCTCGTGACTATGCATCGGAAGGAAATCACCGTATGAATTATCTGAGCTATCTCATCAATCTGCTTGCGCCTGCAAGTTCGGATGCGGCATATGCCGTATACCGCACCGTCAGCGCGGTCTTCATCATCCTCATGTTCGTGGCGGCCCTCGCCGCGATCGTCCTCGTCCTCCTTCAGCCCGGCAACTCGCAGGGCATCGACGCCCTCGGCGGCTCAAGCGAGACCTTCTTCGGCAAGAACAAGGGGAAGTCGACGGAAGAAGTTCTGAAGCGTTGGACGATCATCTGCCTCGTTGTTCTGGCAGTGCTCGCAGTCGTCTTCTTCATCCTGCAGATCGACGCGATCTGGACTGCGTAAAAGACAACTCGAACCAAACGGGGGCGGCTTCGGCTGCCCCGTTTTTCCTATCGGCTCCTTCCGTGGGAGGTCACTTTTGAACGCAAAACAATCTGTCTTACAAAAAATCAAGGACGGCACCTTCGCCCTTCTCACCGATGAGGAGATCGCAAAGCGCTTGAAGCTCGGAAGAAAGGAGAGCTTGGGGCTTCGCGACATTCTGCGCGCCCTCGTCCGCGAAGGAGAGCTCCTTTCGGACAGCCGCTACCGCTACGGCACCGCCGAGCAGTTCGGCGCAAAGAGAGGCACCTTCTCGGGCAACGAGCGCGGCTTCGGTTTCTTCATCCCCGAGGACGGAAGCGGGGACCTCTTCATCCCCCGCCGCGCCGTCAAAAACGCCCTCCACGGCGACACGGTGCTTTGTATCCCCGTGCGCGGCCGCTCGGACGACGAAGGAGAAATTTTGGCCGTCCTTTCGCGCGGATACACGGAGCTCGTCGGCACCTTCCGCCGCGAAGGAAAGATCGGCTATCTGCATCCGGATGAAAGAAAGTACACCCGCGACGTCCTCATCCTTCCCGGCAAGACCAACAACTGCCCGCCGGAGAGCAAAGCGGTCGCCAGGATCGTCTCCTTCCGCCCCGACAATACGCCCGTGGGCGAGATCAAGGAAGTGCTCGGCGAAAAGGGCGACTTCTTCGCGGAAGAGCTCTCCCTCATCCGCGCCCATCATCTCTATGAAACTTTCCCCGAAGACGTCCTTGAAGAAGCCAAAAAGCAGGAGGACCGCTTCTTTGATGAAAAAGATCTAAGGAGCCGCCTCGATCTTCGCGGGGAACTCATCATCACCATCGACGGCGAGGACACGCGCGACATCGACGACGCCATCTCCGTTTCCGAAAAGGACGGTATCTTCTCTTTGGGCGTGCATATCGCGGACGTGACGCACTATGTGAAAAGAAATAGCGTCCTCGATAGAGAGGCGTTCAGGCGCGGGACGAGCGTCTACTTCCCCGACCGCGTGCTGCCCATGCTGCCGCCCGCCCTCTCCAACGGCATCTGCTCCCTCAACGAGGGCGTGGAACGGCTCACCCTCTCCTGCCTCATGCAGGTCGATCGGAGCGGCAAGGTCGTAAAGGGCCGCATCGCCCCCTCCGTCATCCGCTCCCGCCACCGCATGACGTACACCGAAGTCACCAAGCTCTATGAGCGGGACGAGGAGACGGTGAAAAAATACCCCGACCTTATCGAAATGGTCGACACGGCGGTGCGCCTCACAAAAATTTTAAAGGACGCGCGCTCCGCGAAGGGCGGCGTCGCGATGGACCTCAAAGAGGCGAAAATTTTGTATGTGGACGGCAAGATCGTCATCCCCGAATACGAGCGCACCATCTCGCATGAGCTCATCGAACAGTTCATGGTGCTCGCCAACGAGACGGTCGCCACGCTCATGACGGAAAAGAAGATGCCCTTTGTCTACCGCGTGCACGAGAGCCCTTCCGAAGAGAAGGCGAAGGACTTTGTAAAGTTCCTCTCCGAAGCGGGCGTCAACGCAAAGTTCAACCCCGCGAAGGTCACTCCCTTCGACTATCAGGAGCTTCTTCGCTCCCTCGAAGGGAACGCGCTCTATCCCCTCGTCAACCGCGTGATGCTGCGCTCGATGATGAAGGCGAAGTACTCGGCGGAGAACGTGGGTCACTTCGGGCTCGCCTCCGAATGCTACTGCCACTTCACCTCCCCCATCCGCCGCTATCCCGACCTCTGCATCCACCGCATCATCAAGGAGAGCCTCTCCCGCCCCGAAGAGACAAAAGAAAAGTACAAGAACTTTGTCGTCGAAGCGGCGTACCGCTCCTCCGAATGCGAACGGAACGCGACGGACGCTGAGCGCGACGTCGACGCCCTCTACACCGTCGCCTACATGCAGGATAAGATCGGCGAGACGTTCGAGGCGACCGTCTCGGGCGTCACTTCCTTCGGGCTGTTTGCCGAGCTCGACAACACCATCGAAGGCTTTCTGCCCGTCGAGACCCTTCCCGACGATTACTATGAATTTATCGAAGAGCGCTTTCAGCTGCGCGGCACCCGCCAGAGCTTCCGCCTCGGCGAGCGGCTGCTCGTGCAGGTGGCGGGCGTTGACTGGGGCATGCGCAGGACGCAGTTCAGGCTCCTTACGAAACTCGACAAGGCGTGAGGGAAAAGATGAAGATCGTAGCCGTCAACAAATCAGCTTCCTTTGAATACTTCATCGAAGAAAAGTTCGAAGCGGGCATCGTGCTCGAAGGCGCGGAGGTCAAATCGCTGCGCCTCGGCAAAGCCTCGCTTTCGGAAAGTTTCTGCCTCGTCGAGCGCGGCGAAGTGTTCCTCAAAAACATGCACATCGCCCTCTACGATAAAAGCGGCGCCTTCTCGACGCGCGACAGCAGGAAGGATAGGAAGCTTCTTCTGCACCGCACCGAGATCGCCAAGATCGCGGGCAAAGTCAATAAGTCGGGCTATACGCTCGTGCCGCTCAAAGTTTATTTCAAGGACGCGCTCGTCAAAGTCGAGATCGCCCTCTGCCGCGGCAAGCATACCTACGACAAAAAGCGTTCCATCGCCGAGCGCGATCAAAAGCGCGCCGCCGACCGCGAAGCCAAAGAATATATGTCTTAACTTTCAAAAATACCATTGCGAGGTGATACATGATGAGCAATTTACAGCGCGACACCCTCTGCGTCCAGGCGGGCTACACCCCCAAGACGGGCGAGAGCCGCATCCCCCAGATCTGCCAGAGCACGACCTTCTTCTACGGCGACACGCAGCAGATGGCGGACCTTTTCGATCTCAAGGCGGAGGGCTTCTTCTACACCCGCCTTGCAAACCCCACCGTCGAAGCGCTCGAAAAGCGCGTTGCGGCGCTCGAAGGGGGCGCATACGGCATCGGCTGCGCTTCGGGCATGTCTGCGATCTTACTGACCGCGATGACGCTCTGCCGCGCGGGCGACAACATCGTCTGTGCGAGCGAAGTGTACGGCGGCACCTTCAACCTCTTCGGCACGACGCTCCCCAAGCTCGGCGTCGAATGCAGGATGTTCGACGTCGACGACCCCAAAGAAAAGATCGCTTCCCTCGTCGACGGCAAGACGAGATTTATCTACGCGGAGACGGTCGCAAATCCCGTCGTTGCCGTGCTCGACTTTGAAAAGCTCTCCACGATCGCCAAAGAGAACAAGCTCTTATTCATCGTCGACAACACGCTCGCAACGCCCATCCTCTGCCGCCCGGGCGAGCTCGGCGCCAACATCGTCATCCACTCCACGAGCAAGTACATCGACGGGCATGCGGCGGCGCTCGGCGGCATGATCGTGGATATCGCCAACTTCGACTATAAGGGCAATGCGCGCTATCCCGACTTCAACACGCCCGACGAGAGCTATCACGGCCTTGTGTATGCGGACGAGAAAGTCCCCTTCGGTACCAAGTGCCGCGCGCAGATGATCCGCGATACGGGCGCCATCATGAGCCCCCAGAACGCCTTTCTGACCTATCTCGGCTGCGACACGCTCGCTCTCCGCATGGAGCGCCACTGCTCCAACGCAAAGAAGGTCGCCGCCTTCCTCAACAGCCATCCCAAGATCGAGTGGGTGCGCCATCCCTCTCTGGAACACGACCGCTATCACGCCCTCGCTGAAAAATATCTGCCCATGGGCACGGGCGGCATGATGAGCTTCGGCATCAGGGGCGACGCGCACGACTGCGCCCGCTTCATGGAGCACCTGAAGCTCATCACGCAGGAGACGCACGTCGCGGACGTGAGGAGCTGCGTGCTGCACCCCGCTTCGACGACGCACCGCCAGCTCTCGGACGAAGACCTCAAAAAGGCGGGCATCCCCGCAAATCTCGTCCGTCTCTCCGTCGGCATCGAGAACCCCGACGACATCATCGCCGACTTAACGCAGGCGCTCGCCGAGGTCTGAATATGCCCATCGTCATCGACCGCAACATCCCCGCCTATTCGGTACTTCAAGGCGAACGCATCTTCGTGATGGACAAGGAGCGCGCAACCTCGCAGGACATCCGTCCCATCGAGATCGCTATCCTCAACCTGATGCCCACCAAAAAGGAGACGGAAACGCAGTTCATGCGCCTTCTTTCCAACTCCCCGCTGCAGGTGAACATCACCCTCATCCACACGGAGAGCTACCGCTCCAAAAACACCGAAGCGGAATACCTCGAACGTTTCTATCAGCCCTTCGAGCGCGTGAAGGAGAGACACTTCGACGGCATGATCGTCACGGGCGCGCCCGTGGAGGACATGGAGTTCAAGGACGTCGCCTATTGGGACGAGCTCACCAAGCTCTTCGACTTTACGCGCACCAACGTCACCTCCACCATCTTCATCTGCTGGGGGGCGATGGCGGCGCTCAACTACTTCTACGGCATCCCCAAATACCCGCTCCCCCGCAAGCTCTTCGGCGTGTTCACCCACCGCAAGGAGCTGACCGCCGATCCCGATCCCCTCATGCGCGGCATTTCGGATGAGTTCCACGTCTGCCACTCCCGCCACTCCACCGTGCGCGAGAGCGACCTCAAAAAGGAACCCCGCCTCAAAGTGCTCGCCGCATCTCACAGAGCGGGCGCCGCGATCGTCTCCAATTTGGATCATTCCGAAGTGTTCGTCCTCGGGCACATGGAGTACGACCGCGACACGCTGGAAAAGGAATACGAGCGCGACCTCAAAAAGGGGCTGCCCATCGAAAAGCCTTTCAACTACTTCAACGACGCGGGCGGCATCAAGATGAACTGGTCGTCGACCGCCAACCTCTTCTACAACAATTGGCTCAATTTCGTCTACCAGACGACGCCCTATCGCTTCGATTGAGCGAAATATCGTGAACTTCATCAAGAAGCGCCGCCCGCGGCTATGCCGCGGGCGGCGCATTCTTTCCGCGTGCCGCACCTCGGCACGCACCCTTATTCCCCTTTTAACACAAACGAAAGAACCTCATCGGCGTTTTTAAGGCGCCTGCCCGTTCTTTGCTCTATGAGCATCGCACACATCCATAGCACGCGCTCCATGTGCGCGCTATCGACCGCGCACACCCCGGCAAGCTCGCCTGCCGTGGGCAGTCTCCCCTGCCCCTTCCAAAACTCCATCCCCGCAAGAAGGTATGCATATCCCTTCAGATGCGGTTTGATCCCGAGACGTGAAAGTTTTGCGAAAAGTGCTTCCGTATCGCGTTCCGTCCGTCCCATCGCTGTTTCATATCCTCCTTTCATATAGATTTTAGAGCAATCAAAATTATAAAATATCCGCTATTGATTGTAAAGTATTTTTGCGAGCAACTTCGCTTTTTTCACTGTCGTATGATGACGAGTTTTGTCGGAATTTGTCGAAAATCCGATCGGGCATCTGCACGCTCCGACGTTTGCCGCGCGAATTTGACACCGTTCGGGAGAAAATGTTGCGTTTCTTGACAAATTCCATAAAAGGGAGTATAATGAGAACAAGTGAACAAAGGAGAAAAGAGAATATGATCGAAGTCAAAGAAGTAAAAACATCCAAACAGCAGCGGGAATTCGTCAACTTCCCCCTCAGGCTCTATAAGAACAATCCCTACTTCGTCCCGCCCCTCTATGCGGACGAGCTCAAGATCTTCAGAAAGGACTATCACTACTACGAGACGTCGGAGGCAGTCTACTTTCTCGCCTATAAGAACGGCGAGACCGTTGGCAGGATCTCCGGTATCCTTCAGAAGGCCGCCAACGAAAAATGGCAGCAAAAGCGCGTCCGCTTCACCCGGTTCGACAGCATCGACGATCAGGAAGTGGCAAATGCCCTCTTTTCCGCCGTCGAAACATGGGCGAAAGAGAAAGGCATGGAGGAAGTTGTCGGCCCCCTCGGCTTCTCCGATTTCGAGCGCGAAGGCCTGCTCATCGAGGGCTTTGAGGAGCTCTCCACCTTCGAAGAGCAGTACAACTATCCCTACTATCAGAAGCTCATCGAAAATTTAGGATACCAAAAGGACGTCGACTGGGTGGAGCACAAGCTCTATCCCCCGAAGGAGCCCGACAAGCGCCTCCCCGAACTGCGCGACAAGATCATGAAGCGCTACAAAGTGCATCTGAGCGAAACAAAATCGGCAGACGAGTTCATCCGCCTCTATAAAGACGACTTCTTCCGCATCCTCGACGAGACGTATGCCGAGATCTACGGCACCGTGCCCTTCACCGAGAACATGAAAAAGGAGCTCATCAAGAGCTTCCGCCAGATCATCGACATCCGTTATGTCGCCATGATCCTCGACGAGAACGAAAGGCCCGTCTGCTTCGGGCTGTGCTTCCCGTCCATCTCCAGGGCGCTGCAAAAATCGGGCGGCAGGATGACCATCCCCACCCTCTTCCGCGTCTTGAAGGCGGTCAGAGAGCCCGAGATCATCGATCTTGCCCTCATCGGCGTGCTGCCCGCCTACCGCGGGGTCAGCCTTGTGATGATCGACGCCATCGGCCGCATGATGACGGAAGGCACCGCAAAATACTGCGAGACCAATTTGAATCTCGAGGAGAACTACAACATCCTCAACCAGTGGAAGCACTTCGACAACGTCCTTCACAAGCGCCGCCGCTGCTTCATCAAGAAGATCTGATCACCGCTTAAATAAACATCCACCGGCATAGCCGGTGGTTTTTCATTTTCGGGCTGTAAGCCCT
>ERZ1643249.52-NODE-52-length-181954-cov-68.747002_pt1 | contig 181954 bp, 173 predicted proteins | sample MGYA00579263_ERZ1643249 | MGnify/ENA primary metagenome ERZ1643249 (study PRJEB29033, sample SAMEA4952264) | chicken gut metagenome | biome: Broiler Chicken; feature: Gastrointestinal Tract; material: Caecum | place: Ireland | collected 2018 | study: Broiler...
AGGACATGTAGTGGGATTATTATAAGAAAAAAATCTACATATGATTTTCAGAAAAAGCCCGGAAATCCCGGGCTTTTTCTCTATCCAAAAATAAATTGGGTTCTTTGCCAGGCACATGAGTGGATATGTCTGTGTGGTTTACCTGCTGTTATGATATAATTGATGCTGGAAAGTATAGAAAACCTTTGATAACGCAAAGGATTCCACTTCTCCCCGGGTAAAACGTAAAATTACAATTTTCAGTATTTCCGATCAATTTTTACAAAAAAAGAAATTGAATTAACTTTTAAACAATTATAAAATATAGAAAAGGATTTAATTTTTTACCGAAAAAGAGCTGAGGGAAAAAGGAAGAAACAAGAGCAGCAATTAGAAAGGATTATGAGCATGTTAAGCGGCAGAATGCTGAATGTAATTCAATATATCCAGATCAAAGGAACAACTTCATACAAAGAAATTGCAAATGACCTGAATATAAAGGAGCGAAGCGTGCGGTATGATATCAATCGCATCAATGACAGTCTTTCCATGGAAAACAAACCTCAGATTGAGAAATGCTCCAAAGGGGTTCTGAAATTTCCTGAAAATCTGTCTCTGGAAGAAGTCTCTGAGAACAATGACTTTCTTTATACCAGTTCTGAACGGATTTCTCTTCTGCTTCTGAATCTGCTGATCCGCAATGAAAATTTTAAAATCAGCCAGATTGGAAATGAACTTCAGGTTTCCCGTTCCACGATCAAAAACGATATGAATGAACTTTCCAAATCTCTGGAAAAAGATGGTCTTTCTATTGAATACACCGATCACTTTTTCCTTTCCGGCCCTGAAAAAAAAAGAGCCTCATTGATGAACCGGGAATTTAACAAATATATTGATCTTCTGATCAATCCTCCCATTAATTTTAATGCCTTCGAATACCACAGCATCCACATTATCCATACTTCATTCAAAGGAATTTCCATTCCTCAGGTACTTGTTTGCATCAATGAACTTTTAGAGAAGATGGGATACATACTGACAGATTCTTCCTATCGATGGTATCTGTCCAATATTCTGTGTCTCCTCTGGTTTATTATCCACAAGAAGCCTTATCCGCTGACCCTGGTATCCACTCCTGTCCTGGACAGCCATTCCATGCGCAAAATTCAGGCTTCTTTATCCGATATCATCGGATGTCCGATTAGTGACGCACATATTTCTACCATGCTTTACTATCTGGAATATACCCGGACATACTCCAATTTGAACCAGCCCATGGATCCCGCTTATGTAGAGTCTCTGGTACACACCCTGATCTCCAGGGCATCCCAGATTTTCTCCCTTCCATTTGAAAAAGATAAAATTCTGACAGACGGACTTCTGGGACATGTTGTTCCTCTTCTCGGACGGATCAAATCTCATGTTTCTCTCTGCGAAAACATGATTGATATTCTCGGACCGGAAGAAATGGATACCTATGAACAGATCAAAAAAATATGTCTCGAGACAGAACCCTTCGACCAGATTGAAAATGAAGATGAATTTGTCCATTTTGCCATATATTTCCTTGCCAGCATGAAACGCATCGGCAGTATTCCCTGCAAAAAAATCCTCCTGATCTGCGGACAGGGATATGGGGCGTCTGTCATGCTGCGGGAAGCTTTATTAAGTGAATACCAGATAGAAATCACGGATGTCATACCGCTTTATAAAGTTCCTTCCTATCCGAACTGGCATGAAGTTGACTATATCCTCTCTACGGTCGATATCCATGGAGAACTTCCCAAGCCTTACCTTTTGATCCATCCGATCTTAAGGGCTTCTGATCACATCGCCATTGAAGAACTTGGAATTCCAAGAAAAGAGCTGCTTTCCAACTTCTTCCACTTTAGCGAACGGCTGAATTTTCTGGCTTCTGACGATCAGAAAAAAATCATGGACCTCCTGGCTCAGCAGCTGGGTTACCAGAAAACTGAAAAACCGGTATAATTTGACAAACCAGCTTAATATGCTATAATTCCGAAGAGGTTTGAAACTTAAGCAATATGCGAAAGGAGTTTCTTATGAAAAAATCTTTACGAAAAGAAATGTTAAAAAAAATATGCGTTAGAGATGGGGATAAAATCCTTGATGTGGGCTGCGGTGACGGAACTCTGCTTACAGAACTGATTCAGTGGCGTGATGCCGAGGGATACGGAATCGATCCTTCTGAAGATGTCATACGTCAGGCAGGTGATGCTCATCCGGAACTTCATCTGGAAACAGGATACAGTGACTTCCTTCCATATGATGACAATACGTTCCGCATCATTACCGTATGCGATGATTTCCATACATTTAAGGATCCAGAAAAATTTGTTTCAGAAGCTGCCAGAGTCCTGACTCCCGGCGGACGGCTGTACATCGCAGAAGCTGCTCTTCCGGAGCCGGTCCGGATTCTTGCGAATCTGCCATCTTATCTGATTCCTTCCCGAAAAAATAAATATCATTCAACTTACGAAGTTTTAGATTATTTTAAAAATGCCGGACTGACCAAATTCCGTGTATACAAGAAAAAACAGCTTCTCCTGGTATCCGGAAAAAAACTGGCTCAGTCATCTGCAGGACAGACAGAAATATAATTTCTGCCTGCCCTGCTTTTTAATTTTCCAGCAGCGCGGCTCCGTTAGATGCAATCACATCCCGGTACCAGTAAAAACTCTGTTTTTTATATCGCTTCATTGTTCCTGTCCCATCATCATTACGGTCTACATAAATCATGCCGTATCGTTTCGAAATTGCCGCTGATGTATTGGCAATCAGATCAATGCATCCCCATGCAGTGTATCCCATTACCGGAACACCGTCCGCGATTGCTTCAGACACCTGCAGCAGGTGCTTTTTCAGATAATCGATTCGGTATCCGTCTTCTACTGTATAAGTTCCATCCTGTTCTACCAGCTGATCTTTCGCCCCCAGACCATTTTCCACAATAAAAATAGGAAGCTGATATCTGTCATAATACTGATTCAGAATGTAGCGAAGACCTTCCGGATCAATCTGCCATCCCCATTCTGACTCTTCCAGATACGGATTCTTTACCGCGCTCATAATATTTCCCTGAGCAAGTATGTTCTTTTCCGGATCTGCCGTAGCACAGTAACTCATATAGTAACTGATGGAAATGAAATCCACTGTATGCTTCAAGAGCATCCGGTCTTCGTCTGTAATTTCAAAATGAATTCCCTGTTCCCGAAACAGCCTCTTCATATAGCCCGGATATTCCCCTCTTACATGCACATCCGCAAAGAACAATGATTCCCTGTCTTTTTTCTGGGCCTCCAGCACATCGTCCGGCCGGCAGGTCAGCGGATAATGAGGACTTCCCGCAATCATACATCCAATCTTAAATTCCGGATTGATCTCATGTCCGATCTTAACTGCCAGCGCTGACGCCACCAGCTGATAATGAATTGCCTGATACAATTCAGACGGTTCCATTTCCTCTGCTTTTTTATTGATTCCGCCTCCATTAAACGGCGCATGAAGCATCATATTGATCTCATTAAACATCAGCCACAATTTCACTTTTTCTTTATATCTTTGATAGACGGTTTCTGCATAATGAGCGAAAAACTGAATCATTCTCCGGTCTGCCCATCCCCCGTATTTCACTGCCAGATGCAGCGGCATTTCATAGTGGGACAGGGTAACTACCGGCTGAATGCCGTGCTTCAGAAGTTCATCAAACACATCATCATAGAACTTCAGCCCTGCCTCGTTAGGTTCTTCCTCATCTCCCTTCGGGAAGATCCGGCTCCAGGCAATGGACATACGGAACGCTTTAAAACCCATCTCCGCAAACATGGCAATATCCTCTTTGTACCGGTGATAACAATCTGACGCCTCTTCTTTCAGATAAAATCCTTTAGGCGGAATCTGCGGTTCCGCGAACACGCCGGTCGTCAGCGCATCTGCCGTGCTGTATCCCTTGCCATCCTCCAGAACAGCTCCTTCACACTGATTGGCCGCAACTGCGCCGCCCCACAAAAAATCATCCGGGAAATATACTTTTTCTGCTTTCATATTCTCACACTCCATTATTTTACCCTGATCACCGGGGTTCCTTTTTTCACTTTGCCGTTTTCGATCTGCTGTACCTCATCAAAATCCGCCGTATTAGATATGATGATCGGTGTTACCGTCTGATATCCTTCTTTTTCAATGGCTTCTCTGTCACACACAAGAAGCAGATCTCCTTTCTTCACCTTCTGTCCGGCTTCCACTTTTACATCATAATGTCTCCCTTCCAGCTGTACTGTATCAATTCCCACATGAATCAGGACTTCTACTCCGTCATCGCTGAGCAGTCCAATGGCATGTTTTGTTGGAAATACACTGGCTACTGTTCCATCGACCGGAGAGTAAATCTCATCACTTTCCAGCTGAACTGCCGCTCCTTTTCCAAGAATCTCTCCTGCAAAAGTCGGATCCGGTACTTCAGATAAAGGAATGATATTTCCATCTGCAATGGATACGATTTCTTCTTTTTCTTCGGCTCCATGATGATCTGCCGGAATTTCCGCTGCTGTTTCGACCTCTTCTGCTTTTCCCTCCGTTTCCTGTTTTGCCACATCCTGATAACCATAGAGCCATACCAGAACAAATATCACAATAAAAGCAATGACCATGGAAATACATGCGTTGATGATATTCGTAAATCCATCCGGACCGATAAAGGCAACCAGCGCCAGCAGCCCCGGAGAACAGAAACTGAAACATTTTACTCCTGTAATTCCTGCATAAAGACCGCCGGCCGCACCTCCGATCATGACACAGGACAATACTTTTTTATATCTTAAAGTCACTCCAAACAAAGCCGGTTCTGTTGTTCCCAGAAGAGCCGTCACTCCCGAAGTCAGGGCAAGCTGTTTCAATTCTGATTTCTTTGTTCGAAAACCAACTGCCAGAGAAGCCGCCCCCTGAGCAATGTTGCTTGGCAGATTTCCCGGACAGCAGATCTGCTCATACCCGACTGATGCAATAGACTGAAGCATAAACGGTACGATTCCATAATGCATTCCCGTAGTTACCATCAATGGGAATACACCTCCGATGATTACCGGCACCAGCCATCCGACATGGGTGCTTAAAGTATTCAGCGCTGTACTGATTCCCACACCGACAACAAATCCAATCGGTCCCAGTACAATAAAAGTCAGCATTCCAACTGCCAGCAGGGTTAAAACCGATTTAAAGAAAAACTTCACGATCTTCGGTATCACTTTGTCAAAAAATCCATCAATGTATTTAAGAGCGATGGACATTAAAATCACCGGAATCACTGTGGAACTGTAAGTGGCCAGCGTTACAGGAATTCCAAACGCCGAACTGAAATGAATATTAAAAGCATCTGTAAGCAGCGCGGTATAATTGGGATGCACCAGCGCTCCTGCCAGAGCCACATTCAGAAATGTATTGGTTCCTAATTTTTTAGAACATGTCACTGCCAGCAGCAGCGGCAGGAAATAAAGCGGAGCGTCTCCCAGCACGTTAATGAACAGATAGGTAGAACCTTCCGCATCCATGCCAAGAAGTACCGCCAGAGACAGGAAAGATTTAATCAATCCCGCTCCTATGATAGCCGGAAGGATCGGCGTAAAGATAGACGCCACGAAATCAAAAATCACTTCGGAAACTTTTTTCTTTTCTTTCGGTCCTTCCTCTCCTGTTTCTCCGATGGCGCCGCCCAGATGCTTCTCAATTGCTTTATAAGCGTCCGGCACTCTCTGTCCGATAATAATCTGGAACTGACCGCCGCTTCTGGCAACTCCCAGAACGCCTTTTGTCTTCTTAATCTGTTCCTCATCCGCTTTGCTCTCATCTTTCAGCGTAAAACGGAGCCTTGCAGCGCAGTGGGTCAGGTTCGAAATGTTTCCGGCGCCTCCCACCAGGGAAACCAGAGTCTCTGCTAATTTCTCAAAATCCATTCTTATCCTCCTGTTATTTTCTCTGTCAACTTGTATCCCAGAAACGCTGTAATATATCGGCCGGCTGACTGTTTCTGTTCTCTATGTTCATAAAATATCGGATTTCTTATGGTTTTTCCACAAAAAAAGGACCAGTTGGTCCACTGGTCCACAATTGACTTTTTATTCTTTTCCTGTTTTGAATTTTTGGTCCAGATTTTTTCAAACTCCGGCCTTCCTGCTCTTCTTCCGCTCCATGTCTCATCTTATAGATGGCAACTGCGGCATCCACATTTTCCTGATAATTATCCACGATCAGAGATATAAAGATCACGTCCAGAATATAATTTGCTGATGTGATCGATATGATCACCTCCATGCTCATGATCTGTTTCGCCGTATAGATTGGGATAAATTCATTGCAGTATGCTCTCAGTTCTTCTTTCCCGCCTCCCATTCCAACTACATAAACTCCCTGTTCTCTCAGAAATTCTGCCGCGGAAACCATGCCGGGGTTGCTTCCTGTAAAAGACAAAATAACCGCCACACGCTTCTTTTTCTTTTTACTAACAATGATATTGTGCTCGTTCAGTCCGTTGCAGGCAGAACTTTCAATCCCTATGGTCATCAGCTTAAAGGCGGCCGCTCTCGCCGTTGTATAAGTGATCCCCATTCCATAAAATTCTACCTTGTCTGCCTGGCGGATCCGGTTTACCACTCTCCGGATCACATTCCGGTCCAGGGAAAGCCTGGTATTGGCAACCGCGCTGTCATAAATGGAAGGAAGCTTCTGCACAATATCCTCATAGGAACTATTTTCATTAAAAGGCTCCGCTTCCAGAAGCGCATTCACGCGCTTTTCTTCCAAAGCTTCCATTCCTACTTTCCGGTTAAAATCCCGGTATCCTTTTGTTCCAAGTTTCTTACAAAGCCGTATGACTGTGGCTTTGCTTGTAAAGGCTTTCTTCGCCAGATCCGCAGCTGTCAGCTGTTCCAGACTGTCGGTATGTTTTAATACATACTCCGCGATCATCTGCTCACTTCCGGTAAAATCCCTGGCTTCTCTTAACTGTTCCAATATCATATTCTTCTCCTGACATACCCATTCTTTTTCTTCCTTTCTTTATTTTACCTCATGGAACAGTAAAATGGCGCTTTTTTTATATTTCCGGCCAGAACGCCCAGCGAAAATATTTATTCTTTCTGATAGAACGAACTGTTTCTTCTCCCAGAAGTTCTTTCATCTTCTCCTCGGCTTTCTCATTGATCTTTTGCTTTTCGTCTTTTGTAATACACAGGTCCGGAAACATGACACACCACCAGTTATGTCCTGCTGCGTTTCCTAAATCTACCCGCACAGCATCATAAATTCCTTCCGGAAAAACATAATCTCCGTATTCTTTTTCCGGAAAAGATTCTGTGGTAAAGGACACTCTTACCTTCCGGGGATTCCCCTGATCCGCCAGGACCTGCTCCGCTGTCCTTTTGATTCCTTCTTTTTTCTCTTTCAATATTTTTACCGCTTCTTCCTTTGACTCTGCCTTTTCCATAAAAGGACTGACATAATCAATGACTGCATCTCTGACTAAAAGTTTTTGTCTCTGATCTTCCCTGCTGTCACTGTTAGCCCTCACATGAAACCGAAGAACCTGATCTCTTAGATTTTTCTGTATTCCGGCAGAAATTCTATTTTGCGGCGCAGCCAGCAAAACCATGATCACCGCCGCCGCAAAAACAACCCTCTGGATATATTTCACTTTCATATCCAGAGACTTCCCACTTCTTTTATTTTTTATTCATATTATTTTTATGGATCAGTGCTATAATATAGACATTCTTTGTATGAAATAAAAGCAGGAGGTTTTTTCAAATGAATCTTTTAATGACACTGGACGACCACTATCTTCAGCCCTGTACCGTGATGATGCACTCTGTTTTGTCAGCAAACCGGTCTGCTGATATATCATTTTATGTCATTTATGAGAATCTTTCCAAAGACAGCCGCGAGACTCTTCGCCGATACGCTCACGATAAAATCACATTTCTTCCATTTCCGGATTCTCTTTTATCCCAATGCCCTACATCCAAACGATATCCAAAAGAAATGTATTTCCGACTGTTTGCCCCGGAACTGCTCCCTGACAGCCTGGACCGCATTCTTTATCTGGATCCGGATCTGGTTGTTATCAATTCTCTTTCTGATCTGTATTCCATGGACTTTGAAGGCAGTTCCTTTATCGCCGCCACCCATGTCCAAAAATTCTTCCGAAAATTTAATGCGCACCGGCTGAATCTGGAAGAAAACACTCCTTATATCAATACCGGTGTTCTTCTTATGAATCTGGAAGTCCTGCGAAAAGAGCACAGCGGAGATGCCATACGATCTTATATCCGCGAAAACCGCCGCAAACTGCTGCTTCCCGATCAGGATGTCTTTACCGCTCTTTACGGACAAAAAACCAAAATTGCGGATGCGTCCCTCTACAATCTTGGAGAGACCTATCTCATCACCCATAAAATGACCGGACAGATGACCGATATCTCCCTGGACTGGATCCGGCAGAACACCGTCATTGTCCATTATTACGGAAAAAATAAGCCATGGAAGAAAGACTATAAAGGTTTTCTCGATGTTTTCTATCACGAAGCGCTTTCCGACATGGAACAGCAGGGAGTTTCTTAAAACCAAGAAACTCCCTGCTGTCTTTCTTTGTTTATTGAAATAAAAATCCTGCCGCCAGATATCCTGCCGCGGCTATCACTCCCGAAATAATAAAATACGGCTGAGACGTAATATACTGCTCATACACCTTGACCCGGCATGCCCTTGCGGACAACACTCCCAGATCTGAGATCACACAGGCATTCGCACCGAACAATCCGGCGGAAATCAGTGCTCCCAGACACAGCGGCACATTGGCCCCCACTTTCGGAAGCACCACCATAAGGATCGGGATCGCAATCTGATACAATGTATAATTGAGACTGTACAGATATTCACTGCAGCTGAAAAATATAAAAATCAATACCGGAAGAAGCGTTGCAAACGGAATGGCACTGCACACAGACTCTACGAACGCTTCCATTCCCATGGTATACATCACTTCCTGAATGCTGTATCCGAGCATCAGGATAATTACCATATCCATCATATCCAGAAATCCGTCTACGATACACTGCATATATTCCGCTACAGTCATAATTCCCTGAAAAATCAGCAGCATCCCCGTGAAAATTGCCGCAATCCCAAATGCCATGTAACAATCCAGACCGGTTGCGATCAATGCAGCCATAATCGATGCAATCGGCAGGATCAGATTCAGAATGCTGACATTTTGTTTCCTCGGATCACTTTCATCAAAATCATCTTCATCCTCCTCATCTTCCCCATTCTCATCAATCTCTCCAGCCGCCAGGCCTCCCATCTGTTTTCCTTCTTCCGCCATGGCGTAGGCTTTCTTCATCGGCCCGATTTTCGGAAAAATGCCAATGGCAAATAAAAACGCTACAACGCAGGCAATGACTGCGTAAAACATAAATGGAATCGAATGAAGGAAGATACTGACTGCTTCTGCCCTGTTTTTTACATTATCTGCTGCCGCGATCTGATAAATAATAAAATATCCCCATGCGCCAAATGGCAGAATTGCAGACACACAAATACTGAACGTCCGGATCACATAGGCAAGAGCCAGTCTCGGTTTCTGAATTGCGTCGATCAGCGGAGAAAACGAAGCTCCGGAAGTCAGTGTAGAAACATAGTCATCAATTGATGCAGCCCCTGCATAAAGCCCGGCTGTTCCCAGCACCGCATGCTCGCTTTTCCCGAATCTGGAAGTCACAAAATCTGCAAAAGCTTTGGTGCTTCCACTCCTTCTCAGAGCGATGATGATCCCTCCGGAAAGAAAAAACGACATATACATCTCAATATTTTCCGAATCTGCCAGCACCATCTGCAGATCTCCAAAAAATCCCTGTACCGCCGCTGTCTTATACCAGAGAATATACATGGAAAATGTTCCCAGCAAAAGACTGCTCATTACATCTTTTGTCACAAGCGCATAGACAAACAGTCCTGCCAGAGGAGCCAGAATTAAAATGCTTCCTTCTACCACATCTCTTGGCAGAAGAAAAAACACCACATTCAAAGTCAGGAAAAAAGTCCAAAGCTTCACCATCTTTGGATGGATCCTTCTGGGATTCATATAATATATCATCCTTCTGATGATACTTTTGTCATTTTTCATATAAATTCCTTTCTTTCTTCTTTTTGCAAATCAGCTGTACCTGATTTTTTACATTCTACTATATCTCTTTTCAAAACACCAGATAAAATTTAGATTCCTCCAGCCCCTCATTTCCCCAAAAAAACAAAGAGCCTTCTGCCATCCTCAGGCAGAAAGCTCTTTCCTTCCCTTTTCTCTTTTATTTTTGCCACTCAGTAAGTTTGATGATTCCCTCACTGCTTCCGGAAATGATCAGCACATCCTCTTCCCGGAATACATAATCCGGATTCACATATTCCATAACCTCATTGTTATTTTCAATCGCAATGATATTCAGCCCGAATCTGGCACGGAAATTAACTTCCTGTACAGATTTTCCAAGCAGAGCTTCCGGAACCGTCAGCTTCGAAATATTGATCTTTTCACTTAATTTAATAAAATCGATCACTCCGGAAGATTCCAGACAATTTGCCAGGCGGATCGCCATATCCTGCTCCGGATATACGACTTCCGCGCCCAGACGTTTCAAAATTTCTCCATGTTCCGGACTGGTTGCTTTTGAAATTACCCTTGGAATTCCCATTCCTACCAGGTTCAGTGTCGTCAGAATAGAAGACTCCATATGGGTTCCGATACAGACAATGACTACATCGCAATTCTGGATTCCTGTATCCAGCAGAACCTCTTTGTCCAGAGAATTGACCACAAGAGCGTTTTCCGTCAGTTCCCGGATCTTACGGATTTTATCCTCATCCCGGTCCAGCACCATGATCTCTGCACCTGATTCCGCCAGTTCTTCTGTCAGGGCAAATCCAAATCTTCCAAGTCCTATGACTCCATAAGTCGTTGCTTTTTTTTTCTGCTTTCCAAACATGTTCCTTCTCCTCCTGCATTTTTATCCAATTGCAATATTTCCTTCTGAATATCTTACTCTGTCACCTACAGAGAAATGCCATAAAGTTGCGATGGTAAGCGGTCCCAGACGTCCAATGTACATAATCAGGATAGACAGCAGTTTGCTCCCTATGGACAAATCCGGCGTGATTCCCGTTGACAGCCCTACCGTACCAAATGCGCTCGTCACCTCAAACAGCGCGTCTCTAAGCGCCACTCCCGGATCCATAACCATCATAAGATAAGTTCCTCCGATCACGACTCCCAGCGCTAAAAATGTGATAACGGACGCTTTGCGGAAAGAGTCTTTTGGCACCGCATAATGGAAGGCTTTTTCTCCGCTGTTGGTTGCTGCGGATTTCAGTCCCTGCAGCAGCACAAAAAATGTGCTTGTCTTAATACCGCCTCCGGTAGATCCCGGAGATGCTCCGATAAACATCAGTACGATCAGCACAAGCAGTCCCGGCGTGGTAAATTCTTTCAGCGGATATGTAGAAAATCCTGCCGTTCTGGCTGATATACTGTTGAAAAACGCTCCCATCCATGAAATATTTTCCGTCAGCTTCAGCATAACAGCTCCGCTGAGGATCAAAACAGCACTTACGCTGATAACCACTTTTGCGTGCATGGACAGCTTTTTCCATCGTAATCTCGCATCTACCAGCTCCCGGATAACCAGGAATCCGATTCCTCCAAACACGATCAGCCCGCAGGTCACAAGGTTCAGCATAATATTATCCTGGTAGGGAATCAGATTCGTTCCCCCTCCCAGGATATCAAACCCTGAGTTATTAAATGCCGCTACTGAGTGAAACAGGCTGACCCCTGCCGCTTTCAGCGGATGATAGCGGTGGATAAACACGGTAAAACTTAATAAGGCCCCAATTCCTTCAAATACAAGGGTTGTTAAAAATACACTTTTTACAAACCGGATCAGTCCTTTTCCTGAATCCAGGTTCATGGCTTCCTTGATCAGCTTTCTGCCTTTCAGATTTACTTTCTTTCCTATGGCGATAATAATTCCTGCTCCTACGGCAGTAACTCCAAGACCCCCGATCTGGATCAGTCCGCCAAGGAAAAACTGTCCCAGGGGAGTAAACGTATCCCCCGCGTCAATAGCAATCAGTCCGGTTACACACACAGCGCTGGTAGAAGTATACAGCGCGTCAATATAATGTACCGTTACTCCGTCCTGAATGCTGCATGGCAGCATCAAAAGACCGGATCCAATCAAAATTACAAGGGCAAATCCGAGAGCAATGATTCGTCCCGGCGGCTGCCGTTTCAATTTCTGTAAAAGATTCATGTTCAGTCTCCTTATTCATTATACATTCGATATCCTACACCTAATTCATTGGAAATATACTGGTTAGCCCCTGGTTTGATCCCAAGTTTTTTCCGTATATTTGCCATATTGACCTGGAGTTTTTTTACGCTTCCCCGGTCTGAAGAACCCCAGATCGCCTGTATGATGGCAGAATATGTCATCACTTTCCCGGCATGTTCCGATAACAGCGCCACGATATTATATTCTGTCTGCGTCAGCTTCACTGGCTTCTCCTTCATTGTCACTGACCGGCTTTCATAGTCGATGGCCAGATCTTTTAAGACAAACCGACTTTGTCCGTCCGTCTCTGTTTCATTTCCATGGCGGCTGTTTCGCAGAGCCGCCCTTACTCTTGCCAGAAGTTCTTCCGTTCCAAAAGGTTTCGTTACATAGTCATTCGCGCCCAGATCCAGTGCCTGTACTTTATCTTTTTCCTGCGTTCTCGCAGACAAGACAATGATTGGCACCGTATGCGCTTTTCGAATTTCCTTTATAAATTCTGTTCCGTCAAAATCCGGAAGTCCCAGATCCAGAATGATCAGATCCGGATAATAGGAAGAAAACATCAGTTTTCCCTGGGTGCCGTTTTTAGAGTCCAGCACCTGGTATCCATTGGCCTCTAATATGGTTTTGATAAAACTTCGAATATTGGATTCATCCTCTATGATCAGTATCTTATATTTGTTGTTGCTCATTTCCCGTTATTATCCCTCCATACTCAAATCAAAACGGAACTCCGCTCCTCCATTTTCCCGGTTGGCTGCGGTAATGCTGCCGCCATGAGCTTTTACGATTGCCGCACATACGGAAAGTCCGATTCCCATATTGCTTTTTTTGCAGTCAGCTCTGGTTCCTTTCCGGTCCAGATATCCGGTAAACAGATCATTGATCTGTTCTTTCGGAATCCCACATCCGTTATCCGCTATAGAAAACACTGCTTTCTCTCCTTCCAGCTTAACACGGATTAACAATTCTGTCATTCCCTGTGCATGCTGAACCGCATTCTCCAGAAGATTTAAAAACACCTGCTCGATCAGCATGGCATCCATGGGAACCGTAATGAATTCTTCCGACATTTCAATCGCTACTTCTGTTTCCGGGTAACGTTTTGAGAATTTGACCAGAACCGTATCCAGCAGTTCTTCAATGACGGTAGGCATCTTTACGATTTTCACATTCTCATCGCCAATCTTCGTAATAGACAAAAGATTCTCCACCATCCGGATCAGCCATTCGGAATCTTCTTTCATTTCTTTTAAAAGTTCTTTCTGCTGATCCCTGCTCAGATCATCATAATTCTCCATCAGGGCGGAACTGGCGCCATATATGGTGGTCAGCGGCGTCCGGAGATCGTGGGAAACCGCCCGGAGAAGGTTTGCCCTCATCCGTTCCTTCTCGCTTTCAGCCCGTATTTTCTTTTCTTTCTTTACTTTGGTCGTCAGCGTGCTGGTTAAAATGGTAATGATCAGCATGATCACCGCCGAGAAAATACTTTCCGGCACAGAAAAATTAAATGTAAAATATGGAAACGTAAATGCGAACGTAACCGCAAGCACACTGAACAAAGAGGCTATGATCGGAAGCACATATCCTTCTGCCGTCATAGCGATCAAAAAGACCGCCAGGACAAAAATCGTAGGAATCAGAGTATCCGTATGAAATATCGTCTGGATCACCAGACTGATTCCGAAAGATACTGCTAGGATAAAAACCGGAAGCAGAAGATTCCTCGCACATTTTTTTAAGTACTCCATGCAGCCCTCCCTCCTGTCATAATGCATAATTGTAGCATGATTCCGGTAAAGAAACAGCTAAGATTTTTAAAAATTCCCTCTTGACGAATCTCCTCTTCCTGTAGTATTTTAGAAGCACAAGGTCATATGACTGACGGAAACCGTGGAATCAACCACAAGGAAGTATGATCATAGTAAAAGCCGACCGTCTGGGCAATCTGCCTGGATGGTGCGGCTTTTTTTATTCCAAGAAGCCTTCTTTCTTTTCAGGCAGGCATCATTTTTCGCAGGAAAACAACAGATTACAAAAAGGGAGGCCGATCATGGCAGCTGGCAAAATTCACTCTATGGAATCGATGGGACTGGTAGACGGACCAGGTATCCGCACTGTCATCTTTCTGCAGGGATGTTCTCTCCGCTGCAGATTCTGTCACAATCCTGATACATGGGATTTTGATGGAGGGGAAACAATAGAACCACAGGAACTGGTACAAAAGATCGCCCGGTTCCGTCCTTACTTCAAAGATAACGGAGGCGTAACCTTTTCCGGAGGAGAGCCTTTGATGCAGCCGGAATTCTTATCTGAGACGCTAAGACTCTGTAAGAAAGAAGGCATCCACACCTGTATCGATACCGCAGGATGCGGCACCGGCAATTATGATGAAATCTTAAAGTATACAGATCTTGTTCTGCTGGATATCAAACAGGTGGAAGAAGAAGCTTACCGGCATATGACAGGCCGGTCCATGGATCACTTTAACCAGTTTCTCCAGGCACTCAAAGACCATGGAACTCCGATCTGGATCCGCCAGGTGGTAATCCCGGGAATGACTGATTCCAGAGATTACATGGAACAGCTGAAACGCTATGTGGACAATATTCCCAATGTAGAAAAAGTTGAGCTGCTTCCATATCATCTGCTGGGTGCCAATAAGTATGAAGTTATGGGAGTCCCTTACCCGCTCTGCGGTGTTCCTGCCATGGATAAAGACGAAACAGCAAATTTGCAAAAAGAATTTTTTGGAGGATATGATCATGTTTAAAGAATGGAATGGATTTAACGAAGGAGAATGGACAAAAGAAATCAATGTAAGAAATTTTATCCAGAAAAACTATACCTTATACGAAGGCGATGAATCATTCCTGGAAGATCCAACTGAAAAAACAAAGAAAGTCTGGAACCGGTGTGAAGAACTGATTCTGGAAGAATTGAAAAAGGGAGGAGTCCTGGATGTGGAGACTAATATCATCTCCGGCGTCACTAATTTCGCTCCCGGCTATATTGACAAAGAGAATGAAGTTATCGTAGGACTTCAGACCGACGCTCCGCTAAAACGTATGGTAAACTTATACGGCGGAAAACGTATGGCAAAAAGCTCCCTGGAGCAGTATGGATATAAATTAAATGAAGAAATCGATCAGCATTTTAACGAATACCGCAAGACTCACAACGAAGGAGTATTCGATGCTTATCCGGAAAGAACAAGAAAAGCAAGACATGCAGGTCTCCTCACCGGTCTTCCGGACGCTTACGGCCGTGGACGTATCATCGGTGACTACCGCCGTGCCGCCCTCTACGGAATTGATTTCCTTGTAGAAGAAAAGAAAAAAGATCTGGCTGAACTGGACGGGCCGATGACAGAAGACAGAATCCGCTTAAGAGAAGAGGTTTCTGAACAGATCCGCGCTCTTGGCGCTGTCAAGGAAATGGCTGCATCTTACGGCGTTGACATTTCCAAACCTGCTTCTAACGCAAGAGAAGCCGTTCAGGCGACCTACATGGCATATCTGGCCGGCATTAAGGAAAACAACGGAGCTGCAACTTCTCTGGGACGTACTTCTACATTCCTGGATATTTATATTGAGCGCGACCTGAAAAACGGCGTTATCACAGAAGCGGAAGCTCAGGAGCTGATCGATCAGTTTATCATTAAGCTGCGCCTTGTCCGCCACTTAAGAACTCCGGAATACAATGAGTTATTCGGCGGAGATCCTACATGGGTAACCGAATCCATCGGCGGCGTTGGCATCAACGGAAAACCTCTGGTAACGAAAAACTCTTTCCGTTACCTTCACACATTATATAACCTGGGAACTGCCCCGGAACCAAACCTGACTGTTTTATGGTCTGAAAAACTTCCGGCAAACTTCAAACGTTTCTGCTCCAAGGTATCCATTGATACGGATTCCATCCAGTATGAGAATGATGATGTTATGCGTCCGATCTACGGTGACGACTACGCCATCGCATGCTGTGTTTCCGCCATGAAAGTCGGAAAACAGACACAGCTTTTCGGAGCAAGATGCAACCTGGCAAAATCACTGCTCTACGCTATCAATGGAGGAGTTGATGAGCGCTACGGCACAGAAGTTGTCCCTGGCATTGAGCCGATTACAGATGAAATCCTGGATTACGATAAAGTTATGGCAAATTACAAAAAAGTCATGGCTTATGTGGCAGAATTATATGTAGATACGGTAAACATCATCCACTATATGCACGACAAATATGCCTATGAAGCCAGCCAGTTTGCTTTCCATGACACACATCTGGAAAGGATTGCAGCATACGGCATTGCCGGATTATCCATTGCCGCAGATTCTCTGTCTGCCATCCGGTACACCAAGGTAAAACCAATCCGCAATGAACAGGGCATCGCCGTTGACTTCGAGACAACCGGTGATTTCCCGAAATACGGAAATGATGACAACCGCGCCGATGATATTGCGGTAGATATTGTCACCACATTCTCCAATGAGTTAAAGAAACATCCGGTTTACCGAAACGCCATCCATACATTATCCGCTCTGACCATTACGTCAAACGTTATGTACGGCAAAAAGACCGGTTCTACTCCAGACGGAAGAAAACTTGGAGAACCTCTTGCCCCTGGTGCAAACCCAATGCATGGACGCGACAAGAACGGCGCTCTGGCTTCCTTAAACTCTGTTGCCAAAATTCCTTACCGGGATGTCTGCCAGGATGGAGTCTCCAATACATTCTCCATTGTACCGGATGCTCTTGGTAAAGATCAGAATCAGAGGGAAAGCAACTTAACCGCGATCTTAGACGGATATTTCGTACAGGGAGCCCATCATCTGAATGTTAACGTATTAAACCGTGAAACTCTGATCGATGCAATGGATCATCCTGAAAAATATCCGACACTTACGATCCGCGTTTCCGGATATGCCGTAAACTTTAACCGCTTATCCAGAGAACAGCAGGAAGAAGTCATCAGCAGAACCTTCCATCAGAGCATGTAATTTCATTTTATTTCACATATACAACAACAAAAATGCCGCAGGGTGCCGGAAATTTCTTCCGTTTCCTGCGGCATTGCTCTGTTACAGTTTTGCCAGGATTCTTTTTTTGTATTCTAAAAACTCTCTGGTCAGATTAAAGTCTTTCCTGCGGGGCTTTGGTTCCCTGATCACAATTTCTTCCGTAATTCTTCCCGGTTTTCCAGTCAAAAGATAAATACGGTCTGACAATAAAATAGCCTCCTCAATATCATGAGTAATAAACAATGTCGACATTTTGATCTTGTCCATTACCTTCAGATACCATTCATGCATGTCATGCTTCGTCAGTGTATCCAGCGCGCTGAACGGTTCATCCAGGAGCGCGACATTTTTGGAAAACATATAGGTACGTAGCAGCGCCGCTCTCTGGCGCATTCCGCCAGACAGCTGTCTTGGATATTTTTTCTGAGTTCCTTCCAGCCCAAATTCCTTAAAAAACTCTCCCGCTCTCTTCCGGGCCTCTTTTTTCTTCATTCCCTTGATTTCCATAGGCAGCGCCACGTTATCTTCAATGGTGCGGTACGGAAGAAGCAGATCCTTTTGTAGCATATAGCTTACATGTCCCGGCTGTCCTGTGATATCTTTCCCATCCAGAAGAACCCTTCCTTTCCCCGGTTTCGCAAGTCCCGAAATCACATGAAACAGCGTCGTTTTTCCTCCGCCGCTGGCTCCCAGAAGCGAAACGAGTTCATGGTCATGAAGTTCTATCTGAATATCTTCTATGATATTTTCTTTTTCATATGCAAATGATACATCTTCCACAATCAATTCTGACATTTTTCTACTCCAGATAATCGTTGGTAAATCCTGTATTTTCCGGTATCTGAGTCTCTACCAGTTTCTTCTCATTCAGCCAGTTATAAAAAGCATTCCAGCGCTCAGGGTCGATATATCCCCACTGATCCACTTCCGCTTTGTACTGATCTTTCATATATTTCTGACTGTTTACCACCAGATCTTTGTCCAGTTCCGGTGCGGCTTCACAAAGGATTTTTGCAGCTCCTTCCGGATCTTTGATGGCATCCTCATAACCTTTCTTTGCCGCCGATAAAAATTTCTTTGCGGTTTCCGGGTTTTTCTTCAGCCAGCTGCTGTTTCCGATGATCACCGGAGTATAATAGTCAAAGACATCATCAATATCTTTAAACGCAAAATAATCTGTTTTCAGACCAGCATTCTCTGCGGCGATTCCTGCCCAGCCGTAAAAAATCCAGATCGCATCAACCGATTTGCTCTTCAGCGCAGAAACCTCATCCGTTACCGTACTTGGAATCATCTTGACTTTATCAAAATCTCCTCCGTCTGCTTCCACTACCTGTTTTAACGTTGCCTTCTCGATCGGCGCATCCCATGTGGCATACTTCTTTCCTTCCAGTCCCTTCGGGCGGTCCATTCCTTCTCCTTTACGGGAAATGATGCCGGATGTATTATGCTGCAGCACAGCTGCCACTGCCTCGATCGGAAGGGCGTCATCCCCTGTCAGCGCGGATGCCATGGTATCCTGGAAAGAAATTCCAAACTGTGCCTTTCCAGATCCCACCAGAACTTCCGCTCCATCCTCCGGCGGCTGTACAATGTCTACGTCCAGTCCGGCATCTTCAAAATAGCCCTTTTCTTTTGCTACGTAAATTCCTGTATGATTGGTATTCGGCGTCCAGTCCAGCACAAAAGTTATCTTCTTCAGATCTTTCTGATCCGATGATTCCTTTTTGCCGGATCCGCATCCGGTCATGCCAAATACCACCAGCGCAGTAAGAACTGCCGCTAAGATTCTTTTCTTCATCTTCTTTTTTATCCTCCTGTTTTTACTTTTCTGCCTTTTCCCACGGCATACACCATTTCTGGATCCGGTCCACCAGCCACATTAAAATCAGACTTATGGCCGAGATCAGAAAAATCACGGCAAACATTTTGTCAAAGGCAAATGCCTGTTTTACCCTGGTCATGTAAACGCCCAGTCCTTCAAATCCTCCCAGCCATTCTGAAATTACGGCTCCTACGACCGCATAGGATACTGCAATGCGGAGACTTGAGAAAAACCGGTTTAAGGCTCCCGGAAATTTTACATATCTGAAAATCTGAACCTGGGACGCTCCCATGGAACGAAGCAGCTGGATCGTATCCTGATCTGCTGATCGGAATCCTTCCAGAAGACTGACAGTCACCGGAAAGAATGTCACGATCACGATCAGTATGATCTTCGGCATCATCTCATATCCAAACCAGAGCACCAGAAGCGGCGCAATAGCCACCGTTGGAATCGTCTGGGTCAGTACGATCAGCGGGTAAAATGCCTGATATAAATGCCGGAAACGGTCCATCAAAACTGCCATGATAAATCCAATGGCCACACCAAGCAAAAGCCCGGCAAAGGCTTCGAGCAGCGTCACTCTTGCATTCGTCATCAGCGCCGGAAAATCCTCAAAAAAGGCTTTGACCACCGCCGTCGGAGCAGGAAGCATAAATTCCAGGACCAGACCGGTGCTGCTTGCAATCTGCCAGATGATCAGGATTGCGATAACTGCAGCGAGAGACCAGGCTTTACTGGTGATGTTTTGTAACTTTTTTGTCAATCGTCAGTACCTCGCCTTCCGGTTTATAGGTTACTTTGATATATGCCGCTACAGACGGAGCTCCTGCGCAGATAGCAATATGCTGGCATTCTTTGACAATATCCATCAGCTCATCATAGTCTCCTTCTATGGCTGTCTCAAACGGTCCCACATAATAGTTCAGTCCCGTACTTTTAATATAATCGATTACCTCATCGACAATACGGATCAGTTCCTCATCATTGGCAGCCTCCGGAAGAGACTGAATTGCTACACTTGCGTTCATTTTCATTTCCTCCTTTTATTGTGCATCTTCTTTCCCGAGACGGATCCTGCCTGCGGAAAATAAAATCCCGCCGGCAGATCCGACGGGACAATGGTTCCTTTTTTGTTCCTTTTCTATCCCACGCCGGCATTATCCGAATCAGGTAAAAGGGTCTAAGGCGCTCTCTGCCTTACTCTCAGCCGGCCTGACGCCAGCTCCCCCTGAAGTATATTCTATAACAGTACCATTATACTCATTTTAACCGATGAAATCAATTCATTTTCCTGCTGCATAGGTTCTTTATGATCACGCCTTGTTTGGATCATCCGGTTTGGTTATAATAAATATAACATGATAAAAAAATTGATTGGAGGATTTTATGGGCGGATTTTTTGGTGTAGCTTCAAAACAAGACTGCGTGTTTGACTTATATTTCGGGACAGACTATCATTCACATCTGGGAACTAGGCGTGCCGGCATGGCCGTCTATAATAAGGAGGACGGTTTTGACCGGGCGATTCACAACATTGAAAATGCCCCTTTCCGTACAAAATTTGATAAAGACGTCAATATCATGCATGGTTATATGGGAATCGGCTGTATCTCTGATTACGAGCCTCAGCCGCTGATCGTTCGTTCCCATCATGGAACCTATGCGATCATGACCGTAGGAAAGATCAATAACCTGGACGATATTATCCAGCATATGTTCCGGTCCGGACATACACATTTTCTGGAAATGAGCGGCGGAGACATCAATGCCACCGAACTGGTTGCCGCGCTGATCAATCAGCAGGACAACCTGATTGAAGGAATCCAGTATGCACAGGATACCATCGACGGCTCCATGACCATCGTACTGATGACCCCGAAGGGCATCTACGCCGCAAGAGATAAACTTGGCCGAACCCCTGTGGCAGTCGGCCAAAAGGAAGACGGCTTCTGTATTTCTTTTGAAAGCTTTGCGTATCTGAACCTGGGTTATACGGCAGACCGTGAACTGGGTCCCGGCGAGATCATCGTTATGACTCCGGAAGGCGTTAAAACCCTCGTTAAACCAGGAAAAGATATGAAAATCTGTACCTTTTTATGGGTTTATTATGGATATCCTTCTTCCTCTTATGAGGGGATCAGCGTCGAAGAAATGCGATACCGCTGCGGTCAGAAGCTGGCTCAGAGAGATAATGCTTCTCCGGATACTGTGGCCGGTGTTCCTGACTCAGGAACTGCTCACGCCATCGGATATGCCAATGAATCCGGGATTCCTTTTTCCCGGCCTTTTATCAAATATACTCCGACCTGGCCTCGCTCTTTTATGCCGACCATCCAAAGCAGGAGAAACCTGATCGCCAAGATGAAACTGATTCCTGTGCATGAACTGATCCAGGATAAGAGCCTTCTGCTGATTGACGACTCCATTGTCCGCGGAACACAGCTTCGGGAAACCACAGAATTTCTATATCAAAGCGGCGCAAAGGAAGTTCATGTGCGGCCTGCCTGTCCTCCGATCCTTTACGGATGCAAGTATCTGAATTTCTCCAGATCTTCCTCCGAAATGGACCTGATCACCCGCAGAGTCATCAAAGAAATCACAAGAGACTACAAACATGTGCATCTGGAACTTTTCTCTGATCCAGATACACCGGAGTATCAGGCTATGATCGATGAGATCTGCAAGCAGCTGAATTTTACTTCTCTTCGCTATCATCGTCTGGACGATATGATTGAATCCGTGGGATTAGACCGGAGCAGACTCTGCACTTACTGCTGGGATGGAAAAGAATAGAAACAGAAGGGAACAGACCGCAGATTTGGTCTGTTCCCTTTTTTTAATTTTCTTTTTTCATTTTTTTGATCAGTTTCTTAAAACTTATAAAGAACATAACGCATGTAGTACATACCGCGATCGTATCCGCAATCGGCTCTGCCATGAAGACTCCCAGTACTTTGTCTTTCATAAACACTGGAAGGATATAGATCATCGGAATCAGTACAATGATCTTGCGGAAAATCGCAAGGAATGTAGATATTTTCGCATTGCCAAAGGCAATAAATGTCTGCTGGCAGGCAACCTGCGCTCCCATCAGAAGGACGCCGGCCATATAGATTCTAAGAGCCCATACGGCAAGTTTCATCAGCTGCGGATCATTGGTAAAGATCATCACAAGCAGCTGCGGCACCAGCTGCGCTGCCGCCCACATCAGAGTAGAATAACACAAACAGGCAATGAGCAGCAGTTTAAATCCTTTCTTTACACGCTCCACGTTCCGGGCGCCGTAATTATAACTGATGATCGGCTGTCCTCCCTGAGTAAGCCCCTGCAGCGGAAGCATGGCAAACTGCATGATGCTGGACAGGATCGTCATGGCTCCTACCGCCATATCTCCTCCATATTTCAGCAAAGAAGAATTAAAGCATAAAACCAGCACACTCTCTGTTGACTGCATGATAAACGGGGCAACTCCCAGAGCGACGCAGGGCGCCATAACCTTCCACTCAATCTTCATGCATTTCTTCTTCAGATGAAGCACTGTACTTTTTCCTGTCAGAAACTTCACTGCCCAAACAGCACTTAACGCCTGGGACAGGACAGTGGCAACAGCCGCTCCCTGAACTCCCATATGGAAACCAAAAATGAAAACCGGATCCAGGATAATATTAGTGACCGCTCCGATCACAACCGTCAGCATGCTGATCATGGAAAATCCCTGAGCAGAAATAAACATATTCAGTCCCAGTGTCATCTGAACAAAAATCGTTCCCACTGCGTAAATCTCAATATAATCTTCCGCATAAGAAATAGTATTGGAACTGGCTCCAAATAAATACAAAAGTGGAGTCTTAAAAACAAGAACTATGATTGTCAGAATTACTGCCACCACTGCCAGCGATGTAAAACAGTTGCCAAGAATCTTCTCCGCTTTGTCATGATCTTTCCTTCCCATGGCAATGCTGGCCTGAGGCGCTCCTCCCATACCTACCAGAGCCGCAAAAGCTGATACGATCATAATAATAGGAAAGCTGACTCCGACCCCCGTCAGCGCAGCGGCTCCGATTTCCGGGATATGTCCGATATACATCCGGTCCACCATATTATACAGAGCATTGATCACCTGCGACGCTATGGTCGGTATCGCCAAAACCAGGAGCAGACGCCCGATCGGCTCTTTTCCTAAATCTACTTCTCTTGATATTTTCATATTATCTCCAACCTTTCATGAAATTTCTGAATGATCTTTCTCAGGGTCTTTTCCATCTGTACAATTTCCTCTTCCGGAATACCCTGAAAAATATCTCTGGAGATTTCCTGATTTACTTTGAAAATCTCCTGAATCACCGGATCTGCCTTTTTCGTCAGCACAAGCCTCTGGATCCTCCGGTCATCCGGATCATCCCGGGCAGTGATCATCTCCTTTTTTATCAGCGCGTCCACACTCCGGCAGACCAGACCCTTGGATACATCCAGACAAATACTTAAATCTCTTCCTGTATTAAGAGACGGATTCCTGGCAAGAAAAATCAGGATATTCACCTCATTAGGCGAAAAACTTTCCTGGACAAAAGACTCTGAAAAGGCCTTTGCATAAACTTTTCGGATTACGGCAAGTTCTTTTATGACATGCTCCATGGTCTGTGTGAATTCCATCTTTCCACCTCTTTTCGTTTACTTGTAAACCTTTAATCAGTTTATTCTTTTCACAGAAAATGTCAAGCATCCTGAAAATATAAAAACCTCCCGGGGGAAATTATCTCCCCCGGGAGGTCTTCCTTTCATTCTCTTACGCCTCACCAATCTGATTTCCGGTGTACAGCTGATAATATCTGCCTTTTTTCCGAACCAGTTCATCGTGAGTTCCTCTCTCGATGATACGGCCCTGTTCCAGGACCATAATGCAGTCAGAATTCTGCACTGTGGACAGTCTGTGGGCAATTACGAACGTTGTTCTTCCGTGCATCAGTTTATCCATTCCATCCTGCACGATCTGTTCCGTTCTCGTATCAATGGAGCTGGTGGCTTCATCCAGGATCAGCACCGGCGGATCCGCTACTGCCGCACGTGCAATGGCCAGAAGCTGTCTCTGTCCCTGACTCAGTCCGGCTCCGCCTCCGGTCAGCATCGTATCATATCCCTGAGGCAGTCTCTGAATAAATCCATCAGCATTGGCAAGTTTTGCTGCCGCGTAGATTTCTTCATCATTAGCATCCAGTTTTCCGTAGCGGATGTTATCCTTTACAGTTCCTGTAAACAGACAAGTATCCTGGAGAACGATTCCAAGAGATCTTCTAAGATCCGCTTTTTTAATCTTCTTAATATTAATTCCATCATATCGGATCTTACCATCCTGAATATCATAGAAACGATTGATCAGGTTCGTAATCGTCGTCTTTCCGGCTCCGGTAGATCCTACAAAGGCAATCTTCTGCCCCGGACGCGCTTCCAGTTTGATATCATGGAGTACGATCTTTTCTTCGGTATATCCAAAGTCCACATCATCAAATACCACATCGCCTTCCAGCTTGATATAATCTACGGACTGGTCTGCCTGATGCACATGTTTCCATGCCCATTTCCCGGTTCTTCGGTCACTCTCTGTCAGTGTTCCATCGGCGCTTTCCGTCACATTTACAAGGGTTACATATCCCTCATCGGTTTCTTCTGTTTCATCCATCAGACGGAAAATACGCTCCGCTCCTGCCATAGCCATGACAACCGCATTCAGCTGCATGCTGATCTGGTTGATCGGCATGGCAAAACTGCGGTTAAATGCCAGGAAACTGGCAAGACCGCCCAGAGTAAATCCGCCGATCTTATTCAGCGCCAGCATTCCTCCAACGATTGCACAAAGCACATAGCTTACATTTCCAAGCTGGGCATTGATCGGTCCAAGATAATTGGCAAACGCATTCGCCCGGTCTGCGCTGACAAACAGTTTGTGATTCAGCTGACGGAATTTTTCCTCTGTTTCCTCTTCATGACAGAACACCTTGATGATCTTCTGGCCTTCCATCATTTCTTCAATATATCCGTTTACCTTACCGATATTGATCTGCTGTTCCACAAAATACCGGCCGCTGGTTCCCGCCGCTGTCCTGGAACAGACAACCATGATCCCTACCATGATCAGCGTAACAACTGTCAGCGGGATATTTAAGATGATCATGCTGACCAGCACACTTACAATGGTGATCGCACTGTTAATAAACTGCGGCACACTCTGGCTGATCATCTGACGAAGGGTATCAATATCATTGGTATAGATAGACATGATATCTCCGTGAGTATGCGTATCAAAATACTGGATCGGCAGACGTTCCATCCGCTCAAACAGATCGTTCCTCATATCCCTTAAAGTTCCCTGGGTAACTTCCACCATCAGGCGGTTATAAGTATATGTTGAGACGATTCCAATACCGTAAAACGCAGCCACCCGGATGATGGCGTGGAGCAGCGGCGCAAAATCCGGACGATCGGATAAAAGCAGCGGCTGGATGTATTCATCGATCAGGGTTCTTGTAAACATCGTTCCCTGTACATTGGCAAGAACACTGACAACGATCAGAATCAGCACCGCGATGCAGTGAATTCCATAATCCCGGAAAACATAAGACATCAGACGCTTCAGCTGTTTCAGCGGATGCTGGATCTGAATATTTTCCTTTCTGTTTTTCCCTGCCATTACTGCTCACCTCCGTTCTCATCAAAATCTCCTCCGCCCTTTGTCTGAGCTTCATAAACTTCCCGATAAATCTTATTGTCTGAAAGCAGCTGTTCATGAGTTCCGATTCCATTGATTCTTCCTTCTTCCATTACAATGATGCGGTCCGCATCCTGAACGCTGGAAATCCTCTGGGCAATGATCAGTTTCGTTGTATCCGGAATCTCTTCAAGGAATGCTTTCCGGATCTGGGCATCGGTCGCGGTATCTACCGCGCTGGTACTGTCATCCAGAATCAGAATCTTTGGTTTTTTCAGCAGAGCACGGGCAATACAGAGTCTCTGTTTCTGTCCTCCGGATACATTGCTTCCCCCCTGCTCAATATACGTGTCATATTTGTTTGGAAATCTTTGGATAAATTCATCTGCACAGGCAAGACGGCATGCTTCCATGCACTCCTCATCCGTCGCGTTTTTATCTCCCCACCGCAGATTTTCCAGAATTGTTCCGGAGAACAGGACGTTCTTCTGCAGAACGACCGCTACCTGGTTTCTCAGGGTTTCCATATCATATTCTTTGACATTTCTTCCGCCTACCAGAACCTCTCCGCCTGTTACATCATACAGACGGCTGATCAGATTCACCAGACTGGTTTTTGCACTTCCGGTCCCTCCAATGATTCCGATCGTTTCTCCAGACGAAATCTCCAGATTAATATCTTTCAGCACCGGCTCCCTGCTGTCCTTCTGATACGCAAAATCTACATGATGGAAAGCAATGCTTCCATCCTCAAGATCATATACAGGATGTTCCGGATTCTTCAGATCACTTTCTTCCGTCAGAATCTCTGAAATACGTTTTGCGCTGGCAGAACTCATGGATACCATAACAAATACCATGGACATCATCATAAGACTCATAAGGATATTCATGCAGTAAGTCAGAAGACTCATAAGCTCCCCTGTGGTCAGACTGTCCGATACGATCATTTTCGCGCCAAGCCAGCTGATCAGAAGAATACATCCATATACAGTAAACTGCATCAGCGGCGCATTATAGATCAGATTACATTCTGCCTTCTTAAAAATGCGGTAAATATTGGAACTGGCCTTCTTAAATTTGTCTGTCTCCTGCTGTTCTCTCACGTACGCTTTTACCACACGGATCCCTGCGATATTTTCCTGTACAGACGCATTCATATCATCATACTTCGGAAATGCCTGCTGAAAATATTTTGTCGCATGGTTCATAATAAAAATCAAAATAGTTCCAAGAACAATAACGGCGATCAGATAAATGCTTGCCAGTCTCACATTGATAGAAAACGCCATAACCATAGCACAAAGCATGCTGGCCGGCGCTCTTGTGAACATTCGAAGGATCATCTGATAAGCATTCTGGATGTTGGTAACATCTGTTGTCAGACGTGTTACAAGTCCAGCAGTGCTGAATTTGTCAATATTGGAAAATGAAAAACTCTGAATGTTATGGAACATTCCGTCCCTCAGATTCTTTGCAAGTCCGGCGGACGCAAGAGCCCCGGTCCTTCCTCCTGCAAGCCCTGCAAAAAGTCCGATGACCGCGGCAGCGATCATAACCGCTCCAACCCGGTAAATATGACCGATATCACCTGCCTCTACTCCCTCATCAATAATGGAAGCCATCAGAAACGGTATGATCGTCTCCATCAGAACTTCCAGGATCATGAAGAAAGGGGTCAGGATCGATGGTTTTTTAAACTCTTTTACTTCTCTCAGTAATGTTTTGATCATCTGATTTTGACTCCTCCTTTTCATACTATTTTCGTTTAAAAAACATCCCTGTCTGCCGACGCCTCATAAGGCCTCGGCAAATGGAATGTTTTCTAATCATATCATACTATATTTTATTTGTCATTGATAAATTTAGTTTCCGAACAATTTGTTTTCAAACAATATTTTTCTATATATTTTGTTATCTATACAATAAACAGCTTTATACATGCAATTCCTATGGAACCTGCCGCTACGATCCGTTTCAGCAGCGTCTGGTTAATCTTCACCGCATTCTTGCTTCCAAAGATCACTCCAACGCCATGGCTTATGACAATCACTGCCAGCATCACAGCCATATGATCCATGGAATCTGTATTGGCAAGATACCCTGCCGCCGATGGAACCGCAATAAAAATCGAATTAAACAGCGACATTCCCACAGCCGTATGCGGCGGAAATCCCATCAGGGTCAGAAGGGGCATAACGAGCACCGGGCCGCCCGCTCCGGACGCGGCACATACAGCTCCGGTTACCGCTCCTAAAAGCAGATATCCGATCCACCGGCTTCTGCTTTTTCCTGTATTCCTGCGCCGGGCTGTTTTCTCTTTGGACTCCTTTCTGAGAAGAATGGAAATTCCGGACAGCAAAACCACCACATACAGGATGATCTTGATCATCTCCTCAGGGATCAGAAGATTGATCCGCACTCCTGCCAGGGCTCCCGCAAAACTTCCTATGGACAAAACTGCCGCTGCTGCCACTTCCAGTTTCCCGTTTTTATAATAGGAAACCGATCCCAGGACTCCGGAAACAAGAAATGCCGTGAAACTTAAGGCAAGGGCTTCCACCGCCGGCATCCCCATAAATCCTGTATAAAACATAGGCAGAAGAAATCCTGCGATCCCTGTCAATCCGATACAGATTCCTACCAGTAAATTTACTGCTGCTGTTAATATCAACATCCTGCGGTATCCTTCCTTTCCATATAGGCTGCCGCTTCTGCCAGGATTTTCTCCTCATCCAGAGTCAGCACCTGACGGTCTTTCATCAGGATCTGTCCTTCCACGACACAGTCGCACACATCTCCGGCTGCTGCGCATTCCAGAAGGGTATTAACCAGATTTCCGGTCGGATAAAGATGCGGCTGCATCAGACGAATGGTAATAAAATCTGCTTTTGATCCTTGTTCTATCTTTCCGCCATTCTCATCCATCAGACGATATCCTTGTTCTGTTGCCATAGAAAGAATGGTTTTTGCCGGCATAACCGCCGGATTCTGAACCGGCACTCCCCAGGCAGCATTCATCACAGACCGGAAAATCTTCATTTCATTCCAAAGACTCAGTCCCCCGTGGGCCGCTCCGTCAGTTCCCAGTCCCACACAGATCTTTCTCTGCAGCAGGGCTGTCGTATCCGGTACGCCTTTTCCACAGTTGCTGAACGGGCAGTGGCACACTCTGACCTGATTTCTCTCTAAAATATCTTTTTCATTTTCCGATAAAAGAATACTGTGCGCACTGATAAAATGCTCATTCAGGATTCCCAGTGATTCCAGATATTCCAAAGGACGCATCTGTTTTTTCTGCAGATAAACATTGATCTCATTAGGATATTCGTTCATATGCGCCTGCAGAAGAGTTCCTCTTTCTCTGGAACGCTCTGCCGCTTTCAGAATCAGATCTTCTGAACAGGAAATCAGTGACCGCAGGGAATAAGCGACCTTCAAATTTCCTTTTCCATTGTATCCATCATACAGACGGTCGGTCTGCCTGACAGCTTCTTCCATTGTATGCTCAATGCTGTCTGGAAGACCTTTTTCATCCATGGTCGATGCGGAAAGAATTCCTCTTAATCCGGATGCCGCATATACTTCGGCTGCCGCTTCCATATGATAGCTTCCTGCGTCCATAAACGCCGTTGTCCCTGATTTTATCATTTCCAGCGCAGCCAGTTTTGCGCTTAATTCCATTTTTTCATCGGTGAGGGTGCTTTCAAACGGGAGCATGATCCTGGTCCAGATCATCGGAAGTTCATCCAGGATTTTTCCCTTCAGCAGCTGCTGCCCTGTATGCATATGGCAGTCTGCCAGTCCCGGCATCAGAAGTTTCCCGCTTCCATCGATCCATTCTTTCCCTTCGGCATTTCTGTCCTCTTTCTGGAACGGCCGGATTTCCACGATCTTCCCGTCTGCTGTCTGAATCGTCTGATGTTCTCTGATCGTCATATCCGGCATCAGCACAGACGCATCCGCAACCATCAAATTCTTCATATCAATTCCTCCTGATTATATCGTTCCCGTTATTTTCATGACAATCTGGGCGATCAGCGCAGATCCCAGAAAAGTTCCTGTCATAACGAAAATTCCGATCAGGATCATTTTCCATCCCTGTTTCAGAAAAGATTTGATCTGTCCGCTGATGGACATTCCCGCATAAGCTCCTACCATTGTCAACGGCGCTGTAAAATTGATTTTTCCTGCTGCCTCAATGACAAATTCTCTGGCAGGTGAAATCGGGCATGCAGCCAGCAGACCGATCAAAGACACATAGGCAACGATCGGAAGCTGCAGAGGCACCAGTTTATGCACTGCAACACCGAGGACAGAAATCAGGAGCAGCACTCCGATTCCCGGAAGGGAATCCATAAACCCGACATCAAATCCGACAAAATTCGCCAACGCGATTCCAAGCCCTGACAACAGGAACAAAAAAATCCACTCTACGTATCTCATGATCTATCTCCCTTTCCTTTTGCTCTCTTTTCCACTCTCTGATCTGCGATTCTTCCCAGTTTTGGTTCCAGTTTCCGATACAGAAAATTACATAATGGTATTCCCAGAAAAATCGTCATATAAATACCATCAATTCCCGATATGGTCTCACTGGCACTGGCCAGCGCGGAAATCTGATCCGCCATTGCCGGATAAATTTCTGCCAGAGACGCCGTTGCGCTTGCCATCATGATTCCGGCTCCTACTCCGGACGCCATTCCGAGTGCATACGGATGGAAAATTCCAAGAACCGCAATAACAGAAACCATAAATCCAAAATAGATGGTTCCTACCATTCCGCCGACAATATAAATAGAAAGACTTCCTCTTGCCTCCGGTGAATCCGGTCCATACATATCTGTAATCAGCGCAAGATTGGATTCCCGGTTAATGGAATGCGTTGCTCCAACAGACTCTCTTTTTAATCCAAGCAGCAGTGCCAGCGGCATTGCCAGAAGAATCGTTCCAAGATTTCCAAATTCCTGCAGGATCAGCGCCGGTCCTGCGGACAGTACGACTTCCAGACTTGCGCCTGCATTAATACCAAGCTTTGCGATAAACGGGCAGATTGCCACGATAACCAGCTTGGAAGCCGCCTTTACCTGCCTGGATCCTATGATCTTCGTCACCTGAGGTCCTGATAAAATGCCCAGGATCAGAGAATAGAAAATAGGAAACAAAATAAATTTTCCGGGACCCAGCGGAATCTGAATCTGTCCGATGGAATCCGCAGCTGCAATAAAAAGCAAAGCCAGAAGATAAATTTTATATTCTGTCTTAATCCGGCTTTTCAGGGATGGATATACATAATCACCCATGATTTCCTCCTCTTCCTTTTTCATAACTTAAATACTTCAGACTCGTTTTCGTATTTTATCGGCTTTTGTATCGCAAAAAAAGGACAAATGGGACTTTTTTCGATATTTTTTTCAATATATAATATAATGGGAAAGAAAAAGGAGGAATCATACATGACGCTGCAGGATTTGATCCGGGAAGTTCCGGATCTGGAAACCTATCTTCGCAATATGCCGGAAAAGTTATGGACGAGATATACGATTCGGGTTTATCCTCCCGGAACGATCATCCATCAAAAGGACTTCAAGCTGGAGTCTTTTGGAATCATTGCCAAAGGAGAACACCGGGTAATCAATGAATTTCAAAATGGAAATGTATATATGATAAAGAAAAATGAACCGATTGATTTTGTCGGGGAAGTAACCATCCTTGCGGGCATGGAAAAAACCTCCGTTACCATTGAAACACTGACGGAAACCACGGTCATCTATTTTTCAAGAAAAGATTTTGAAGAGTGGATTGAACAGGATATTCATTTTCTCCGCCTTGTTTCCCGGAAGGTCGCCTTTAAACTATACCGCTCATCCTATAACCGGGGCGCCAGACTTTTCTATCCTCCTCAGTTTATTCTGCTGGACTACATTTTAAAAGCTGCCCATACACTGGACATCGAACACAAAAAACAAGTGGTCATCCGCAAGACGCGGCAGGAACTCTACGAAGAATGCGGCATCACTGTTAAAACACTGAACCGTACCATAAAAAAACTCAAGGAAGACGGCATCATCTCCACACAAAAAGGAAAGATCGCCATGTCCCTTGAGCAGTTTCGCTTAGGAAGAAAGAAAATCCACCATTATGTCGACAACTGAAGATCAGTTTCTGAATTCTTCTTCCTGATAATTTTTTATAATATGATTGTACATTGTCCGGACCGCCGGAGCCATAAATTCCGGATTCATTACCGCAAGGCCGATGATCCGGCTGGCTCTTGGTTCCGTCAGATAACAGTCCACATCATATGGAATATCTCTCATGACCAGTTCCGGCATCAGACAGATTCCGAATCCTTTCTCTACAAGGGCTACCGTGGACAGATCGTCCACCACATGATAATTCGACTGCACCCGAAGAGAATTCTCTTTAAGGAAATTCTGTATATCCGCATCCGTACTGTCCCTCTGGGTTACAAACTGGTGATGCTTCATCTCCTCGATTCCTATGGATTCCCCCGGACTTTCTTTTTTCGCTCCCTTCGGCAGTACACACAGCAGGGGATCCCGGTACAGCGGAACGATCGGAATATCCTTCGCGCTGGATACTGACAAAAATCCCAGATCCACCACGCCCCGCTTCATCCATAAAAACACGTCCTCATAGGTTCCCTGAAACACTTCCATCTCGATTTTCTCATATTTTCTCCGAAACGAATGAAGAATCTCAGGAAGCCAGCTGGTACATACACTGGAAAATACTCCGATTTTCACTTTCCCCTGTTTTAAACCATTCAAATCCGCAATCATCTGCTGCAGACTTTCATCGCTGTTTAACACCCCATTTACATAGGGCAGGAGTTTCTCCCCATAATTGGTAAGAGAAACTCCTGATTTGCTTCTGGTCAGTACGGAAAATCCAAGTTCATTTTCCATGGATGAGATTGTATGGCTGATTGCTGATGGCGTTAATCCCAGACGGTCGGCTGCTTTTTGAAAGCTTCCCGCTTCTGCGATCGTCTTAAACACCTGGTATGTCAATAATGTCATATATATCCTCTCTTTTTACCGATTGCACTTATACAGCAGATCTTCCCATCTTCGATCCACCTCTGCCTGGAACTGCTCGATCAGATGCTCATTTCCAGGTTTGAATAAATGTTTGAACCGTCCCTGTGGTCTTAAGAAATCTTCAATTGGAAGTTTCTTTTTCGGCTCATAGGTCAGTCTCCACTTTCCATGTTCTACTTCAAACATCGGCCAGTAGCATGTTTCCACCGCAAGACGGCAGATTTCCATAATATCCTCCGTCGGATATCTCCATCCTCTCGGGCATGGCGTCATAATATTCAGGAAGCTGGCTCCTTCTGTATAAATCGCTTTTTCCGCCTTCTGATGCAGGTCGTTAAAGTTTAAAGTGAAAGTGCTCTGCCCTACATAAGCCACATCATGATCCGCGATAATACTTGCAAGATCTTTTCTGTTCTGCATCTTTCCATCGGAACATTTTCCAGCCGGTGTCGTTGTCGTATCCGCAAATCTCGGCGTTGCGGAAGACCTTTGGATTCCGGTATTCATATATGCTCCGTTATCATAACAGACATAGACCATATCATGGCCCCGTTCCATTGCCCCGGATAAGGACTGAAATCCGATATCATAGGTTCCGCCGTCCCCTCCAAACGCAATGAATTTAAAATGTTCATCTTCCGGCAGTTTCCCTTTCTTCTTCAGAACCTTATATGCCGTTTCCACTCCGCTTAAAGTTGCCCCTGCATTTTCAAATGCATTATGGATATAGCTGTCTTCCCATGCGGTGTACGGATACATGAAAGAAGATACTTCCAGACATCCGGTGGCATTGGCGATCACCGCATGATCCTCCTCATGCAGCGCTCTTAAAACAGCTCTTACTCCTATGGTCGCCCCGCATCCTGCGCACATTCTGTGCCCTGGCGCCAGACGATCCTTCTTACTCATCATTTCTTTTACATTATAACTACTCACAGCAGTCCTCCTATTTCCGTAATCCGATATATTGAAACTGTTCTGGTGCTTTTCCGTTTTCTATGAAATCTTCCAGCTCTCCAAAGATGTCATAAACTTCCTGAACGGTAAAGTCGCGGCCGCCAAGACCATAGATATAATTGACTGTCTCAACCATGATCTTCTTCCGATACAGCCCCGCCGTCACTTCACTTCCAAGAGGTCCGCCGTTTCCATTGTAACTTTCTGTTCTGTCCATGACTGCTACAGCTTTTGCTCCTTTTAAGGCTTCTGCCAGTTCATCCGCCGGAAACGGACGGAATACACGAAGTTTAATAACTCCGGCTTTCTTTCCCTGTTCCCTCAGGTCATCCACCGCCTGTTTTGCGGTTCCCGCCGCAGAACCCATGATCAGCATAATATAATCTGCGTCCTCTGTGCGGTATTCCTCAAAAAGCCCGTATTTTCTGCCGGAGATTTTCTCAAACTCCTCTGCCACTTTTAAAATAACTTCCTTGGAACGTTTCAGGGCGTCTGCCTGATTCTTTTTCGCCTCCATTGCGTAATTCGTCACAGAATAAGGTCCTACCGCAATCGGTTTCCCCGGGTTTAAAAGGAATTCTTCCGGCTCATACTCTCCGACAAATTCCTTTACGTCCCCGTCTTCCAGCAGTTCGATATTCTCTACTGCATGGCTGGTGATAAATCCATCCTGGCAGATCATGATCGGAAGGTGAACCTGCGGGTCCTCCGCGATCGGATACGCCTGTATAAAGTTATCATAGACTTCCTGATTATTCTCTGCGTAAATCTGGATCCATCCGGTATCTCGCGCTCCCATACCATCAGAATGGTCACAGTTAATGTTGATCGGTCCTGACAGCGCCCTGTTAACCAGAGCAAGCGCGACCGGCATCCTGTTGGAAGCCGCCAGCAGCAGTTCTTCCCACATATAAGCCAGTCCGGCAGATGACGTGGCAGTCAGAGTTCTTGCTCCTGCCGCCTCAGATCCAATAGCTGCGCTCATGGCAGAATGCTCACTCTCCACCGGGATAAATTCCGTATCAATCTCTCCATTGGCGATGTAGGTGGATACCATCTGCGGAATCTCTGTTGAAGGTGTGATCGGGAACGCCGGCATAACATCCGGATTGATCTGACGGATTGCAAATGCCACCGCCTCATTTCCTGACATACGATCTTTTACAGCCATTTTATCTTCCCTCCTTCATTTCGATTGCGTCAAACGGACATGCTTTCGCGCAGATTCCGCAGCCTTTACAGTGTTTATAATCAAATTCAACTCTTTCTCCATCTTTTAACGGAATACAGGAATCCGGACAGACCATAGAACAGACCATACACTGTCTGCACAGATCATGATTTAAAATCGGAGTCCTTGTTCTCCACTCTCCTGTCTCAAAATATTTTGAAGTTCCTCCTGCAAACACCATCAGACCTTCTGTCAGTTCCTGATGAGGTGTCTGCTCATTTATCCTGCTGATATCTGTTCTCATTGTTTTTTCTCCTTTTGCCAGCTTCTTTTTCATTTTATACAACATCCTTCAGTGCGTCATAAGTCAGCTGCAGTGCCAGCATATTGCCATCGATCACCTCAGGTTTCTTGGCAAATTTATGCTGATAAGAATTTCTCATCTCTGAAATGAACGCATCATGTTCCATAATACCGCTTACCGCAACGGCAGCCGCCAGCATCGGAGAATTCGGGAAATACTTACCCAGAGCCTCCACGGAAATCTTACGTGCGTCCACTGTATATACCTTTCCTTTATAACCTTTCAGCATCGGCCGGATCTCTTCCGGACTCTTTGGTGAATTAACGATCACCGCCCCGTCCTCTTTAAGTCCGTCCGTTACATCAACAGAATGCAGCAGTGTCTCATCCACTACCGCCACCAAATCCGGTGTATAAATATTAGAATGTACACGGATCGGCTGATCACTGATCCTGTTATAGGCAGTAATCGGGGCTCCCATACGCTCCGGTCCATATTCCGGAAAGCCCTGCACATATTTTCCAGTTTTAAATGCAGCGTCTGCCAGAAGCAGCGCCGCTGTCTTGGCACCTTGTCCTCCTCGTCCGTGCCATCTGATCTCAAATCCATTGCTCATGGTTTTCTCTCCCTTTTTCTTCTTTCGCTTTTTTCAGTCTTCTCCATTATATTACAAAATTTAGCACAGTAAAGTGAAACTATGAACACTTTTCATCTTAAACATGAACAAAATTCATCTATTGCAGATTTTTCGGTATTTTGACGCAGAAAAACCGCTGAAAAATCAGATTTCCCTATTTTTCAGCGGCTTTCTGTCTTTTGTATGCAATATTTTTTAATTTTTTGTCATGATTCGGCTTTCACTGACTGTCACCGCATGTCCGCCGATGATCACTGCTCTGGAGTCCGTGCCGTGCCCTGCCTCCAATGTCCAAAACACCGGGAGATCTTCTTTTACATACCGGAGCGCCAGCGGCACAATATTTTTGGATGCGGCTTCCATCTGTGTAAAGGTTCCAAGAATCAGTCCTTTGATCTTATCGAATGCGCCCGTCTGCTGCAGCTGACTGAAAAACGTCGTCATCTGCGGCACCTGTCCGCTTCTTGCCTCCAAAAACAGAATTTTATCATTGAAATCTGGAAAATAAGGCGTTCCTGCAAGTTTCAGAAAACAGCGGATATTTCCGCCGATGACAGTTCCTTCCAGATGGTCTCCCTGGACAAAGTTTCCATTCAGCAAAAAAAGAGCTTCCTTTTTCTCTTTTATCCATCCAAAAAACTCTTTCTGCCGGATCGGCCCATCATCATACAAAAGATTCCGTACCTGATACAAAACGGATTCTTTCCCTGTCTTTGCATAGACAGCATTTAAAAGAACGGTAAGGTCACTGTATCCCCAAAACACTGCCTGACTTTCTCTGATCTTCTGATAGTCAAGATAACCCAGCACCTCGTTGGCCATATCCCCGCCGGATACGTCAAAAATACAGCGGATTCCCGGATTTTCAAAGAAATCCATCAGTTCTTCTGCTTTTTCCCGTCCGCTTCCGCTGATCCCATCGGATTTTTCATATAAATACCGGCTCATTCTGACTGAAATATTATTTTGTTCTAAAAGTTTGTCCAGCCGCTGAAGTTCCTGTCTCTTCCCTGCCGGCAGACCATTAGAACAGGCTGCTATAGCTGCCATATAGTTTTTCTCCATCATTCCACCTGACCTTCATACCGTTCCCAATGGACTTTTTTCTCCAGCTCTTTTGCAGCTGTTTTTGCTTCCGGATGCTCTTCCGGCAGTCCCAGGGACAGTATCGCCTCCAGCCGGAAGTCTTCTGGATATCCCAGGATTTCTCTCACATATTCTTCTGCAGTTCTTCCATCCGGCGCTTCCCTGAGCCTTCCCTGGATCCAGCAGCTTCCAAGACCCATGGCGTCTGCTGTCAGATGCATGAGCATCATGGCGTTGGAACAATCTTCCGTCCATACATCCGTTTTAGCCGAATCCGCCGTCACCACAACAGCCGCTGCCGCACTGGCAAGCATCCTGGCAGCTCCCCCGGCCCGGCACTCTGACAGCTGTTTCAGGGTCTGCGGATCCCGGACCACGATCAGCTCCCATGGCTGCCGGTTTCTTCCGCTGGGTGCCAGAAGCCCTGCTTCCAGAACTTTCCTCAAGGTCTCCTCCTCTATTTCCCCCTTCCTGTATGTCCTTACGCTTCTTCGGTTTCGGATCATTTCCATCAGATCCATAGGATCACTTCCTTTCCTGACGCAGATATTGGTTTTTCCCCATTATTATAAAAGTCATTCTTTTTAAAGTAAAGAAGACCTCCCGCGGTCTTTGCCGGCAAAAGGTCTCCTTCTGTGTCTCTATTTATCTTTCAAAAACATAACCGCCTCATACGGACGAAGTCTCAGTTCCTCTGGTTTGATATCCTCATTGTAGTTGGATATGATGCAGCGGCATCCTTCCGGCACCTCATACGGCACATCCACATCTTCCGCAAAGTAATTGCAGAAAACATAAAGCAGCTGACTGTCATTTTCTCTCTTATAAGCAAGAATTCTGTCATGGTCTTCCAGCAGCGCTTCAAATGTTCCATCCGCAATCACCGGTACCGTTTTCCTTAACTGGATCAGCTTCCTGTAATACTGGAAAATGGAATCATCCTCTTCCCGGTCCAGCGTGTTGATTTCCTTATAATTGGAGATTACGGAAATCCATGGCTCTCCTGTGGAAAATCCTGCATTTTTTGTATCATCCCACTGCATCGGCGTTCTGGAATTATCCCTGGATTTTCTCCGGAAACTTTCATAGATTTCTTCTTCCGGTTTTCCTTTTTGCTTCAGGATCGTGTAATAATTCAGCGTCTCAATATCCCGGTACTGGCTGATATCCGTAAAATGAGCGTTGGTCATGCCGATCTCCTCACCCTGGTAGATATACGGCGTTCCCTGCAGGCCATGCATTGTTGTAGCCAGCATTTTTGCGGATTCTTTCCGGTATCTGCCCTCGTCTCCAATTCTGGAGACAATTCTCGGCTGATCGTGATTATACCAGAACAATGCGTTCCATCCGCCGCCTTTTTCCATTTCTCTCTGCCACATAAACAGATTTTTCTTTAAATCATGGAACCGGAACGGCTGCACTTCCCATTTATTTCCGGATGGATAGTCAATCCTTAAATGATGGAAATTAAAAATCATGGACAGCTCTTCTGAATCCGGATTGGAATACCGGATGCTGTTTTCCAGCGTTGTCGACGCCATTTCTCCCACCGTAATGATATCATCATATTTTCCAAAGGTTTCCCGGTTTAATTCATGGAGGAATTCGTGGATTCTTGGTCCATCCGTATAAAACCGCTTTCCATTCCCTTTCAGATCATCCTCATAGCATTCCTTTGAAATCAGATTGATCACATCAAACCGAAATCCTTTCACGCCTTTATCAATCCAGAAATTCACAATATCACAGCATGCTTTTCTTACTTCCGGATTTTCCCAGTTCAGATCCGCCTGGGTTTCATGAAACAGATGCAGATAGTATTCATCTGTTTCCGGAAGATAATTCCATGCGCTTCCCCCGAAATTGGATTCCCAGTTAGTCGGCGGCAGACCGTTTCTTCCTTTTCTGAAAATGAAAAAGTCTCTGTAATATGGATCTCCTTTCAGTGCTTTCTGAAACCATTCGTGCTTTGTGGAACAATGATTAAACACCATATCCATCATCAGATATATATTTCTCTTTTTCGCCTCTTCCACCAGGCGCTCAAAATCTTCCATGGTTCCATACATGGGATCAATATCTCTGTAATCTGCGATGTCATATCCGTTGTCATTCTGCGGTGATACAAAAAACGGTGATATCCACAGATAATCCACTCCCAGTTCCTTCAGATAGTCCAGATGTTCTATAATTCCTTTCAGGTCACCGATTCCATCCCCGTTTGTATCCTGAAAAGATTTCGGATAAATCTGATATACTACTTTATTCCCCAAGTTCATGTTATTCTCCTCTTGTCACAGATGTCTATTTATTGCCGTAGTCTTTTAGTTTCGTTCTAGATAATATGACGGTTATGATAAACGCCAGCACAATATCCGCTAAAATGCAAAGGATGTATGCCGGAATCTTATCTCCCCTCATGGACAGGAACGCCGGGATTCCGCCGACGCCTACACTGTTGGCGATGACTCCAAAACTTCTTGATACGATTCCCATGATTCCGCTGGCAATCATAGCACCGATAAACGGATACAGATATTTCAGATTGACACCGAACATAGCCGGCTCTGTAACTCCCAGATATCCGGAAATGAAAGATGGAATTCCAACTTCTTTGATCTGTGCATCTTTGCGGTTGACAAATACAAATGCCATAACTGCAGTTGCCTGGGCGATGTTGCTTAACGCTACCACAGGGAAGGTATAGATTCCACCCATCGTTGCCGCGGTCTGAAGGTCAATCGGCAGCATAGAATGATGCAGTCCCGTAATAACCAGCAGCGGATAAAGGAAGCCGTAAATACCGCTGAACAGCCATGCTGCAGAAGAACTAAATCCTGCCATAATGATGTTTGCAAGTCCGTCGCCGATCATACGGCCGAATGGTCCGATGATGGTATGAGCCAGCAGTACAGACGGCACCAGAGAACAGAACGGTACAACGATCATCGAAATAACATCCGGCACATGTTTCTTCAGGAACCGGTAAATCACAGAAAATACCAGACCGACTAAGATTGCCGGGATTACCTGTGACTGATAGCCGACCATGTTAATATGAAAAGCTCCAAAATCCCAGTACTGAACAGCCTTCCCTGCCTCTACTGCAGAAACGTAATCACTGGCTGACATCAGCTGTGGAGATACAAGAGTAATACCAAGCACGATTCCCAGCACCTGATCCACATTCATTTTCTTACATACAGACCACGTAACCGCTACCGGAAGGAAGGTAAAGATCGCTTCACCGATCAGCCATAAGAAATCATAAGTTCCCTTCCAGAACTGATACACTTCCGTAATCGATTTTGTTCCGTCTTCCAGAAGTTTAATATCTCCGATGATATTTCGGAAACCAAGGATCAGACCTCCAACGATGATCGCAGGAATGATCGGAGCAAAAATTTCTGCCAGGTTAGCCACCGCTCTCTGAAGCAGGTTCATATTCCCTTTTGCTGCCTTTTTCACTTCCTGTTTGTTCACTCCGTCCATGTTGCTGATCTCTGAAAATTCATCATAAAACATAGATACCTGATTTCCGATGATGACCTGGAACTGTCCGCCCTGGGTAAAACTTCCTTTGACACAGGAAAGCGCCTCAATCCTTTTGACATCTGCCTTCTTGTCATCTGCCAGTACAAATCTCATTCTTGTCGCACAATGAGTAAATGATACAATGTTCTCTCTGCCGCCAACTAACTCCAGCATCTTTTTGGCGTCATTCGTAAATTTAGACATGATTTCCACCTCTCAAATCTTCTTTCTTCGCTTCTAACAAATACGTATATGTTTGACTATAAATTATCATATACGTATTTGTTAGTCAATATTTTTTGCACAAAAAAAGAACGCCAATTGCATTTTTGGCGTTCTTCATAAGTTTTTTGCCCTATCTTTGTGCAATTCCTACAAATCTAAAGTGGTCTGGGCGATGTCTTGACTCCGTATACTGGAACAATTGGTTCTCCTTCGTATACGTATAACTTTTCGTTACGATAACAAATCCGTATTCCCTCAGATCCAGATACTTCCGGTCTTTCTCATCCGCTTCCTGCACATAGATTTCCTTTGTCGCGTATCCGATCTCCAGGCCCTGCTCTTTCTCCAGATACTCATAAACAGAATCCCTGCAGGCTCTCAGCGGAAGATTAGGGACAATGCTCCTTTTAAAGTAATCATGGTCAATGATCACCCTTTCTCCCTCAATGCTTCGAACACGGAGCAGATCATAGATTTCCTTCTCCTCGTCATCCTCAAACAGCTCCATGATCCTGTCCTGATCCAGGATAATCTCCAGATTCTCGACTTTGGTTTCCGTCCGCCGGTCCAGATGGGCGTTCAGTTCCTTAAAACTGGCAATCCGCTCAAAAGGAAATGTATAATTCCCCCTGCCGGCAACTGTTGCCACCCTGCCTCTGGCTTTCTGAATATATCCCTGATTCTCCAGGATTCCCAGAGACTTGCGTATGGTATCCCGTGACACCTGATACCGGCTCATCAGCTCTGCTTCCGCAGGAAGAGCCTGTCCGATTTCCAGTTCCCTGTTTTCTATCTTTTTCTTCAAATCTGTATAAACTTGTACGTATTTGCTTGCCATATATACTCCTATGTTCCTGTTTTTCCTACATACAAGTATATCTGATTTCCAGAAAAAGACAAGTTTCTTCTTCCTAATCTCTTGGAATTTTTACTTTCTTTCCTGTTTCCAGACTTTCATGAACCGCTTCCGCAATCAGTTCTGCCTGAAGACCGTCATTGCCGTCTGCGATAAATGGAAGATCATTCTGCAGGCAGTAGATAAAGTCATTGATTGGCTCAATCCCAAATCCACTTGGCCTTCCATTGTTATTTAAGATAAAATAAGAGTTTGGAGTCCGCTGTTTTTCCTGGTTGAACATCTCAACGCCCCTGTTCTGGGAATCAATGCGGAACATAGCATTTTCACAGAGGATCTGTGTTCTTCCGTCATTGTTCTTTGCGAATCCCTTTGGAAGGATCCAGGAATTTTCCACCGTCCAGTAGCATCCGTTTTCCATCTTTAATGTTGCCTGAATGGAATCATAGGTATCAATTCCTCTGGCTTTCAGCACCTTCTTGGTTCCTACCGCAGACACTTCCTCTACCTCGCATCCCATGTACCAGCGGATCTGATCATAGCAGTGGGTTCCAAGGAAATGAACCGGGCTGGACTTATCTGCCCAGTTAAACCATTCTGTTGGAACATCAATGATATCATCCATGTTCATATATCCGCGTATTGGCGCACCGGCATCAGAATTCTGAAGTTCATTTCTTACATTGATGGCTGCCGGATCCCATCTCTTATGATAGTCAACCGCCACACGAACACCGTATTTCTCTGCTTCTTCCAGTATTTTCTTCGCATCCTCTGATGTGGTTGCCAGTGGTTTTTCCACTAAAACAGGTTTTCCATGACGAATCGCAGCCAGTGCCGGCTCCATATGAAATGCGTCTGGTGTTGCCACAGACACTGCGTCAATTTCTTCCTTATCCAGCATCTCATTGACGTCATTGTATGTTTTTACGTTGTACTGCTTCGCAATCTTATCCGTAATCTCCGGATTCAGATCACAGACTGCCACAAGATTCGTGTTTGGATTCCATGTATATGCATTCACATGATTGATCCCATAAATTCCAGCTCCTACTACTGCCACATTCATTACTTTCATACTACTTCTCCTTTTTATGATAGATTCTTTCTTCCGGACGCATCTTTCAGATTCATCTGCGCCCGGTATTTCGCAACGGTTCTCCGGCTGATCTTATATCCTTCCTCCGTCAGAAGCCGCTGTAATTTCATATCACTCCATGGTTTCTTTTTATCTTCCTGGTCAATCAGCCGCCGGAGCCGTTCTTTGATCTCATCTACAGATGCCTGATCCTTCGCGGTTCCTCTGACAAACAGATATTTCAGCGGAAATACGCCCCACTCACATTGAAAATATTTTCCGCTGACCGCCCGGCTTACAGTCGACTCATGAATCCCCATCTGATCTGCCACATCCTTCATGGAAAGAGGTTTTAACTGTTTCTGCCCTTCCATAAAAAATCGTTTCTGCCGTTCTGTGATGGTTTCCATCACCTTCTGCAGAGTCTGCTTCCTGTTTCCGAGCATCCGGATCACTTCCTCTGCTTCTTTTGTTTTCTCCCGTATATAGGAAGCGTCATCCGGAGAAAGACTTTCCATCTCCAGATACAGCCTGGAGACTCCCACAAAGTCCTGACTGCGATCTGCCGCTTCTATGACAAGGCCGTTTCCCTTCCGCCATATCATAAAATCCGGCAGAATATATTTTATATTTTCTTCCTCATAGAACCCGTTTACCGGCCTTGGATTCAGTGACTGGATCAGGGCGCAGGCTTTCCGTACCGGCGCCACAGAACAGCCCATTTTTCTGGCTATGGAAGAAATATGATTTTTCGCTACAAGATCCAGATAGTTTTCAACAATTTCTTCCGCCGCCGGATTTCGTCTGGGAAGCCTTCTAAGCTGGATCATCAGACACTCCTTCAGATTTCCGGCTCCAATGCCTGCCGGTTCCAGATCCTGAATCTTTTTTCGGCATGTTTGGACCATTTTTTCCGTTGTTTCACACCGCTTCGCAATCTCCGGCGCTGCTTCTCTCAGAAATCCATTTTCATCCAGACTGTATATCATATTTTCCAGCACTCTCATTTCTTCCGGATCATGGGATTCCAGCATCAGCTGCTCCATCAGGTCGTCCCTCAGAGACTCTTTCCGTCCCTCCAGCTGTTCGATCCAGTTTTCTTCTGACTCAGAGGGCATATAGCTGTAAATCGCGTCATCTACTTCCAGCAGAGGATTTTCCATACTTTGTTCTTCCAGATAAACCAGAAGATCCTGACGGTTCATCTGCAGAAGGTTCACCATATGGATCAGTCCCTGACTGATCGTCTGCTTTTGCTCTATTGTAAATGTTAAGCTCATTTCTGCCCTTTCCTGTTTTTATCTTTTTCTGCTTTCTCTGACTAGTCTAGAAAATACCCGCAAATGCACATAAGATAGAGACAACAATGACTCCGATAACAATCTTTCCTGTTCCCACTTTCTTACGGCGCACCAGCCAGTAGATCAGGAACAATGCGGTAAGAGGAAAAATTCCCGGGAAGATTCCATCCAGAGACTCCTGAATATTGACACTGCTGATTTTCAACGGCGTTGTCAGCGTTACCATAGATGCCGTCATAGCGCCCATCATAAACATCGCCAGAACATTGGCTCCTGAAATAACATCCTGCATCAGTCCGGATCCCATAATGCTCTTGATGGAACTGCGCCCTTTCTTATAAGTCAGATTTGTAAATAAAATCAATTCTCCGATGCAGTATGCTGCAAAAATCAGCAGCACCGGAAGGGCCAGTGGATTTCCTGAAGCTGCCAGAGTCGCTGCAGCAATTTTAAACAAAGTTCCAATGATTCCCCAGTCAAAACTGTCTCCAAGAGCTGCCACCGGCCCCATCAGACCGGTTTTCATACCGGTAATCGCCTCTGCCGGCATGGCGTCCGGATTCTTGGATCTCTGCTCCTCCATGGCGATAGTAGTTCCGAGAATCAGGCCTCCGGCTGTAATATTGCAGTTATAGAGCAGCAAATGCCGTTTCAGCGCATCAATCAGATCTTCCTTTTTCGTATATATTTTTTTCAAAATCGGTGCAATACTTCCGCAGAATGCAATTCCCTGCATGTTCTCAAAGTTCAGCGGCATCTCCGCAGACAAATACCATCGGAACATTGCTTTGTTCAGATCTTTCTGCGTCACTAATTTTGTATCTTCCGGCGCTTTGACCGTTTCGGTATTACTCATTTTCCTTTACCTCCTCCGTAATTTCTCTCTTCTGGAACACATAGATAAATGCGATACAGATTGCGATAATTCCGGCTGTCAGAGAGTTCACTCCTCCGACCGCCACTACAATATAGCCAAGGAATACAAACGGAATCAGCTTTCCTTTTCCGATCATATTCATGATCAGCGCAAATCCAAGAGCCGGAAGGATGCCTCCTGCCACCTCCAGTCCATGAGTCACAAACTCAGGAAGCGCATTCATAACATTTACAACTACATCCTGTCCTACCATGTTAATAATGAAGACCGGCAGGAACAAAAGCGGAATGGCAAAAATTGCCGGATACAAAGTTGCACATCTCCAGATTCCCTTTGTATCTCCTTTTTCCGCGCAGGCATTCGCCCTGCTGACAAAATATGTATTAACGATTTTTCTTAAGTTAGTTACAAAGGATCCCAGCAGGCCGATCGGAACTGCCAGTGCAATGGCTGTTGTCGCGTTCATTCCAGATCCAATGGCAATCGGAATAACACAGGTTGCAGCCAGACACTCATCCGTCGGAAGATTTCCGCCGGGAGCAATGATTCCCGCAAATACCAGGGCAATTCCTCCTCCGATGATCAGACCCTGGATTGGATCTCCCATCAGCAGTCCTGCCACAAAACCTACCGTAACCGGACTTGAAATAAAGAGAAATCCGAAATAGGATAAGATCATTCCACGGCACCACCAGTACATGATGCCCATTACAATTGCAATAACTACAGTATTCATACTATCATCCTCCTACATTTTTTTCTTTACGGCATCGAATGAAAGTGCCGCAATTTCAGGAATCGGCTGCACAGTAATTTCGATTCCCGCTGCCTCCAGTTCTTTTAATTTTTCCAGTTCTTCCGGAGAAATCGCTACTCCGCTGGTGATCAGTTTCCTGTCTTTTTCATTTGGAATCGCTCCCACATTGACAGCTGGGATTTTCACTCCGCTCTGGACAACTCTGCAGCAGGTATCAATATCCTTAAAGATTAAAAATACCGTGTCATTTGTCTGATCCAGCACACTTTTTGCCTTGCTTACCGTTACAATGTCCACTGCCGTTCCTTTCGGCACTGCCATTTTATAAATATCGCTCATAAATTCATCATTTCCCAGTACGTCATCCACAAGGACGATTCTCCTTACCGGGCTTACTTTCAGCCATTTTGCCACTACCTGTCCATGGATCAATCGATAATCAATTCTCACTAATTTAATATCAGCCATCTGCATACCTCCGTTCTCTCATCGCCTCACTCGGGCTTAAAATTCCGTTTCTTCCCATTTCCATACAATCCGCTATCAGCTGATCCAGTGTGTTGCTTTCTCGATCCGATATGAACTGAATCAGCATCGGCAGATTTACGCCGGTTAAAATTCCCACATTGCGTTTCATCGCAATTTTCAGCGTCAGATTGGATGGCGTCCCTCCAAACAGATCTGTCATGATAAGAACACCGTCTCCTTCATCCAGCTGCTCGACATATGCCTCCAGTTCTTTTTCCCCTTCTTCAATATTGTCTCCGGGATTTAAAGACCATGTTCTGCAGCCATCCAGCGGTCCTGAAAACATCTCCGCACTTTTTACCAGTTCCTCACTGGTGTTTCCATGAGTTGCAATAATTAGTCCGACCATTGTTCCTCCTCTCTTTTGGTGCTAGTCACATTTTTATCTTTCACTTATATATCCTGCAAGTTCCATGCCAACTTTTTATTTCAGGCAGAATAAAAAAAGCCCGCATCGCTTTTTCCGCGAAAATACGAGCTTTCTTATGTTAAATTTTTTTAAATTTCTTCCACCAGATTATAGATCATCTGGATTTCCATATCATTAATCGACACTCGATACTTGTCTTCTATGACAGAAAAGCTTTCTTTCAGGTTTTTTACAAAACTTTCCCGACACTTTATCTGTTGTGTCGAGTTATCCTCCGGCAGCAGACCCTTTTCCAGCATCAGCCGCTCCACCATGACGCACATATGGATATACAGCATTTTCTTCAAATCGATCGGATAGTTGGTTTCCTCCAGGATTTCCAGTCTTGTGATCACCTCTCCCACATCATCCATAATCTTATCAGGATTTAAGATCGTCAGCTGTCCGATGAGATTTTTCATAGTAAAACTCCGCACAATATTTTCAATAAATTTCTGCACAATTTCCTTTTCAAAATACCTTCCGATCGTAGCGTAAATCACTTTTCCCCTCTCTCATCGATCAGTTCATTCAGCAGCAGCGTCTGACAGTCTTCTATTTCCAGTTTATTTGTGGCAACGATAAACTGAACATCATACTTTCGGAACACATCACACTGACTTCCCCTTTTCTGCAGTTCCGAATAAGATTCTTCCACTACTTCAACGCCGTCCATTCCTTCCAGGCATTCCTGGATCAGTCCTTTCATCTTCCCTGCAGTTCCGAGACCTGTCATGCAGCACAGTACGATTGCTTTCGGCTTCTGCCTGCTTGGCACATAAGAACGCTTGGTCACATGGTGCGCAATGATATCATCGACAATAACTTTCAGATTCTCATGCCGCAGAATCAGCTCGCCAGCTTCCAGCGCCATTTCCGTGGTAATATTATTGACAATTCCAAGATCTCCTTCTACGTCATCCTTCAAATCCTCGGAAATGCTCAGAAGAGACCCCATATCCACAAAAATCAGAAGCCCCTTGGATGTATTAGTATTCTTCAGGTATTTCTTAATCCGGGATACAACTTCCCTCTTCGGCGTATCATACGCCATGTCAAACGCTTCAAATATGTATGTCTCAAAGATCCGGTTAACTGTGCTGGTTATGCTGGACGCCGTTGCCGGACCATGGGACACGATAATGGCATTGGTATATTCTCCTTCTTCCTTTGCCATACTGTAAAAATAGAGCATAGCAAACAAACGGACAAACCATGGATTTGTTTCATAATCCAGCGCCTGATGGATCATCTCATAAAAGATTAGTCCCATCTTATAATACCGGTACATAACAGGCCGCAGCTGACTGGCGATCATCTCATACTGCTCATCTTCCGCCTTGTCATCCTGGTTGTTTAAAGCATATAGGATTTTCACAAATACCATTTCCATAATCCCGTTATACTTCAGTCCATAATTATCCTGAAGATAGATCAGAATATTCCCAATCGCCTGACTATACAGATTCTGTATATAAGGATACATTTCCTGGCTCATCACATCGTCTATGATCTGATTGACCTCCCGGTAAATCAGCCTGCGAAACTGCACGCTGGATATCTTTTTTTCCAGATAATCCCGCACAGCCTTGGCAAGAATAGTTTCCGGAAAATAGACACTGATCTGCTCAGAAGCAGATATAAACTGAGATTCTTCATCTTTTGCGGAAATCCGGATGTCCTGATTAACATAAGGAACTGATTCATTCCCCAGCATAATTTCCTGTGTTACCGACAGATGACTTAACTTCACCGGAATCACCCGGTCTTCTCTCGGTTCCTCACTGTATGCCTTGGCACAGCACAGCCGGATAATATTTTTCAAAGTTCCGATATTCCCCTGACCCTGAAATGTCAGAAGCCGGTTGATCACATTACTGCTCACCAGAAAATCACATTCCATGATCTCAGCTTCCTGATGGATCAGATGAAGAATCAGCTGATACTTCTCCTCCAGCGTCCTTTCATGAAAGGACGGCAGCGTTACATCCACCGGAATCCTTCGCAGGAAAGTATCCAGCATGGTTTCTTTTCCTTCTGTCGTCGCAAAGATCAGACGGACGTTCAGAGAAAAATTATGACTGCTGTCTCCTACCCGGGAAACAATCCCTTTGTCCATGTAGCGAAACAATTTTTCCTGTCCTTCCGGAGAAAGCCGGTGAACCTCATCCAGAAACAGATATCCCTGATCCGCCTCCTCGATCAGCCCTTTCGTATCCTTATCTGCGCCGGTAAACGCTCCTTTTTTATATCCAAATAATACTGACGACAGCAGTTCCTTATTATTAGCATAATCCGCGCAGTTTAAGACCACAAATGGAGCGTCTTCCGGAACCGCATGAATAAATTTCGCATATTGATAAATGTATTCCGCCAGCAGGCTTTTTCCTACACCGCTTGCCCCAAACAATAAAATCGGCATACCCCGTTTCGGATATGCCGCTGACAGCTTACATTTCTCCACCGCTTCTTTCAGGCTCTTATCTGCGCCAATAAAGCGGGAAAATGGATCATCTGACAGCGCCGGGGATTTTTGTATATAAGAAAACCGGACCGGCCGGGTTTTTTCTTTCTTTACGACTCCTTCCCTGGTCAGTTCGTTCAAAATCCCACTGGCAGTATTCCTCTGAATTCCTAATTTTTCCGCAATTTCTTCTGCCGTCTGTTTTTCTGCTGCTTCTTTCAGAAGTTCTATAATTCGGTTCTTATTGCTTGGTTTTGCCATGATTCCCTTCCCTGTTTTCATTTCTTCTTTCTATACACTTATATTGTACCTTATGAAGAACAAAGTTACCACTTGTAAGTGGAAAATTCTTTGATTGATTTTCTATTCTTTTTAAATCTTCCTCCTTGATGTATCAAAAAGAGAATGATAGTATAACATTGGTATAAGTAAGAAAGAAGGAATCTGAACATGTTATTTGCAATTATTATGACCATTGGTTTTGCATATGGAATTTTTGTTGTATTTCTCCCTGTCCTCGCATGGTATCAGCAAAAGAAAATATGGAAAATGGAAGAAAAAATAACCCGGATGGAAAAGATCATAAATTTATTATCAAACGATAAATACAAAGATAATGCAGAAGTTGAAAATGAAGAAATCGATGAAGAAAATGCCTCAGAAGAATAAAATTGTCTCCATTTTATTTCTCCGGCACAGACGAAACCGCAGTCCCATAAACAGCAGGACTGCGGCTTTATTTTGATCATTCCCATTTCAGAGAATCTGTCTGTACCGGAATTTTATTTCTTTCTCACAGGAAAATAGACTTCTGTTTCCCAATCCTGGGGAGCCAGACTGTCAAACTGCGTCTTTGTATAAATCTCATACGGCACTCCGTTCCACTCATAGCCGTTTTCCGCGATCCAGTCCACCAGGGCGCCATACGCCTCTGACAGAGAAGAATATGGTCCCTTATGCACTGTCATGGCGCACAGTCCTGCTTTCATAACCCTGTCTGCTTTTTCTCTTTCCCTGATTCCAACAATCAGTTCAATATCTGAATTCTCCCGGTCAAATTCCTTATCGTAATATACGGCTCCTGTCACACCATTTGGCGTCACCCGTTCTTTTGGCACCCTTTCATATAGTGTGCTGTAATATTTTCCGAATTCATCGACACCCATTTTCTGCCGGCACGCGATCACATTTCTCTCCGGCGCTTCTTTCAGATCAATTTTGTATCCTCTTTGATAATCCATAAGATCTCCCGTCCTTTCATAACTCTGCATATGAGCCGTCAATTCACTGATTGCCAGCTCCATATCCTGTTTCTGCTGTTTCAGTCTGTCTTTCTGCTGCAGCATTTTGGAAAGGAGCGCTCCTTTTTCCGTACAGTGAAGGATACTGCTAATCTCTTCCAGTGAAAATCCATAACGTTTTAATCTCTGGATCAAAAGCATCTTCTCCATCTGCCCCCGGCTGTAGTAGCGGTATCCTGTCGTATCGTCTACATAAACCGGCTTCAGCAGCCCGATCCTGTCGTAATGACGCAGTGTCTTTACTGTCACCTGACATATTTTCGAAAATTCACCAATAGAAAGCATCTTTTTCTCCCTCCCTGCACATGTCTGATCCGAATCTGATTTCAGTATAGCCTCTGCCCTAAGGGAAGAGTCAACTGTTTTTTCCATTTCTTTGTATTTCTCCATATTCTCTTCTCTCTTTTTACGATATAATAAAAAGACAATCAAATGAATTTTTTTCAAAAAAGTGAATGGTTTTATCCCTCTCAATCGTATTTATAGTGAAACAACCAATAAAGCAATACAAATGGAGGGATACATTATGAAAAAACTAATAACGGGAATTTTGATCACAGTCTTTGTATTTTCTTTGGGCACAGTCTGCATCTACGCATTCAGCCAGACCCCGGATAATGACACCGGCAGTTATGAGACTACTGCGGTTTCCGATAACACTTCCGGCACTTCTGCCACAGCGCAGTCCACGGAAAGCACTGCTGCTGCCACAACGGCACAATCCACAGAAAGCACTGCCGCTGCCACAACCGCTGCTCCGGCGGCTTCCACAGATACAGCCAGCCAGGCAACAGCCAGGACCAGCCAGAAATCTGTCAGCCAGTGTCCATACTATACCGATAAAAATCATGACGGAGTCTGCGATCACTGCGTCTCTCAGAAACAACAGGCCTCTTCCGGACGCTGCCAGTACTATACGGATCAGAATCATGACGGCATCTGCGACCACTGTGCTTCTCAGAAAAAGCAGACTTCTTCCGGACGCTGCCAGCACTATACGGATCAGAATGGCGATGGCATCTGTGATCACTGTACTTCCCAGAAAAAACAAACAAACTCTCACCATAACACCAGCCGGCATCATCACTCTGGTGAAGGATGCCACAGATAGAGGATCAGACAACTATGCGGAGCGAAGCAGAAATCAACAGGGCAGTCGATGAATATTCTGATATGATCCGGCGGCTTTGCATGTTACATTTGAAAAACTACGCAGACACTGAGGACATATTTCAAACAGTTTTCCTGAAATATGCCCTTAGTTCTGTTGAATTTGAAAACAGAGAACATGAAAAAGCCTGGCTGATTCGTGTAACGATTAATGCCTGTAAAGATCTGCTAAAAAGTTTTTTTCGTAAACGAACTGTATCCATAGATCAGGTTATCAATCAGCCGGCTCCTGCGGCACAGGATCACCGGGATGTCCTAGAAGCTGTTTTATCTCTTCCAAAAAAATATAAAGACGTAGTTTATCTGCATTTTTATGAAGGATATACAGCGCCTCAGATCAGTAAGATTCTTGGGAAAAATGTGAATACCGTTTATACGCTCCTAACCCGCTCCAAAAAGATACTGAAAACTAAGTTAGGAGGCGATGAATATGAAGAATAAAATTCACGAAGCATTCCAGCAGATCCATGCAGAAGAATCTTTGAAAAATGATACCAAGGCATTCCTTCAGGAACAGCGGAAAACTCTTTCCCAAAAGAGACCAGCCAGATACCGTTATATTGTTCTTGCTTCTTTCTGTCTGTTTTTCCTTTTGATCGGTTTTGGAGGCTGGCGGCTTTATTTCACTCCTACCGCAGCCATCAGCATTGATATCAATCCTTCCCTGGAACTGAGTGTCAACCGTTTCAACAGGGTTTTATCCGTAACCGGTTATAACTCAGACGGCAAAGAACTGGCTTCCTCACTAGAGGTCAAATATATGGATTGTGATGATGCCATTGATAAAATTGTTGCATCAGACCGCATCAAAGACCTGTTGGCCGGAGATGAAGTTCTGACGATTACAGTATCCGGAAAAAACACCAGACAGTGCAGACGCATATACTCCCACGCTGAAACTTCCGCCAAGGAAAATCAGAACACTTACTGTTACATGGCAGATCACGAAGATACAGAGGAAGCCCATCATCTGGGACTTTCTTCCGGCAAATATCAGGCTTTCCTGAAACTTCAGTCTCTCGGCTCTGATATCACAGCAGAAGAGGTCAAAGACATGACCATGAAAAAGATCCATGATCTCATACACTCCTTATCCGGCGAAGAGGATAAATCCGGTCAGCATCATTCCGAACAGCAGACAAACAGGCAGAATACATCTGCGGCCAGCACACACCATCAGGAGACACATACTGCCTCCACCAGCCGTCATCACCAAAGCACACAAAGCACTTCTTCCGGTCATCACCGCCAGAGCACGCAAAACAACTCCGGCGAACGTCATTCCCGGAGTTCACATAACAGCAGAAGAAATCATCACGAATAGAGCCCTTTCATCAGAGCCGCTGCAAAACAGATGAGATATCATCTATGGAGCAGCGGCTCCCTTTTTATGACTGTTTCAAACTGCGCATATAAATCAACTCAGTGATACCATGATACGTTCTGGTTTTATAAAGCTTTAGCTTTATTTCATGTTTCATGCTGCCAAAGAGGCGGATCCCATCACCCAGCAGAACAGGGATAACGGAAATATAATATTCATCAATCACATTTTCACTTACCAGCTGCTGAACGAAATTCGCTCCACCGCAAATCCAGATATCCTTTCCTGCTTCCTGTTTCAGCCGTTCCAGCAATCCCACCGGATTTTCACTTGTGAAATGAATCTGCCGGGAAGGCTCACACTCTCTGTGTGTAAATACATAAGTTGTAAATTCATGGTATATCCATTCTTCAGGAGAAAGCTCCGTAACAATCTGATGATACGTATTCCACCCCATTAAAACGGTATCTATATCTTTTACAAATTCTGTATAGGTATCCATATTTTCATCGTCATTCCCATGACCATTTAACCAGTCTACTCCGCCTCTGCTGTCCGCAATATATCCATCAAGGCTCATTGCAATAAATAAAACTACTTTTCTCATATCTTTCCTTTTTTCATATTATTTTGTCAGCTGAAACTTAAAATATTCACGTCTTTCTCTGTAATCTTCAATTTTCTCAGTTCTAAATTTGATTTTTCCGTTTATCGACTTATGGTTAAATAATTTAACTTTCTAATTCTTCACGAACTAATTCCAAAATAAAATCTCCGAAATCATCTGCTGCTGTTTCAAGAATATCATATTTTAAACCATCATATTTAAGTATTACAATTCTCGGTTCCCCCTCATTATTGAGAGAAGAATAATCAAAATACGCCATATCTCCGTCATCATAATTATAAAATGGAAGAAAATAATATGGCAGGTTATCCTCTTTACGGCCATTTAACGCATAAGCAAGACTATTCCCCTCTAATTCATTCAAATTATTAGTGTCGATCCCGAAAATCTCATTGCCATAAAAAGACAGATACCCATATTTCTCATTAAAATCACGATATTGCTTAGAAAATTTTATGCCAAGTAACCTCTCTGCATTTTCTATTTCTTCTGTTGATTTCCCGCCTGCCGTCGTATAGAACCTGCATTTTTTAGCTAACTCCATTGAACACTCATAGTTTTCCCAACTCATATTTCATTTCCTCTCCTTGATGTTTAAATTCCAATTTCCCGTTTAACAATTTAAAATTTATAAATCAAGTTTCATATATATGGAAGTATCCATAGGACTATCATTATAACTGCTCACTTCATAAAATCCATGTTTTTTATACAGATGTATTGCTCCTTTCAAAAAAGGAAGTGTATCTAATAACATATGTGAATATCCAATTTTTTTCGCATCTTCTATAATTTTTTCAACCAGCAGATTGCCTATTTCCCACCCTCTGAATTTTGGCCGTACATATAGCCGTTTCATTTCACAATTTTGACTATCAATTTTTCTTAATCCTATACATCCGGCTAATTCCTCATCACAATAAGCCAAATATAATCTTCCGTCTGGCAAACCATATTTATTTTCCAAATGCTCCATTTCTTCACTATAATTTTGAATTTCTAAATATTTTTGAAAAGAACTATCGTTTTCAATTAGCATATCTGTATATTCTGTAAATAATTTGCTTACCTCTTCAACTTGATCATAAGCATAGACTATTTTTATTCCCATAACTACTTGTCCTCCTGCAACTGGTAATTCCAGCTATTAAACTGGGTGGGTTCCTGTTTTATAAATCACTTACTTCTTTAAACCATTCTTCATAAATATCATCTGATGTTTTGTCATAATACTGACTATATATGGGCTCATATTGATAATTTGCATTCAAATTATTGCTATTTATATCATATGTTAACTTTATTTCCGTCGGAATCTCTCTCCCATGCTTTTGGCATGAGGAAATAAGCTGTTTCATATCATCCACTAAAATATCCATACACATTTTTTGTCTCTGAATCGAAGTGTCATAAGTATCATCTATCAAATTTAACTTATGCCTTTCGATCTTACGTCCCTTTATGTCATAAAAATAGTCACAGGAAATCGTATTGTCTTCAAAAGAGGCGTAAATATTTTATCAGCCCTATTATCTACGTATTCTAAACATATCTGAACCATGTCTGTTTGTATCGCTGAAAACACATCTTCAAATATTTCTGTTGTTTTTCCTTCCCTATCATCTGGCTTTTTCTTTTTGATTTTATCGAATAACCCCATATTCTCAGACCTCGCAAAATTCCCTTTTTAAAATTTTCTTCATCAGCATACCATTTTTCCAGAAAAGCTAATGCTCTGTCAAATAAATGGAAAACATCATCCATAATTCTTCCAAACTCATTTCAGATAGCTTCTTCTCCGAGTTTCTCCCCACAAAATCAAAATTTATCTTAATCACCGCTTGGCAAATACCATCCATTTCCACTATGAACTGGGTACTTATATTCTTTACCATCCCATTTAATTTCCCCTACAGCATTATCAAATCTATTTAGAAGATTCCTACAATAATCTCTGTAATCCAAATCTAAATTCGGATTATTATAATCCTGCTGAATAAATCTTCTTGCTGTCTCGAGTTCCTCAAGACTAGCTTTTTCAAACCATTTTGAACTATATAATGAGCCCTTTTCTATCCGTTTTTTGAGTGTATTCCACAATTCTACTATTGCATTCTTATTTTTTAATCCTATTGCTGTAACTAAAATAGTAATTACACTAATTCCTGTTAAGAGAAGTTGAGTTTTACGTTCTTTTACCCAAGCAATAAAACATTTTCTATCAGCAACTTCCTTTATAATTTCTTCCGTTATTTTTTCTTTATTCATAACCTATTCCCCTAATACTTTTCTAGCAAACAAAATTTATCTTTATCGGTATTATATCATCATTCCTTTTTTAACACCGCTGTTTCTTTTATTTTCTATATATCTTTACCAATATCCCGGCTTTTTCCCTGTTCTAAAACCCTTTTTCCGTTTACTTTTTTTCCATCTCTATTATAATAAAGAGTATCCTGATATCTAAAACGAAACTTATTCTGATTTTGAATAATCATCGTTCTTTGCAAAACTTGACACAGAAAGAAGGTATAAGACTTTATGCTGCAAATCAAAGATATTTACAAAGAATATCGGGCCGGAGATCTGGTACAGAAAGCGCTGGACCACGTAAGTCTGAACTTACGGGATAATGAGTTTGTTGCAATCCTGGGCCCCAGCGGTTCCGGAAAAACAACACTGCTCAACATTATCGGCGGTCTGGATCAGTACGACAGCGGAGATCTGGTCATCAACGAAATTTCTACCAAAAATTATAAAGACAAGGACTGGGATTCTTACCGGAACCATACCATTGGATTCGTGTTTCAGTCCTATAACCTGATCCCCCATCAGGATATTCTATCCAATGTGGAACTTGCCCTGACGATCTCCGGCATTTCCAAGTCAGAACGCAGACAGCGGGCTGTCGAAGCCCTGGAAGAAGTGGGACTGGGCGAACAGATTCATAAAAAACCAAATCAGCTTTCCGGTGGCCAGATGCAGAGAGTTGCCATCGCCCGTGCCCTGGTCAACAATCCGGATATTCTTCTGGCAGACGAACCTACCGGCGCCCTGGACAGTGACACCAGTGTTCAGGTTATGGATCTTTTGAAAGAAGTGGCAAAGGACCGTCTGGTCGTTATGGTCACTCATAACCCTGAACTGGCGCAGGCTTACGCAACCCGTATCGTAGAACTGCGGGATGGAAAAATCCGCAGTGACTCTGATCCTCTGGAACTGAAACCAACTCACTGGATGGAGCCGGAACACAAGAACATGGGAAAATCCTCCATGTCATTCCTGACCGCACTATCCCTAAGTTTTAACAACCTGAAAACAAAGAAAGCCAGAACGATCCTGACTTCCTTTGCCGGTTCGATCGGCATCATCGGCATCGCTCTGATTCTGTCTCTTTCCACCGGCGTCAATCAGTACATCCAGTCCATTGAGGAAGAGACGTTATCCGAATATCCACTGCAGATTCAAAGCACAGGCTTTGATCTGACTTCCATGATGGGCGATGCCCAGCAAAGCGGCAGTGACAAAGAAAAAGAAAACAAAGAAACCGAATCGAAAAAAGCAGCCCAGGTTCATGTTTCAGAAATGATCACCAATATGTTTTCAAAGATCGGTTCCAACGACCTGGCATCTTTAAAACAGTATTTCGACAGCGGCGACAGTAAAATTGATAATTATACCAATGCCGTGGAATATACGTATGACGTGTCGCCTCAGATATACAGCTCAAACACAAAAAACATACGACAGGTACATCCGGATAATTCCTTCTCATCTCTGGGACTTGGATCTTCCACCAGCAGCAACAGTTTGATGTCGTCCATGATGAGTACCAATGTATTTTTTCAGATGCCCGGCAAGGACAGTCTTTACAAAGACCAGTATGATGTAAAAGCAGGCAGATGGCCGAAGAAATACAACGAATGTGTCCTGGTCCTCACAGGAAACGGAAATATCAGTGATTTTATGCTGTATACGCTGGGACTCCGGGATTATGATGAACTGGATAAAATGATCGAGGAATTTTCAAAAGAGGAAACCGTAAAAGTACCAGATGATATTTCCTCCTCTTATTCCTATGACGATATTTTGAATACAAAATTTAAGATTGTAAATCCAAGTGACTGCTATCAGTACGACAAGCAGTACAATGTATACAGAGATAAAACAGACGATACCAATTATATGAAAAAGGTTCTGGATAAAAGCGAGGATCTGACCATTGTCGGCATTGTCCAGCCAAGCGAGGATACAACTGCCACTATGATGTCTTCCGGAATTTACTATCCGGCTTCCCTGACCGATCATGTCATTGAAGAAGCACAGTCCAGTGAGATTGTAAAAAAACAGCTGGATCAGCCGGATGTTGATGTCTTTACAGGCAAAAGATTCGATGATAAGAAGAGCAGTCAGCTGGATATGAACTCTTTATTTACTATTGACACTGACAAACTAAAACAGGCGTTCTCCATCGACCAGAGCAAACTTGGCGCCGGCGCAGGCAGTCTTGATTTAAGCGGCATCCAGATTGATACTTCTTCCATGCCTTCCATTGACACTGATGCCCTTTTTGAAGGAATGGATCTGGAACTGGACGAAGATCAGGTGACAAAGCTCAGTGATCAGCTGACTTCCGGATTTGAATCCTACCTGAAGAAAAACAATCTGACCGATGAAGAAAACATGGATACGTATTTCATGGCCTACCTGCAGACAGATGACGCCCAGTCTCTCCTGCAAAACGGCATGTCCGGCATCATCCAGTCCAGTGGTCTTGCGGACCAGTTCCAGCAGAACCTGGAAAAGCAGATGCAGTCTGCCATGCAGCAGTATGCCCAGACAATTTCCAAATCCCTGCAGAAGCAGATCAATTCTGCTATGCAGCAGCAGATGAGCAGCCTGGCAAATAACTTTCAGAACGCCATTCAGATTGATGCGTCCAAATTCCAGGATGCCATTCAGATGAATATGAACGAAGAAGAACTGTCCGAACTTATGATGTCCCTTATGACCTCCGATACTTCTACTTACGAAAACAACCTGCAGAAACTGGGATATGCAGACTTTGACGAGCCAAGCGGCATCAACATTTATCCAAAGGATTTTGAAAACAAGGAAAAAGTCATTGAAATCCTGGATGATTACAATACACGTATGGAAAAGACTGATGAGGACAAAGTGATCTCCTACACCGATTATGTGGGAACTCTGATGTCTTCTGTCACAGACATTATCAATGTGATCAGCTATGTCCTGATCGCCTTTGTCGCGATTTCTCTTGTTGTATCTTCCATTATGATCGGAGTCATCACTTACATCAGCGTTCTGGAGCGCAAAAAAGAAATCGGTATCCTTCGTGCCATCGGGGCATCGAAACATAACATATCACAGGTATTCAATGCCGAAACCTTTATTATCGGCCTGCTTGCCGGCGTCCTTGGCATTGTGATCACGCTGCTTCTGCTGATACCAGGAAATATGCTGATCCATAACATCGCCGGCACAACGAACGTCAACGCTCAGCTTCCGGTTATGGGAGCGGTTATCCTGATCACTTTAAGTGTCATCCTGACACTGATTGGAGGCCTGATTCCATCTAGAAAGGCCGCTAAGAGCGATCCTGTAACAGCGCTTCGTTCAGAATAAAGAAAGGAGTTATAGAAACATGAGAAAAGACTTAGGAGCAAAACCATTTATTTACCCACAGCCTGTCCTAATCGTAGCATCTTATGGAGAAGACGGCACACCGGACGCCATGAATGTGGCATACGGCGGCATCGTAAATTCCAACCGCCTGCAGATCAATATCGGTGTTCGTCATAAGACATCCGACAACATCAAACTCCGTCAGGCATTTACCGTTGGAATTGCCGATGAAGCCAACCTGGTTCCTGCCGACTATGTCGGTATCGTATCCGGACATGACGTACCGGACAAAATCGAGAAATCCGGATTCCATTTAAGAAAGAGCGAATTTGTGGATGCGCCGGTTATCGAGGATCTTCCGATTGTTCTGGAGTGCAAAGTGGAGGAAATCAATCAGTATGACAAAACTCTCCGCATTGTGGCTGAAATCGTTAATACCAGCGTAGACGAGAAGATTCTGGATGCTGATGGAAATGTAGATCCTGAGAAATTAAAAGCAATTTCTTATGATCCTTCCACTCACAATTATCTGAAACTGAACGGAAAGGCAGGCACTGCTTTCAGCGACGGAAACCAGTTAAAATAATGACTATCAGACAGGGGAGCGGTCCAAAAAACCGCTCCCCTGTTTTTATGATCCATATTATTTCATTTTCATGCCGATGGAAATCGCCTGAAACAGTCTGCAGGCCGCATCCAGATACAGCTCTTCGCTTCGTTCCATGGCTTCCTTTAGATCCATGGTTCCACTGATCGTTGTCATTACCGTACAGATTCCCTCATCGTAGATCGTCTCATACCCTTCCAGAAGACCTCCTGCGACTGCTGCCGCTGGTATTCCTGCCTTTTTGCATCGGTTTCCAACGCCGGACGGTACTTTTCCAAAAGAGGACTGCCAGTCCATCCTTCCTTCTCCGGTAATTACCAGATCTGTTCCCTTCAGTTTTTCATCGAATTCCACAATATCCAGCACTGTCTCAATTCCTGATTTTAATTTCGCGTCCAGAAATGTAAGCAGGGCAAATCCCAGCCCGCCGGCAGCTCCTGCCCCGGCCTGTGCAGCGGTATGTTTCCCCATTTCCTTTTCTGCTATTTCCGCATACTGTGCCATCCCTGTTTCCAGCAGTTTTAGATCTTCTTCTGAAGCGCCTTTTTGTTCCCCAAAGGTATACGTTGCCCCATCTTTTCCAAGCAGCGGATTCTTCACATCACTCATTACCGTAAAAGAAGTTTCTTTCACAGCCGGGTGCATACCGGATACATCGACTGACCATACCTTTCCCAGATCCTCTCCGCATCCATCCAGCCGTCTTCCATTCTGATCCAGAAAACGGATTCCAAGAGCGCTCATGGCTCCCATTCCCCCGTCATTGGTCGCGCTTCCGCCGATTCCAATCAGGATATCACGAATCCCCTGATCCATCGCATCCGCGATCAGCATCCCGGTTCCATAGCTGGTCGTCTTTCTGGGATTCCTCAATGCTTCTGGCACCAGAGAAAGCCCTGAGGCCTGTGCCATCTCTATCACTGCTTTTTTCCCCGGAAGTATCCCATATACTGCTCTCTGCTCTTCTCCCAGCGGGCCTTTGACTGGTATTTCGCGATAAGTTCCATGCAGTTCCTCCACCACAGTATCCATCGTTCCTTCTCCGCCATCCGCCACCAGCACTTTTTCTGTCTCTGCCTCCGGAAACACCCTGTGAGCAGCCTCCTCCAGCAGCTGGGCGACCCTTTTGGAACTTAAAGATCCTTTAAACGAATCTGACGCAAACAGTATCTTCATAACATCCTTCCTTTCTGTCTCATTTAAAAAAAGGAAAAGACTTTTCCTCCGATGCAAAAAGTCTTTCCCCTCATTCTGTTTCATTCTCTGTTCCGCTACCAGTCAATCTCTTCCGGATAGTCTGCTTTTGCGTGAATCTGATGAATGTTTTTCCCGTATTTTTCTGCCCAGAAGGCCAGTTTCTTTTCCAGATCATCATAAGATTCCGGCCTGCCTAAGATCCTTTCTGTAATATCCCGCAGTTTCTGTCTTCTGTCTTTTTCTTCCGTACGAATCAGCTCCATATTGCATCGTTTGATGTACTCAATAATATAGCTTATATAATGCTTCGGCTCCAGCTCTTCCCGCTTCTCCAGTAATTTCTCCGCTTCTCTTTCTCCGATCACTTCACCCAGCGCCTGCCAGATCGCCGAGCACAAAACCTCCAAATTCGCACGATCCCTGTAGAAACGCATCAATGAACGGGGTTCATATACACTTCCCTTATATTTACTGTGACGTCCATAATATTTTTTCGAAAAATCATACGTCTCCGGCAGCACAATGGCAAGAAAAATTGCTTCCGGGAAGAAAATATTCGTACTGAAATATACATTTTCAGAAGGCGCCGTGATTTCTTTCCACTTCATGATATCTTTATTCATGCCGTTTTCCACGGACAAAATCTCTCTGGAGGCCCGGTATGCATGCCGCGTTTCATAGCACAGTCCCAGCAGCAGATCTTTGGCTCCGTAATATGGACTTTCCGGACGTTCATCAAATCCACACATACCATAAATAGAATCCACCAGATCATACAGATCATTATAATCACCTTGTATCATTATCCCGATCAAATGCTTTGTCGGCTTGATTTGCAGCATAACTTTTCCTCCCTTTTTTCTTTTTATTTTAACATATACTATATCAATTACAAGGCATGATTTGTACAGATCTCTCTATTGATATCTTTTTAAAATATTTTCTAAAAATATCCTGTATTCCTTCCTGACAGATTCCGGTTCCTGAACAGAAACCCTGTCTCCAAGTCCCGCGACCCAGCCGAAAAACTGGGGACTGACTGTAACCAGAACTCTTACCCGAAACTGTTCCTCCCCTTCCGGGATCAGCATTGCATCCTGTCCAAAACGGTCCAGAATAACACCTGTCAGCTGACGATGACAAAGCAGCGTTACTTCCTCGTCCCTCCCACCGTACATTCCAAACATCTTCTTGGAGAATGCCGCAAGATCAAAATTATGAAACTTCTCTTCTCCCAGACGCTGTTCCTGCAGCAGAGAGGTATCTTTCATCTTATCCACCCGGTAATGCTTCAGCATATCTGCATGTTCATCATAAGCGATCAGATAATAATTATCATCGTTCCACGTAAGCGTCCATGGGCTCACAGCATAGTAAGCGCCATTTTTCTTTGGCACCAGTTCCCGTTTGATCGTCCATTCTGTATATTGAAAAGCAATTCTTCGGTTTTCCAGAATTGCCTCGTGGATCCGGTCCACGTTATAATAAATTCTTTCATTGTCCGCCTTCAGCCGGTTATAAATAAATACATTTCTCTGGAGCTGTTTGGCATTATACTCTCCTGCAAGTTTTTCCAGCTTTCGAATCAGCTCTTCCGACTTTCTGCTGGTAATAAATTTGGAAGACTGTACAGAATCTACCAGAAGCTTTAATTCCGGAAGTTCAAACTCCCTGGAGCCAACATAATATCCTATATCTTTTCCGCCCTTGTTCTGGATAATATCCATGCCGAATTCCCGGAGCGTATCAATGTCATTATAGATTGTCTTTCGGTCCGCAGACAGTCCATACTGCCCTAATTCCCTGTTCAGATCTGCCGCTGATAAAGGATGCTTTTCATCACTTTTTTCCAACAGGGTTTTCATAATATATAAAATCTTTAATTTATTCTTTGAAATTGACATATGACTCCCGCTTTCTTTTTCAGATTCCCACTAAATTTTCTTCCTACAATTCAGATATATACTCCTCATAGTCAGATTCACTGGCAAACAGCATATAAGAACCATTGACATATCCCATATAACCATCATACACCGGATAACCTTTCATCACCGCACCATCCTTTCTTACATAATGACTTTAACCGTACTGTTTATGTCTCTATTATGCAGAAAAATGGTGTCCAGAAATCTCCCCAGTGAATTTTCCATATCGTCTTTTTCTTTATGTTACAACAATTCTTCTTATTTTTCTATTGGCTCCGTGTCCTAACCTTTTTCCTTTTTAGACATATAATACACTAAATACGTTTGGAGGTTTTTTATGTATTTATCTGCCGGCATTTTATTTGCCGTTTGTGTATTATTTTTTGTCTTTCATTTCTTCCGCAGAAGAAAAATCATCTGTAAAGTACGCTGTATGGATCCATGCAAAAAGCAGCGCCTGCTCAATGAACTTGCCGGACCCTTTGGATTTTCCTACGACCCGGACTGCGGCGTCATGACCTCAAGACTGGATGCTCCTCAAAAAGCCTTCGGCTATCAGGCCCTTTATGACCAGACCGCTGTCCACTTTCATATGGTCTTTGACTGTGAACCTGTTTACTTTGATTATCAAGGGCGGACCTGGCTGATTGAATTCTGGAAAGGGCAGTACGGAATCAATATCGGAGGCGAAATTGGAATTTATCACGCTGATACCATAATCTCTCCGGAACATTATGAACAAACCACTTTCCAGAGTGCCTCCGAGGCGGAACTGCTTCCTGTCTCCATGGAACTAAACTTCAAAGGAAAAAATCTGTTTTGCATCAGCCGGCTTCACTGGTGGCTTACCGGATTTTATACCGGCAGGTATGCTGATCCACAAGATCTCAGCATGAATGTCTCTCTTACATTTCCGGATGAAGAAATGATGAACAGCTTTGTGAAAAGCCTGCTTTCCAGAGGCTATGCTTCCTGTGATGTCTGCATCTGCGGTCTGACAGTTTCCTTTTCATTTTCCGTTCCTCACAGCAGGCAGCCAAAACACTGCCTGGCCTTTCTATCTGCCCAATGGAAAAATCGTCTGCTGTGCCGGCTCTATTGCCGCATTACCAGGCCGTTTCACTGTGTACTGGATCAGATTCTTTTCCTGTATTTCTTCCTGCCTGCAGCCTTCCGCCGTACCCTGCGTTTTCAAAAACACAGGCGTCAGAAATGCAGAAAGAAAAGGAACCAAAGGAAACACTGCCGATGAGTTCTTACTCACGGATTTCCAAAGCCTTTCAGCACCCCTGCCGGCTCCCCTTGTATCAGGATTCCAGGTATGTTCTTTTCAGCGACTGCCACAGAGGGACCGGCAGATCCAATGATAACTTTTTAAAAAATGAATTCCTCTATGTTTCTGCTTTAAAATACTACGAAGAACAGGGCTATACTTATCTTGAACTGGGCGATGGAGATGAATTATGGGAAAACCGGTCTTTCTGTGCAGTCAAATCCATCCATCCGGATTCCTTTGAACTTTTGGGACGCTTCTTCCGTCAAGACAGATTTTACGCGGTCTATGGCAATCACGATATCATAAAAAGAAAGAAAAAATTCTGCCAGACATACTGCCAGGATTATTTCTGCCAGTGCCATCAATGCAGCCGGTCTTTGTTTCCTGGTATTCGTTTCTATTCCGGCATTATCCTGGAGGATCAGGAACATCAGATGGATATTTATCTCACCCACGGGCATCAGGCCGACTTTCTCAACAGTGTTTTATGGCCGGTCTCCCGTTTCCTCGTACGTTATATCTGGCGCCCTCTGGAACAGCTGGGCATTCCTGATCCCACCAGTGCCGCCAAAAACCACCGGAAGAAAAAGAGCTCAGAAAAACGCCTGGCCCGATGGGCCGCACAGCAGCATCATCTGCTGATTACAGGACACACCCATCATCCTATGATCGGAACCCCCTCCTCTCCATATTCCAATACCGGCAGCTGTATCTCTCCTTCCGGCATTACCTGCATCGAAATCCAAGACCGCTGCCTTACTTTAATCAAATGGACTCTGGGAACAAAACCGGACCGGACACTGTATGTTAAGAGAGTTCCCCTCGGAACAGCCATCTGCATCGATGACTATGCCTGAAAGCAGGATGGACACACCCTGACAGGATCCTTTTCCTTCATGGTGTGTCCATCTATCTTCCGTTTTCATTCACTTTCTAATCAATCCATCCAAAATGCCTGCATGCATTGTAAATGCCGTCTTTGTCACAATCGTCCGTAACGTAATCCGCTTTTTCTTTCAATGCCTCAATGGCGTTTCCCATGGCAATGCTGGTCCATTCATCCCTGAACATGGAAAGATCATTTTTTTCATCTCCAAAGACTACCACATCTTTGTAATCTGCTCCCAGATAATCCATGATTGCTTTGATTCCCACAGACTTATCCCCCGGTTCAACGAAAAGATATTCCTTGTGGAAACGGCACCACGGCAGTTCTTGCAGGGTATCCAGCTTTTCTTCTTCCGGCGAAAAACATGCAATATAAACTTTATAGATCTTATCATAATCTCTCGGATCCAGACCAGGCACAACTTCTGTATCCATATATACATCATGAGTAAAGTCATAAAACCTGTGATCCGGAGCCAGTCTTCTCTTAGTATTATCCGGGGAAATCGCCCAGATAAAATCTTTTTGTCTGCATTCCTCAATCAGTTTCAGACATTTGTCATAATCCAGCGGCTTGATTTCAATCAGTTTATTATCAATGGTAATGCCATTCCCGCCGTCACTGACCATGTTGGAAAATCCAAGCGCTTTCATGTTATCTGCCGCCATAGCGTAACTGCGTCCTGTCGCAATTGCCGTAAAATGTCCGGCCTCCTGTAATTTCCTGACCGCCATTTTCGTTGACTCCGGTATATACTGTTTTCCAGGCACACCAACTGCCAGTGTTCCGTCAATATCAAAAAAGAAATACTTACGTTTCATATGATTCTCCTCCTAATGCCATTATTGTACCGGTTTTTCCAGCATAAACCAAGGCTTTTTATGATGAAATTATATTTTCCGCCATGATACTGCAGACAGCTGATTACAAAAAAGCGCCGACTTCATTTCTGAAATCAGCGCTCGTCCTATGTCTCTTCTATGCTGTTATACCTTTGATTTATTCTTTTCTGAAAAGTTTTCTTCTAAGAACTTCAAGGAATCCAAGGAGACCAAGTCCTCCTAAAGCGGCCCATGCTCCTGCATCTGACATGTCACCTGTTTTAGGAACCGCTGTATTCTCCTCTTTCTGACTTCCAGCGGCATTTTCTGCAGCGGACATATTTCCTGTCTGTCCATTCTGAGATGCCCCCGGAGTCTCTGCTCCGGTTCCTGGATTTGACGGTGTCTGTGTTCCACTTCCCGGGTTCTCCGGCGTTTCTGTTCCGCTTCCTGGATTCTCCGGTGTCTGTGTTCCTCCTCCCGGATTCTGACCCGGTTCCTCAGGATCTGTCGTTTCTTCTTCCACAATCATATTAGAAACATCGGTCTGAGCCGTTCTGTAGTCATCAGATATGACACAGTAATATCCTTTTCCATCCATTGCTTTATCAGCTGTGACAATCAGCGTATCTGTCTCTGCTCCGCTGTACGTATCATTATCAGAAATCGGATTTCCATCCTGATCATACCACTGCCAGGACACTTCTGTTCCCCATTCTTTCTCCAGCTGCGCATGGAATGTCACCTTATCACCCGGAAGGATCTTGTCATTTTCATGACTCTGGGTAATAGACGCCGGAAGTCCCTGAACGTATACTTTTGCTGACACAGTCTTAGAATTATATTCTGACGCGCTTCCATAGCCTCTCTGTACTACACAGGTATATTCACCGGCATCTGCCGCATCCGCATTGCTGATCATGTATGTAGAAAGCACTGCGTTTGTAATTTTCTTTCCGTCTTTATACCACTGATAGCTGACTCTGTCACTTCCCCAGTCTCCCTGGCGTTCCACTTTTAAGGCAACACGGCCTCCTGCCTGAACCGTCTGATCTTCCGCTGATGCATCCAGTACATGAAGAGTCACTGCCTCACTGTATGCCGTTCCTGCCGCATTGGCTGCGGAAAGATAGAATACCTGTCCATCCTGGTCTGCTGTAATATTTTTCAATGTCATCGTAGTGCTGTCAGGAGTGCTGTACTTGTCATTTGCTGTCAATGGCTGTTTATTTCCATCACACCATACAACTCCGTCCGCCGGAACTGCCGGTATTCCCTGATCATAATTTCCAACCAGACTTACTTTTCCTCCTGCAAATCCATAGACATCTGTTTTATTTACCCTTACCACTGCAAGTTTTCCATCCACTGTCAGGTTCGCGGTTACTGTCTTTGAATTATATTCTGATGCGCTTCCGTAACCTCTCTGAACAACGCACTTATATTCTCCTGCGTCATCTTTCTTCACATCTTTAAGCGTCAGTTTTGCGGTTACTGCTCCAGAGATCTTTTTATCTCCTTTATACCACTGATATTTTACCGGACTTCCCCAGTTTCCTTCCAGGTTTACGGACAATGTTGCCGTATCGCCAGCCAGAACACTCTGATCTTCCGCTGATGCGTCCAGTACATGAAGAGTCACCGCCTCACTGTATGCCGTTCCTGCCGCATTGGCTGCGGAAAGATAGAATGTCTGACCATCCTGGTCTTTCGTAATGTTTTTAAGGGTCATGGTCGTGCTGGTCGTTGTGCTGTATTTATCTCCGTCAGTTAAAGGATTCTTCTCCCCATCGCACCATACAACTCCGTCTCTCGGCACGGAAGGATATCCCTGGTCATAATTTCCAGCTAAGGTTGCCTTTCCTCCCACGATCCCATAAACATCTTTTGTCGTTACACGAACCACTGCAAGTTTTCCATCCACCGTCAGATTCGCGGTTACTGTCTTTGAATTATATTCTGATGCGCTTCCATAGCCTCTCTGAACAACGCACTTATATTCTCCTGCGTCATCTTTCTTCACATCTTTAAGCGTCAGTTTTGCGGTTACTGCTCCAGAGATCTTTTTATCTCCTTTATACCACTGATATTTTACCGGACTTCCCCAGTTTCCTTCCAGGTTTACGGACAATGTTGCCGTATCGCCAGCCAGAACACTCTGATCTTCCGCTGATGCGTCCAGTACATGAAGAGTCACCGCCTCACTGTATGCCGTTCCTGCCGCATTGGCTGCGGAAAGATAGAATGTCTGACCATCCTGGTCTTTCGTAATGTTTTTAAGGGTCATGGTCGTGCTGGTCGTTGTGCTGTATTTATCTCCGTCAGTTAAAGGATTCTTCTCCCCATCGCACCATACAACTCCGTCTCTCGGCACGGAAGGATATCCCTGGTCATAATTTCCAGCTAAGGTTGCCTTTCCTCCCACGATCCCATAAACATCTTTTGTCGTTACACGAACCACTGCAAGTTTTCCATCCACCGTCAGATTCGCGGTTACTGTCTTTGAATTATACTCTGATGCGCTTCCTGAACCTCTCTGTACCACACATCGGTACTCACCGGCATCTTCTTTCTGCACATTGGTAAGCATTAAGATAGGCAGAGTAGCTCCGGAGATTTTTTTATCTCCTTTATACCACTGGTATTTTACACTGCTTCCCCAGTTTCCATCTAATTTTACAGATAAGATTGCAGTACTGCCGGATTTTGCATTCTGATTTGCTGCAGAGGCGTCCAGTACATGCAAAGTGACTGCTTCGCTGTATGCCGTTCCTGCCGCATTGGTTGCGGAAAGATAGAACGTCTGACCATCCTGGTCTTTTGTAATATTTTTAAGGGTCATGGTCGTGCTGGCCGGTGTACTGTATTTATCCCCTGCTGTCAGCGGCTGTTTGTTTCCGTCACACCATACGATGCCATCCGCCGGTACAGCCGGGTATCCCTGATCATAATTTCCGACTAAAACCGCACTTCCTCCTGCAATTCCGTAAACATCTTTGCTCGTCACACGAACTGTCGCAAGTTTCTCTGCTGTTTTTTCTGATTTTGTCTGCGCTTTTTCTTTTTTCATCGCAGACTGGTCAATGCCGGTTTCTTTCTTCGTCTGCTTTTCCTTCTGTGCTGTTTCTGTTGCTGTTTCCTGCTGTGCTGTCTCCTTCTCAGCACTTTCTGTCGTCTGCGCCTGGGCCTTTACTTCCGTACTTTCCTGAGTTTCTTCTGCTTCCTCAACAGCTACGGATGAGCCCGTTTCTGCAGCCTGCTCCACAGAATCTGATGCTGAAACCATCTGCGGCTGTACAGCAACTGCTGCTGCCAAAAACAGCGCAAAGAGCTGCTTGTTCCTCATTGTTTTCTCCTCCTGACTTTTGAAAATATTGACATAAATAAAAGGTAACATTCTTATGTAAAATCCAGATGGTCATTTTGTATTATTTATGTAAAATATGTATAATTTTACCATATATTACAAATTTATAAACTGTCCTGTGAAGTTTCTCTACGAATCAGATTAAATAGAGGATTCATCCGCAGTGATACCAGCTTACGATACAAAAGACGGCAGATCATCTTAAAAGACCATCTGCCGTCTGAAATATCCTATTTCTATATTATGTTTTACGGTTCCGTCACCATGATTTTGTCCAGTACTTTTGTCTCACCGGTTTTTGTAATCGTTACCTTTTTATAATCTTCGCTGTTTCCTACAAGAACTGCGGTAACGGACGGATGTCCGGCTTTCTTTATCTTCTCAGGATCAAACTCCAGCAGAGTCTGTCCGCACTGAATCGTGTCTCCCACACTGCATTTTACATCAAAGCCGTCTCCATTCATATCAACGGTGTCAATTCCTACGTGAATCAGCAGCTGGATTCCGTCATCTGACTGCAGTCCCAGTGCATGTCTGGTATCTGCCACCATAACGACCGTTCCGTTAAACGGTGCGTACACTCTAGGTTCAGAAGGTTCAATTCCCACTCCTTCTCCAAGAACCCCTCCGGCAAACGTAGGATCCGGAATATCTTTTCTTTCTATCACGTTTCCATTGATTGGTGAATAAATGGTATTGTTTTCTGTTTCTATTTTTTCCATAACCGGTGCTTCTGCTGCCGGTTCATCCTTGATTCCAAACAGATATGCCACTGCAAAAGATACAACAAACGCAATAATCACAGTACCTACAGCAAAGAGGATATTGTTTGGGTCTTCTCCGATAAAGGTCGGAAGAGCCGGGATTTCCGGTGTCGCGATCGCATATCGTTTCAAATGGAAGATTCCTGCAAACAGTCCGCCGCTGACACCTCCAATAATAACTGCCAGAATCGCACGTTTAAATTTTACGATCGTACCATAAATTGCCGGTTCTGTAATTCCGCATAATGCTGTAAATCCAGAAGAAAATGCCAGTTCTTTTACAGATCTGTTTTTGCTTCTCACTGCAATTCCCATAGTTGCTCCTGCAATCGCCAGGTTTGCTGCCAGGAACCCTGGGCCTGTTACAATCTCATATCCCATATCCGCAAGCTGGATCGTCTGCAGCGGCGGGAAAATCGCAAGATGCATTCCGAAGAATACCAGGAATGGCTGAACTCCGCCTACGATTGTCGGTACCAGTGCCGGCGCATTAGTATCCAGGAATGCGATTCCTTTGGCCAGAATTCCACCAATATACGCTCCTAACGGCGCAATGATGATCAACGCAACCAGAGAAGTAACCGCCAGTGTAACCAGAGGTTTCAGGATTGCCTTTACAATACTCGGTGAATATTTATCTGCAAAACGTTCTACATAAGACATAAACCACACGGTCAAAATGATCGGCAGTACAGAAGATGAATAAGAGAACAGTTTTACTGGAATTCCAAAGAAGCTGACCGGGTCTCCCGCAGTTACCAGCGCTGACCAGTTCGGATGGAGCAGCACTCCTCCGATCATCGCCGCCAGATATGGATTACATCCAAATTTGCGGGCACTTGAAAATCCCAAAACAACAGGGAAGAAATAAAAGGCTGAGTCTGCAATAAAATTCAGGATATAATACTCCTGGGATGTATCCGGCAGTCCCAGTACTACAAGAATCGTAAGAACCGCCTTGATCATTCCGGCTCCGGTAATCAATGGGATGATCGGAGCGAAAATACCGGAAACCATATCCAGGATCTTAGCGGAAAGTTTCTGCTTTTCTTCATTTTCCGCCCCTGCGTTTTCACTCAGATCCCCAACCAGTTTAATTACTTCATCATACACTTTGTTTACATTTGGTCCGATAATGATCTGTGTCTGGGCGCCAACCTCTTTTACTGCCATAACATCCTTCAGCGCTTCAATTTCTTTTATCTGTGCTTTTCCCATATCTTTTAACTGAAATCTGAGTCTTGTCGCACAATGAATGACACTGATCACATTTTCTTTTCCTCCTACCAGACGTACACAGTCTTCGGCTAATTTCTTTGTATCCATCCGCTATTCCTCTCTTTCTCCTTTTTTATTTTCTAAATCGTCTCCATTGGAAGCAATAACTTTCTTATACCAGTAAAAGCTCTTTTTCCTGGAACGATTTAAAGTTCCGTTTCCTTCATCATCTTTGTCTACATAAATAAACCCATAACGTTTTTTCATCTCACCGGTTCCCGCACTGACAATATCGATTGGTCCCCATGGGGTATATCCCATCAAATCCACATGGTCTTTCTCTACCGCGTCTTTAAATGCCTGGATATGTCTGGCCAGATAATCAATCCGATAATCATCAATGATCGAACCATCTGCCTCTACCTGGTCTACAGCTCCCAGTCCGTTTTCCGCAATAAATAACGGGATCTGATATCTGTCATATAACTGATTCAGCGCCATTCTTAATCCAATCGGATCGGTCTGCCATCCCCAGTCTGATGTTTCCAGGTATGGATTCTTGCCGCCTCTCATCATATTCCCTCCGGTAAATTCTGTTACCCTGGCGCCTTCAATCTTGGATGAGTAATAACTGAACGCAATATAATCAACAGTTCCTTCTTTTAATATTTTCTCATCCCCAGGCTCCATCGTAAAATGTCCGCCTGTCTTTTCCTGATAAGCTGTACATGTATTGGTGTATCTTCCTCTTACAAAAACATCTCCAAAATAATAGGTCATTGCCATGGCGTCTCTGGTCATAACCTGATCGATCGGAGCACATGTTGCCGGATACGTTGTAGGATAAAGAAGCATACATCCGATCTTTGCTTCCGGATCGATCCTGTGACAATCTGCCACAGCCAGCGCGCTTGCCACCATCATGTAATGACTTGCCTGCAGCTTAACATCGATTCTGTTTTCTCCTTCTTTGAAATTAATTCCGGCCTGAAGATACGGATTCTCATTTCCTAAAATGCAGTTAATCTCATTAAATGTCATCCAGTACTTTACTTTTCCTTTATATCTCTCAAATACAACCCTGCAGTAATTCTGGAAAAACTGAATCATTTTCCGGTTTCTCCAGCTTCCGTAATTCTTCACCAGGGCAAGCGGTGTCTCATAATGGCTCAGAGTTACAACCGGTTCGATTCCGTATTTCAAAAGTTCGTCAAACACATTGTCATAAAATTGAAGTCCTTCTTCATTCGGTTCCGGGTTATCTCCGTTTGGAAAAATCCTGCTCCACGCAATGCTCATACGAAAACATTTGAATCCCATTTCTGCCAGAAGGGCGATATCTTCTTTATATCTGTGGTAAAAATCAACCCCGTCATGGCTTGGATAATAATCTCCTTCATGGATTGTTTCATGAATCACTCTCGGTGTTGAGACATTCCCTCCTTTATGTACGTCATTGATGGATAATCCTCTGCCTCCTTCCAGATATCCTCCTTCAAACTGATTGGCTGCTGTGGCACCTCCCCACAAAAAATCTTTTCTTAGTTTCATCGCGCTCTCCTTTGTTTCATTTTTTTATTATGTTTTCGAATCATTTCCGTCTAATGAGACTATATACCTCTTCCATTTATTATGCAATATGCTGAATATATTATGGTTTTCTGTTTCAAAATTAGTGATTTTATATTATAATAAACAGGAACATTGTTTCAATTTTATTAAAACAAATACAATATACACGTGTTTTGTTTCTTCATTTCACGATTTTTTGAAAGGATTGATACGCTATGCTGATCACAGAACAATTAGAACATACGAAATTATCCAACGCTGAAGCCAGCGTTGCACAGTTTATTTTAAAAGAAAAGAAAAATCTGAAAGGACTTACCACCCGGCAGATTGCCGCCATGGGCTATACGACGCCTTCTACGCTTGTACGTCTCGGACAGCGGCTGGGCTACCACGGATGGAGTGATTTTCTGGAAGATTTTTTAGATGAAGTGGACTATCTGGAGCGGTATTTTCAAAATGTAGACGCCAACCGGCCTTTCCTTCCGTCAGATGACACAAAAACTGTGGCTAATAAAATTGCCACTCTGTGCAAAGAAAGCATCGATGACACGATGGAAATGATGGACTACGACGCCATAGAACAGGCAGTGGATTTAATGGAGCAGTCAAAAGACATCTATATTGTGGCACTGAGCATTTCTCTGGACTGCTGCCGTTTGTTCCGCAGCGAAATGATCCGTATTGGAAAATCTGTCGTTCTGGAATCCAATCATGGAGAACAGTTAAACTCACTCCTTCTTGCCTCCCCGCAGGATTGTGCCATTGTGGTATCCTACTCCGGTTCTTCCTCCCGGGTCGTCCAGGAATGCAGCACTCTCTACCAGAGAAAAGTTCCCATGATCCTGATCACCGGAAGAGGCGAAAATCCGATCAATCAGCTTTCCGATCATGTCATTAACATCACAACCCGTGAACGCCTTTATTCCAAAATCGCGGGATTTTCCAGCCAGCAGTCCATCCATCTGATCCTTGACATTCTGTATTCCTGCTACTATGCCAGAAACTACGATGCAAACTGGAAGAAGCGAATTGAAATTGCAAAATACGGCGACTTCAGCAGAACCGCCACCAGCGAGATCATGCAGGAAGATTAAATACGCTGCATAAAAATGGCAGGCACCTAATGATACCTGCCATTTTAGAATTTAAAATTTTCTTTTATGGATTCATTCGTTTTTCCAGCATACTGCACAGCACAGGAATCTGAGATTCAAATTCCACACCGTACCATCTTGCTTCCCTGGACTGATCTGTCGCCTCAATACATGCCACCACAAAATCAGCCGCTAATGCCAGTGCATCCTTTAAGTCCAGCCCTCTCATAATGCCCCCGACTGCAGCAGAAGCATACAAATCTCCCGTGCCATGATAGCTGACCGGACATTTCTTCGCAAAATAGGAATCCGTATTTCCATCCTGATCCAGATACTCGAATCCCAGCTTATCTTCCTCATAGCTCACTCCCGTCAGCACGGCCGTATGACATCCCAGCTCCAAAAGCTTCTTCAAAAGTTCCGTAATATAGCTTTCATCATATGCCGTTTTATACGGCATTCCCGTTAAAAGACAGGCTTCCGTAATGTTAGGCAGAATGATATCCGCCTTTGCGCATACCTTTGCCATGGCAGCCGGAAAATCCTCCTCAAAACCGGGATACAGTTTCCCATTGTCCGCCATTGCAGGATCCGCCAGAATCACATTGCGGTCATTTCCGAACCGTTCAAAGAAATCCACAATCTGGCCGCACTGTTCTTTTGATGCCAGATACCCAGTGTAAATTCCGTCAAATGTAATCTTTTCTTTTTCCCACACCTCTGAAATCGGCTCAATCTGATCCGAAATATCTTTGCTGGTGAAATGCTGAAACATTGTATGAGTAGAAAGCACTGCTGTAGGAAGAATCCCGCATTCTACCCCCATGGCTGAAATCACAGGCAGCGCCACTGTCGTGGAACAGCGCCCGATACATGAAATATCCTGAAGCGTTACGATTCGTTTCATATTCTAAAATCTCCTTTGTCCAATTTTCTATATCGGAAAATATAGCAAAAACTGGACTGGTTAAAAACAGCCAAAATTGTATAAATTAACCATGCCAGTTTTCTTATAATCGCTCTGCTTCCAGCGAGAAACTTCCTTCGCTGAATCTTTACCGCGCATCCAGCGTTACCGTCACATCCTTTGTTCCCAGCAGTTTTCTTATTTCTTTTTTTGTACAGCCGGTTATCCTGCCCAGCCTGGTATATGCCCAGGAATTGGATCCGTAAAACATTACCATCTGACTGCCGGAATAAAGCACAATGTCGCCAGGACTGGTTTTTGTCTGAACATCTTTTCTCGGAAGGCTCTTTCCGATACTTCCCACCTGCTCAAATCCACCGTACCTGGACATTTGTATGGTAAGCGCTTCATCTCTGCACATTTCTTCCAGCGCCTTAACCGATGGATTGTTTTCCCATGCAACTTTTATTTCTGTATCTGCAATCGTCATTCTCATGTTAACGCCCTCCCATTGCTGTATTTTTCTTCCTGTTACAGCTAGTATACACCGATACACTTTCTGCGGACAAATACTTAGAATGGATAAAATGACATGCTTTTGCTGTATAGAATCTCGAATATCACCCTCCTCCTGCTGCCAAAGCAAATCCCTTATACGAAACAAAAACGCTTACACAAAAAGTTCCTGATACAGTTTTTTGGCATAGTTATCTGTCATACCGCTGATATAATCCGTTACCATAAGAATTCTCAGATACAGCTTATCCTGTTCTGATTTCCCCCTGGCTTCACTGTGATACATAGATTTATAAAAATCAGAGATTGTATCCACGGTCCTCTTCTCTATAAACGTTGATTCTTCCTGTGTATCATATACAATCGCTGCCGGCATAAATTCACTCAATAAAGAATCTATGATCCTGCGTCCGAACAATTCCGTTCTCGTCTTCACAGAACTGGTATAAATCAGGCATTCACTTAACTTCGCAATCATCTCAATCACATATCCTGATGCCGTGTTATCAAATAAATCTCCGGTAAATTTCCCCGCCATAATTTCATCATAATACTTAAGAAAAGCATTGCCGGCGTCTCGTATCATGACACCCTGAATATAACGGTTCCATCTCTGGACTGCTGTCAGTCCCGCCTTCTGACTGCTGCACAGCAATTCTTCCTGGTATATTTCCTGCAGCCGGTCCAGATATTTTTTTACCTCTATTCTGATACCTTCCTCTGCATCCGAATACAGCTCCGCTTCCTGAAATACCTCCGTGATCTGTGGGAAATTTATGACTTTTTTCACCATGGCATCCTCCAGATCTGACGTCCTGTAGGCAATATCATCCGCGGCTTCCAGAAGATAAGACAGCGGATGGCGGCCTCCATTCAGTTCCATGTGGGAACTGATATCCTGAAACAACTCATATTCCGCATAATTGTATCCCATTTTCTTATAATGATTTGAATTATTATATTTCAGATCATAAGATGAGATCGGATATTTTATAATCGCCCCCAGCACGCTGTAAGAAAGATTGAATCCATGCTTTTTCCCAAGATAGGACGTCTTGGACAGAAGCCTCAGAGACTGCGCATTTCCTTCAAAATTGTATAAATCCTGCAGCTGCCATTCATCCAGGATATCCGTCACTCTTCTCTTTCCCAGCGACATCCTCTTTAACTTCTTCACAAACCATTCCCGAATGGCATACTCACCAAAATGACCAAACGGCGGATTCCCGATATCATGTACCAGCCCGGCACACAAAAGCGGATCTGAGAACTCCTTCTCTGTATGTTCCTCAAACCAGGGATCTGCATTCATTTCCCTTAATTTATAAAATACATATGCGCCAATCTTGTATCCGATGGCTGATACTTCCAGTGAATGCGTTAACCGTGTTCTCACATAATCATCATCGTCCAAGGGAAAAACCTGAGCCTTGTCCTGCAGTCTTCGAAACAATGTGCTGCAGATGATCGTATCATAATCATTTCTCTGTATAATGCTTTCTTCCACATCTTTATGAAAGTGTTTCTCTGATATTAAACGATTCCATTCCACAAATATCATCTCCTTATAAATGCACTATTCTCAGGAAATAGATATTCTAACACCTCTTTTTCAGATTTCAAGGAATTTATTCCGAAGATGTCTTTCTTTTTCTTTACATACCCCTCTATTTTTTCTATAATGGAAAAACATCATGATTTCTGCAGTATATAAGGAGGTGGCTGAAACTGCATACGATATTTCAAAAAAAGAAGCTGACAGAACCTGCTTTATTCTGTCCATCGGATACAACCAAACCTGTTAAAAATTTTCCGGAAATATGTGTTTCCACATTTTCACAAAATATCATTGAAACATTTGCTTCACTGGATGATACAGAAAAGATTGCGGAACTCTACACCGCAAATGGCGCTGTCCCTGTTTATAAAATCCGATACAAAAACACAGACATTGCTTTTTACTTATCCAGAGTCGGCGCTCCGGCCTGTGTTTCCGGGTTTGAGGAAGTCGTGGCAATGGGCGCCGGAAAGTTTGTGCTTTTCGGTTCCTGCGGCGTATTGGACGATGAGAAAACCAAAGGCAAAATCATAATCCCTGTTTCTGCTGTCCGCGATGAAGGCACAAGTTATCACTATATGGCGCCTTCATCAGAAATCACAGCAAATCCCCGCTCTGTCCAGACACTGGAAACTGTCCTGACTGCCTGCAGCTGTCCTTATGTCAAAGGAAAAACCTGGACCTCTGATGCAATTTACAGAGAAACCCTTCCAATGATTGAAGAGCGCAGACAGGAAGGCTGTCTCGCAGTGGAAATGGAATGCGCTTCCATGCTGGCAGTCTCAAAATACCGGCAGATCCCTTTTGCTCAGTTTTTATACGGAGCAGACAGCCTCAGCTCTGACACATGGGAAATCCGCGACTTAACCTTATACGGACTTACAGACGCAGAAAAATATATGGTCCTGGCTTTCGAATGCGGGCTGACTTTATAACACTTATTTTCAGATGAGGGAAGAGAATATTCTTCTCTTCCATTCGTCCATTTCTTCCACATATGTTTTTCCTTCACCTTCCTCCGGAATCCGAGGCATCCCATGCTTCAATACAAATAAAATAAGTTCCAGCTGCTCATTTAACTGCTGTATTTCACTCCTGATATTTTCTATTCGTAATCCCAGATATTCTTTCTGCTCTTCCCTCGACCCCTGCAGCAGCTGTCTGATCTCCTTTAATTCAAATCCCAGACCTTTATATACTATAATCCTCCATATTTGTTCCAGCATTTCCTCATCATACAATCGATGATTGTTTTCTGATCTCTCTGCCACCAGAACCCCCTCATCGTCATAATACTGCAGTGTTCTTTTACTTACTCCGGCCAGTTTACTAACTTCACTTATTCTTTTTTTCATCACGGTCTTCTCTCTTTCCGCCTAAAGAGCTTATCCTATCACGCAAACGTGATAGCAACCTCCTTTTTGGCATTGCACGTCATTGGTTTCTTAAAAGACCATGTAAATTTCGCGAATATAAAAAAGTATCGCTGACAGAGAAAAAGACTCCGCCAAACTGTATTTTCTCAATCCGGCGGAATCTTTTTCCTTTATATGATATATTTCAAACCCTTATTCAATTATTATATTTTACTTGTTTTGATTATTTTTTACCTGCGTAACATATAGTTCAATTTCTTCAATGTTCTGACTGTCAACAAGGCTGTCATACTCTTTCCCATTTTCATCTTTCAGAAGCTGCAGTTTAAGCTTTGTGTTTGGTGAAATATTCTGTTTGGTTACTGCATATTTTCTCAACGCTTCTTTATCTGAAACATCGATATAACTTCCATCATCAGCGATAATTACAAATTTCACTGTTGATGGTCCATATGCATCTCTCAGCTGACCGTCCATGGACAAATACCCGCAGGCGGCAAGATTTCTTCCGACATAATCTCTCACATACCAGGTATTTTTATCTGGTGAAGCTTTGATTTCTTTCACAGAGATATCACTGTCATTTGAATCGTCCACTTTCTGTACTGCAAGCACAATTTCTTCATAGGTCTGGCTGTTAACAAGACTGTCATATTCTTCACCATCATCATCCTTTTCAAATGTATATTTCATTTTTGTATTTGGCTCAATATTTTGTTTGACCACCCTGTACTTTTTCAATTCTTCTTCTTTTGAAATATCAATGTAAGAACCATCCTCATTTACAAAAACGATTTTAAGAAGTCCTTCTCCATACTGATCCATACGATAGCCTCCCATTGATGTATAGCCAAAAGATGCCGCATTTCTTCCCACATAATCCTTAATATACCAGGTATATTTATCCGGTGACGTTTTGGTAGTTTCAGGGGTATGATTTTCTTCTTTTTGTAAAGAAGCCCCCGAAGAATTATTTGTTCCTTTCCCACATGCCGTTAACACAAATGCCATGCCTATTACTGCTAAAAAAATCTTTATCTTTTTCATAAATCTTCTCCCTTTGTGCATCATACTTTTTCTCTCAGTTCTGTCCTGGTAAATTTAAGCATAGACTATCGCGCTAACGTGATGGCAAGATGTTTTTATCTATATTTAAAATATGGCAGAAGAACAATATTTCAAAATATGAAATACATTTATCTTATATGAAAGCAGTTTCCTATAAGATAAAAAAAATAAGAAAGAACAACCAAATGCTCTTTCTTATTAACAAACACAGAATTGATGCAGGCACCGCTTCTGCTGAAAATCTCTAAGATTTTCGTTCATTCATATTAATATTTGCTGTTTAAAGAACTTACTTGTTGTTATCAATTCATTAATGTTTGAATTCAATTCTATCGTTAATGAATTGCTCCACTCTTCTGTGTCAGTCGGTTTAAATCCTTTAATCAAAATTTCGAAATCATCTTGACTTTTTCCATCTCCATGAGTATCTGGTGTCAAGACAATAACTTTTTTTACAGGACGAATATTGGATTTGCTACCTTTTCCTCCAAAAAGATATTTAGATCGAGTATTATTATAATACGCTTGTAATTGTCCAATACTAGACCGCTGCCCATTTTCATTCCAAAATGAATTAAGCTTCCGATATTTACATTCTAATATTATAGAGCCCAAATACCATTCATTAGATATATCATATACATGAATTAAAATATCCGGACGATTATGTAGTTTAGAATATTCTTGTGTTTTGGCGATATAAAGCGGGGAGGATTCATTGGTCTCTTCACCGTGAAATGGAAGCGCATTATCAAATATAACTTTTAAACGCACCGCACTATTATTAAATTCTAAGGTTGTTCCTGCTTCCAAAAATGGAAACAAAATTTTCCCCCCAAAAATACTATCCCAATTTTTTATATTCATTTCATACTCTGAAGCTAACAAATGTATAACTTTAAAATAACACCACATCTCATAAAGATAGCTGCTTCTTTTCCATGTATATGAAAACTCTGGATCAAATTCAATCTTAAATGTGTCTCTTTTTAATTCTAAATACATTTGATAAAGAGTATTATATCTAGTATCCAAAATAAACGAATGTGGAATATAGGCTTGCGTTACATCAGTGATCAGAAAATACCAGTCTTTTGTTTTTAAGAGTGATGTCATTTTTTTCAATTTGCAAGCAACAGTTCTAAATTCCAATATACCTTTTTCCCACTCATCTCTATACTGAATAGTTTTACCCGAGTCAAAAGTTTTTGAATAATCATAAACTTCCTCTAATAAATCAAGAAACTGATTTATCCTTTTTTCATAATCTAAAATAATTCTTTTCAGCAACCTGTTATCCTGAATATTATAATTAGTTACCTTCTCTGGCACCTTATAAGTCGCTTCTGATCCTGCACGTGTAGCATAACGTCGTATACTTTCTGCATCAAATGTACAGTTCCTATTATTAGTAACTTTTTTATAATGTGTTATTATGTCATATCGTGGATTTTCCGCTATATCTAAAAGTGCACTAAGAACCGCCTGTGAATACTTTTTTATCACTATAAAATCATATAATATTTTCGGTGGCACATCCCCCTTTTTCATTTTCCCTATACCTATATTTCTACGAACTATGTCTTGTGCTAATCCTACCATCTCACTTTCAAGATCGTCTTTCATCATAGTCCATTCGTCAATATTCATTGGTTTTGGAAGTACTTGAAGTACCCCGTAAAACCATTGATTAAAGCAAAAAACAGAAATCTGGAATGAATCTACACAGAGTGCATCATAACCACTATTGCTTTTATAAAGCACAAATGGCTCCTCGTTAGGCATTCGGTAAAGATGTCCTGCTTCGTCATAAGCAATCTTCCTGTCGTCTATTGGCACGATATCCAATGCCTCTAAATATAATTTTGCATTAGAATCTTCCGAATTAAATAATATCTCTATATCATCATTTTCTTCAATCGATAAAGTTACTATATCCTTTTCCCATATTTCCTTATCGTTATCAAAAAAATTGATGCCCTCCTGATAAGATAGTTTTGGAAATCTTCTTATAGTTTTTAATTCAAAAGGCAAATCAGATACAATATCCATATGATTCTAACTCCTTCTGCTTTTGTAGCACAATCTCTCTACTTGTAACAAAATCTGACAAGTCCTCATATTCATCAAAAATCTGAATAAGATTTTTCCCATTTTTGCCTGCTAATATATCTCCCAACTGATTCTCTGGTCCTCTTACTTTGGTCAAAACTCGTTGTGCTATCTGTAAGTCAATCCCATTTGATAAGTTAAAATTATCAATAGTTGTTTTTGGCAAATTCCATAAATACATATCAATATTTTTAACAATTCTTGGCCCTATACCATACTTAGTGTTGGCACTATGTAATAGTGTATGAATATCCCATAATAGTTCATGAACTCTCTGCATATCTTCTTCGGAATTTGTTACTGTAATTGATTTATAATCATCCATACTCCATGTAACATTTACCAAAGAACCATACTTTTTCTTCTCCCACTTTTTAGAATAATCAAGGATATCCAACTGAATAACATTTGCTCTGTCTAAAACTTTATCTGAAAAATGATATGTAGATTCATCAATATTGACCGTTCCAATAAACTTAACATTATCACCAATTTTAATTCTACTCGGATATTCAGCTGAATTATATAATCTACCGCTATATTGTTTGTCGTATAATTGCAATTCTCTTTGATTAGCCGGACGTTCGAGCAAAGATAGAAATTGACTAAAATAGTGTTCCACTCTTGCCAAATTCATTTCATCAAAACATATAATAAACAATTTGTCCTTATTTTCATCTTTTTGAGATCTGACTAAAAAGTCAACAAAGCCAGAATCTGACGCTCTATACACCATATGTACTAAATCAACATATCCTAAAAGATCAGAATCATCATTCCAAGACGGTCTCACCGGTATAAAAAGCATCCTATTTTCATCCGGTTCCGTTGTATTAGATATTCCCAATGCGCGTGCATAAATATCTACTATAGCAGATTTTCCAGTTCCACTTAGCCCAGAAAGGATAACTAAGCTATTACATTTAACTGCCGTATGAAAATTCACAAAATCTTTCATATTATAAAATAAATTACGTTTCTGACTGTGATAGTCCATACATTGAATAATCAGTTCATCCGTTTTATTACTAGTATCAATTTCGATAAGTTTTTCATCGCTTTGATTTTTTTCTTCTACAGCAACACTCATCTGATCCGTCCCATCTTCCTCAGCAGCGACTTCATTCTCAGAATTCTCTTTTTCATCTTCCACGGTAGTTAATTTTAGCAAAGAATCTTCCACCTTCGCATAAATATCTTCTGGCATATACATAATTGTAGGATTTAACGAGCCTTGATAAACCCAGTATTCCTCATATTCATTTATATTTACAACAGCAATTTTATCACTTTCAAAAATCAATCCGCCTTTTGCGTTTTGCCTATTATCAATTATATGTCCTATTGCATACATATCTCCCTTTTCATCCATCCATATTACAAAGGAAGGCATAAATGCATCCGTATAATATCCATATGTACTTCCGACACCTTTTTTATTTTTTAAAAATTCTATAAATTCTTCTTTTGTTTCATATTCCCTAAATAATCTCCAATCTTTTTCTTCTTCCCATTCACGAGTAACTTCATTGTATTTAGAGGAAAAAACAGGTATTGCATAAAAATAGGTATTATCTGAAAATCTTAAAGGCTTCTTTACCAAATTAGTTTTTCTACTTAGCAAATTAGCGTGCCCACCATCATTAACTTTATATGAATATATAAATAGCTTATCTTTTACAGCCTCTCTAAAATTTTCAATTCTTTCATCCTCAGCCGAATACTCATCGTCTCCTATTTCAGAATCATCTTCAAATGAATTTATAAAACCCGATACAAAATTAGGGCTTTCTTGAGGTAATAATAAAGATTTAACTCTATATTGAATATATGAGCCTCTATTAATAAAAACATTATCTTTTCCGTCTGGCTCCTCTTCACTAGCTAAAATTCCAATATACTGTCTATCCTGCATATCCATTACTTATTCCCTCCCATTTTTTCTATAAGAGATTTTAAATTACGTACACAAATAACCTTGACCTGAGAGGCCCTCTTTATTTTTAAAACTTCAGAATAACTAAAATCTGACTCTATAATCCATACTTCCGAATAGGATTTCCAATCTATATCTTGCAAAGTTTGTTCTTCGCAATCATTTAATTGTTCAATCCTTTTTAAAGGGAAAATATTACTATTAATACTTTTTTTAGAGAAATACAGCACTTTAGGTGCATTCTCTAATATCGATTTGTAATATTTTACTTCTTCTTTTTTTTCTTCTAACTTCGTAGCATACTGTTTTATCTGTATTTCTAAATTTCCCTTACCTTCAATAAATCTATCAATTTCATTTCGTTGCCTAATACATTCTTTCTGTAATTTAGTATTTTCTTTTTGTAATTTATCTTTTTCTCGTTTATAATTATCTATAGTTATTCTAAATTCTTGTATAATATTTTGTTGCTTTTTTATTTTTTCTTTTTGCCTTTCTATTTGTTTTAAACTGTTAGTATCTTTTATTTCTGCACCAAGTGGTGCTGTAACAATAACCGTTTCTTTTCTTTCGTCTTTTTTATTTGGTAATGTTTTCTTCGCTTCATCTTTTTTGATTTTCAAAAGTTCTTCTTGTGCTTCTTCCCTTTGTTTCTCGTTTCCAAACCATCCCCGAGCAAGATTAACTTCTTTCCTAGATTCCTCTAAACCAGCTAAACTCTCTAAAAAAATTGTACTCTGATACTTTCCTCCTCGTTTTCTTTTCCCCAAAGATGCATTTATTATTGATACTGGTGCTGAAAAACTATTCTTAAATCCTTGAACTACAAACCCCTGTGCTTCTGCCCTTTTTAACGCTTTTTGTAATATACTTTTATCTGAAATTTTAACTAATTCTCTTGAAAATTCAAGTTCCTCCATAGTACCTCCAAAGCCTATTTCAAAATTATTTTATATTTATTAGATTATTCCCTATCATCAAGAACTACTTAATATCACCAATATTACACTCTAAATCCACGTACACTTTGTATAGAAATTCTAATAATACCGTCTCTCTCTTTCCCTTTTGATTAAAATATTAAAATGAATTTTTACCTCATCTTTTATCTTTGATATCTCAGATTTTATTTTTTCATCTATAAGAAGTTTTCATAATTTGTCACAGTACCCCATTATCTTAATCCTCTCCAAAGATGCTCTGACTTTAAACTGTGAATCTTCTATTTTAATCAATATTACTACTTTTCCTATAATCCATCAAGAAAATCTCATAAAATTACAATAATAATATCTACATCACATCTTCTATAAAGCATTGAACTTTTTATCACTTTATACATAAGTTTTTACTTTATTTTTAACTATATCCTATTTAACAAATTAATTAACTCGGATATCAGGCTCTTACCATATTTTGTAACTGTCTTTTCAAATTACTTAAATATTTGTATGAAATATTTATATTTTATTAGTGTACACCCTCATTCACAACGTTTGTTTTATGGCGATTAGATTGCCTTATGCGCATTCATATCCTACCACAATAAATTGAATGAATAATAAATAACGCTGATATTTATCCATTGCACCATTAAATTTTAAAGAATGACAAATTATGAACGTAATAGGTATCAATATTTTTGAATATAAAAAATATATCCGTAATCATCCATCCTTTTAGTGAAATTGTTTCTCATCAGATTAATTCTCTCGAAAGTGACTCCGAAAGAACTTTTCTCACTCTATGTAGTTTTTATTCGTATGTATCAAATTATAGCTAAGTACTCTCTGTTTTAGCCGGGCTTTAAGTTATGTTCCAAGATGCAGAATTGTCTCGTATAACATTAAGTTCATAATGATAATGTTCTTGTTATGAAGTACCTTAAATCAAGCAATGAGAATAGATCCAGATGCGCATCGGCTTTTTTATTCGAATCATAGCTTCCAATATACCAGTATACCAGTCAGACATTTTATAATTGGCTGAAAACACATCACGTGAAACAAAGTATGTTCCGAAAGTTTCACACTATATCGATAATGAAACGATAGAAAAGTTTTGAGGAATCTTCAATCAGGAAATATATTATGGAAAAGATTTTACATCAAAAGAAGAATTGATTCAAAGCATCCAGAATTATATTGAACACTATAACAACTGATATCTGCAACGTAAGTTACGTATAATGACACCAGTAGCATTCCATGAATTTACATTGCAGGTAGTATAAAATTACCGCCAGCCAATTATCGACTGACGGAGAAAAATTTATTATTTTTCCTTGTCCTCTTGAGAAATAGCACACCCGACTTGGAAAAACCTTGATCTTACGAGGCTTTATCTTTTTTAATATTAAATATTATAGGTTAAAACCCAGTATTAACTAACATCCACTTTTTTATGCTTCCTAACTATACAATGTGTGTAAGTTCATTTTGGTAAAAAGACTATAATTCCAAAAATTTGTCATCTTTTATCAAAAAATCTTCAATTATTCCTATATATCTTTCTAACAGTTCTCGATTTTTTTTCATTTTTTTCACTGTACATTCCCACACAATCAGACACTTTATATCTTGGTTATACAATTTTTCTCTGACTTCACAGTCCCTTTTAACATTAGCCTCAAATTTTTTCTGCCAAAATTCCACTCTCGATTTTGGCATATAAGCATATTTACAACCGGGATGCCTGTGCCAGAAACATCCATGAATAAATATCGCTGTATTATATTTCCGTAAATAAATATCCGGATGTCCTGTTACTTTATTTGTATTAAGACTATATCTGTATCCCTTTGCAAAAAGCTGTTTTCTGAACCATACCTCTGGTTTTGTATTTTTCGAATGTATAGCCGCCATATTTCGGCTACGTTCCTCCGGACTTTTTATATCCATATTATTTATTTCCCTCAATTTCTTTAACATACTGAATAAACCTTGCTAACGTCCATATTCTGTCTCTTCGGTCTTTTGGATATGTATTTATATATGGTCTTGGCACAACAAGAATTACATTTTCCGCCTGCATCTCATCCATTTGCATTCCTGATACTCCCTGTTGCAGTGTACAAAGATATTTAGGCCTGTCTCTAAGGCGATCCGCTTCATTTAATACCTGTCTCCACCTGTCTTTACAGGTAGTTTTAGCTGCCAGAGATATAAGATGCTCTGTCGGAAATTCAAAATCATGGTATGCTTCCTGCGAAGGGAAAAGAAAATCAGGCTTTTTATTTCCTTCTGTTTTTGCCTGCGCCGAATACTCAATTTCATTTCCATCAAATATGGCTGCAAGATGATGCTCAAGACTCTTTCCCGCACGGCTCTTTCTGCGATTAAGTACAATATTGGCAACTCTCACAAATTCATCCACTGATTGAAATCCCTTAGTAATAACTTCTCCATATCTGGCATACTCCAATGCCCTGAAAAGAGTGTATTCCATATTAGTCCAGCTGATAATCTTTTCATCTGGATTTGTAACGACATACTCCGAATGATCATATACTTTTTCTTCTATCGTTCTTGCAGCCTCGGACATTAAACAGGACATAGGAAAATCAGCCTCAAGACTGTTGATAAATTCCTGTATTTCCAGTTTTTCCTGTACCTCCATTGATACTCTTCCTGTATCAATAAGGCTGTTTGTTTCTGTCGGGCTAATACTGAATGTATCAAGAAATTCCTCTATCTCTTCATCCGTTTCCAGAAAGTATCCACTGTAATCAGTATTTGATTGCCTAGTCAGTACAAATAACGCACCAGTCTGTTCCGGCTTCAAAAAAGGAAAACCTCGCCCGAAACGGGTAATTCTTAATTCATTTTTACTTTCATAATATGTAAATCTGCTTTCCGTTTCAAAATCATCCTGCCACTTTATTTTTACCATCTTTTTCAGAATCCCACTCTGTTCAAGCTCTCTTTTATTAAACAGCATCTCTACCGCAGATTTTGAAATCAGAATGCCTGACTGATGTGCACCTGTTGCCCCGGCATCATTAGCAGAGAGAAACTTGCAAAACCCTTTTTCACTGGTTAATACGGAATGAATTGCCTGCCCGGCATATGTTGTTAACATTTATATCACCACCCTTTGCAGTTCTTTCTGTTCTGATTCCTCAAGCTCCATAATTTTTTTAACAATTAATTTTGCTACATTTTCCATCAATGGCACTACTACCGAATTGCCAAACTGTTTATATGCCTGCGTATCTGATACAGGAATCTTAAAGTCATCCGGAAATCCCTGTAATCGTGCACACTCGCGCGGTGTCAGCCTTCTCGGATTTTTACCTTTCTGTGCAATTAATATCTCCGAACCATCTTTATAATATCTCGCACTGATTGTTCTTGATATACCATCCAATGGTGCAATGCCATATCCGAACCCGTTACCGGCAGCTTTATGTTTAGCTGCATAATTTTGAAGATATGTCCACAATTTATCAGACAGAGTATACTTATCATCTACCTTTTTTTCCAGAATATCTCTCATTACCGGTTTTGGTAGTTTGGGAGTCAATTCGAATTTGAACTCAAAGTCAGTGCCATATCGTTTTCTGTCAAATCCCACAATAACAATACGTTCTCTGTGTTGCGGTACATAATGCTGTCCATCTAACACTTCATAAAAAACATCATAATCCAGTTCATCCAGTGATTCCAGCATTATTTTGAACGTTCTTCCTTTATCATGACTGCGCAAATTTTTTACATTTTCCAACATAAATGCTTTCGGACGCTTTTCTTTTAATATTCTGCAGACATCAAAAAAAAGTGTTCCCTGGGTTTTATCTTCAAAACCTGTTGCACGTCCAAGACTTCTTTTCTTTGATACTCCGGCAATCGAAAAAGGTTGACACGGGAATCCCGCTACCAGAATATCATGATCTGGTATAGAAGAAGCTGAAACTTGTGTAATATCACCTTCCGGTTGCTCTCCGAAATTTGCAAAATATGTCTGTTGACTGTATTTATTCCATTCATTTGAATACACACAATGACCACCGGCTCTTTCAAATGCAATTCTCATTCCACCGATACCCGCAAACAAATCAATAAATGTAAATCGGTAATCTTTTATATCCTGTTGTTTTTTTCTCATATCTGTGACATAATAAGCTACTGCCTCTCTCACACAATCCTGCATTGTCTGCTCAGTTTGTGTAGAATATGTGCTCAACTCATTATATAATTCATCATCAATTCTTAAATGTATCTGTTTCATTTTCATCACTCCCGGGGAATATTTTGTACCTGATTTTTCCCTAATTATACTATCTGCCATTCTTAAAATCAAGCACTTTCTTCGAATGCATGTTCTTTTTAAAGTTTCCTGCTTTTCCAGAAAGAAGGTTGGACACATTTCACATATATTTCTCAGCTAACCAGCAACAGTTGGTGCAATAAGAAATCATAAAATCTCACGGAAATTCCTGTTTTATCTGTATTCCCATGGTTCATTCCTTCATTCGAACTTCTCAGCAAATAGATTTACTGGCTATTTTTTTCTTGTCAATAGGCTTATTTATCATTTATATCAATTCTGACTCTTAAAGTCAAAACCGAGTCCAACAATCCTTTCTTTTCATTTAATGCTATTTCTCTTTATATCAGACATTATATATAAATCTTCCTATATCCCAATAGTAACCATAATGCTTTACTTTTTCCAAACAATTTTTCAGATACAACCAAAATTTTGCGCCTCTTCAAAAGCACTCAACCAGACAGCACTGCAAACCACATCTACTCTGAAAATGCAAAAAAAATTAACATAAAAAACAATGCTATTTATCTAAAAAAATAAAAAAGAACTCAAAATTAATATGGAAACTGATAATCCAATAACAGAGTACTTTAATTCCGAAATTTGTCAAACATAAATACAACATGTTTATGTTAAAGTTTTATTTGTGGGAAATGTGTCATTCTTAGAAATTGTAGTGTTGTAGTTCAGTATACATTAATCAAACAGTTGCACTTATATATTAAGAAAAGATTAACACATTACTAAATCATCCTGATTCTTTATTATTTAAAATGCTCTGCCTGAGTCCAGTGCAGATTCAGGAGAATTCTTAGCTTCAATTGGTCTGAATAATCTCCTAAATTATCCGATTTATAAATCTCAATTTCTTCTTCCAGCGCAACTTCAATACATCTCCTCAATATTTTGAATCTTCATCGTTTGAACATTTTAATATATTACCATTACCTCAAAATCTTATTTTTACACCATTCTAATACCTTAGTTCGTTTAATTCCAATACGTTCAAGAAAACAACAATAAACCAATCCACCCAAACATTGTGCTGTTATAGCAATCTTTACATCAAGAACTCGATGGGATCCATGTGTGATATCATTTCGATATTTAACAAACTCCTTTATGGCATCATCATCAATAACAATCTCTGATTGATTTAAAATTGACATTTCCTCATCATACTTATGGAATAAGGCACAAATTTTTTCTGCAGCAGGCAACGTCCAAAATTTAATATTTCCAAATACAAAACTATATACTGAATCTTCTAAGCCCGGATTATCTTTTCTAAATTTTTTTACAGTATTTTTCACCTGCCGTACTAACTTATTAAGGAGTTCATTTTCTTCTACTTCTATACCTTCAGCAAAGTTTAATTCACATTCTATTCCAGAACAAATTTCTCTAATTTTCGAATCCGTCATATAATTAATTTCATTATCATTTTTAGGATAAAAGCCAAGAGAATACGACATTTTTCTATCTTCTGAATCATAGAAAATTTTAAACAATTCAGGTATTGCAGTATCTAAATCCTCAAAACAAATATTTTGAAAATACCTTTTCTTTGTCAATTCAAACTCCGATTCAATATAAACAGAGGCCATTTCTTCCAAAAAATTAAATTCTTCATTATAGTTGAACAATTTTATATCTGAAAATCCGACATTATAACGAAAAGTCATAAAAGCAATTATATCTCTAATACGATTATAATGATAAAATAACTGATATAATGATTGTTTCTTTTCAAACTTTAATACAAGCTGAACATCCGTATTACTTATTGCATTCCCATTTTCAATACTATTTTTTTCGCTGATTGCTGAATATATACTCAGCTTTATATTAAAGTCTTTTGTTTTTATATCATAGTTTTTTCTATCGTCATGAGCCTTTACCTGTAAACCATTTTCAGTATATTCACTCCTCATTGAATTACGGTAAAAAAGACGATTCAATGTCCCACCAACAAACTTAATTCCATCAAATTTTTCTAACGATGTCTCATTAACATTTGACTTTGAAATAACATAAGTTGAGGTGCGCAAATATTTAGAGTTAGATACCAAAAATGTTTTACTCCCCACATAAATTGCGATTTGATAGTTATTATGAGTTTTTCCAATAAGGAAACCATCTTTTGTCTGAAGTTCAATAGATTTATTTGTATTTCTCAGAGAATGAGCTTCATTTGTTGTAAAGCAAAAAAGATGTTCAGATTTTTTTAAAACGAAAAAAATTGTATTTTCCTCTGATGGTATTATTCCGGTGATTAAATCATAATCTTTCATTATTACTCCTTCTTGTATTTTCCTCTGATATATCTCCATTAACACAGGTCTTTCAATAAAGAGCTGATACACACCAATAGTTTATTTATTTTAACATTTGAATATCTGTTTATATTATATACAGTCTCACATTTGGTATCAATATTTTACGTGATAATTTATTCACTCTAACAACACAAAATCACTCGAAACTACAACCATATGCAATATACTAAATGACAGATACCCATAGAATATCTGCCATTCAATATACTCTGTGCAAAAACTGCAATTATTTAAACTCGGCGTGTTCTCCGCATTACTTAACTATATTTATTTAAGTTTTATATGGAAACACACCATTATTTACTTCAATTACACCAGTTATTCTGGTTTACTGATTTTCTGTTACCAAAATGTTACCACGCTTTTTATGTAAGTTAAATCTCAGTAACATTTAATGCTAATATACTAATTCTCCAACATTTTCCGATTGCAGCGTCTAATAGAATTAGGTAACATTATATCTATTTCTTCTTCTGAAAAAGTCTGCTCTTCCTCTGCTTTCAATGCTTTTTGAGCAGCCTGATAACTTTTTGCATCTGTTCGTGGTGAATTACTATATACTTCTGCAGTTCTTTCTTGCAATTCATCACGCTTATTTCTTATCTCACTTGCCTCTAGCATTTCAAAATCTGTCAGTAATGATACATATTCCTCCCGTATTTTCCACAACAAATCTGAGGCCTTTTTGTGTTCTTGCGCTATGGCAGAAAGATTAAAATTTTTTATATATGTATTCAAAATTAACAGTGCTAATGAAACCACTGCACCTATTATGCTTGCAATATTATCATCTGAAAATATTGCAACAACAAAGCCACTCGTAGTAACTCCTGAAAGAACAATTTGCCACACTTTTATTGTGGCATCTAACTTCACTGTTCGATTTATATATTTATCATGGCATGTTTGAGAATATGTAACTCTTCCATATGCTTCTCGTATCTGTGATTCCAATATATATCCTTGACTATTCCGGGAATTTCGTTCCATAAATCTCTCTCCACTTTTGCTTAGCTGAATATGAATAATTATTATTCTCATATGAAATAGCCGTGAGCGCATTATCATATGCCGTTTTCGCTTTCGTTTGGAAATTTCCGTTTTTCCATACATAACGTAAACTTCCAGGCGCAAGCCAATAACTTTGATTTTTATCTAAATCCTTAAGATATTTAAAAAAATCTCTACTCATATAATCATAATATAAATATGATTTGTCTTTATATTCCCAATCATTTATAAATTTATAAGCCAATGTATCTATTAAAATTCCACTCATTGGCACACTACATTTTCCTTTCCACGCTCTAGCCATTCTGCAAAGACATTTCAAATTTTTATTTGTATCCTTATTTCGGGAATTCATAGCCTCAATTTCTTTTTTGGGATCTGTTACTCTCCAACTGCCACCATTATTCGTGTCTGGATATGTATAACTCTCATCATCCTTAATAAATGCCGGAACAATTTCAAAATTAATCCCATCTGAGAAATTAATTCCTATTACTTGCCCATCTCCTTTTATATAAGACATACTATATGTTTTCTGCAAAACCCCCTTCACTTCTTGTAATAGTGCTGATTGTCCATTACTTATGTAAGCATTAAATTTTTTATATGTTGAATACGGAAGCTGTACGATAATATCTATATCGCTTTTCCATATTTCCGTACCCCTTCCATATGAGCCAACATACAAACTATGTAGTGTTTCTGATGAACTATTCCAGTAGTCAAGGTTAATCCTCTTTGTTATCTGATGATAACGATATTGAATTGTTGACACGGTATTTGAACTCATTCTTAAATTTGAACAAAATGTTGAAAAATAATCACTTACTGACATATATTCTGCTCCTTTCCAATCAATAATACTTTAATCTCTATATTTATATTGTGGTTATAATTCCAAAAACATTTCATCTGTTTTTAAAAATCTTTCCATCTTTACTATATATTCTTGACAGATTTTATTTTCTCTTTTCATTCTCTTAATAGTACACTCCCACACAGTCAGATACTTAATTCCATTCTGACAATATGATCTCTTTTTACATTCGATTCAAATTTTTCTACCAGAATTCCACTCTTGATTTCGACATATATGCATTCTTACAACCGGAATATCTGTACTAGAAACATCCGTGAATAAAAATCGCAGTATTGTACTTACGAAGATAAATATCCGGGTATCTTCTTCGAGTTAAGGCTATATATACCCCTATGCAAAAAATAATTTTCTGAAATATATCTCTAGTTTGATATCCTTTGAACGAATAACTGCCATGTTCCTGCTTCATTCTTCCGGGCTTTTTATATCCATCTTATTTGCTCTCAATCGTTTTTACATACTGCACAAACCGGTCTAATATCCATATTCTGTCTCTGCGGTCTTGTGGATAAGTCGCAATATATGGTTTGGGCACAACCAAAATAACATTTTCTGCCTGCATCTCATCCATCTGTGCCCCTGATACTCTCTGTTGTAGCGTACAAAGATATTTCGGTCTATCCCTGAGACGGTCTGCCTCATTTAATACTTGTCTCCATCTGTCTTTACATGTAGTTTTGGCCGCAAGTGAAACAAGATAGTCTACTGAGAAATCAAAATTATGGTAAGCATCCTGTGAAGGAAAAAGAAAATCTGGCTTTTTATTTCCCTCTGTTATCGCCTGCGAAGAATATTCAATTTCATTTCCATCAAATATTGCAGCAAGGTGATGTTCCAGACTTTTTCCAGCCCTGCTCTTTCTTCTATTCAAAACAATATTGGCAGCTTTTACAAATTCATCAACCGATGCAAATCCTTTAAAGATCAAATCTTTATATCGTTCGTGCTCCAAAGCCTTAAACAACTTATACTCCATGTCTGTCCATGCAATTAGCTTTCTATCAGGATTTTCTCGAATGTCTTCAACTCGATTATGAATTGTATTTTCTATATATCTGGAAGCCGCCGACATATCTTCAGACATAGGAAAATCCACGGTTAATTCATTAATAAACTCTTTTATTTCAAGTTCTTCTCTCTTTCCCAGCAACAACCCTAATCTTCCTGTATCTATAAGGCGATTAGTGTGTATTGGATCAATAGCAAATGTAGTTAAAAAATCTTCAATTTCCTCTTCAGTTTCCAAGAAGAATCCACTATAATCAATATCTGTCTGCTGTGTAAAAACAAATAATGCTCCCGTTTGTTCTGGTTTCAAAAATGGAAAAACTCTTCCAAAACGGGTAATCCTTAATTCATTTTTACTCTCATAGTATGTAAAGCAACTTTCTGTCTCAAAATCATCCTGCCATCTGATTTTTACCGTTCTTTTGGGAATTGTATCCTGTTCGAGTTCCTGTCTGCTGAACATCATATATACAGCCGATTTTGAAATCAAAATACCAGACTGGTGACCACCCGTTGCTCCTGTGTCATTTGCAGAAAGAAATTTACAAAATCCATTTTCACTGTTAAGAACAGATTTTATCGCCTGTCCCGCATATCCTATAGTCATCCAAATTCCTTCCTCTTTAACTCTTTTCCCTCTGTTTCATCCATATCTCCAATTCTTTACTATCAGCTTCGCTACGTCTTCTATCAACGGCACCACAACAAAATTTCCAAATTGCTTATACCCCTATGTATCAGATACTGGGATTGTTAAATCATCAGGAAATCCCTGCAATCCTGCATATTCACATAGTGTCAGCCGCCGTGAATTTCTTCCTTTATGCTCAATCAGTATCTACGAACCATCCTTGTAATATCTCACACTGATTATTCTTGATATGCCATCCAATGGAGCAATGCCATATCCAAATCTATTACCTGCCACTTTATGTTTTACTGCATAATTTTGAAGATATAGCCAGAGTTTATCGGATAGTGTGTATTTTTCGCCAACATTTTTTCTAGAATATCCCGCATAACAGGTTTTAGATATTCAGATGTCAGCTTGAAATCAAACTCCATATTCTTTCCATACTTTTTGCGGTCAAATCCCACAATAATGATTCGTTCTCTGTGTTGTGGTACTTAGTTCTGTCCATCCGGAACTGCATAGAATACACTGTAATCCGGTTTATTCAGAGACTCTAATATTATTTTGAAGGTTCTACCCTTATCATGACTACACAGATTTTTTTATGTTCTCCAGCATAAATATTTTTGGTCTTTTTTCTTTCAATATCCTACAAATATCAAAAAAGAGTGTCCCCTGTGTCTTATCCTCAAATCCTGTTACCCATCCAAGGCTGTTCTTTTTTGAAACACCCGCAATGGAAAATGGCTGACAGGGAAATTCAGCTACCAGAACATTATGAGTCGAGATAGATGAAGCTGGCACCTGTGTACTGTCCCCTTCTGGCTGTTCGCCAAAATTAGCAAAATATGTCTGCTGGCTGTATTTATTCCATTCATTATAATAAACACAATACCCGCCGGCTCTCTCAAAAACAATTCTTATTCCGCCTATTCTGGCAAACAAATCAATAAAAGTAAACTGGCATTCTTTTACTTCCCACTGCTTTCTTTACATATCAGTAACACAATATGCAACTTCTTTCACTCAATCCTACATTGTCTGCTTCATCATTACAGAATACGCATTTGATTCATTATATAACTCATCATCAACTCTTAAATGTACCTGTTTCATTCACATCACTTATAAGAAACAATTTATACCTAATTCTTCCCATATTATACTATCAGATTTTCCTAAAGGCAAGCACTTTTATCGAACATATATTCCATTCATTTTGGTCAGACAATCAAACGTAAACCGAACAGCTACACACTGTACAGACTAATCGCAGTAATTTGCTTCACGGTAGCTAAAAGGATTTTAAAGAGCTCTCTCCTGCCATCGGGTGCCCCTGCCATACTTTCTCCGCTTCATTCTTGGAACTTTGTAAATTTGCCCGCAAAGAACAGATTTCAACATCCGTCTGTAGCAACTGTTCATAGCGATTTTTGTTAATCCCTTGAAATATTGCATTTTCTTCCTGCAGTTTTGCTTTCTTCGCTTCCAGTTCTGTGACTTCTTTTACCCGTTCTTTTTTCTCAAAATCTAAAACAGACAAATTCTTCTCATTCGTACCTTTCTGTTCCCACTCAATTCCATATCTCAACATAACAGCGGCAAGCTACCCTTTTTCTCATAAACCACCCGTTGATTTAATTCCATTTCCCGCCTTATACCTCCCTTAAATCCGAGAGCAGACAATGCCTGTTTCAGTGACACTTTTGTATCGAGCCCCGCGCAATCAAGATGCCGAATATCAACAGCTACATCGGTCTGTTGCATACCCTCTTTGCACTGGAGGATAGTACGGGCTGAAAATCGGAGAGATTGATGGAGAACTCTGCCTGCGTCTGGACAAGTCTGCCGGAACGACCTATTCTTCCATGTTTGATATGTTCCACGCATGGCAGGAGCAAGCTGCCAGACCAGAGAGCGAAGAGATAACCAAGGAAAAATATGGCCAATGGCGGTACAAATACCCTGAACTGGATACTTCCGGACCACAAAAGAAGGTTGTCCCTTCACAGGAACTGAGCGATCTAATCATAGCTTCTCTAAAAGAAGAGTCCGAATAAGATATATACGGCTCATTATGAACACAAAAAACCTTACCAACTTTCAGCTTCATTTCTGAAAATCAGTAAGGTTTTTCTGTTATTGAAGTATTCTTTTACTCAGTAAGTGATACCCGAAATGTTGCCAGTCACTAAACAAATATGCTTGTACTCCGCATAAATACATAATTTTTCAGACTCATTTCATCACTCAAACTCTATCGTTCCCGGCGGTTTGCTGGTCAGATCGTACATTACCCGATTGACTCCTTTGACCTCATTGATGATCCTGCTCATGACTGTCTGAAGTACTTCAAACGGGATCTCTGCTGATTCAGCCGTCATAAAGTCAATGGTCTTCACTGCTCTCAAAGCTACTGCGTAATCATAGGTTCTTTCATCCCCCATAACTCCTACAGAGCGCATATTTGTTAGTGCTGCAAAGTACTGATTGATTTCCTTATCCAGTCCTGCTTTTGCGATTTCTTCTCTGTAAATCGCATCTGCATCCTGTACAATGCGAACTTTCTCTGCCGTTACTTCTCCGATAATACGGATACCAAGTCCCGGTCCCGGGAATGGCTGACGGAATACTAAGTTTTCCGGAAGTCCAAGTTCCAGACCAACTTTTCTTACCTCATCTTTAAACAAGTCGCGAAGCGGTTCAATGATCTCTTTAAAGTCAACGTAGTCAGGAAGACCGCCTACGTTATGATGAGATTTGATGACGGCAGATTCTCCGCCCAGTCCGCTTTCTACCACATCCGGATAGATGGTTCCCTGTGCCAGGAAGTCAACGGCTCCGATTTTCTTCGCCTCTTCCTCAAACACACGGATAAATTCTTCACCAATGATCTTACGTTTCTTTTCCGGTTCTGTTACACCTGCAAGTTTAGAGTAATATCTTTCCTGTGCATTCACACGAATGAAATTCAGATCGAAATCACCTTTCGGTCCGAATACAGCTTCGACTTCATCTCCCTCATCTTTTCGAAGGAGTCCATGATCTACAAATACGCATGTCAGCTGTTTTCCGATTGCCTTAGAAAGCAGTCCTGCTGCTACAGAAGAATCTACTCCGCCGGAAAGTGCCAGAAGAACTTTTCCGTCTCCTACTTTTTCCTTAATCGCTGCAACGGAATGTTCCACGAAGGAATCCATTCTCCAGTCACCAACACATCCGCAGACATTCTTTACGAAGTTGTTGATCATCTTCGTTCCTTCCTCCGTATGCAGTACTTCCGGATGGAACTGGATTGCATATAAGTTCTTTTCTTTATTTTCTGCAGATGCTGTCGGGCAGTCTGCTGTGTGGGATGTCGTTGCAAATCCCGGTGCTGTCTTTGAAATATAATCAAAATGACTCATCCAGCAGATTGTTTCCTTAGACACTCCGGCAAAAATTGGAGATGTCTCGTCATCTACAATTACTTTCGTTTTTCCATATTCACGGACCGGTGCTTTCTCAACTTTTCCGCCCAGAATATGCTGCATCAGCTGAGCTCCGTAGCATAATCCGAGAACCGGAATTCCAAGTTCAAATAATTCTTTGGAATAAGTTGCAGCACCTTCTTCATAACAGCTGTTTGGTCCGCCAGTTAAAATGATTCCCTGCGGATTCATTTCTTTGATTTTTTCAATGTCGATCTTGTAGGAATAGATTTCACAGTATACATTGCATTCACGGACACGGCGTGCCACCAGCTGGTTATACTGTCCTCCAAAATCAATTACGATCACTAATTCGTTTTTCACTCATCTTCCTCCTAGGTCTCAGAATCATCCGGCTGTGCCGGCAGTCATTTTGGAAATTCTCTCGAATTTCTTTGTATCTTAATCGGCTTTCAGTTCGTCAACTTTATCCAGTTTCTCCCATGGAAGATCCAGGTCATTGCGCCCGAAATGTCCATAGGCTGCCGTCTGTTTGTAAATTGGTCTTCTAAGATCCAGCATCTTAATAATGCCTGCAGGTCTCAAATCAAAATGTCTGCGGATCAGATCCACCAGTTCCTGACTGCTCTTCTTTCCGGTTCCGAAAGTATCAACCATGATAGATGTAGGTTCTGCTACACCGATCGCGTAAGATAACTGGATTTCACATTTGTCTGCCAGTCCTGCCGCTACAATGTTCTTGGCCACATATCTTGCCGCATAGGCCGCAGACCGGTCAACTTTCGTGCAGTCCTTTCCAGAGAACGCTCCACCGCCGTGGCGGGCATATCCGCCGTAAGTATCTACGATGATTTTTCTTCCGGTAAGTCCTGCGTCTCCATGAGGACCTCCGATGACAAAACGTCCTGTCGGATTAATATAGAACTTGGTCTCATCATCCACCATCTCTGCAGGAAGAATCTTGTCAAAGACTTCTCTCTTAATATCCTCATGAATCTGTTCCTGAGTCACATCAGGATCATGCTGGGTTGAAAGAACAACTGCTTCCAGGCGGAACGGTTTCCCGTCTTCATCATATTCCACAGTAACCTGAGTTTTTCCATCTGGTCTTAAGTACGGCAGAGTCCCGTCTTTTCTGACTTTGGTCAGCTGTCTTGCCAGCTTATGGGCAAGTGAAATCGGATATGGCATATATTCATCGGTTTCATTGGTTGCATATCCGAACATCATTCCCTGATCTCCGGCTCCGATGGCATCCAGTTCTTCTTCACTCATTTCATGTTCTCTTGCTTCCAGCGCTTTGTCCACTCCCATGGCGATGTCAGAAGACTGCTCATCAATGGCTGTGATGACTCCGCACGTATCTGCGTCAAATCCGTATTTTCCTCTTGTATATCCAACTTCCCGTACGGTGTCTCTGACGATCTTCTGGATATCGACATAGGCATTGGTTGTAATTTCTCCCATGACCATAACGATCCCGGTTGTCGTACAGGTTTCACACGCCACACGGCTCATTGGATCCTGTTCCATCAGGGCATCTAAAATGGCATCTGAAATCTGGTCACAGATTTTATCCGGATGACCTTCTGTTACAGATTCAGATGTAAATAGTAACTTATCCATATCTTATCCTTTCTGCTGATTTTACTGAAACAACTGAACTGTTTCGATTTTTATATTTCTTTATTTTTATCTCATAAAATTCCAGAAGGATTCTGAGATAAAGAAAAGGCCCGAATCATTTCGGACCTAATGTTCTTTTGGCATAAACGGAACTGACCGGTCTCGGATAACCTCAATCTCCGCAATTCGTCCGTTGATCACTTTTTCAACGCGCAAAGCTCCGCCCAGGAAAAAATAACACTGCCCTACCTGAAATCCTCGTTCTCCCTTTTCAACATATTCTTCCATTAAATCTTCCAGGGTCTCTCCCTGAAATTCTTCCGGAATGCCCACATGAATCAGCTGATTGATATCTGCAATCTTTTGTGACGGCAGGAAAATGGTTTTATCCACATCATCAAATTCTCCAAACAAAAATTTTCTGATCGCAAATAAAATCGCAATGGCCAGGATTCCAAGCAGATTCTCAAGCGGCGTCGTATGTTCCACGATCATCTGACGGGCAATGGCAAACATCAGAACTTCCACCAGTGTATCCGGTGTATGTTTGCAGAGCATTTTGATAAACTCAATGCAGATCACCAGATTAAATGCCACTCCTACGAACCGGTAAATCTCATCTGTTCCCGGATGTTCCATCATAAGCTGGATCAGATCCCGTACCAGCCATATGGTTCCCCCGATCACCGCAATGGTTATGATTGCCGATAATATCAGTTCCACCCATTTTGAAATCTTGAACACTTCATTCTTCAGATATTGTCTCATGAAGGCAATTCTCCTCTTATCCTATTTTCAATTTGAATTTTGCAATTTCTTTTTCATCATTGACCATTTTGATTTCTCCGCCGAGACTTCTCAGTTTCTTTTCGAAATCTTCATAACCGCGGGAAATATATCCAATCTCGCTGACAGTTGTAAATCCTTTGGCCGCCAGTCCTGCGATGACCAGAGCCGCTCCTGCTCTCAGGTCCGGAGCTTCCACGTCAGCGCCGGTAAAGCCTTCCACTCCTGTGATGATGGCAGTTCTTCCATCAACCTGGATGGTGGCTCCCATCTTTGTCAATTCATCCACATAACGGAATCGGTTTTCAAAAATGCTCTCTGAAATGACACTGGTTCCGTTGGAAAGAGCCAGTGTAACTGCCATCTGAGGCTGCATATCGGTCGGGAACCCCGGATATGGCAGCGTTTTAATATTGGTAGATTCCAGACGTTTTGTCGCCGATACACGGACAGTGTCGTCAAATTCATCTACCTGCGCTCCAATTTCTGTCAGCTTCGCGCTGATTGCTTCCAGATGCTTCGGAATGACATTTTTGATCGTAATATCACCTTTTGTAGCCACTGCGGCTGTCATAAATGTTCCGGCCTCGATCTGATCCGGAATAATAGAGTACTGACAGTCTCCAAACCGCTCTACTCCGCGGATTTTGATCACATCTGTACCGGCTCCGCGAATCTTTGCTCCCATACTGTTTAAGAAGTTTGCAACATCTACCACATGCGGTTCTTTCGCAGAGTTTTCAATGATGGTATCTCCTTTTGCCAGAGACGCTGCCATCATGACATTGATTGTCGCTCCCACAGAGACAACATCCATGTAAATGTGACATCCTCTCAGTTCTTCCGCTTTCGCGCTGATCATTCCATTTTCAATCTCTATTTCTGCTCCAAGGGCCTTGAATCCCTTAATATGCTGATCGATCGGACGGCTTCCAATTTCGCATCCGCCCGGAAGGGCAACTCTTGCTCTCTTATATTTTCCAAGAAGCGCTCCTATCAGATAATAAGACGCGCGGATTTTTCGAATATATTCATTGTCTACATCACACTCTGGGTGAATTCCTTTTCCACTGATAATTACTTCATGTTTTCCAGTTCTATCAATCGTTGCTCCAATTCCTTCCATTGCCTGGAGCAGTACATTTATATCTCTTACATCAGGCATGTTGTCAATCATGCATTTTCCATCGGTCATAACTGCTGCTGCCAAAACCGGCAGTGCTGCATTCTTTGCTCCGCCGATGACTACTTCTCCAACCAGCGGGTTTCCGCCTTTAATGACATATTGTTTCATGATACACCTCAATTAATCTATATTATTAAACCTTAATTTCATCTTTTGGTAATTATTTTTAAAATCATACATTCTACATTATAACATAACTTTATAGCTTTTCAAATACTTTTTCCAATGAGCTGCCAATATCCAGTCCATCCAGCTCTACAGTCAGATCCGCGTATTTTTCATACAGCGGCGTCCTCTCACAATACAGGTCATATAACGTCTGATTTTTCTCTAATACAACACCTCTGGCATTTAAATCTCCCAGACGTTTTCTCACAGACTCAAAAGACAGTTTCAAATAAATTACTTTTCCTATTTCTCTGAAATGCTTCATCGCTTTCTCACTGTAAATCGCGCTGCCTCCCGGAGCGATGACGGCTCCTTTGGCTTCTATGGAAGCATTTACTTCTTCTTCAATCTTTTTAAATCCATCATTGCCGGCATCCGCAATGATCTCTTTCAGCAGTTTTCCTTCCCTCTGCTGAATCACCAGATCAGTATCAATAAATTCACAGCCTAATGCCTTGGCAAGAAGCACGCCGATGGTGCTTTTCCCGGCGCCCGGCATCCCAATTAACGTATAATTATTTTCTTTTCCCGCCATGCTGTTTTTTCCTCTTCTTTTTCTTCCTTACCGAATATCCGAATGTTCCTAACTGTTTTCCTGTCTCAAAATAACCGCCGTGGGAATAAACCAGAGGATTCGTCTTCTCCAGGGCAAATCTTCCGTTTTCTTCCATATATTCATCGTCTACCATAATATTCACAACTTTTGCCACAAACATATGATGAGATCCCAGCGGAATGATCTCTTCGACCCGGCACTCAATATTTACCGGACTTGCTGCCAGTACCGGCGCGTCTACTGCCTGCGCCTCTTCCTTTTCCAGACCCAGTTCTTTAAATTTATCCATATCTCTTCCTGAACGTACGCCGCAGAAATCAGTCGCTTTTGCCAGAGCCTTTGTCGTCAGGTTGATTACAAATTCTTTGCTGTTCTTGATCATATCATAAGAATGTCTCTCCGGCCTGACTGAAATGTAAGTCATCGGAGGATTCGTACAGATCGTTCCTGTCCATGCGATCGTCAGTACATTATCTTCTCCTCTGTCCCGGCAGGTGACCATCACTGCCGGCAGAGGATAAATCATATTACCTGGTTTCCATGAAATCTTGCTCATGACATTCTCCTACAACGCTTTGCGGATATCTTTGCGCAGCTGATCCATCTCTTCCGCGTCCATGGAATGTTCCTTCCATTTTACTGTTACATCATCGCCTTCATAGCGCGGAATCAGATGCATATGGAAATGAAATACGGTCTGTCCTGCGATTTCTCCATTGTTCTGGATGATGTTCAGTCCATCACAGTGCAGTACTTCTTTTAATGCCCTTGCTACGACCGCTGCCAGCTGGAATAACTTTCCTGCTGTCTCCGCATCAATATCATAGATATCTTTAAAATGTTCCTTCGGCAGAACCAGTACATGACCTTTTGTCGCTGGTGAAATATCCATGATAACTTTGAACTCTGAATTTTCATAAATCGTATTAGACGGAATGTCACCATTCACAATTTTACAAAAAACGCAATCTTCTTTTTTCATGTTCTGTAACTTCCTTTCTGCTTTATGTGTCTGTATCTGTGATGTATTTTATCTTATTGCTTCTTTTTTTTCAAGAAACCTGAGAGAATTCTTTTTTATTTAATACGTTGTAAATATAATATGCATTTTTTTAAAATTTCTTACAAAAGTTCACTTTTTGTTCACATTTTTGTTTTATAATAAACATCGTAAAGTAGTTAATACTTTCAAATCCTACCCCTCTTGAGGATGAAAATCCTCTCCTTATTGTTTTAAGAGAAAAAACCGGCGCAAGCCGGTTTTTTCTTTGTCCGAAATTAACCGCAGAAAAAAAGGAAGAATCACTTTTTTGGATTCTTCCTTTTTCTTTAAATTTCTGTACGTCCTTCCAAAGCCCGGAGCAGCGTCACTTCGTCAATATACTCCAGATCTCCGCCTACCGGAACTCCGCTGGCAATCTTGCTGACTTTGATTCCCGTCGGTTTTACCAGCTTGCTGATATACATCGCTGTTGTTTCTCCCTCCAGGTTTGAGTTGGTCGCAATGATCAGTTCTTTCACATTTCCCTGAAGTCTTGCCATCAGTTCTTTGAGACGAATATCATCCGGTCCGATTCCAAGCATTGGAGAAATCGCTCCGTGAAGCACGTGATAAACTCCGTTATATTTTCCTGTTTTTTCATAGGCCAGCAGATCTCTTGTGTCTTCCACCACCATGATCGTGCTGTGATCTCTTTCATCGCTGGCACAGATCGGACAGATTTCCTGATCTGTCAGCGTGCAGCATTCTTTGCAGTAATGCACATTTTCTTTCGCGCTGATGATCGTATCAGAAAGCTTCTTTACCTGATCCTTCGGCATATTGATAATATGAAAGGCCAGGCGTCCTGCGGACTTCGGTCCGATTCCCGGAAGTTTTCCCAGTTCTTCGATCAGCTGCGTAATCTGATTGCTGTAATATTCCATATCACTTTAGAATGGGAATCCGCCGCCCATTCCTCCTAAGCCTCCGGTAATCTTGCCCATACGCGCCTGGGAATCTTCTTCCATCTTGCGAAGAGCCTCATTGGTTGCTGCAACGATAAGATCTTCTAACATTTCAATATCATCCGGGTCTACCACTTCTTCTTCCAGAGTCACGGAAACAACTTCTTTCTTTCCGGAAACAACTACTTTCACAACTCCGCCGCCGGCTGTTGCTTCATATGTGGTCTCCTCTAATTCTTTTGTTGTATCTTCCATCTGTTTCTGCATTTTCTGGGCCTGTTTCATAAGCTGATTCATGTTGCCGCCCATTCCAGGCATTCCGCCTCTTCTTTTTGCCATTTCATTTCCCTCCTGAAAATTTTTATATCAATTAAATCACTGCCGTTTTTATTTTCCTGCCGCCTGCTCGAATTCTTTTATGATCTGCTCTGACGGTTCTTTGGTACAGAGAGATACGATCACAATGACGATACAGGAAATCACAAATGCCGGGAACAGTTCATAGATTGCGAACACTCCTCCCAGCGGACTTAAAAACCGATTCCATACAAATACCATGATTCCTCCGGAAAGCATTCCCGCAATCGCTCCTGCGCGGTTAATTCGTTTCCAGAACAGTGAAAACAGCATAACCGGACCGAACGTTGCTCCGAATCCTGCCCACGCAAAGGATACGATGGAGAAAATCACACTGTTTTCATCCCACGCGATCACAATACCGATCAATGCGATCAAAAGCAGTACAATACGTGATACTTTCATAACCACTTTATCATCTGCCTGATTTTTTTTCATGATTCCCTCATAAATATTTTTCGCAAACGCGGATGCCGCGATCAAAAGATAAGAATCAGAAGAACTGATCGTTGCTGCCAGGATTCCTGCCATAATAACTCCTGCCATTACAGCCGGAAGCAGTGCCTGTGAAAGAACCACAAATACATTTTCTGCTCCACCTGCTGTCAGCAGACTGGTCTCTGCAGGGAATAACGCCCTTCCGATCAGTCCGATCATAACGGCTGCTGACAGAGAGATAAAGCACCATACAGTCGCGATCCTTCTTGATTTCTTCAGTTCTTCTTCTTTCCGGATTGCCATAAACCGGAGAAGTACCTGCGGCACTCCAAAATAGCCCAGCCCCCAGGAAAGTGTGGAAATAATGGTCAGAAGCCCATAGCTTCCTGCTCCTCCAAACTGAGGAATTCCTCCGACAACATTCTGAACTCCTGCGGCATCCGTTTCCGGTGTCGCAATGGATGTCATAGAGAAATATCCCGGTATTTCTTTTGCGTTGGCGATCACTGCGTCAAGACCTCCGGCTGCGGATGTTCCAAGAATCAGGATCGTCAGCAGCGCGATTACCATGACTACTGCCTGCATAAAATCAGAAGCGCTCTCTGCAAGAAATCCTCCGATAAACGTATAGACTACAACAAACACGGCTCCTGCAATCATCATGGAATGATAAGAAAGTCCGAATAAAGTAGAAAACAGTTTTCCGCAGGTAACAAAACAGCTTGCTGCGTAAACAGTAAAAAAGATCAAAATAAAAATTGCGGAAATCGCAAGAATGATCTTTCTGTCTTCATGAAAACGGTTGCTCAGAAAGTCCGGCACCGTAATGGCATCTCCGGAAACCGCTGAATATCTTCTCAGACGTTTTGCTACGATCAGCCAGTTAACATAAGTTCCCAGCGCCAGTCCGACCGCTGTCCATGCGGCATCTGCAAGTCCGCACCAGTATGCGACTCCTGGCAGTCCCATCAGCAGCCATCCGCTCATATCTGACGCCTCTGCGCTCATGGCCGCAACCCACGGTCCAAGGGAACGGCCTCCTAAAAAGTAATTTTCTGAATTTGCCTGCGCACGTTTTGCGAAATATAAGCCGATTCCGATGACAACCAGCATATATCCGATCATCGCAAACAATATCTTTAGTGTATCTCCCGACATTTTAATCCTCCTGCTTTTTTAAGCAAATGAAGTGTGCACGCACACTCCATTCTGCCTTAGTCTTCAATTGTCACATCCATATGGATGCATCCCAGATCGATCATATCTTCCTCTGATTTTGACTGATCCAGTATTCCGACTTCCAGCTCGATTTCCCGGCCGGTCTGCCGGCTGATTTCCTGTTTCAGAGTTTCAATCCGCTCTGGCTTCTCCAGCAGATATCCGCTCTCCACATTCATTTCTTTTGGAAACATGATTTTCAACGCAGTTCCTTCTGTATTTACCATCAGGCTTGCTTTCTGAAGCGCAAACTTCATCTGCGGCGACAGATTTCTTCTGATATCTTTCCAGTGTCTGATCAGATCCGTCAGTTCTTCTGCCTTTGCCTTTGGCAAACGTTCTTCCAGAGTCTGTTTCTGCTCCTCCACGCTTTTTTGCGGTGACGGTTTTGCGGAAACTGAAACAGGCTCCTGCTGCACCCGGACTCCGTTTTTTATTAATTCCTTCATTTTTTCTTCCATCTGCCGAATCCTCTCCAGCAGACTGTTCTGATCTGTTTCCATCTGCGGTCTGCACATCTTCATCAGTTCTACCTCAACTAAAATCCTCTTGGATGTGGCATAGCGCAGCTCATTCAAAAGATCTGACAAAATACGGATATAGCGGATCAATGTGTTTTCTTTTATGCCCGCTGCTTTCTCCTGGAGCAGCTTCAGCTGATCCGTAGAAACTTCCAGTGCTTCACCTGCCGCGGTTCCTTTTCCGACCAGCAGCAGATTTCTCAGATACCACAGAAAGTCTGTGATAAATTGTGACCATTCCCGTCCCTGACTGGACACATCATCCAAAAGATCCATCATATCTGAAATATTTTCTTCCATAATGTAATCCAGCAGACGGCTGTATACCTGGATATCCACTGTACCGAGCACTTCCAGTACATTATCATACGTCAGTTTCTTTCCTAAATAAAAAGCGATGCACTGGTCAAGAAGACTGAGGGCGTCACGCATGGATCCATCTGCCATTCTGGCGATATATTCCAGCGCTTTATCTTCCACTTCCACCTGTTCCTGCTCCATAAGATCCGCCAGCTGCCGTTTGATGGTATCTGTAGTGATCCGATGGAAATCATACCTCTGACATCTGGACAGTATCGTAATTGGAATCTTGTGTACTTCTGTTGTCGCCAAAATAAAGATCACATATTCCGGAGGTTCTTCCAGAGTCTTTAACAGGGCGTTAAACGCTCCTATGGAAAGCATATGCACCTCATCGATGATATACACTTTGTATTTTCCCGAAGCCGGTGAATACTGTACCTGTTCTTTGATATCTCTGATGTTGTCTACGCCGTTGTTGGAAGCTGCATCAATTTCCATCACATTCATGGAGCTTCCCTCTATAATTTCACGACAGGTCTCGCATTCATTGCACGGTTCCCCATCCTGTGGATTCTCACAGTTGACGGCTTTCGCCAGAATCTTGGCAACCGTGGTCTTTCCGGTTCCTCTGGTTCCGCAAAACAGATATGCGTGGCCAATTCTTCCGGTCCTGATCTGATTCTTCAGCGTCGTAACAATATGATCCTGTCCCTTCACTTCGTCAAAAGTCGTCGGCCGGAATTTTCGATATAAAGCCATATAAGACATGGCGCATGCCCCTTTCTTTCCAGTTTTTTCGCTTCTGCTATTGTACCATAATCGCAGATATTGTAAAAGGGAAAAAACCATCGAACTTTTACCCACTGTTTCCATTGAAAGTGATTTTTAATTTCTTCATAATAAAAACAGAAAGAAAAAACAGGAGAATGAAAATGATGAACAAATCTTATGAACTTGCTGCATTTTCACATGAGATAAAGAACAGTCTGACCCTGATCTACGGCCAGCTGCAGTACATAGAGAACGAAAATATCACATTAAAGAAAGACGAGCACTGGCTGAAGATGAAGGAGGACTTTGCTTCGCTGTTTGAAATGATCCGGCAGACCCTCAGGCCTTCTGACACCACATCCGCTGCCATGGAACCTCTGGACCTGGTTGACCTGTTCCACGAGATCCAGTCATCCTGGTCTTATCAGATGGACCGTGAACACATTCACTTCCGCCTCCAGACCGACTCGCCAGATCCGTATTATGTGTACGGAGCCAAGGCAAAACTGCTCCAGATGTTTCATAATCTGGTGTCCAACGCGGTAAAAGCAATCAAACGAAAAAAAGGCGCCAGTCAGGCGCCAAATATTACAGTTACCCTGAGCCGGGAACAAGGGCACATCGTATTGAATTTATCCGATACCGGCATCGGCATGACCAGGGAACAGCAGGCACGGGCTTTCTACCGGGGTGTTTCCTTTATCCCAAAAGGAAACGGGATCGGCCTGTCGGTTGTTCACGAGATTGCCGAAGAACTTCATATCAAAATCCATATGGATTCTGCCCTCAATCACGGAACTACATTTACTCTTGTTTTCCCGTCCACAGAACGTGTAGAAGCACTGCCAGTATAAATCCGCTGACACATCCTCCGATATGAGCGGCGTTGTCAGTTCCCACACTCTGAAATCCGTGAAATAAACTTCCAAATACGACAAACGCCAGCCATCTTCCATCAATCCTCCGGATTCTCTCTCTTTGGAAAATGAGGAGCGCGATCAGACCGCCGATAATGCCGTAAATCGCTCCGGAGGCTCCCGCGCTCCAGGCGATTTCTCCAGCCGCCTCATAATAAAATGCGGAAATCAGTGATCCCAGAATCCCGGAACCGGTATATAAAAGAAAATAAGACAGGCTGCCCATGATCCTCTCCAGGAACGTTCCAAGAATGATCAGAGTTACCATGTTTCCATAAAAATGATCCCATCCAAAATGCAGATAATTGGACGTAAGAAGCCGGTAAAACTGGTGATCATAAAGCACCAGATCCGGCCGGCTGGCGCCCATATAGTAAACAATGTCCCCATATACTTCTGACAAAATAAACAAAATCAGATTCACCGCAAAAATTAAAATTGTTGCCTTATAAGTTCCAGCCGCCCATGTCCGCTTTTCTTTTTCCGGCTGTATTTTCCTGCTGCTCTGAAGGACAGCGGAAACCGGCCCGTAAAGCTCGTCAAACTGATGTTCCGGATCCAGAAATACATGATTTCCATGCTCCGACAATAAAATAACCATGACCGGCGTCTGATCTCCGAGCATCCGTTTTCCTTCGCGTATCATATCTTCTATTTCTTCCTGAGTCACCCTGCTTCCATCCGGATTTTCATCATATGATACAAAAACGCCTTTGCTGCTCTTTCCTATGGTTTTTACATAAACCGGACCAGCCGCCGTTTCATTTTTTATATATCCATGGATCCGCAGCAGTTCTATGATTTTCTGATACATTCTGCACTCTCCCATTCTGATTCAATATTTTGCTTATTGTACCACATTTATCAGAATGTCCCAACTGCCTCTTCATAGCAAAACTCCTCTCTTGCAATGACAACAACATCTCCATGGTTCAGTTTTTGTCTCTGAATTCTTTTTCCATTCACTTTCGTACCATTGGTAGAGTTCAGGTCTTCTGCCCATACTTCCCCCTCTTCTTCCCAAAACCGGACATGCCTCCTGCTGACTCCCACCTCTTTTAACTGATAATCGGTCCCTCTTTCCTGACTGCCTATAACAAACTCTTTTCCTGTCAGCTCAATCCGCTCATCCTGATCTGTCTTTCTTAAATATCCCATGGGCAGTTCCAGCAAAAGAACCGTTTTCTGATCATCTTCTGTCAGCTTTCTCGTAAACTCTGTCTCTTCCTCTTCCATCTCTTCTTCTGAATTTTCTTCCTTAAAGATCTTAAGCAGACAGACAGCATCCACTCCAAATCCCAAAACAGCTCCGAGAAACCCCAGAACAAACTTGTAATACAGACCATAGACCATCAGCTTTACAGTGAAAAAAGCAGCGATTCCAATGCATAAAAAAGACAGAATTACCAAAATGATTTCTTTCACCAGAACTGTCCTGTTCTTTCCATCCACAGGTTCTGATTTCTCTTTGTATCTTTCCTCAGCAGCAGGCTGCTGTTCCGTTATCTTCTTCTCTTCCGGTTTCGGCTTTAAAAATTCTTTAATCTGACGGATGTTTGGCTTTTCTTTCGCAAGATAGCTGTGAAGTTCATAGTAAATCCTCGTTTTTTTCCTGTCATTATATGAGATCTTCTCCATGCATTCTTCCAGAAACTCCTGGATCTGGTCGTAGATATTTTTTTCCTGTTCCGGGAGATAGCAAAATACCGGATGGCATTCATCTCTCAGGAAGATCAGCCCCTCTTCAATCTTAAGATGATCCAGATTCAGAAGATAGGCTTCTATTTCCTCCAGCGAACAGAAAAATTCATAGAAGAAAGCTGCCGGATCTATCTGATTGATCTTTTTCATAAACGGAAGATACATTCCTGTTTCAAAATAGTAGTACTCCTCCTCATCTTCCATACGAAACTCACACGGCAGGAGACATTCCAGCGAATGCTGCAGAAGAATCTTTTTCTCGTAAGTAATATCCGCCTGTTTTTTTACCGTATAATAATTGGAAAATCCTTCTCTAATCCATTGTTCCTTCAATGACACTCCATCCCCTTACTTTCTCCATTTCTTCCAGATATGATGCCTCGTATGTTCCCTTATGCTGAAATACTCTGATGCCGAACATTTCCAAAAACGAAGCTCCCGGCACCGAAAACGATGTCTCAACCTGAACCTTGATCTGAGTCATTCCGCTGCTGACACTGATATCTGATATCCGCCCAAGAAACAGATGGGCAGATAATTCTTGTTTCAGTTCTTTTTTTACTTCCCCGGCAGCGGTTTCTTTCCCCGGAAACATTTCCGTATACAAATTTCTCTGATTCAGCCTGGCATAGGATATCTCGCCGGTATCATAATCTCCTCCTTGAAATGTATCCGTCCCTTTCGCTGATATTTCTTCCATCGTTCCCTGAACCACTCCGCAGTTCATAAAATAGCATACATAACCCATCAGCAGAAGGAGGGCAAAAAGAACCATCGGAAGGATCAGACTCATTTCTACTGTTATGTATCCTCCTGTTTTTTGCATCGCTGACATGGTTTTACTCCTTTCAATGTGCTTTTATCCACCTGCTGTACCGTTCTTTTTAATCCGCTGCAGGAAAGATCCGTATGATACGCCTCCCCTTCTTTCGCCACATAAAGACAGACAATCTCTCCATCATGGTACTTTGTACACTTTTCACATTCCTTATATGCTGTCTTTCCCTCCAGATATTTTTCAACTTCATCATCCACTGAAATATCCAGTGCCAGATGTGTACAGTTCAAATCTGTGTGGTACACACTTTCATGCGGGGTGATATATACCATGCCTTCCGATCTTTCATCACCATCCGGAACATAACCTGTCATAGCTTTCTGTCGTATTTTCTGCGTATAAACACCTGTAATTTCCGGCAGAAAAGGATACTCTTTGCGTATGGTATAAGTCAGCTGCGCTTCGTATTCTTCCTTCGCATTTTTTGTAAGCCGGATTGATGCCGCTGCTTTTTTGCTTCCGCCAAGGAGTCCGCTTCTGTCCAGAAACTGCCGGTCTACCGAAGATAAAAACACGGCTCCTGCGCTGATTCCTGATAAAATTTTTCCTCCCTTTCCTGCTCTGCCGGCTGCGTATTCTGCTGTCGCTGCCTGACAGGCTGCTTCTTTTAAACCATGGGCAATCTGACCATGAATCATGAGAAATTCTCCCGCTGATGCCAGCAGCAGCAAAACGATCAGAAACAATGGAAGAATCAGACTTGCTTCTACCGTTGCTGCACCATCTTTAGAGGCAGAGAAAGATGTCCTCTTGAGGTTTCTGGCTTCTTTTTTATCATTTTGGACTGCCTTCTCTGAGAAATATTTTTGACAAGAGAACATCTTTCTCCACCTCCTTTCTCATGTCCATTAATACGATACTGTACGCTGGAATTTCCAGCTGAAAAAGCTTCCAAACGGAAGTGTTATCCCGCCAAATCTCAAATGCTTTATTCTAAGGTTGGTTGTAACCTGACAGGATACCAGACACCGGTCTATCTTAAATCCACTTTCTTCTCTGCGTATATTATCTTCGATCAGATCCATCATCCGAAAATATTTCTGCTGTTTATCCTTTTGTGCGGCAAGCAGCAGCCCAAGGTAGTCTTCATAGGACAGCCCCTGCTCTGCCGGTTTTCTTTTGCAGTTCAGCCCTGCCAGTCCCGCAAAAGACAGCTGCCAGCTGGAAGCATTCTTTACCAGAGGTACTTTTTCCCCTTCCGCCAGATTCCTTACGTCTATCACAGATTCTCCATAAGCGAGCGCCAGCAAAAGCAGATGTTTTGCCACCGCCACCAGCGGCGGGATTCCCGTAATGCCAAGAACTGATGCCGCAATCAGTCCCGCCTCTTCCTTCTTAGCCGGATCCTGATAAACACAGACCGCATTTACCGGAAATCTTAGTCCGATCATTTTCCAGAAAACTGATCCCAGATTTTCTTTTTCTGAGTCTTTTCCCGAAATCAGATATTCCACTTCATACTGAATTCCTTTCTTTTCCTCTTTCGATGTCAGATTCCTGAAATAACGGAGACTGTACAAAACAGCCGGGAGTTCATCCGTGATGCCTGTCCCTGAAGTCATTTTTTCTGTTTCCTCCAGCTGCTGTTCCATCTTTCCTTTTTTCATAAAATTCCATGCCGTTTCCTTTGAGGTATCCTTTTCCCCATATTGTATCGGTACCTTTCCGGAAGATACCTTCTGCTTTCCCATAACCAGCGGGACAGAGCCTTCCCTGAGCAGTTCCATAAATCCTTTTCTGGGATCTTCTTCTCTTTGTGCCTGCGCTGTTTCATCTTTCTCCTCCTTTTTTTCCTTTTCCTCTGCTTCTTCTTTCTCCTGTGCTTCTTTTTCATCCTGATCCATCTGATCCCGAATACTTCCTATTTCTTTTCCCGCTTCTCTGGTACGGCTCCACCGGTCTTTCCAGGAAGATAAAAGGTCTGCCGGCATTTCATATTTCATCAGTTCCCTGATCTGATACTTTAATGCTTCTCCGCCCTGATCTGCCAGATATACTTTTTTCGACAGTATCGTATTTCCAACTGCATAATGAAAAGAATCCTGACTTTCTTCCAGGCTGTTTTTTATTTTCCCGCTGATATCTTCTTCCGCTTTTGTTTCGTATCTGGGATCCATGGCAAAAATATGATATTTCTCTTCCAGTTCCTTCTGATAATTTCCTCTGACATGGGAAAGCCCGGCCATACAGGCTCCCATGGCTTTCCCGCGTCCGATATACAGATAAATTCCTTCCGTGCACATACTGATCAGAAGAAGAAATACAAGGAATACTGCAGCCAGAAATATCGTAATGCTGCCTCTCTCATCCTTTATCATTTCACCTGTCCTGTTTTCGATGTGATCGTCTTAAAAATATTGTTAACGACTGTCTTGATCTGCGTCTGGAAAATAATAACGAGACCGATCAGAACAACTATGATAAGAATCACCTCTACAACTCCCATGCCGGATTCATCCGTTAAAAATCTTTTCATCTCCTGCTCCTCCTTTATGTAAATGTTGCCAGCGCCGGAAACATAAGCAGCGCCAGAATCACAACCAGCATAATGATCATTGGTGCCAGCAGTTTTGTACTCGCCTCCTCTCCCTTCCGTTTTGCCTGCTCTTTCCTCTCAAAAAATGCCTGTTCTTCCTCTGACTTCAGCTGCACAAACAATTCATCCGATCCTCTCGTAATATTCTGAATTAAAATCGCAGAAAGTTTGCGGTATGGCTCCAGGCGCACCTGACTTCCTATGTTTTGAAACACTTCTTCCTGAGCTGCTCCAAGCTGCAGCTGGCGGCACGACTTTCCAATCACCTCATATACAAACATTTCTTTTTTCCTGCTTTTATATTCCCGGTATATCTCCTCCATTGCAGCCGGAATGCTCATCCCGGTTTCAAGAAACAGCACCAGCCGCTGTATGATTGCCGAATATTCCTTTTTCGAATCCTCTTCTGCCATCTTCTGCTTTTTTCTGCAGGATTCTTTTTCTTTATTCCAGAAAAATACTATGGTACACACTCCGAAAAAAATCCACGCACCAATATTTTTTCTACTGTTTTCCCTAAATATCTTTCCCTCTGCCAGTTCTCTCGGAATCGAAAATGTCTCTCTGAAAAGATTCTCTTCTTCCAGCTTTTTTAGCGCTTCGATCACGGTCTGCCTCTGCGTTTTTTTCTGTCCCGCTTTTCCAGGGACCACGCACACCGGAAATGTAAAAATTTCTGTTTTACTCTGACAGCTGGCTTCTGCTTTCAGGGAAACGATCACCGGCTTTTTTACATTTTTCGAAAACACATTTCCTTCCTCATCTACAACTGCAGGATCCTCACTTTCCCATCGGATCTGGATATTTTCTCCTGGTATCTTTTCCGGAAGAAACAACGATTTTTCCACATCGTGAATGGATTCATTCTCCCCTTTTATATTGTCATTTAAATATGTTTCTGCTCTTTGGAAAGCCTCACCGATCTCTTCCTCTCTGTATCCTCTGGGCCTGACTGTAAGATCATAAGAATCTCTCTTTCCATCCGCTTCAATTTCCAGCATCTCTTCTTTTACATCGTCTCCCCTTGGATTTCTTGTTATAACGATATCTCTGTCCTGCATCAGAACGTACAGTCCCATGATCAGAAGAAGGAAAAGGAAAATAACCGTAAAAATCAGAACCATTTTCAGCTGCCGGCAGAGACTTTCCTTTACCTTCTCTTCCAGCTGGCGCCTGCTGCCTGCAAAGTATCCGCTGACAGCCTCCCTGCGTTCTTCTTTTATGTGCTCCGGCAGACGTTCTGCCAGATGTTCGATCCAATTATATTTCAATCATAACCACCCTTTCTGCCCACCGTCCGGCCGCAATCAGCGCAGCCAGACAAACGGTTGAAAGCAGTATTCCGGGAACTGTATCATAGAGCACCTGGAAATACCCCGGATTTGTGATTCGTACATAAACGAGAATAAAGTAGGGCATGACAGACATCACTTTTTTCTCCATACGCTTTGCTGCAGTTACTGTCCGGATTTCTTCCTTAATCTGCAGCGACTGCCCCAGATGTTCTGCCGTCCGGCTGACTATCTCGATCAGATTGCCGCCGCTGCGCTTTACAATAGAGACGATCTCCGCAAACTGACGCAGTTCCTCCAGATCAATCCGGTCTGCCATCTGGAGCAGAAGCCGGTCTGCCTGAGAATTCACCTTGATGGTTTCTGTTAAAATTTCCAGTTCTCTGATCAGCCTGCCCGGTTCACTGCCTCCTGCCTCTTTCATATCCTGATAAGCTGCCTTTAAAGCATTCTCCAGAGAATATCCCACTGATAATCCATTGCTTACAAACTGCATCATCTCTCTGACATCTTTTCTCAGAGTTTCTCTTTCTTCCCACTTTCGTTTTTCTCTCTGCTGACGCATCCATGGCACCAGAAGCGGCCATATGAACATTACGATCCAGATACGGTCATAAAACAGCCAGCAGATCAGAATTCCAAGAACCGTTCCCTTTCCCAGTTCCTTTTTTTCATGTCTCCACTCCCTCAGTTCCATGGAACACTTTTCCCATAAGTTCCTCATATTTTTCATACTGTCCATACTCCTTTAATTTCCCTATATGCAGTATCTCCCCTGTCTTTTCCAGCCTTCCGTTTTCTTTTCTTTCAAAAATCGGATGAATCTGTATTTCCTGCCCGCGGATGCCGCTTACTTCTGCTATCTCCATCAGTTTTCTGGATCCATCCGGAAGCCGCCCCAGATGAAGAATCATATCAATGGCCGATGCCATCTGCCCGCGGATTGCCGCAATGGGCATGTCCACTCCCATTAATACCATGGTTTCAATTCTTCGGAGCATATCTCCTGTACTGTTGGCATGTCCGGTGGAAATGCTTCCGTCATGCCCTGTGTTCATCGCATTCAGCATGGACAGCGCTTCTTCTCCCCTCACTTCTCCTACGATGATCCTGTCCGGTCTGGATCTCAGCGCTGCCTTAATCAGATCTTTCATGTCAATCTGGTGTTCTCCTGCCGCATTGGCATTGCGCATCTCCAGGCGCACCAGATTCTCAATCCCATTCAGCTGAAGTTCCGCGGAGTCCTCGATGGTTATGATTCTTTCATCCTTCGGAATGCAGTTAGACAGGCCGTTCAGCAGCGTTGTTTTCCCGCTCCCTGTTCCTCCTGAAATAAAAATATTGTATCTGGCCCTGACCAGCATTTTTAAAAATTCTCCCACTTCTTTGGAAAAGGCATTTCTCTCGCACAGCCATTCCAGTGTCATGGGTTCTTTTGCAAATTTACGGATCGTCATAACAGCCCCATCCAGAGACACTGGCGGAAGTATGATATTCACTCTGGAACCATCCTCCAGCCTGGCATCTACGATGGGATGCATCTCATTAACCATGCGGTTTGCACTGGAAGCAATCTGCTGAACAACCTGGTAAAGTTTTTCCTCACTGGAAAACTTCTCCGGATAGCGGTACAGCCTGCCTCCTCTCTCAATAAATATATGCTCATAACCGTTGATCATAATCTCCGTCACTGCTTCATCTTCCAGCAGATCCTGAAGAAAATCCAGTTTCCGCAGGGCATAAAATACTTCCCTGGATAATTTGATCTTCTCTTCCAGAAGCATCGGTTTTTCTCTGGAAATCTCCAGAATCACCTCCTGGATAATCTCTTTTAATCTGCGGTCCGTAATGTCTCTCGTAAAATCCAGCCGCTCTATTACCCGATTCTTAATCTCTTCTTTCATAATCGGGAAACCACTTCCTTTATTGTTTCATTTCTACATATCACGACCTCTTCCATGCCGCTGCACCCCCAGATTCCATATCTTCGCATCTGCTTCAAAAATCCGGCATACAGATCTGTTTTCATTTCCTGTTCCGTCACAGGAAGATAGATCTTGTCCAGAATCCGGAAAAATTCAAGGCTGGGAACACACGCCGTTCCAATATCAATAACAAGTGCCGTTTCCTCTTTCCGAACCTGTTCTAAAAACCACAGACAGTCATCAATGGTCAGTTCCCTGTAATCAAGAAAACATCCGGCTCCTGCAAATCCTTTCGCTTCTCCCAGTTCTTCCTGATGACTTTCAAAGTATTCCATACAGTCGTCCCTTCTCTGACGGATCCGAAACAGCAGTTCATCTGTATTTTCTTCATTGGACGGAAATGGAAGATAGGGCTGCATTCCCAGATAGACCATGGGTCTTCTTCCGGCAAGTTCCAGGGCAAATTTTGTAGAAGACTGTCCTCCGAAAGGAGAATATACGCCGTATACAAGACATTCTTCTTTTTTTCTCACTCTCAGTCCTTCATAAATCTCCGACGCGATTACCGCTGCGCTGGCGCACTCTTCCCCCAGCCTGCAGACCGGTTCTCTGCCGTGATCCTCAATTCCTTCAGACAGTACAAGACTTTGAAATACCCCTTCTTCTTCTTTCTTCCAAAGAGCCTCTTCGTCTGCGAAAAACCAGGCAGTCATGGGAAACTCTTTTTGATGGTTCAGATATTCCATCAGTTTTCTCCCATATCTTGTGTCTTCGCAGCAGACTCCCACACATATTTCTTTCATAACAAACCTCCCACGATCTGTGTCAGATATGCCAAAAAGATTCCATATGTAAAATGCAGATACTTGGATTCATCATCCGGATTCTCATAAGATGTAATTTGTCCGTCTCTCAGACATCCGGAAAGATAATGACGCAGATAAGAAAATCTCAGACGAAAGCTTCGATGCTTCCATAAGACGCAGACGGCAATTACACCGTTCCACAAAAAAGATAAAATCAAAAAACGAATTACTGCAGCTCCCAGAGGTATACCACATACCATCAGAACTTTGATGTCGCCGCCTCCCAGAGCCCGCAGATAAAACAGTCCGATACAGCACATAAACGGAATCAGGACTCCCACTGCCATAACAGACCATTCCATTCCCTGCAATGCACAGATTATCACTGTGATCACAGCTCCTGCGGCATTGAGCCAGTTAGGGATTCGAAAATCCCGCCAGTCATATATCACGGCCAGGGTCAGATAAATTAGCATCCATAAAATCATATTCCCTCCTTTCTTGTTCCATTATTTTACAATATTTCCATTTTATTGTCTATAGTTTTCCTATATTTATTAAAAAAATACATTGTGCAGTATTATATAATCCATATCCCTGCCGCATATAACACGATAATGCCCGGAAGGCCAAGCAAAGCTCCCGTTCCAATAGATAAAAAATTCAGATCCACCGGCGCGCTGATTCCATTTCGTGAACAGACAATATGAATACCGTATACCAGTACAGAGCAAAAGAATCCCCGGATCAGTAAAATAAGCAGATAGGCTGGATTTTTATAAATCCCAAACATAACACACAGCGTGCATCCGATGGCCATTACATATAAAAGCATTTGATTCTGTTCCATAAAAAAATCCCTCCTTATGTAATCCTATGGTTACATAAAGAGGGATATGCGTTTTATCATAGATTATGAAAACAGATTTTTAAACCAGTTGACAACACCTTTAAACCAGTTCACGATCTTATCCAGAATTCCTTCTGCTCCGCCTAACTGATCGTAAATATCTTTTGCCTGTTCCCTTAACTGACTTACATTCAGATCCAGCCCGGAAATCTTATCCATCAGATCCTGTATCATCTTTCTGTCTTCATCGGACAGGTTGATATTCAGTTCTTTGGCAGATTCATCGATGGCATCTCCAATCTCCCCGGCAGATGTAAGATTATCTTCCGCTACTTTCTGCTTTACGTCCGCAATGATCTTCTCCGCATCTTCAGATCCAATATTCTCTGCCAGCTCTCCGGTTGTGATCAGCTCATCTGTAGCTGCGTCTTTGCTTTTTTCCGGAATCTCTTTTCCTGTCATTTCCTCATATGCTTTCATAACTCCAACCAGTGCCGCAGTTCCGGAAATCTTAAATGGTCCTGCCACCTTAACTTCCGCATTTTCGATTCCTGCCGTTACCAGCGCATTCCGATACATTCCAGAAGTACAGTATGTGATATTTTCAGTTGAAACATTCACCCCGCTTCCACTGCCCGTCTGTTCCACGGTGACAGAAGACAAAGCCCTGCTTCCAATCACGCTGTTAGACAGATACCCGTCTAGATACTCATGTTCTTCCTTATTTGTTACTTTGATCACCTGATAGTCACTCATGTCATCCACCCCCAGCAGATCCAGGACTTTTTTCTGCTCAGAGGCACTTAAGCTGGCTCCCAGCGCCAGATATTTCTGTGTACTGTCTGCCTTTGCATTCACGCAGGGAACTGCCATCATGGCACATAAACCCAGTGCTATTAACTTAACAAATATTTTCTTCATAACCTGTTCCTCCTTTCCTCTCCTCCAGTGTATCATATTTTCCATGATAAAACTTTCTCAATTTCATTATTTTTTTCTTACGATTCTCCAGGATTGTAATCAGCACAAAGATCACAAAACCAGCACCGGTAAGAACCGCTCCTGCCGCAAAACCAGGAGACCGGTAAGTCAGCACAATCTCATGTTCCCCTTCTGAAACAGGGACCCCCAAAAACGCGTCTCCGACTGCCTGGGCCTTGGTTTCTTTTCCATCAACCATAACCTTCCATCCTTCATCATACGGCATTGAGAAAAATACAATCCCATCTTCCTTCATTGTAATATTTCCCTCAACACGTGAACTTTCGTGCTTTGTCATTTTGAAAGACTGCGATTCCATCTCGCCGTATACATCAGACATCACTGATTCGTCCAGAGACGCCAGCGTAAGCCGCAGGATTCCTGTGGAGTCTGTCCCCTCTTCCAGCTGAATCCGGACTTTGGCTTCTTCTCCTTCTTCCATATGTCCAAGATACAGAATCTGACCATTTAAACGGCCGGACATAATCTGTTCTCCATTTCTTTCGATAACCGTATTTTCTGCCTGGCCGCAGTCAAAATGAAGATACATCTCTTCATCTTTTTCTGCCACGATGGTGAAAGTTACATTATCTGTCATGGCAGTCTCATTTTCGATCACATACTCACCCTGACCATTGTCTGAAACGATCCTGCAGTTGTTCAGTTCCGGCTGAGGCGTCTGCAGAAGATCAAACAGATCATCAATTCCATATGCCTGTTCCACCAGACTGTTCTGCACATAGAAAGGATTCAGACTGCCATAATCCCAGTTTTTGGTCACATCCGCAGACATTCCATAACCAATGGAGGTATCATATGGGTTTTCATAAACCGTCAGGTTTCCCACCGTATCCACCGGCTGGAATGCCGTCGGCCTGGAATCATATGGCCGGTAAATCTGATATCTCATAGAAAACAGATTATTGGTAAACGGCGTAGCTCCTTCATACAGGTATTCATTCACTCCGGTATAAAATCCCAGCTGATCCATAATATCCACCACACTGCCCTGAGCTGTCGATCCAAACAGTGTCATACAGTTTAATGTATGCCATATGCTTTCATCCAGCATCCTTCCGCTGGCCAGATCAATTCGGTTCTCGTCCTCTTTATCATATGTTTCCTTGATCGTTTGTATATCTTGTGTGTCCTGATAATAATCACTGACGTCAATGGTTCCGTTCTCTATAAAACCGGTTACAGTCATTGCCGTAATTTCTCCTGCAAATACTGTGCACAAAATTCCTGCCGCGATTTTTTTCCTCAGGATCTTCGTCTGGTATAACCCAAAAATCAAAAGATAGACTATACCTATTCCGGCAGTCCAGAGAATGGCTTTCTGCTCAATCTCTTTTTCCGCTGTATAGGCCGCTATCCCCGAAAGAATACACAATCCTGCAAAACTCAGATAAATCTTCCACACCTGTCCGCGTCCATTTTCCATAAAAACCCGGTAGCCGTCATACGCCATGGAAATAAGCAGAAAAATATAAAGAAACGCAAACCGGTTTGGAATTCCATACTGATTGTGGAATCCATGCCATATATATCCCAAAACAGGCATATTAAAACTCAAAAACAAAAAGGCCAGGAGGATCAGCTTCCTGATTCGGATGGATTTTCTGATCTGACCGGACAGCAGATAAAACAGAGCCATCAAAAGTGTCAGGATTCCACAGTACAGATTAATATCCGAATCATCTACCGACATGGTCAGAGGTGTTGTTCCAAGAAAATGCCGCGAAAATATATTGCCAAATGTTCCATACCACAAATCTTCCGGAAATTCCAGCTGAGCAGAAGAAGTCTTCATGATCCCGATGTAAGCCGGAACCAAAACAATGGCTGCCATAGCGGCTGACAATAATGAACACAGGGCAAACCGGATTCCATTTTTGAAAAACGCTTTCATTCCCGAATGTTCGTAAAACAAAAACCACAGCACCAAAAACAGGCATGTCATAAAAGACATATAGAAATTGCACCACAAAGATAAAAACAATGCTGCGCAGTAAGTTCTCCATCCTTTTCCCTGCATCATCTTGTCAAAACCATATAAAATAACCGGAAGAAGAATCATCACTTCCAGCCACATGATATTCCAGCTGTATCCTACAATATAGCTGCTGAATCCGTATGCCATTCCAAATACAATGATTGAAAATTCTTCTTTTCCTCTTCGTTTGTAAAAATAAAACGCTGCGGTAAAACAGCACAGAGCAATTTTAATGATCAACAAATGGCTCAGTACCATGTTCAGCATATCCTTGGGGAAAAATATGATAATAAGATTCAGCGGACTGGACAGATAGTAGGCCCACAGTCCCCAGAAATTATAACCCAGTCCGCCATGAAAAGAATAAAACAGGCTGTCAGCCGACTGAAGTTTTTCCTGATAATCCGCAAAGAACGGCAGATACTGATGAAGCGCATCTACGATCAAAAACGACTGAGTGCCAAAAGGCTGTACTTCCTGAAGCACTGCGATGATTTCCATGATCAGAAACGGAATCAGAAACGCTCCGATCAGATATTTATGATTTTTCAAGATATTCTTTATTTTTTCTGTCATATATTCAGCTCCTTTTTACTGTCAGCGCCTCACACATCATAACACAAGGCGGTATCACAAAATGATCGAATTATGACTTATATTAACACAAAACCCAAAAAAATATCTTGATATTTTATTAAGATTCTGCCTTCCACTGTCTTATTCTTTTCTTTATTTCCCGATACATAAACCATCTTTTTTTGATCATGGAACCAATGGTCCCATGGGTCAGTTCCGTCACATTCTCTCCATGCCTCCTGTACAAAAGCAGCGTTTTTTTCAAAAAGACCACTTTGCCCAGCCGCTCCGCCAGAAGACCGATCCACTGATCATGAATCCAGACTCTGCGCGGTATTGGAAGCACCTTTTTCAGTATCGTCCTCCGGATGGCCATACAGCATCCGATATAGGAATTCTTTTTCATATTTTTCCAGAATCCTGTTCCGCTTTCTCTCCATTGAAATGTAGTCTCTCCGGACGGCTTAAGACTGCCATCCACAATTTCCGCATTGTGAACCACACACATTACTTCCGGGTCCTGAAACGCCTTCAATACTTCTGCTGCTTTTTCTTCTTTCCATACATCATCCTGATCCGCTATAAAGATAATCTCTCCTCTGCAGTGTTTCAGCGCATTCTGAAAATTAGGAACCACACCTTTCCCTGGTCCCCTGATCAAACGGATCCTCGGATCCATCTGCCTGTATTCTTTCAGGATTTGATCCGATCCATCGCTGGCATCATCTATTGAGATGATCAGTTCATCTTCCTCTTCAAGATTTTTTAATATAGATTCTATCTGTGCCTCTATATATGTTTTCCCATTATAAAAAGCCATTGCGACTGATATCATACTTCGTTCTCCTTTTAATTTCCTATGGTAATACGCTAAAGTATTGAACAAAAAACTATTGTCATATTATAACATATCTTATATAATATGACTAAGACAAAGACGTCCCAAAGGCGCCTTAGTGCCTTTTTTCGTCTTTTCTTAAACGTATTTTAAGCCATACTTTCAAACATATCTCTTCATAAGATAGCTTTAAAGTGTCGGCTTAGACTACACTTATATTATACACATCGATGGACATAAGGAGGAAATAAAATGTCATACGTAGATCAAGTCATCGAAGAAGTGATTGCAAAAAACCCTGCAGAACCTGAATTCCATCAGGCAGTCAGAGAAGTATTGGAATCATTAAGAGTCGTTGTGGAAGCCAACGAAGAACAGTATAAGAAAGATGCTCTTCTGGAGCGTCTGGTAAATCCGGAACGTCAGTTCAAATTCCGTGTTCCTTGGGTTGACGACAATGGCCAGGTACATGTCAACACAGGATACCGCGTTCAGTTCAACAGCGCAATCGGACCTTACAAAGGCGGATTAAGACTTCACCCATCTGTAAACCTTGGAATCATCAAGTTCCTCGGATTTGAACAGATCTTTAAAAACTCCCTGACAGGACTTCCAATCGGCGGAGGAAAAGGTGGATCTGACTTCGATCCAAAAGGAAAATCTGACCGTGAGATCATGGCATTCTGCCAGAGCTTCATGACAGAACTCTGCAAATATATCGGAGCTGATACTGATGTTCCTGCCGGTGATATCGGAACAGGCGCAAGAGAGATCGGTTACATGTTCGGACAGTATAAGAGAATCCGCGGACTCTATGAAGGAGTTCTGACAGGTAAAGGATTATCTTACGGCGGATCTCTTGTTCGTACAGAAGCAACAGGATACGGACTTCTCTACTTAACAGATGAGATGTTAAAATGCAACGGCAAGAGCTTAGAAGGAGCTACTGTTGTCGTATCCGGAGCTGGAAACGTAGCAATCTACGCTACAGAAAAAGCTCAGCAGTTAGGAGCAAAAGTTGTTACATGCTCTGACTCTACAGGATGGATTTATGACAAAGACGGTATCGACGTTGCTCTTCTGAAAGAAGTAAAAGAAGTAAAACGTGCCCGTCTGACAGAATACGCTGCAGCTCGTCCAAGCGCAGAATACCATGAAGGAAAAGGCGTATGGACTATTCCTTGTGATGTTGCTCTTCCTTGCGCTACTCAGAACGAACTTGACTTAGATGACGCTAAGACACTGGTAGCAAACGGATGCTTCGCAGTTGCAGAAGGAGCCAACATGCCTACTACAATGGAAGCTACAGAATACTTACAGGAAAACGGCGTTCTGTTTGCTCCTGGTAAAGCTGCTAACGCTGGCGGTGTTGCAACATCTGCTCTTGAAATGTCTCAGAACAGCGAAAGATTAAGCTGGACATTTGAAGAAGTTGACAGCAAATTAAAGAACATCATGGTTAACATCTTCCATAACTTAGATGACGCCGCAAAACGTTACGGAATGGAAGGAAACTATGTTGCAGGAGCTAACATTGCAGGTTTCGAAAAAGTCGTAGATGCAATGAACGCTCAGGGAATCGTATAGATCATTTCCTAAAACGGACATTAAAAAGGACGAATCATCTGGATTCGTCCTTTTTTATAAATTCTGATTTCTTCCGGTCATTTCTGCTTCATACGTTTGATGACTTTCAGCCTTGTAAATTCTTCTCTTTCTTTCTCTTCCAGTTCGTTGGAAATCTTATAAACCAGGGCACTGTAAGTCGGTATCGTAATATTCTTCAATGCATTTGCTCTCTTCTGCGTCTTCTTGATGCTTGTCGCCAGACGATAAGCGGAATTTTCCACCATGGAAAGTTTGATCGTCAGATCTTTTACCTGGCGGAATGCCTCTCTGGCAATATCAATGGATTCATAGGTATCACTCAGAGAATAAGTCAGGCTGTTTTCCTGTGCGTCATATTTCACATAAGGAATTTCTGTTCCCATAATGCTTCTTGTCTGAATCCGTATGGAATCTTCAATCGGAACCGTAAACGCAAGCTCCTCTACTTTGCTGATTCCATGTTCAATATTCGCATGCTGAAGACAGGCATAAGCTCTCGTAAACGTCGTATCGATCTGCTCCTGAATATCCTTCGCTTCATCGATCAGATCCATCAGTTCACGAATCAGGATATTTCTTTTCTTATCCATCAGATCATAGCCCTGTTTCGCCAGCGCCAGAGAGTTCTTTGCAAGAATTAAGTTTCCTTTCGTGGGAAATTCTCTTGGATCCATACAATTCCCCCTTTTCTATTCCTGCTCTTTTGGCAGATACTTCTCGATCAGTTTCGTATCAATACGATCCAGTTCTTCCTTCGGAAGAATCCGAAGCAGTTCCCAGCCAAGATCCAGGGTCTCCATCATAGTTCTGTTTTCTTCATGTCCCTGTCCGATATATCTCTTTTCAAATTCCTTTCCAAATTCCAGATATTTCTTATCAATCGGAGACAATTCATCCTCTCCGATGACAGAAGCCAGATTTCTTGCTTCTCCTACCTTAGCATAGGCAGAAAACAGCTGATTGGCCAGATCCTGATGATCCTCCCTCGTATATCCTTCTCCGATTCCGTCTTTCATCAAACGGGAAAGAGACGGAAGCACACTGATCGGAGGATAAATTGACTGGCCATGCAGGTCCCGGTCCAGGACAATCTGACCTTCTGTAATATATCCGGTCAGGTCAGGAATCGGATGGGTAATATCATCATTAGGCATCGTAAGGATCGGCAGCTGTGTCACAGAACCTTCTGCCCCTTCAATGATTCCTGCACGTTCATATAAAGCCGCCAGTTCACTGTACAAATAACCAGGATATCCTTTTCTTGAAGGAATCTCTCCCTTGGAAGATGATACCTCCCTCATCGCTTCTGCAAAAGATGTCATGTCTGTCAAAATAACCAAAATATGCATGTTGCACTCAAATGCCAGATATTCTGCCGTGGTCAGGGCAACTTTCGGCGTGATCAGACGTTCCACCACCGGATCATTGGCAAGATTCAGAAACATGCAGACATGGTCCGCAACTCCGCTTTCTTCAAACGTCTTCTGAAAGAAATTTGCCACATCATGCTTAACTCCCATGGCTCCAAAAACGATGGCAAAAGGTTCATCGGATCCATCTCCCAGAGAGGCCTGTTTTACGATCTGTGCCGCCAGCTGGTCGTGAGGAAGTCCGTCACCGGAAAAGATCGGCAGCTTCTGTCCGCGGATCAGCGTTGTCAGACCGTCAATTGCGGAAATACCTGTTCGGATATAGTTTCTCGGATATTTACGTTTTACCGGATTCATCGGCAGACCATTTACATCTCTCCGGATGTCAGAAACCAATGGGCCAAGACCATCGATCGGCTGTCCAATTCCATTAAATGTCCTTCCCAGCATATCCGGAGCCAGTGTGACTTCCATTGGCCGTCCGGTCAGTCTGGTTCTTGTATTGTTCAAAGACATATTCTCTGTGCCTTCGAATACCTGAATAATTGCCTTATCCTCAAACAGCTCAATGATTCTTCCGATTTTTTTGGTTTTCCTGTCTACTGTAAACTCAACAATCTCATCATAAAACGCATCCTGCACACCTTCGAGAACTACAAGAGGTCCGTTGATGCTGCTGAGTCCTAAATATTCTATTGCCATATCTTTCTGCCTCCTATGCGTTCTTTTCCAATACCGCCTGATAGAAATCATCAATCTCCTGATGATAAAAATCCAGCATCTGAAGATTATCATTCGGCACGTCATATTTGATGGAAATGATCCGCTCAAAAATATGCTCAGCCTTCAGCACACTCATTGGCATGCCTCTCGCTACCAGCTCTCTGCATTTTTTATACAAATATAAAATAATTTCCATCATCTTAAACTGTTTTTCCAGGGATACGCATGTATCATCTTTATGGAACGCATTCTGCTGCAGGAATCCCAGGCGAATGACCTTTGCAATCTCCAGGGTCAGTTTCTGATCATCCGGCAGAACATCTCCTCCGATCAGCTTTACAATCTCCATCAGACTGTTTTCCTGATTCAGGATCGCCATCATCCGGTTTCTGTAATCTACAAATTTAGGAGAAACATGCTCATTGTACCAGCCGGCCAGATCAATCAGATATTCGCTGTAGCTGGTCAGCCAGTGAATTGCCGGAAAATGTCTTTCATAAGCCAGTGATTTATCCAGTCCCCAGAAACATCTTACGAATCTCTTCGTGTTCTGGGTTACCGGCTCTGAGAAATCTCCGCCCTGAGGAGATACGGCTCCAATGATCGTTACAGATCCATCCGTTCCATTCAGATTATGCATCATGCCTGCTCTCTCATAAAAGGCGGACAGTCTGGATGCCAGATAAGCCGGAAAGCCTTCTTCTGCCGGCATTTCTTCCAGACGGCCGGACAGTTCCCTGAGGGCCTCTGCCCATCTGGATGTAGAATCTGCCATGATGGCTACGTCATATCCCATATCCCGGTAATACTCTGCCAGAGTCAGACCTGTATAAATAGACGCCTCCCTGGCTGCCACCGGCATATTGGAGGTATTGGCAATCAGCACAGTCCTGTCCATCAGCGGATTCCCGCTTCTTGGATCCACCAGTTCCTGGAATTCTTCCAAAACCTGTGTCATCTCATTTCCACGTTCTCCGCATCCGATATAAATAATGATATCCGCATCTGACCACTTGGCAATCTGATGCTGTGTCATCGTTTTTCCTGTTCCAAATCCTCCTGGGATCGCGGCAGTTCCGCCTTTTGCGATTGGGAACATCGTATCCAGAATTCTCTGTCCGGTGATCAGCGGCACACTTGCCGGAATCCTGTCATGAACCGGTCTCGGAACCCTGATCGGCCATCGCTGGATCATAGTAATATCCCTGGTCGTTCCATCGTTTAACTCCAGGGTCACCAATGTATCATGAATCGTATATCTGCCGTCTTCCACAACAGAAACTACCGTTCCGCTTATATCCGGCGGAACCATGCATTTATGGACAATGGCTCTCGTCTCCGGTACTTCTGCAATAATATCCCCTCCGTGGAGAACATCCCCTTCTGATACCGTGATATGTGTTTCCCAGAGTTTCTGCATATCCAGAGAATCCACACTGATTCCTTTGGTAATAAAAGCTCCTGCGTTTTCAGCGATCCGTTCCAGCGGTCGTTCAATTCCATCAAAAATATTATCCAGGATACCCGGCGCCAGAGTAACAGAAACCGCTTCGCCGCTGGCTTCCACTACCTCTCCCGGACGCAGTCCTGATGTTTCCTCATATACCTGTATGGTTGTCCGGTCTTTGTCCAGGGAAATAACTTCTCCAACCAGTTTTTCCTCTCCCACATAGACCATCTCAGACATTTTAAATCCTGTATTTCCCTTTAAATAGATGACAGGTCCGTTGATTCCATAAATAATTCCAGTCCTACTCACCTGCTCCACCTCCCTTAAAGGTATATTCCTGATATTCTTTTTCCAGAGCACCTTTAAACGAATGATCGATCAGGATATTTTTTCCCGGAATCACAGACCGGAGTCCTCCAATAAAATCTTCCTCGCTGATTGTCATAGTCATTCCTGTGCTCTTCTCCAAATATTCTTTTTTGTCTTCATCTGATTTGCTGATATATATCGTCAATGGCTGCCCACCGGCAAATCTGGCAGCATCGGCGATATAAGAAATCAGCTGTTTCCTGTAATCTTCTGTTTTCATATAATCATTCAGCAGTTCAAGAACTTCTTTAAACAGGCTGTTCTTCAGTTCCATCTGAACGCCGCTCAATTCCCTGCGCATCCTGAGCTGCCCCTTGGAAACTGCGGTATTCAGCTGCTGCCTCGCCGATGCGGTTTCCGCTTTGATCCTCGTATCTGCCTGAATTCTTGCCTCCTGACAGTGAGTCTGATACATGGACTCCAGGGCTTTTCTATGCTGTTTTATGATCTCATTTCCCTGGCTTCTGGCTTCTTCCATCGCCGCTCCCTGGATATGAGAAATCTTCTCATCTATGGTCAACTCCGTCACCTTCCTTCTACCAATTTCATTATAATTTCAGTCCGATTGCTTCATTGACATAGGAAGTAATAAAATCCTTCTTACGGCCTGTTCCATGCCTGTCAGGAATCTCAATCAGCAACGGCATCTGCCTTTCCAGCTTGATCTCATCGATCAGATCCGGAAATTCTTTCCCAAACTTTTCTGTCAGAAGCACGATTCCTATGGATGGATCACTCATTGCCGTCTGAAGTGCCTGATACAGTTCTTCCCTCTCATGCACGACAACGCCGTCCACGCCCGCAAGGCGCATTCCCGTCAGTGTATCCACATTATCGCTGATTAAATACATCTTCATATTCTCACTTCCTCAGTCTAACCTAATCTACCGATAATCATAAATGAAATGATCAGTCCATACAGGCAGACACCTTCTGCCAGACCAACGAAAATCAAAGATTTACCAAGAGCTGTCGGGTCTTCGCTGATTGCTCCAAGAGCCGCGCTGGCTGCGCTGGCTACCGCAATACCGCCTCCGACACAGGATAATCCGGTTGCAAGAGCTGCCGCAATGTATCCCAGTCCGGTTGCCATGCCCGCATCCGCGGCTGACTGTGCAGCCTGGACCGGCTCACTTACGAAAAGCATAACTGCCGCAATGACCACAACTCCAAAAAACATAACGATGTTGGCCGCGATGCTTCTCTTATACCTTTTCTTGTTTCTCTCTCCCTTCATAAAATATCCAAAAGGGAGCAGGATGCTTAAAATAAATGCTGCAATAATTACTAATTTAATTGCTGATGTCATATCGGTGTCCTCCTAATTTATACTTTTTTTAGCATGGTTGTTATATGGATGAAATTCCCGTCCGGATCCCTGATAGAACCGGCTGAACATTTCATAATATTCCAGTCGAAGCACCTGGATTCCTACGACCAGGCCTTCCAGAGCGCATACAAGAATATTTCCGAATACAATGATGATCCAGTTTGGATTTCCCGCTCCATCTGTAATTCCTCCGAGCATTAAAACGACCTCCATCATGGCCGCATGACTGACTGCAAATGCTCCTACACGGACAAATGAAATCGTATTGGAAAAGAAACTCAGCATTGTCTCGAACAATTCGAAAAATCCCTGAATCAGGAACATTCCGACTCCTTCATCCAGACTGGCTTTCTTTCCCTGAATCAGCTGTCCAAGCGGCTCTTTGAAAACAAACAGCAGGATCGGAACTCCAAGGAATATCACCATCATAATATTTCCAGGCGTCTTATGTCCCGTCATATATAAAACAATGGTAATCACAAGGAATCCATAGAACACAAGTCCCGCAACACCATTGGGACTAAACAGCATGTTTTCTTTATCTCCTCGTTTCCATGCGTTTATGATCTGGAACACCATCGCCAGAAGAATCAGTCCCATTCCGAACGCCACAGCTACAATAAATACCGTATTTAACTGTCCCAGAAACGGAAGTTTCATCATGGCATGCATTGGTGACAGCCAAATAGGCTTTATGATCGTTCCTTCGAATCCGAAAAAGCTTCCAAACATGAAGCCGAAAAATGTAGAAAAAATTCCCGCAATGGAGATAATTCCCGCAAGGCTGATCTTCTTTTTCAGATAGATCAGACCGCCTAATACAAACAGGCACAGTCCCTGGCCCGCATCTCCAAACATTGCCCCGAAAATAAAGGTATAGGTCAGCGCCACAAAAATGGTCGGATCCATTTCGTCATGGGCCGGCAGCCCGTACATCCGGACAAACATCTCAAATGGCTGAAAAAATCTTGGATTTTTCAGTTTGGTCGGAGGATCTCCAAAGAATTTCTCCCGTCCTTCTTCTTCTACGATCGTGATTCTGTCATCGTCTTTTGTTTCTTCTATGAAAGCCGCAACATCTTTCTCGCTCATCCAGCCGCATAAAATATAATAGTCTTCCTGTTCTTCATTTTCCACGCGGGCAGCCATCTTTCTGACATCAAAATTGTTTGACAGTTCCTCCAGTTTATACTTTGCGCCAAGAATCTTTGCCGCCTGGCCTTCCAGAAAACCTCCCACCTTTTTTCTGATGTCCTCCGTCTGCTGATCCAGAAGCTCAATCTGATGTCTCATTTCCCTGCAGACCGCTGCCGGAACTCCGTCATAATCTTCAGGAAGCCTGATTCTTTCAAAATGCAGAGACTTGAACACGGAATCAACTTTTCCAGACTCTTTATGAGCCGCAAAATAGCAGCCATATACATAGTTTTCATCTCTTGATCCTTCCAGAAATACCGCATTCAGATCATCAAACAGATATTTTTCCAGCTTGTGGAAATAATCCAGGCTGACCCTTCCAAATCTTACGATCATATAACGGTACCGCATCACTTCTTTCACATTCAGCTCCAGCGACTGGAACGGTTCCATCTGATGAAGTTTTTCCATAATTTCTTCTTTTGCTTTTTTGATCTTTTCTTCTTTTGCTTTCATATCAAGATAATCGTGGTTCAGATTTCGAATCAGATCGATCATCTCATCTGCAGAAAGCGATGTATCCATCGGCACTGTCTGATCCGGCAGCATAGCCGCATACTGTTCCGCTTTCGCCAGCGGTTCTTTATATGGATTCAGATCCATAAACGGCAGTAAATTATCCGTGGTTTTTAATTCCGTTATCGCATTTTCCAGCTGCATCTCATATTTCGATAAATACCTGCTGGTCACCCGGTCAATATCCGTTCTGGGACCGGAAATGCTCAGGAACTTCATCTTAACTATCATTAGGCACTACCTCCTTGATCTCTGGGATCCTGCAGAATATATCTCAGAGTCTCTTTTTCTGACAATCCGTACCGGATACACTCAAGCGCTGTCGTAATCCGGTAAATTTCTTCTTCCTTCAGGAACAGATATCCCAAAAGGCTTGCAAGAGAATACGGATGATTCTGATATGCTTTCATGACGATATGCTTCACAAACTGTTTTTCAATTTTCTCCACATTGTGCTGTTCGTCAAACTGATATCTCCGTCCATAAAACGATTCATTCAGATGGCGGAAAAACTCTTCAATAGAAGGCGCTTCCACCAGATTTTTAAATTCATCTTTTGTAAGCCGGTATTGTATCGGTATCAGCAGGGTATAGATATCCGGCGGCAGCATATGATAATATTTCTTCGCCCGGTAAATCCACTGAAGATTCGTAAGATCGATCTGACTTCCCAGATCTTTTTTGATCGTCTCTTTCTCTTCTTTTTTCCATTTTCCCTTTCTGATCTTCCACAACATGGAAAAATAGTACAATTCCAGCGCTAGATCATAATCAAATAATGTTGATGCCCCAGATTCCCGGATTTTCGCCAATGGCGCATAATACTCGGTATTCTTCAGATGATCCACCAGATCATCGATATTCTCTGACATGATCAACTGATCGATCTTTATTTCTGAATACCGGTCAAAAAATGTTTTCTTATAATCCAGATCAAACGGGGCATTATAGTGGTTAAACACAATTCTTAAACAATATTTAATTAAATCTACTTCATACCGCTTCTTAAAAACCTTAAGGAATTTCTTCTGGTCCATATTTGCGAAACGGTACAGTCTGGTATAATCATCATACAATGACTGAACCAGAATTTTTTCAATATTTCCACGATGATACAGAGACTCATCCATCTGATCGATCAGCTTTCCATAAGACTTTGTCTCTTTCAGATAATATATAACCTCTGTCACCGTCTGCATAGCGGCAATCTTGCGGTAATCTTCTGATTTCAGCAATTTCGCACGCATTGCGCGGATCTTTGTTACGATCCCGCTGTACTCCATCACATCTTTGATCATTTTCCGCCTCCTAATAAGTCCTGCTAAACCTTAATGATCCTATCGAAAATTTCCTTTGCATACGCAGTATGGTTTTTTTCAAAATCTTGTTTCAGGAACTGAATCTCACTGTTATTCTGCTCTCCCTGATGTTCCATCATCTCATCCATATTCTCTTCCAATTCCGATCGTATGGCACTGATCCGATCTTTCGTTTCCTTTTCCAGTTTCTGATCAAACAGGTCTCTCTTCTCCTGCATCTCTTTTTCCTGCAGATGCTTTTGATTCTCAGCATTTTCTACAATGGCCCTTGCGGTCTTTTCGATTTCTGCCAGTTTTTCTGCAATTCCATCCATAAAAAAGCCTCCTTTCCGACCCTGGATTCTACACCCATTATTTTAGCTCTATCTTTTCAAATTTACCAGCTTTTTATAAAATTCTTAGCAGAATTTTTAGCAAAAATCACAAAAAAATCATAATTTGCTGTAAATTTTCTTCGCATCTGCTACATGTCCCGGAATGGAGCCGCCGTGATCTTCCGCCCCTGCAGTCACCAGTATATATTCTTTTCCCTTGACATTTACAAGACTTGCCAGACACAATCCTGCCTGGCTGGTATGTCCTGTTTTTCCTCCAAGAAATTCTCCCTGTTTCACCTGCAGTTCTTCCCTGTATTCATAGAGCGTACTGTTCAGGACCATTCCGTTTGGATGAACATTTGACGGAGACGTTCGATAGCTCATCGTTGTAAAAATCTTACGAAAATCCTTCCTGTCCAGAGCCGCATCCAGCAGAACCGCCAGATCCTCTGCCGTTGAATAATGATTTTCGTCATGAAGACCTGTCACGTTTACGAAATGCGTATGTTCCATCCCCAGATTTTCTGCTTTCTGATTCATCAGTTCTGCCATTTTTCCTTCTGATCCTGTTACATATCTGGAAAGACGCAGACAGCATTCTGCTCCCGACGGAAGCATTGCACCGTACAGCAGATCTCTTATCGTAACAGTTTCTCCTGCTTCAAATCCTGCCCGGGACGCTCCCTGGGCTTTTGCCTGATCAATCATATTCCCATCCATGGTTACTTTTCGATCAAGATCTGAAATATGCTCCAGGGCCACAAGGCATGTCATGATCTTAGTCAAAGATGCCGGATACATCTTTTTCTCACCTTTCTTTTGTGCCAGAATCCTGTCTCCGTCTCTTTCCATCAGTGCGGCATACGGACTCTGTATTCCATATAATATTCGATTTTGAAATATCAGGGACAGGACCATCCCGCAGATGAGCAGCATTCCTGCCAGCCAGATCATTTTCTTTCTCTTCTTCATGCTTTCCTCCTTCATCTCTTGTTTCTGTTTCTGATGTTCCTTATAATCAAAAGAGGAAATATGTTTGTCAATATATCCGCCCTCAATCCCGGTCTTTTGGCCTGAACGTCATTTTGCTGTTTCTTTTTGCGGCGTTCATTTTTTATTCCGGGTAAATTTATAGATTCTGCCGGATTCTTTTGTAAGATACGTTTGTAGCACAAACACAGGGAGATCAGGCAAAAGAAAGGAATGTTATGTTAAAGATTATTCTATGTGATGATGATCCGTTTATTTTAAAGATCATCCAGGAACAGCTTGAAGCCATCCTGTCCAGTCAGAAGCTGGACGGAAGAATCGTATGTATTTCTTCCAGCGGAAAAGATATGATTTCTTATCTGAAAAACCACCCGGGAGAATACTTATTTTTTCTGGATCTTGATTTTGGAAATAATGAATTTAATGGAATCGACCTTGCCAGGCAGATCCGTGCTGTCTCTCCAGGATCAAAAATCGTATTTGTTACCAACCACTATGAACTGGCTTTAGACGTCCTGAAATCAGGCACCGAGCCGTTCGGATTTATTGAAAAGACCACAGACATCCATAAGATGAACCGTAACTGCTACCAGTATCTTTATCTGGCCAACAAACAGCTGTCCGTTCATCCGGAAGAAGAAGATCAGAGATCTATTTCTCTCCGCCCCGGGTTCGATGAAGAAATCAGTCTTCCTATTCAGGATATTTTGTATGTGGAAGCGCTGAAAACCAGATCCCACTGCATCTGTTATCATACGATCAATGGATCTTCCATCACTGTAAGGGAATCCATGGAACATGCCATGAAACGGCTTGGAGATGGCTTTGTGCGGAGCCACCGGTCTGTGATCGTTCAGAAACGTTATATGATCGGCATGGAAGACGGCATGATCCGCCTGATTAACGGTGCTTCTGCACCCTGCTCCTTCCGGCTGAGAAATGAAATAAAGGGGATTATCTATGGAAACAACAACCAGTAAATATTCTTGGATTTATTTTGTATTTTCTATTTTGTGCACCGGCGTCAGTCTGCTGTCTCCTTTTCTTAAGATGACAGGCACTACATTTATGGAAAATTTTGTGATTGCATTCACCGGGGTATCTGCGATTCGTATCCTGAATCTCCTGGATTTGAAATTTCCTGATTACCTTCTGCTGTTTTCAGGAACATTTACCGCAATTACCCAGTCATTCGTTATTATCAATGCCTCCATTTTTTTCATATTTTTTGTCTTTTTCGGAGTCAGCGCTTTAAGACGCGAACTGCAGAGCGGCAAAGTTTTATACACCTGGCTGGCATTTATCCTGTTTTTGATCAATCAGATCTTTTTAAATTATATCTACCAGGGATTCCAGCAGCTGTATTATCAGACGACTAATGATCTTCCCAATGCATCGCTGATCAAGATCATCTTTTTTCTGCTGTTATCCGCAGGTGTCCTTTTAATTGATTTTCTGCTGATCGTACTGGTCCGGCATTTTTTCCAGAATATTCTTTTTAAGATATCACAGCTGGAATTTTCCTATCCCCAGATTGCCAGAAATTTTCTGATCAGTTCTCTGATTATTTTTATCATCGGATTTATTTTTGAATATCTGCTTTTACAGATTCCCGCTGCCGCCGGCCAGACTAATACAGAATATTTGTATCAGCTGCTTTATGAAAGAATTTCTATCCTTACGACACTGTTTTCAACAGGCATTATTTTTATCCAGCTTTTGATTCTTGTAATCCTGCTTAAATTTTCAAAATATCGTTTTTCTATCAATGCCAGGCGGAGACATGAAGAAAATTTAACTTTGTACAGCAGTGATCTGGAAAAAAATCTCTCAGAAGTCAGAGGTCTGAAACATGATATGAAAAATATCCTCTTCACTCTGAGCCATATGATTGAAGAAAGTGGAGATTCTAAATTGAAAGAGTATTTTCACACTGCCGTAAATCCTTATTTTCAGGAAGAGTTAAAGAAAAATGATCTGTATGCTTCTCTGCAGCCGATCGAAGATGAACAGCTCAAGGCATTTTTATATTATAAATTCACATCGGCCGCACATAGTCAGTGTCAGATCCGCTTTATCTGCCGGCATGCGATTCCCTGGCATCTGTTTTCTGATGAAATTGATTTTCTCGATTTCATCCGGATTCTTGGAATCTTTCTGGACAACGCCATGGAAGAAGCAGTCCATACGGCAGAAAAAGAAATCCAGCTCCTTATGACCGGACAGGAAAATGCCTGTGAAATACGCATTGAAAATTCCATCCGGCCTCAGAAAGAAGTCATTGCCGGACTTTCCGATAAAGGACTTGGAAGAGGAAACGGCCTGCTCATTGCAGACCGCATTTTAAAAAGATATCCAAATATTATTTTAAACACTTATACCAGAGGCAATACTTTTGTTCAAAGTCTTGTGATCCAGGGCTTCTAATCTGCTTCTTTTGCCTGATCTCCCTATCAAACGCAAAGGAGTTTATTATGAAGAAAAAAATGAGCCAGGAACATTTTCGATTATTTTTCTTTCTTATGTTCCTTTTTTATATGGCAATCCTGATCAAAATTGTTTTATTAAGAAATGTTTCCCTTGCCTCTCTGCCGGAACATTTTTCCGCCGGATACCAGGGCTTTCGTTCTCTGAACCTTGTACCTTTTCAAACGTTTCGGACGTTCGCTTCCATGATGTCATCCGGAAACTTTCTATGGGCAGTGTCCAATATCGCCGGCAACGCTCTTATTTTTCTGCCGTACGGCTATCTTCTGTCTCTTCTTTGGAAGAAGAAACATGCCGTTCCGGTAATCCTGCTGTCTGCCGCTGCCATAAGCCTTGTATTTGAGATCCTTCAGTACCGTTTTTACCTTGGAAGCGCCGATATAGACGATGTCATCTTAAATATCATTGGAGCTTTTCTCGGTGTCGTCTGTTTCCGGATTATCTCCAGGATCTTTTCCCAAAGACCTTCCGGCATATACAAAGTCAGCATTCTTCTGGCTCTGTTTGCCTTCCTGGGAGCATCTGCCGTAGGATATTTCGAATTCGGAAACCGGCTGGGACTTGCCAGTTATCAGGAAGAAACTGTTGGCGGTGAAAAAGTGCCGGATCGTCAGCCAGATTACAACGGATATTTTATCTCTGGAAATCATAAAAAAATCACCGTACAGAATTCTGTCGATGACACTTATGCGCAGCAGACAGATTTTGCCATTGGAAAAGATACCGTCATCTACTTCCTGGAGCTGTCTTATGGCAGATTAAACCCAAACCATGTGACAAAAACCTATAAACTCTGCAGCGCCTCCCAGCTGTCTTCCATAAAAAAGCATTCTATGGCCACGATCTGGTATTCTAAAACTTCCAGCGGCACAGCCGATGTGATCGTCCTGTCAGATCTGGACGAAGACCAATCCGAAGGCAATATCAGCTTTGGCTCCGATGACCCTCATATGCTGACCGGATATGTCAGCAAAACCGGAGACGGCCAGTGTACGATCAACAAAATCGATTCCTATGAATTAAAAGACGGCGGTTCTGTTTCTACCAGTACAAAACTTTATATTCCGATGAAATATAAAGATGACATTCCTGTCACAATCCGGAATGTATATGGAAATGGAAGCAGCTATAAGGATCAGAAAGGAAGCATCCGGGATTTGAAAAAAGATTCCTTCGTGACCATTGAAGGGACTTACAAAGACCAGATCTTTTACGGAAAGAAAATCATCATTCAGATTTTTCATTGATGCATAAAAGCACACAAAAAGGGAGGATGCCGCTTTAATACGCCCCTTGTCCGGCAGACAGATCAAATATTATATCTCTCTTTCTTTTTTATTTTCACTGAATTTTCCCATCAAAAAAGCAGCTGCCGCCGCAGCTGCTTTTTAATCTTCTTTTATAATACCTTGCTTAAAAACTCTTTCGTCCTGTCTTCTTTCGGATGATCAAAGATCTGTTCCGGAGTTCCTTCTTCCAAAATAACTCCTCCATCCATGAATAAGACACGGTCTGCCACTTCTTTGGCAAATCCCATCTCATGGGTGACAACTACCATCGTCATACCTTCCTGTGCCAGCTGTTTCATAACTTCCAGTACTTCTCCAACCATCTCCGGATCCAGTGCGGATGTTGGCTCATCAAACAGCATAACTTCCGGTGAAAGTGCCAGAGATCTGGCAATCGCCACACGCTGTTTTTGTCCTCCGGACAGCTGTGCCGGATAATTATCCGCCTTATCACCGACACCAACCCGATTCAAAAGTTCCATGGCTTTTTCCCTGGCTTCTTTTTCGCTGTACATTTTATGACGAATCGGAGCCAGCGTCACATTTTCCAGAATCGTCAGATGCGGAAACAGATTAAAATGCTGGAATACCATTCCAACTCTCTTTCTCAGGTCGTCCACATCCAGATTCTTGTCCATCAGATTGGTTCCTCCAATGATGATTTCTCCTTTGGTCGGTGTTTCCAGAAGATTCAGACATCTGAGAAATGTACTCTTTCCTGACCCGGACGCACCGATAACGCAGACACATTCTCCCTTGCCAATGTGGCAGTCAATTCCTTTTAATACTTCCAGCTTTCCAAAATATTTATGTAAATCTTTAACGTATATCACTTTGTCTGAGTCTCCTTTCAAATGCATTCAGCCCAATGGTCAGTATCTTTACCAACACATAGTAAATCAACGCACATCCGATCAAAGGCACAAACATGATATAAGTTCTGGAAACAATAAAATCAGATGCCTTTGTCAGATCCTGGATCGCAACGTATCCGAGGATCGCCGTTTCTTTGATCAATACGATAAATTCATTTCCCAGAGCAGGCAGAATATTTTTTACCGCCTGCGGAAGAATGATATATCTCATTGTCTCCGTATAAGAAAGACCAAGAGAACGTCCTGCTTCCATCTGTCCTTTATCCACTGCCATGATTCCCGCACGTATGATTTCTGCCACATATGCAGAACTGTTGATACCGAATGTTACGATTCCCGCAACCATTCCCATCTGTGTCTGGAAAACCAGAAAATAGATGATCAATAACTGTACAACGGTAGGTGTTCCGCGGATAATGTCAATATAAATATTGGCAACCACTGAAAATATTGTCTTTTTCCCTTTTCTTACCTCCGTCATCTTCATCAATGCCAAAACCATGCCCAGAAGAATTCCCAGCAAAACGGCGGCAATGGATACGCCGATGGTAACCTTCAGACCGTCCAAAAACATTTTATAACGATCTGCTTCTATAAATACCTGATAAATATCTGATTGTAACTGCTCCATTTTAAAAAGCCTTTCTTAATAATTACTGTCCAATGTACTCTTTTACTAACTTGTCAAAAGTTCCATCATCTTTCATTTCTTTTAACGCGTCATTGATTGCGTCTTTTAATTTTGTGTTGCCTTTCTGTACTGCAAATGCATATGATTCATCATCAAATAAGTCTTTTACCAATTCAAGACCTTTGTTTGCCTTTACAAATTCCTGTGCAGGGTTTGCATCGATGATCACTACGTCAGATCCGCCTTTTTTCAGATCCATTACGGCATCCACACCTTTTTTAAATCTCTTTACGTTGGAATCTTTGATTTCATCTGTCGCAAGAAGATCTCCTGTTGTTCCTTCCTGAACAGCGATCGTTAATCCTTCCAGATCATCTGCTGATTTGATGCTTCCGCCCTCTTTCTGGATTACATACTGTTTTGCTGTGTAGTAGGAATCTGTGAAATCCACCTGTCTTTCTCTTTCTTTTGTTACTGTCATTCCTGCTGCAATAACATCAAGATTGCCTGATTCCATGGAACCGATCAGAGATTTGAATTCCATATTTTTGATTTCTACATCAGATCCGATCTTCTTTCCAACTTCTTTCATAACGGCCATATCGAATCCATCAACATCTCCGTCATCATTTACATACTCAAACGGAGGGAACTCAGCATTGGTTCCTACTACGATCGTATCCGGGATCTCTCCTCCGTCTGCTGTTTCCTTTTTACCGCATCCGGTAAATAACATAGATGCTGCTAAAACGCCTGCCAGGGCAACTGTTAAAAACTTTTTCATGACTTTTTCTCCTTTTTAAAATAATGGTACGACTGCTCCGTCGTATTTGTCGTTGATATAATCTCTTACTGTGTCGCTTTCCAAAGCTTTGATCAAAGCCTTAATTGATTCTTTTTTCTCATCTCCTTTGCGGACCGCGATTACATTTCCATAGGTCTTGGCACCAACAGAATCCTCATCTTCCACAGCAAGGGCGTCTTCATTTACTTTCAGCCCTGCTTCGATTGCGTAATTTCCATTGATGACCGCAAGATCCACATCTTTAATTGAACGAGGAAGCTGAGCGGCTTCAATTTCTTCAATCTCCAGATTTTTCGGATTCTTCACGATATCCTTCTTTGTAGCAGTCAGCCCCGCATCTTCTTTCAGCGTGATCAGTCCTTCAGACTGAAGAAGCAAAAGGGCTCTCGCTTCATTGGTCGTATCGTTCGGCACTGCCACTGTGGCTCCATTTTTCAGATTCTTCAGGGATTTTGTCTTTCCCGGGAAAATTCCAAATGGCTCATAATGAATCATTGCCGCAGATACAAGGTTTGTACCTTTTTCTTCATTAAAGTTCTTAAGATATGTCTCATGCTGGAAGTAGTTTGCATCCAGATCCCCTGCATCCAGCGCTGTGTTTGGCTGTACGTAATCAGAATACTCCTTAATCTCCAGCTTATATCCCTCTTTCTCCAGTTCTCCCTCTGCTGCTTTGAGAATATCCGCGTGAGGCGAAGGACTTGCTCCGATCACAATGGTCTTGGAATCACCGCTGTTTTTCTTGGAACCGCAGCCTGCAAATAATCCCAAACACGCTGTCAGGCAAAGTACCACTGCCAATACTCTTTTCATATGTTTCTCTCCTTTTTTTCTTTTTCCATACATTTTCTTCATCAATGTATAGTATACTTCAATATTTTACAATACTTTTCGAAAGATTTCAAATGCTGAAGGCAATGCGTAGGTATTTTCCAGATCTTTTTTGTCAATCCACTGAAACTGCTCTGACAAAACGGCTTCCTTCAGCCTGATTTTAACTCCCTTCATATGCCATTCTACATGGCTGAAAATGTGTTTTCCCTTTCCCGCCGGTTCCAGATCGTCCGACTCTATTCCCCACTGCCGCAGCTGGCTTTTTATTTCTTCCATATCCAAGCGGCCTGAAACATTTGGAAATTCCCACAATCCGGCCAGCAGACCTTTTTCCTCTCTTTTATGCAGAGCGACCCTGTTTTCCGTTTCCAGGAGAAAAACTGTTTTATATTCTTTTCTCCGTGCCTTCTTTGGTTTCTTCACAGGAAGCTGATCGATCCGGTCTTCTCTGTATGCTCTGCATACCGTATCCCACGGACATCGGTCACAGAGAGGTTTTCCGTTAGGAATGCACACAATCGCTCCCAGCTCGATCAAAGCCTGATTAAAATCTCCCGGCCGGTCTTTCGGAATATATGCCTGAATGCGTTTTCCCATCTCTCTTTTTGTCTTTTCTTTGAGAATATCAGAATCATCTCCCCAGAGCCTGGAAAGCACCCTCATAACATTCCCATCCACTGCCGGCACCTGAAGGTCAAAAGCAATCGATCCGATCGCGCCTGCAGTATAAGTTCCAATTCCATTTAACGATAATAGTGCGTCATAATCACCTGGGATTTTCCCATCATATTCATTCACGATTTTCCGGGCTGCTGCCTTGAGGTTTCTCGCTCTGTTATAATAACCAAGACCTTCCCACATCTTCATAAGTCTTTCATCATCTGCCTCTGCCAGATCCTGGACTTCCGGAAACGCTTCCATAAAACGGTCAAAATACGGCTTAACCGCTTCCACCCTTGTCTGCTGCAGCATAATTTCCGAAACCCAGATCCTGTAAGGGTCTTTATTCTCTCTCCACGGAAGAATTCTCTTGTTGTAATCATACCAGCGAAGCAGAGATCCTGTTAAATCATAACGTTCTTGTTCCATCTTTTATCCTTTCCAGTTTAATCCGCTCTTATTATAGCAAAAGAACCTGTACCGCGCTATGAAAACCCTCTGCCGACTGCAATACAGCAGGCATAGATTTCCTTAGCTCCCATCCGGAGCAGCGCCTGCGCAACTCCCTGCATAGTTGCTCCGGTTGTATAAATATCATCCACAATCAGAATCCTGCCGGGGCGCCCCAGCCTGTGATAGATTTCTTTTTCTCCCTGGAATGCATGACTCAGATTTTTCTTTCTCTGTTCCGGATTCAGATTTTTTTGAGGTTTTGTATCATGAACTCTCTTTACAAGCCGGGGTTCCATTGGACACCCCGTAATCTCAGCAATTCCAGCAGCAAAGATCTCTGCCTGGTTAAACCCTCTTTTCCTGCGTTTTCGCGCATGCATAGGAACCGGGACTATGATATCCGGATGGATGCTTTTCAGCTGCCGTCCCCTGCGCCGTTTCATCTCCTCAATATAAAATCCGGCGTATTCCCGTTTATTCTTATATTTTACCGCAGACAGAGAGCTTTTAACCGGCTCTTCATATACACAAAGTCCTATATTTCGAATGAATTTCTTAGGATGTTTCCTGCAGTCCTGACAATATTCTTCTTCCTTATGATCCAGTGGTTTTCCACAGCAGAAGCAAAGGGGTTCGTGGAGAAAGATATCCTTTTCCCTGCATTTTTTACATAGATTCTGCCCTTTTTCCAAAATTTCTTTCTGACACAGAGGGCAGACTGGCGGATATAGAAATGACAACATCGACATGCCTCCTTTATTGAATTGTAGTTTAGAAGTGATAAAAGGCGCCGTCACTTACTGCGGCGCCCTTTCTTTGTTTCCGAATTTTGTATACTGTCCAAGCCAGACCAGTTCTACGCTTCCTGTAGAACCATTTCTCTGCTTATCAACGATAATTTCTGCGATTCCTTTTTTCTCAGAATCTTCATTATAATACTCATCCCTGTAAATGAACATGACCACATCGGCATCCTGCTCGATAGAACCTGATTCTCTCAGATCCGAAAGCATTGGTTTCGCAGGCTTTCTCTCCTCTACCCTTCGGCTCAGCTGAGACAACGCAATAACCGGGGCATCCATCTCTCTTGCCAGCGCTTTCAGCGAACGGGAAATCTCAGAGATTTCCTGCTGACGTGACTCTGTCCGGCGCCCTCCTGACATCAGCTGAAGATAATCTATAATGATCAGATCCAGTCCGTGCATCTGCTTATATCTCCTACACTTTGACCGGAGTTCAGCGATGGTAATACCCGGCGTATCGTCAATGATCAGCGGGGCTCTTCCTATAGTTCCGGCGCTTTCCATGATTTTTTCCCAGTCCGTTTCCTGAAGATCTCCGGTTCGGATAGATTGTGAATCTACCATGGCTTCCATCGCCATCATACGGGTCACCAGCTGTTCCTTTGACATCTCCAGACTGAAAATAGCTGTCGGAACATGATCTCTTACTGCCGCTCTCTGGGCAATATTCAATACAAATGCAGTCTTTCCCATTGCCGGACGGGCCGCAACAATAATCAGTTCTGACGGATGGAGACCCGACAGTTTATAATCCAGATCCGTAAATCCGGTTGCAATTCCTGTGATTCTTCCTTCTGAACTGGCAGCCTGCTCAATGGCGTCCAGAGTATTCAGCACGACTTTATCAATCGAGACAAAGTCCTCTCTGCCGCTGGCTTCCTGCAGAAGACCAAAGATATTTTTTTCTGTATGATCCAGGATTTCTGAAACCTCATCCTTGCCAAGATAACATTCTGCGGTTATTTCTTCACTGACTTTAATCAGTTTTCTCAGAGTCGCTTTTTCCTTGACAATCCTTGCATACTGCTTTGCATTGGCAGACGTGGGAACTGATTCCAGGAGATCCCGGACAAATTCCAGACTCTTCATAGACTCCGGAACATCTTTTCCTTTCAGCTTGTCCTGAAGTGTGATCAGATCAACCGGTTTTCCTTCCCGGTACAGCTCTTTCATAGTCTCAAACAGTATGCCATTCTGTTTCTGGTAAAAATCTTCCTGATCGATCATATCGATCACATCTGCAATCGCGTCACGGTCCATGATCATCGCGCCGATCACGGATTCTTCTGCTTCGGCGCTGTGGGGCTGTATCTTCTTTATCAGTGCCTCATCCATTATATGATCCCTCTTATTTTTCTTCTACTTTTACACGGAGTGTCGCTGTTACCTGCGGATGGAGCTTGATCGCTACATCATGGTATCCAAGACTTTTAATTGGCTCACAGTGCATCTTCTTTTTATCCAGATCATAGCCCAGCTGCTTCTTTGCCTCAACCGCGATTTCTTTTGTTGAAATGGAACCAAAAGTTCTTCCTCCATTTCCTACTCTCATTTTCACTACCAGCTGCTTTCCTTCAATCTCCTTTGCAAGAGCCTTTGCGTCCGCCAGCGCTTCTGCCGCAAGCTTCTCATCATGAGCCTTTCTTAATTTCAAGTCGTTCAGTGATTTTTTTGTCGCCTCAACTGCCTGATTTTTACGAAACAGTACATTTCTTGCATATCCATTATTTACTTCTACAACTTCATCTTTTTTTCCAACAGATTTCACATCTTCCAATAAAATAACTTTCATACTAAATATCTCCTTTTTCTTTCATATTCCTGAGAGTTTCAATAATAATCTCTTTCGCCGCCTCCAGAGATACGTCCACCAGCTGAGCGCCTGCCACTGTCAGATGACCGCCGCCGCCAAACTCTTCCATGATTCTCTGCACATTGATCTCATCAATGGATCTTGCACTTACATAGACTCTCTCTTCAACACTGGTCAGTACGAAGGAAGCTTCGATTCCATCAATATCCAGAAGCTCATTGGCTACCTGCGCGCCAATGACCGTCGGACTGTCCACTCCGATTCCAACCAATGTCGTAATTGCAAAATGATCATACAAAATATCCGCCTGACTGATTGCTTTTGAGCGGATTCTGTAAGTATCCATGCTCTCTCTTGACATTTTCCTTACCATCGTAAGATCTGCGCCGTTGCGTTTCAGATAAGCTGCTGTTTCAAATGTACGAACCCCTGTTTTATTTACGAAATTGTTTGTATCCACCAGCATTCCAAAATACATGGCATTTGCCTCCATTGGTTTTAATTTTGGCTTCGAATCCACATACTGGAGGATTTCAGCAACAAGCTCACAGGTTGAAGAAGCGTATGGTTCTACATAGGACAGAACCGGATTTTTGATCATATCTTTGCTCTTCCTGTGATGATCCAGAATAACTACTGTCTTCGTCCGGCACAGCAGATCCTCACATTCTGTATAATTAGCATGGTTTACATCTACAACGATCAGCAGCGTATTGTCATCCGTGATTTCCATTGCTCTCTCATTATTGATGAACATATCTTCATCGTATTCCCCGCTTTTGCTCAGGGAATCAACGATTGGACGCACCGAAATGGTAATCTCATTCATGACAATATGTGCTTTTCTGCCGAGAGACAGACCCAGCCGGTATAATCCCACAGCCGCTCCCATGGCATCCGGATCCGGAATCTTATGTGCCATGATCACTACGTTTTCCTTGGATTCCATCAGTTCCTTCAGGGCATGTGCTTTCACACGGGCTTTCACGCGGGTATTCTTTTCCACCATTTCGCAGTTTCCGCCGAAATAGGAAATTTCATCCCTGTCTTTAATAACTGCCTGATCGCCGCCCCGTCCAAGGGCCAGATCCATTCCCGCACATGCGTATTCATAACTTTCCTGGTAAGTGTCGCCATTGATTCCAAAGCTGATACTCAGCGTCATATGCATGGAATTTCCAAGGTTAATGGTCTTAATCTCATCTAAAATGGCAAATTTGTTTGCCTTAATCTTATCCAGATATTTCTGTTCAAACACAACAAAATATTTGTCTCTCTCTGTTCGTTTGATGATTCCGGATACATTTTGAATAAACTTACTGATCTTGCGGTCTGCCACCGCAATCAGCATAGACCGTTTTACTTCGTCAATATCATCCAGTATCTCATCATAATTGTCAATATAGATCAGACCAATGACCATCCTCTGGTTTTCATTTTGTTCCATGTATTTCTTCAAAAGAGTCTGGTCAAAGAAATACGCCGCGATCAGAGAATTATCCTTTAACATCTGCTTTGAATAACTGCTCTCATCATCACTGGTAAAGTTTTCTACAATGATCCTGTTAAGTTCTACTTTATAGAAAAATTTCTTTTCCTTTTCTCCTTCTTTTTTTACAAAATTAATGTGGGAAATTGTATGATTCACATCAGACGGCAGCAAATGCTTGTTCAAATCCGTAAAAATCTGTGTAAGATGCTTACCTTTGCTGTCCCCTGCAATCTTATGAAATGCTGCATTAGACCATAGAATAACGCCGTTGCCATCTGTCAGCACATAGGGTACCGGAAGTTCATGAATCAAATAATTCTGAATCTGCCCCTGCTCAAAAACAAAGCCTATGCATTCTTTCATAATCTCATTCCTGCTGTAACGGTATCCTGCTGCCTGAAGGAGAATTCCCAATACTATAAAGACAGCCAGAATGATTCCGCACTCCACGCTGAAAAAGAAAATAAGAATATCTGCAGGCACAAGAAAAAGCATCAATTTCATCGGCCACTGCAGATACTGATCAATCTTTGTTTTACTTTTATTATCCATATCCTGCTCCTAAACGAGTATTTTCAAGTGAATTCTCAATTACCTTTTATTATACCTCTCCTTGTCCAATTTGTACACAAATTTGTTTGTTCTATCCCTCTATCAAGAAATATTTCTTATTTTGATTCACTCTGGATCCTCTGCTGATATTTTCCGTCCATACCTGTGGTTTTACCATACAAAAACAGCCGGCAGACACTGTATTCCACAGTGTTTACCGGCATCTTTTATCTGAATTATTCAGCTGTGTATGGCATAAGGGCTAAATGTCTAGCTCTCTTAATAGCGCCTGTAACAGCTCTCTGATGTTTTGCACATGTTCCTGTGATACGTCTTGGAAGGATTTTTCCTCTCTCAGAAACATATTTCTTTAATGTTGCAACATCTTTATAATCGATTACAGCATCAGCTTCTGTGCAGAATGTGCATACTTTTCTTCTTCTGCGTCCGCCTCTTCTTCTTGCTGGAGAATCGCCTTTTGTATAAGCCATGATTTCTACCTCCTATTTAACTGAACGGCAGCTCTTCTTCCAATCCATCAGGAATATTCATGAATCCATCACTGGCTGCTGCGCTTGGTTTCGGCTCACTCGGCATCGGCATATCTGCTGCCATATTCTGCGCTGCAGCGGCCTTGCTTTCTGCGAAATCCTGCTCTTCAATCACAACATCCGTTGTATAGACACGCATTCCTTCTTTATTTGTGTAGCTGCCTGTCTGTATTCTTCCTGAAACAACGATTTTAGTACCCTTTTTTAAGTATCTTTCTGCAAATTCTCCTGCGCGTCCGAATGCCACACAGTTAATAAAATCTGCGTCTGGTTCGTTGTCTCTCTTAAATCTACGATTTACTGCTAAAGTATATCTGGCAACTGCCAACGGTCTGTCTCCCTGAGTATATCTCACATCAGGATCCCTTGTCAGTCTTCCCATTAATACTACCTTATTCATATTCGGATCCCTCCTGTCAATTATGCATCCTGTTTAACGCATAAGAAACGTAATACAGATTCCTCAATACGAAGTTTTTCTTCCAGCTCTGCAGGAACTGTAGCTTCTCCTTCGAATTGAATGAAATAGTAGTATGCTTCTTTCATCTTCTGAATTTCGTAAGCTAACTGTTTCTTACCCCATTCATCGACATTTGTGATCTCAGCACCTGCTGTAGTAATCATTGCCTGAACTTTTTCAAGCATCGCTGCACGCTCTTCGTCTTCGATCTTTGCACTTAACACTAATGCTAATTCATATTTCTTCATTACTTGCACCTCCTTTTGGTCTGATGGCTCTCTTCTCCCTGAAAAGAGCAAGGATATTTTCATATACCACGAGTTGGTATTATATCATAATTTTAATTCATTCGCAAGCATTTTTTACAAATCCCCGAAAATTCTTTTCTACCAGTTTTCGTGACACCATTACCTGTCTGTCGCATCCCATACATTTCAGTCGAAAATCCATGCCGACTCTCAGAATTTCCCATTCGCTGCTTCCACATGGATGCGGCTTTTTCATCTTTATGACATCTCCCACATGAAATTCCATCTCAAGACCTCCTCAATTTTTATATTCCTGTCATTTCTTATTTATATTTGTCTTTATCATAACATACGCCCGCCAAAATAAAAAGAATCAGGAATAACTCCCGATTCTTATACCATTCTGTTAAAAGAAGAAGCCGCTATATCACATTCATACTTCAGGCGCTGTAGCGTCAATATCACCAAGTTTCATCGCTTCATACTGCTCTAAAATCAGAGTCTGTATCATATTTCTTGTATCAGAATTGATCGGATGCGCAATGTCACGGTATTCTCCGTCAGCTGCTTTGCGGCTCGGCATCGCAATGAATAATCCCTTCTCTCCTTCGATCACTTTGATATCATGAACCACAAATTCATTATCAATCGTAATAGACACTACTGCCTTCATCTTACCCTCTTTGGCTACTTTTCGAATACGTACATCTGTAATTTGCATGTTGTCTTCCTCCTAGTTTTATAAAATATAGCTGAAATTTTCCGGACTATCGATTCCCGACTTCTTCTTTATCTAGTCCGCTTATTGATAATAAATATTATACCATTTTTATCGTTAAATGTGAACAAATTTTTTCCTATTTGTTAATAAATATTATTACATTTTACCATATTTTTGAATATTTGTTTTTTCTGTCATTTTTCATTTCATTCTGTGCCTTGCAAGAAACATGTCCGTGCCTTATAATAAGGAAAAACATAGTTTTCTGCCGGAAAAAGCGTCGGAAAACTCCTACAAATTATTATAGAAAGGACATAACCATTATGTATCAGATAGATTTTCATCATCCAATCCACATTCATTTTATGGGCATCGGAGGCATCAGTATGAGCGGACTTGCTGAAATCCTCATAAAGGAAGGCTTTACCGTGTCCGGTTCCGATATCCATCGTTCCCCGATCACAGACCATCTGGAGGAAAAGGGCGCTAAGATTTTTTATCAGCAGACCGCTGACAACATTACTTCTGATATTGATCTCGTTGTTTATACCGCCGCAATCAATTTTGACACTAACGAAGAATACAAAGAAGCGGTCAAGAAAGGCATTCCTGTCATGAGCCGGGCTGCTCTTCTCGGTCAGCTGATGCATAACTATAAGAACGCGATCGCTGTATCCGGAACCCATGGAAAAACAACGACAACTTCCATGCTGTCTCAGATTCTCCTGGAAGCAGACACCGACCCTACGATCAGTGTCGGAGGTATTCTGGAATCTATCGGCGGAAATATCCGTGTAGGGCACTCTGATACTTTTATCACAGAAGCCTGCGAATATACCAACAGTTTCCTTGAGTTCTTCCCAAAGATCAGCATTATTTTGAATATTGAAGAAGATCACATGGATTTCTTCAAAGATATTGATGATATCAGGAAATCTTTCCGCGCCTTTGCTCACAAGCTGCCAGATTACGGATATCTTGTGATCAATGGTGAGATCGATAATATTTCTTATATTACGGATGGACTGGAAGCCGACTATGTAACATTTGGCGTTGACCGCAGCCGTTTTAACTTCGCTGCTGACAACATCACACATGACGCATTTGGACATGATTCCTTTGATTACTATAAAAACGGCGTATATCAGGACCGCATTCAGCTCAATGTAACAGGGGATCATAATGTTAATAACGCACTTGCGGCAATCGCTGTCGCGGACCGTTTAAATCTTCCGATGGAGGCAGTAAAAAAAGGACTTCTTTCTTTCTCCGGAGCCAAACGCCGCTTCGAATACAAAGGAAAGGTCCATGGATTTACGATCATCGATGACTATGCCCACCATCCGACAGAAATCCGCGCAACCCTGGAAGCCTGCAAAAATTATCCGCATGAAGAGCTGTGGTGTATTTTCCAGCCTCACACTTATACCAGAACCAAGGCATTCTTGGATGATTTTGCCAAGGCTCTGAGTCTGAGCGATCATGTGATTATCACTGACATCTACGCAGCCCGTGAAAAAGATACGGGGCTGGTACATGCAAGAGATATTGTGGATAAAATGTCTGCTTATGATGTAGATGTCCACTATATCAGCAGTTTTGAGGATATTGAAAAATTTATTTTAAAAAATTGTAAAGAAAATGATCTGTTGATAACTATGGGAGCCGGAAATGTCGATTCTATCGGAAATTCTCTCCTGAAAAAATAGTTATCCACATTATCCACAGGTTTATGCACATTTTTGTATTCGAAAACCTGTGGATTTCTTTTTCTCTTTTCCACAATTGTAAAATCTATGTAAATGGCTTATTCTCGTTATTTTGGATTTATTATCCACATTATCCACATTATCCACAGGCTTTTCCACAATTTTCGTGTGGATTCTCCGCCTATTTACATTTTGATTTATCTGGGTTATAGTCAGAATTAGATTAGAAGAAAGGGGAACATGCCATGAATTATATTAAAGTCGTAACCACATATCCGACCGGCGGAACACTGCTTCCGAATGCATTTGTAGATCATTATATGATAAGAGCGAACGGAGAATACATAAAAGTTTATATTTATCTTCTCCGTATGGTATCTGAGGGAGCCAATTTCAGTATTCCATGTCTTGCGGATGTGCTGGAACTTACGGAGAGGGATGTTGCCCGCGCACTGAAATACTGGGAGAAAGAATCTCTTTTAAAGATTTCACAGAATCACGGTGAGATTCAGTCCATCGAACTGCTTCCGGTTCCGGGACACGCAAAGCCCGTTTTAGAAACCGAAGATTCTTCCCCTGCATCTTCCGCAGAAGAATCTTCCATTTCAGGAGCTGAAGCGATTCCTGCCATGAAGACACTTTCTCCTTCTGAACTCCAGAAGAAGAGTGAAGATGAACGTTTCTCCTATCTTCTCTATGTATGTGAGATGTTTATCGGAAAACCGCTTACCTGCTCAGACATGAACATTCTTCTGTATCTATATGAAGATCTCTCCATGTCCTGTGAACTGATCGAATATCTGGTAGAGCACTGTGTTTCCAATGGCAAGAAGAGTTTCCGATATATGCAGACAGTTGCGATCAACTGGTATGAGGAAAACATTACAACTGTCGATGAGGCCAAAGCGCACAGCAAAAACTTTAAAAAAGAATATTATTCCATTATGCGTGCGTTTGGACTGAACCAGAATCCTGCGCCAATTCAGGAACAGTACATGAAGCAATGGCTTGAGAAAGACGCGTTTGATCTTTCTCTGATCATTGAGGCCTGCAACCGCACCATCAATGCGATCAACAAGCCAAGCTTTCCTTATGCGGATACAATCCTGAAACAGTGGAAAGATAATCATATCAGAACCGTGGAACAGGCCAAAAGTTTTTATCAGCGTCAGAAATCACCAAAGACTTTTATGAACGCCAACGCTTCTCAGCCTGTACATAACTTTAAGCAGCGTGATTATGATTTTGACGCTTTGGAAGAACAGCTTCTTAAAAAACAATTTTCCGATGAAATCAGGGAGAATTAATCTATGTCCTTATCTAATTTTGAATATCAAAAAATTATGCAGATGTATGAAGATCGAAGACTTTCCAATTATCATCTGCATGAACAGCGAAAAAAAGAAATATATCAGAAGATTCCTAAAATCCGCGATCTGGACCGACAGATCGCGGCTAATTCTGTCGCACTGGGCAAAAGACTGATTGCCGGTGACGATCCCTCTCTTGCTTCAAAATGCAAAGAGGAAAATCACCGGATTGCCCAGGAGAAGAAACATCTTCTGACAGAACACGGATATCCTTCTGATTATCTGGAACCAATCTATCATTGTACCCAATGCAAAGATACCGGATACATCGGACAAAAAAGATGCCGGTGTTTTCAGCAGGCTGTCATTAATCTGCTGTATTCTAATTCGAATATGGAACGGCTCCTGGAGAGGGAAAATTTTCAGACATTTCGTGAAGATTATTATTCTGACCAGATGATGCCTGACGGACTTCCCAGCCCAAGAGCAAATATTCGGAAGATCCTGCAGCACTGTCGCGGCTTTCTTGAACGTTTTCCAAATCATGAAAACATTCTGTTTCAAGGATCCACAGGCGTAGGAAAAACGTTTCTGAGCCACTGCATTGCCAAAGAAATCATGGATAAAGGTTATACATGCGTTTATACAACAGCATTTCAGCTGTTTGATTACCTTGCAAAGCACACCTTTCAGAGAGAAAAGGAAGAGGATACAGAACGCTCGCTGAATATGATTTTCCAGTGTGATCTTCTGATCATTGACGACCTTGGAACGGAGATGGTAAACAAATTTGTCGTTTCCCAGTTATTTCACTGCCTCAATGAACGTTTGATCCGGGAGAAATCCACAATCATTTCAACGAATCTGTCTGTCAAAGAATTTCGGGACATCTATTCTGAACGAATCTTTTCCCGAATTATTGAACATTATTCCTGGCATAAAATATACGGAGATGACATCCGTTTTAAGAAATCCAACTTGACTTAATTTTAGTTGGATGATATAAACAACTTATAAACTATTATACGAAGGAGATGTATCATGAGACGATCTGACCGCAATTTTACTAAGATTCCAGGCGGTAAACTAGGAATCATTGCCCTTGAAAGCTGTAAAACTCTCGGAAAGGAAATTGATGATTATATCATCAAATGGAGAACTGAAACCAATCAGCAGTTTCAGAATTCCATTGCCTGTGACGGATATTTAAGAGATACCTATCTTTTAAATGCTTCCTGTCCTAGATTCGGTTCCGGTGAAGCAAAAGGTGTTATCATGGAATCTGTGCGTGACATGGATCTCTATATTCTTGTCGATGTATTAAATTACAGCCTGACTTATTCCTTATGCGGCATCAAAAACCATATGTCACCGGATGATCATTATTCTGATCTGAAGAGAATCATCAGCGCTTCTGCCGCAAAGGCCAAGAGCATCAATGTTATCATGCCATTCCTATATGAAAGCCGTCAGCACAAACGCAGCACAAGAGAATCTTTAGACTGCGCCGTTATGCTTCAGGAACTTCAGAGCCTTGGTGTTGATAATATTATTACATTTGATGCCCACGATCCAAGAGTTCAAAATGCTGTCCCTGTCAGCGGATTTGACAACGTACAGCCAACCTATCAGTTTGTAAAGGCCTTAGTGGAACAGTGCGATTCTATCGAATTTGATAAAGAAAAACTGATGGTGATCAGCCCGGATGAAGGTGCTATGCAGCGTGCAATCTATATGGCAAACGTCATCGGCGTAGATGTAGGAATGTTCTATAAACGCCGTGATTATTCCAAAGTCATTGACGGACGAAATCCTATTGTAGCTCATGAATTTCTTGGAGACTCTCTTGATGGAAAAGATGTTCTCATTATTGATGACATGATTTCTTCCGGAGAAAGTATGATTGATGTTGCAAAACAGCTGAAGAATCGTCATGCCCGCAGAGTATTCTGTCTCTCTACATTTGGATTATTCACAAATGGTCTGGAAGTTTTTGATAAAGCAGTAGAAGAGGGTGTGATTGAGAAGGTTATCACTACAAACCTTACTTATCAGACTCCGGAACTTCTTGACAGAGACTGGTATGTATCTGCTGATGTTGGAAAATATGTTGCGCTGTTAATTGACACATTAAATCACGATGCTTCCATCAGCGATCTTCTGAATCCAACAGATCGAATCAAAGAATACCTTGAAAAACTTGAAAAATAAAAACTTTTTCACGAACAAAAAGATACCGGATTTTTACAAATCCGGTATCTTTTTTATTTGCTTTTTTCAGTTTCTTCTTATTCGTCACCGTTCTGAGACTGAGCTCCTCCTGAATTGCTTGGAGCTGCTGTCGTTGCCGGCGCCGCTGTCGTTGCCGGTGCTGCAGTTGTTGTTGTCGGAGCTGCTGTCGTTGCCGCTGTTGTAGACTGTGTACTCTGTGCTGTTGTTGATGCGGAACTTGATGAAGCAGAAGAAGAGCTTCCTCCTGTGGCAGCTGTTGTCGCAGCCGTTCCACTGTCTGCTTTTCCGCTTCCTGACAGCTCTTCATCTCCTGAAATTCCTTTATGAATTGCATTCATAAAGTTACTCCAGATAGACTTAGGATAAGATGCACCGCTCAAAGATGCCATTTCTTTATTATCATCTCTTCCAACCCAGATAGCAGTTGTGTAATATGGTGTATATCCACAGAACCATCCGTCACGGTTACTGGATGTTGTTCCTGTCTTTCCGGCGGTATCAATACCCGGAACTTTTGCTCCGACACCTGTTCCTCCGGAAATTACACTCTGCAGCATGTCTGTCATGCTCTTTGCTGCGGACTCTGTATAAACTGTCTTCTTTTCTGTATCAGAAGACATCACTTCTTTTCCATCTGATGTGGTAATCTTCGTAATACATGTCGGTTCACGGTAAACTCCATCATTTTCAAGCGTTGCATATCCAGCTGCCATCTCTTCTGATGTTGTACCTCTGGTGAATCCACCAAGACAGGTTGTATAATATTTGTAATCCTCATCCTGCAGATATTTGAAATTCATCTTCTCCAGATAACTTAATGCTGCATCCGGACCAATCTGCTCATAAATACGCATGGTTACAACGTTGCTGGATTTTTCTACCGCACGACGCAGTGTAATCTGTCCGGAATAAGATCCTCCGGAGTTGTTTACATGATGTTTATCACTGCTGCTCATCGGATTATCATTTACGACAGAACTTGCTGTCCATCCTCTTTCCAGCGCCGGAGTAAATACCAGAAGCGGTTTAATACTGCTTCCCGGCTGTCTCGGACTCTGATAAGCACGGTTCAGAGTATATCCGATATCCTCCTGATCTCTTCCGCCTACGATTGCCACAACTTTTCCTGTCTTATTATCAATACAGGTTCCTGATGCCTGTGCCTGATAAATTCCATTTTTGTCCTTTTCTGTATATCCACTCAATGAATTATCTATGCTGTTCTGGAGCTGATCCTGTACGTCCGGATCAATGGATGTATAAATATGATATCCTGCACTGTAAAGCGTCTTTTTACATTCTGCGTATGTCTTATCATACTCATTCTCATATTCTTCTCTCTCGCTCTCAGAATCAAAGGAATTCTTAAATTCAAATCCCTGCTGTTTCATGAGCTCTCTCGTGGCACAGTGGATTACATAAGTCTCTACATAATTCTTCTTTTCCGTCTGCTGTGCTTTCTGGACTGTGATTTCCTCATCCATTGCCTTCTCATACTGATCCTTTGTAATCTTGTCCTGCTCATACATATCTTTCAGGATCTTGTTGCGCCTTGTCATCGTCTTATCCTTATTCTGAAGCGGATCATACATCGTCGGCGCATTTGGAATTGCACAGAGGAATGCAATCTGTGACAAGCTCAGATCATTGGCATCCTTGTTAAAGTATCCCTGGCTCGCTGCCTGGATTCCATAGTATCCATTGGCAAAATATACATTATTAAGATAAAACTCAAGAATCTGTTCTTTGCTGTATTTCTTCTCCAGTTCTACCGCAACAAACATTTCTTTTACTTTCCTCTGCCAGGACACTTCCCTGTTAAGGAATACAGTTCTTGCCAGCTGCTGGGTTATGGTGCTTCCTCCCTGAGTGATCTCGCCTCCCTTTGTGACAAATGATACCGCTGCACGGAGAACTCCCTTGTAGTCTACTCCATTATGCTTATAGAAATTCTGATCCTCTACTGAGATCATAGCTGCCACCGCATATACCGGAAGATCTTTATAGTCCAGATAATAAGCATCTTTTTCTCCCTTAAACTTCGTCAGCTCATCTCCATTGGTGTCATATACCACACTGGTCTGAGATGACTTAAAGGTATCCACGGTTGACTCTTCCACGATCTCTTTCGCCTCGCTTCGAAGCTGCATGACTTTTCTTCCAAAAGCAAACCAGCAGATCACTACAAGAAGCAGAAAAATAACAGAGATGACCGCAAGGATCTTTCTTCTCTTCTTTTTGTTCTTTTTCTTTTCCTTCTTTTTCTTATTCCTCTTCCAGGGGACGATCTTCTTTGTTTCCTTAGTTTCTTCAGCCATATTCTTTCACCTTTCATTTGTTATTGCTGGAGACTAATCCAGAATTCATATGGTTATATTGTAACATAAAATATAAAACTACTACAGTTTTTGATTCGACATAGTACGAATTTATCAGACATCCCTCTTCTATTTGGCATAACTGTAAAAAATGTTTCCTGCCTTTTGAAATTCTGATTTCATTGCGTTTCGGTCTGCCTGAACAGACTCTCCCGTCGTCGGATCAATATATCGGATCTTCTGCTGATTATAACTCATGATAAGGACATAAGTTCCATCTGTTCTTTTTGCCATAATCGATCTGTTTTTACTGATGGAATACAGGACATCATCCAGACTGCAGTCTGAATAGTTCACTGCCTGCTTGTCAAAAGCCTTAAACAATTTGTCAAATGTATCTCCGTCCATTTTCCTTATTTCCTTATATGAAAGATCTTTTCCTTCACTGTCTGCCATCATCTTAATGCAGGCAATATCGGTCTCGTTTTTCGCCTTAGCCTTTGTAGTTGAAATATTAGTCACTCTTCCATAACTGTTGGTCATGCCTTTTTCCCAAAGGTACATCTGATTATAATTGACAACAACTCCTCCGCCTTCTTCTGCCTGTCTGATTGCATCTTTAAGATTTGCGTAAACTCCGGATAACTTTCCTCCGGTATAAACGTAAGCCTCTTTATACTTATATGCGTCATCAGCAAAGTCCATATCCAGTCCCTTCTTCTGTTCGCTTACACTGGCAGACATATACTGAGGTCTGGTCTGAATATATACATTATCCGGGAATGCAAGATACAGCTGGTTCAGCTTGGTACTGCTGTATCCATATTCATATACTGCTTTTCCATCTGTATTTTCTTTGTATCTTATATAAGTATCTTCTATCTTTTTATAAGAATTCCCATTTTTCTTTGACTTCGTCATGGTCACCGTTGTACCTTCTATGGCAGCCTCTGTAATATAACTTCCACTCTCGCCATACTGCTTCACATTTTTGTTTCCGCTTCTGATATATACGGTATCCAGCGGATACATGGAAGTTCCATCCTTCTGCTGTACAATATTCTTCTTCTGACCGATTCCATAGACGAAATCTTTTTCGATAAATCCAATCGGCTTAATGATCTGTCCATCCTCCGCCGAAATTGTCTGTTCCTTTCCAGAAGACAAATCAATAACCTTTACTTTTTTCTCACTTTCATTGATGGCCAGCATGCCGCTTTCCGTTACGATTGCCATATCATCTGTAACATTCTTTGCAACAATCTCACTTTTCTTTCCATCAATGTCGACATGGTAGATGGATCCGTCCAGATAGAAATAAAACTGATCATCATCACTCAGAAAAGCTCCTTTCTGGATATCTTCTACCATAAAGTCATATTGTATCTCCGTCGGAATAAATGCAAGTTCCTCAATTGCCCGGTCATCTGCTGAAAAACGATATACAGAAATTCCATTTTCTCCTTCATGCTCTCCCCGGTTCATATATCCATATACAATAAAAGATATATTTCCATCATCATCCATGTCCATAACCTGAATTCCGTGTTTTGGGTAATTATTGCGGCTGTCACTGTAATCCTCTCCGATATAGGAGAAGACTTTATATATCTGTGAATTCTGATAATCATAATACCACAGTTCATTGGCCGCAACAAATGCTGCTTTCTTGCCTCCGTCTTTGCTGATCAGCTGCTTATCGCTGCTGTCGATTCCGATCAGAATCCTGTTATTGCTGCGGTCGATCGTATCATATCTCATATATGCTTCCATTGATCTCTCATAATTTAAGAGATACATCCGGTCTTCGGAATAACGAATCCTGAAATATTCGTTTACCTGATAGTACTGTTTGACTCCATCAGAATTTTCCGCTGATAAAATAAACCGGATTTCCAGAGATGTTACATTTTGAGAAATCTCTTTGATTGCAGCCGGATATACTGCCTCTACCTGGGGCTTCAGACCGGCATAACTTACAGCTTCTTCTGTAGAAGATAAGTCAACATAGGCCAGATTGTTGCTTGTCGTTCCCTCTTTTGTCTCCATATACTGGCTGATGAACTCAGAGTTTCCTTCATTCAGAGTCGCGTCATGGAATTGATTTGCAAAATCCAGACACTCCTTTAAATGAAAACCTGTCCCATAAACAACTCTGGTAAAATACCGGATCGTGTCCCCGCCGTCTGTTACAGACAGCTCCAGAAGATATGTCTTTCCTGATTCCAGACGCTCTGTGATATTGATTTCCGCAGCATATTTCTTTTTCTGCTTTTTAAATGCCGCCTCACCGCTGTCGAGCACCGTTTTATTATCCGTGTTGTATAATTTGTAGGAAACCGCCTCGCTTCCTTTTGATGTTGTATAAACTTTAAAAGAATCATTGTCAATCGGTGTCAGGCTGTCCCGAAGCATAGACGCATCTATATCGCTGCTGTATCCATGCAGCTGATTGATCTTTTCTCCATCTGTCTCTATTGTAAGCATAGGCAGCGTCGCCTGAGCCGTCTCTCTGACTCCCTGATTATTCTTTCCAACTAAAAAATAATTCCACAGAACAAGAGAAACAATAAAAATAACTCCAAATACCGAAATTTGTATTGCTCTTTCTCGATCCATTCTATTCTCCTTTTTATCCTTATATGGTTCATTTTATCCGTTTTTATCTGCTTATACAACCATTTTAAGGAATCTTTAAGGTTGTATTCAAAAAAAACCGGGGAATACATCCCCGGCCGGACTGTTTCCTGTTAAGAAAACATTCGTTTCTTTCTTCTGTATCTGCACCGCCGATGACACATCTCGCCGCCAAGCAGCACTAAAATCATCTGGTACAGCATACTGTCCTTTTTCATACCTTCTTCTTTTTCCCGATATTTCATCTTATCGTATATCTTATCTGCCATGCCCAGAACACTGGTCCGGTCCATATACTGATCAAACATCATACTGCCTTCATATTCCAGCCGGTCACAGGAATCCTCGATCAGTTCCAGGATTTCTCTGGCGACTGCAGGATACATCTTGGTGATATACTGGTAATCATCTTCTTCTATTTCTTCCTGCATGACATTCTGACGTCCCGGCAGAATACTGTGATCAAAAACCGGCAGATCCCCTAAACCTTCTCTCACAGCCATTCCTATACTCCTTCACTCTATTGATAATATAATATGATGGAGCACAGAAAAATGTTTCTACTGTCTGCTGTCTTCCTGTCTGATGCTTCTGACTTCTTCATTGATTGCCAGCATCTTGCTGTCAAGAAACGCGATCATATCTGCGCATTCTTTTAATTCTGTACGAATATACTCCGGCGCATTTCCCTCATACTTATAATAAATTTTATGCTCCAGAGAAGCCCAGAAATCCATCGCTACTGTTCTGATCTGAATTTCCACTTTGGTCGGAATTACCTTGTCAGATAAAAAGATCGGAACTTTGACGATCAGGTGGTAACTGCGGTATCCGTTTGGTTTTGGATTGATCATATAATCTTTTGCTTTCAGCACTTCAATATCATCCTGAGAAGATATCATATCAACAATACGGTAAATGTCCGGAGTAAATGAACAGATGACACGAACTCCTGCAATATCATCAATGTACTTCTGAATGTTCTCTACTGTCACATCCACTCCTTTCCGGAGCAGTTTGCGCATGATGCTTTCTTCACTTTTCAGTCTGGATTCGATATGTTCAATCGGATTATACTTATGGACAAACTTGAATTCATCATTCAGAATCTCAAGTTTTGTACCAATTTCTTTCAACGCAGAACGATAAAGCAGCTGCATCTGCCGATACTCAACCAACACATCTTTTACATCAGGTAACTCTAATTCTTTCATCCATTGTTCCTCCTTGTCGTTGATTTCGCATTAATATTATTTTATCACGCTTATCTGCGTCGTTCAATTCCATCCATAAAATAAAAAAATCCGTGCGGTCTGCGTTGTGTCTCCTTCCACAGACGTTACCTCTACAGTTAACTCAACCCAGGCACCCTCACGGCACATAGAAGGTTCTGCTTAGTGCTGCTTCGTTCCCGACCTGACACGGTTCACAGATTCCTATTGCGTGAGACCCAGATATCAACGCCACTTATAAAGGGCAGCTCTACAGAAGAAAACCCGAAACAAACCATGACCTCTGCTATAGCGGATTGCAGAAAAAGGGTGCCGCTACCTCCCCGGCTGCACGGAAGCTTTATGACTTGATTATCTGCGCATCCATCGGATGCACCGTTTATTATACTAAATAGTTTTCTTCAGGTCAACCGGAGATTTTATTTCTTTCCTCCTTTTCGGCTGCCTTTGCCTTCTTTTTCTTCTTTCGAAGTTCTCTGAAAAATTCTGACATCATTTCACTGCATTCTTCTCCAAGAATTCCCGTCTCAATCTCTGTCTGATGATTAAATCCTTCTGTCTGGAGAATATTCAAAACGGATCCCGCACATCCTGCTTTTGGGTTCATTGCTCCAATCACTACTTTGGGAATCCTGGCCTGCACAATAGCTCCCGCGCACATCTGACACGGTTCCAGTGTGATATACATCGTGCACCCTTCCAGCCTCCAGTCGCCCAGTTTTCTGCTGGCTTTCTGAATTGCCAGCAGTTCAGCATGCGCCAGCGTCGTCTTTCGCTTGTTTCTCTGATTATAGGCTCTGGCAATAATCTTATCTTCAAATACAATAACACATCCAATTGGAACATCTCCAATGGCAGCTGCCTTTTTGGCCTGTCTGACAGCTTCTTTCATATATTTTTCCTGTTGTGTCAATAGATTCTCCTTCCCATCTTTTTTCTCCCGTCATATTTTCTTTTTTCCCCTCATAAGATAAATCAAAAAGAGAGTACTGCATTGTCTGACTATCAAAGAATTGTATCATATCTTTACGAATACAGCCGCGGTATCAAAGGACCCAATGTTGGTTTTGCAAAAATTGAAAAGCGTCAGAACCAGCTTCGTCTGTATTTCCATGTAAAAACAAATGATCAGCCTTTAGAATACAAAATTTATTTTTATCGGTTCCATCATGGCACCATGGAAGGAACTCTGATTGATACGGTCAAAAGAACCGATACGATCGTTGAATTTAAAAACACATATCCTCTGACCATGGATCTGAATCAGATCGAAGGATTTCTGATCTATCATTCCAACGATCATTTTTTTGGTTCTGAGTGGAACGAACATCCGATCACCATCCGCAGCTTTCTTCCTCTCGATCAGGCTTCCGGGCAGGAACAAACGGATCAGCCTTCTGCATCATTTCCATCCGAATCGTCAGAAGAAAACAAATCTCCGGATGATACACAGAAAAAAGTACTGATCCCAGAAGAAGAACTTTCCGAAGAATCCGAGGAACCTTCTGAAAGATCCCCGGAGCCTGAGCAACGAGAAGAATCAAAGCAGTCAGAAGCGCCTCAGTCCAGTCTTGCGGAATACATTGAAGCCCTTCAGCTGGAACAGGACGCCAAAGAACAGGATCAGGAAAATGTTGAGTCTTCCTTTGACTGGAAGGAGTATCCCTCACTGCCCCTTCCTCCTTCTTACGGCATGTCTCCTTGCATTAAGATCCAGCTGGAAGATCTTCCATTGATCCCTGATCTCCCGGATCACCTGCAGACCAATGGATTTCTTCTGCTGAACTACGGAAACTACGGACATCTGCTTCTGGCCTGGAATAAAGAAAAAAAGCATCGATATCTGGGAGTTCCCGGAATATTTGATAATGAAAAATCATTTATTTCCAAATTGTTTGGTTTTCAGGAATTTATCACAGTTCCCCGGCAGCCTCACAAAACCGGAAATTTTGGTTATTTTATTCTACCCGTCTAACAAGTTGCTCAGCTGCGCAAACTGTTCCAAAGTCAATGCTTCTCCGCGGATGGTTGGGGACACTCCCATCTGTTCCAGTGCTTCCGCAACCTCCTCTTTGGAGAAGTTAAGACCGCTGAAATTTTTGATTCCATTCTGCAGTGTTTTCCGCCGCTGATTAAATGACGCACGGATCAGCTGAAATAATAATTTTTCATTTTTTACCTGCACCGGAGGTGTTTTATGTTTTGTCAGACGGATCACCGCAGATCCGACTTTTGGACGAGGCATAAAACAGTTCGGAGGGACATTCGCTGCAATATAAGGCTCGGCATAATACTGCACTGCCAGAGAAAGAGCACCGTAATCTTTGGTTCCCGGACCTGCCTGCATACGGTCGGCCACCTCTTTCTGCACCATAACGGTCACATTTTCCACTGGAACATGACTTTCAAACAACCCCATAATAATAGGGGTTGTAATGTAGTACGGCAGATTAGCCACTACTTTGATCGGATGTCCTCCATTCTTTTCTTCGGCAATTTTGTTTAAGTCAGTCTTCAGGATATCCGCATTCAATATATCTACATTTTCATATTCTGACAAAGTTTCTGCCAGGATTGGAATCAGATTTTTGTCAATTTCCACCGCCAGTACTTCTCTTGCTCTTTCTGCCAGATACTGCGTCATGGTTCCAATCCCCGGTCCGATCTCCAGGACAAAATCTTCTTTTGTTATGTCCGCAGCATCCATGATCTTTTCCAGGACTCTCCCGTCAATCAGGAAATTCTGTCCGAATTTTTTCTGAAAATCAAACTGATACTTCTGTATAACCTCAATTGTCTTTTGTGGGTTGCTTAATTTTTCCATCTATTTTCCTTCCATCCGATACATCTTTTTCGCGTTTTCTTCCGTTGCCGCAGTGACTTCCTCCACAGAAATGCCTTTGATCTCTGCAATCGCCCGGGCAACATAAATAAGATTGAAAGAAGAATTTCTCTTTCCTCTGTTAGGTTCCGGCGCCAGATATGGACAATCTGTTTCAAGTACAATCCGGTCCAGAGGCACATAAGCCACTGTTTCTTTCAGCGTCCTGCCGTTCTTAAATGTAACAACGCCTCCAACGCCAATATAAAATCCCATATCCAGAAAATTCTTTGCCATCTCCCTGGAATAGGAATAACAGTGTATCACACCTCCGGTCTCTTCTGCATGGGATGCTTTCATCATATCATAGGTATCTTTTGCCGCTTCTCTGCTGTGTATGATCATCGGAAGTTTCACATCTTTTGCAAGTTCCATCTGTGCCTCGAACCATTTTTTCTGGATCCTGCGGTCTGGTTCTTTCCAGTAATAATCCAGCCCGATTTCTCCGACTGCCACAATCTTATCACCCTGACTCAGTTCTTTCAGTTCTTTTATATCTTCTGTTGTCATCCCTTCTGTTTCACTTGGATGCACTCCAACCGCTCCATACATCATCGGATACCGGCCGACTGCTTCTGCTGTCCATCTGGAACTTTCCATATCGGATCCCACATTCACAATAGTCCCGATTCCATGTTCCTTCATAGCCCCAAGAAGTTCTTCTCTATCCTGATCAAATTTCCCATCATCGTAATGGGCATGCGTTTCAAATATCATAAAATAACTTTCCTTTCTCATACGAAATGCCCAGGAACAAAAACTCAGTCTCTGTTCCTGGGCATATTATATCAAAAATTAACGCATCTGCAAAAGAGGATTTATCTATTTCGAAATCTGGATTGATTTGTAACAGTATACACTGGTCTGAATGATCCATAATAAAACAACGATACAGCAGGCAAATAAACCGGTATCAAAAAATTCATTTGCCAGAAACGTAACGATCCATGCCACCACATAGGCAGTTCCCATCACTCTGTAGGAAGCCCACGCAGAGCGGTATATCATCATCTTTTCTGCTTCATCACAGCTCTCCAGCCACTTTTCGCTGAATTTTGTATCATATACACTTCCTTCTTTCTCTGGATTCATTTCCTTTTCCAGATCCACACATTTTTGCTGCATAATAGTAACCAGCACCACGTTGATCACAAAAATAAGAAAAACTGAAATTCCTTTCCATAATCCAAAAGAGTCAAATACTTCTCCTCCAAGCATCAGAGCAAAATACAGGAATCCCAAAGCCGTAGCAATATACTCTGCCCATATTGCATAACTGATCTTCTCTTCGATCTGATTGGCACTGTCCTCATCTTCTCCATCCCACATATCTTTGATCTTTTTATACTTGCTGTAAATCCCAAAAGAAGCAATGTGCAGAACCAAGAACACAATTGGAAACAAATAAAATAGAATATTTCCTGTGATTTCTGTCCAGATTTCTGAACTGGCCTTAATCTGTTCACTCAATGCGGTTCCAAAAAATCCTGCAAATCCTCCAACGATACCTGCTGCTACGATGACCAGAGTAAACTTCTTCAAAGCTTTCCGGTTTTCTCTTCGAATTTCACCTTTTCTTTCATTCATTTTCATCTTCCTCCTCATACCAAAAAATATCCTCTACGCTGGCATCAAATACTTTTGCAATTTTCAGAGCCAATGTTACAGAAGGTGAATAATCGCCTCTCTCAATCTGACTGATTGTCTGGCGTGATACCCCCGCCATCTTTCCCATCTGCTGCTGATTCACTCCAATCTTTGCCCTGTATTCTTTCAAACGATTATACAACGGCATTTCATCACCTCTCAGTTTGATAATGATTCTTGTCAAATTGACAACTTTTCTTGTCATTATTATATGATATGACAAGGATAGTTGTCAATATCTTTCTTTAGAAACTTTGTGATATGTGGTATAATGAAAAAAACTGAAAATAACGAAACGGAGGTATCAATTATGGCAAAATTTAAATGCAGCGTCTGCGGATATATCTATAATGAATCTACCGAAGATCTTCCTTTTTCATCTTTGGATGATTCTTATGTCTGCCCTACATGCGGCGCAAAAAAAAGCGTATTTCAGGAAATAGAGGAAACTGATTCCCCAGCACCTCCTTCCTCTTCCAATCCTCTGGCCTATCCGGAGGAATTCGCAAAATCCGAAAGCGCTGAATTTCCTCAGATGGACGTCATCCATCACATGGCACTGACCGGAAAGTCAATCATAGATGCCATGGGCACATTAAAACCTGTCATATCCTGGGATGATATTCTGATCATGGGGGCGCAGCTGAATCCTTCTCCTCTTAACGAAGGCGATCCTGTCGATACAACAACTGTCATTGGAAAAAAAGCGAAAAAGCCAATGACTATCAACCATCCGATCTACGTTTCCCATATGTCTTTTGGTGCTTTATCCAAAGAAATGAAAACCGCGCTTGCCAGGGGAAGTGCCATGACAAAGACCGCAATGTGCAGCGGAGAAGGCGGTATCCTTCCATCCGAACGACAGGCTGCCTATAAATATATTTTTGAATATGTGCCAAATCTTTACAGTGTTACAGAAGAAAATCTGAAAAATTCTGACGCCATCGAAATAAAAATAGGACAGGGTACCAAACCGGGAATGGGCGGACATCTTCCCGGAGATAAAGTAACGGAAGAAATCTCCAGGATTCGAAAAAAACCTATGGGGCAGGACATTATAAGTCCGTCTAAATTTCCAAATATTGAAACAAGACAGGATTTAAAACGAATGGTTGACTGGCTGAAAGAAGCTTCCGATGGTCGTCCGATCGGAGTAAAGATTGCCGCAGGACATATCGAACAAGATCTGGAATGGATTACATATGCTGATGCCGATTTTGTTACCATTGATGGACGAGGAGGCGCTACCGGAGCCAGTCCCCGCAGTCTGAAAGATAATACCTCCATTCCAACTATATTTGCTCTTTACAGAGCCAGAAAATATCTGGATGAGCATAACAGCCAGATGGATCTGGTAATCACAGGCGGTCTCCGCCTTCCAGGAGATTTTGCCAAGGCCCTGGCTATGGGCGCAGATGCCGTAGCTGTCGCATCTGCAGCTTTGGTCGCTGCCGCCTGTCAGCAGTACCGGATCTGTAATACGGGATCCTGCCCGGTGGGAGCTGCTACCCAGGATCCAAAACTTCGAAAACGTCTGCAGGAAGATCAGGCCGCAAAACGTCTCGCCAATTATCTGAATGCCTGCAAAGCAGAGCTGGAAATGTTCGGAAGAATTACCGGGCACAGCAATATCCATGATTTAAACATAAACGACTTGAAAACCACTAACCATGAAATTTCTGAATATACCAATATTGAACACGTATAATATATAAAAAAGTGAGGCAAAGAAATCTGCCTCACTTTTTCTATTTTTTACCGTTCTTTTTTCCTTTTAATTTTACGGTATTGCCATTTACGGAAAGACATCCTATATTCCTTAAAAATCTGGACATTCTGCTGTATCCATAATCTTTCGGATGAAATCCTCCATGGCGGTTCTGCAGTTCCAGTGTGATCGCCGAAAGATTATCCAGCGAACCTCCGTTCTTTTTTACAAAATCTACGACTTCTTTTTCTATAACTTCCCTGGACGGCAGTTCCTTAAATGCTACATAACAATTGGTATCCTCCTGGTATAAGATGAAATTGTCCATCTCCTCATCAATAAAGACACTCAGCTTTGTATAACCGTAATTTCTTACATCAAAGTCTGAAAACTTCTCATTCAGACGATTCCCGATCATCGCCAGATCTACTGGCTCATTTCCGTTCTCGTTGATCAATGATGAGATTGTCTGAGAGATTTCTTCAATCGATGTTACATTATCAATTTCTTCTGTTTCTAATACTTCTTCTTTGTCTTCCTCTTCTGTCTTATCCTGTTCATAAATCAGGTTAAGATGGATAAATTTATTACAAGCTCTTGTCAAGGCTACCGGCGTCTTAGACTCTCCCATACCAATCACATATTTTTGTTCTTCTCTGAGTCTCATCGCCAGCCGGGTAAAATCACTGTCACTTGTAACCAGGCAGAATCCATCTACCTTATTTCCATACAAAAGATCCATGGCGTCAATGACCATTGCCATATCTGTGGCATTTTTCCCGGATGTATAAGAAAACTGCTGTACCGGAATAATCGAATATTCCAGGAGAAGCTCTTCTTTCCATCCATTTGATTTTGACCAGTTCCCATAAATTCTCCTGCACGATGCAAATCCATAGGCATCCAACTCATCAAATATAATAGGTGCATATTTGGGACTGATATTATCCGCATCGATCAGTACCGCAAACTGACGTTTTTCTTCTTCCATTAGTACCTCCTCTTCTCATTTTATTTTTTATAGGAACACAATTTCCCACGAAACAAAAAAAGGATATATTCCTATGAATACATCCTTTCTTATCCAAGCGGGTGATGGGAATCGAACCCACGTGATCAGCTTGGAAGGCTGGAGTTCTACCATTGAACTACACCCGCATATCTGCTGTCTCGTCCAGCGACAAAAATAATATTACTACTTTTTCCTTCATATGTCAACACTTTTTTTTATTTTTTTATGAGCCGGTCATATAATCTTTCTTTTTGAATAAGCTGTATAAAAAGGAGTACTTTTATGATTAATTACATATGGAGTTTTCTTATTCTGATTGGACTGGTTGTCGGAAGTATAAACGGAAAAATTGTCTCTATATCAGACAGTATTCTGTCTTCCTCCAAAGAGGCAGTTGAACTCTGCATTTTGATGTTTGGAGTTGTAGGTTTATGGTCCGGCCTTATGAACGTTGCTGTCTCCCTGGGAATCACCAGAAGACTCCAGTCCATGCTGGATCCATTCCTTTCATTTTTATTTCCGAATTTACACAGTACAAAAGCCAGAGAATACATCAGCACAAACATAACAGCCAATATTCTTGGACTTGGATGGGCATCGACGCCTTCAGGGCTGAAAGCCATGGAAGAACTTCAAAAAGAAAATCCTTCTCCGGATACGGCTTCCGGCGATATGTGCTCTTTTCTGATTCTCAATATTTCATCCCTGCAGCTGATTCCTGTTAATATCATTGCCTATCGGAGCCAGTATGGATCTGTACACCCGGCAGATATCATATTGCCGGGAATCATAGCAACCTGCTGCTCTACCCTGGCAGCTATTATTTTCATAAAATGGAAGGACCAAAAAACATGATCTCTTTAATTGCTAATTTAATTTTACCCTTTCTTATACTCTTTATCATTCTTTACGGTCTGCTGAAAAGGAAAGAAATGTATGACCCTTTTCTGAAAGGTGCCACAGACGGTTTCCGGATCGTAGCTGAGGTAGCTCCCACTTTGATTGCCCTTTTCTTTGCCATCCAGATTTTCCGCTCTTCCGGAGCTCTGGATCTTCTGGTCCGGATTCTGTCTCCTGTTGCCAATTTCCTTCAAATCCCCACCGAAGTCCTTCCGGTTATCTTTGCAAAATTATTTTCCTCCTCAGCTGCCACTGGATTTCTTCTGGATATCTTCAAAAATTCCGGTCCGGACTCTGCTGCAGGCTTCCTCTCTTCTATCATATTAAGTTCCACGGAAACCTGCTTTTATATTATGTCTGTTTACTATTCCTCTGTCCATATCAGAAAAACCCGCTACACGCTCTTCGGCGCTCTGATCGCCACCTTCGCAGGGATCACTGCATCCATTGTCCTGTGCCGTTTCTTTTATTTTTAAAAAAGAGAAGGTTCTGCTCTTACAGAAACCTTCTCCTGATTCTATTTTTTTGACTTGAAATAATCATGAAAATACTGCATAACATGAATCAGCATTTTCTCCTCATCTTCATCCAGCGGTTCCAACAATCCTTCGATCATTTTGTGATGAAACTCCCGGTGATGCCGGTATGCCTTTTTCCCTTTCTCAGAAAGAGAAAGATAGACAACTCTCCGATCCTTCTCTCCTCGTTTTCTCCTCACATATCCTTTCTTTAAAAGATGGTTGACCGCTATTGTCAACGTACCCACTGTAATATTTAATTCTTTTGCAATCGCTGACATATTTCTGGACTGCTTTTTTCCAATTGCATCTATAATATGGAGTTCTTTATTAGAGATATCCCGAAATTCCTTCGTTATAACAGCTTTTTCTTCCTCATAGGCAATTCCGTGAAATAAGTCAACTACCATATCATTCAGCTGATCTTTATTCATGGGTACATCTCTCCTTTGCACAAGCTTATTTCTGGTATCCCGGCGCATCTCCTGCCATCATTTCATGAGCTTCACCAATTACCTTAGCCAGTGCTTCTTTTGCCTGAGTTGGAAGACGATCATATCCTCCGTCTTCAACATCTTTATCAAATACAAAGTTCAGGCGGTCTGTCATACGCGCTTTCAGAGTATCTACATATTCCTGGCTGGTAAAGTCCGGAATATACCCCTCTACTTCCAGCATCTTCATGTTGCTGAATGGTCCCCAAGGTTTGAACTCTGCTGTTCCTTCTACCACCTGTTCAATACAGGATAATGTAACAGATGGTTTAATATCCTTGCCCATAAAATCTCCGGTATTCAGAATATAGCATTCCACATGACGTTCTTTTACCAGATCCCTGAATTTCTTATAATCATTGACCAGAGGATATGTACGGAACGGATTTGCATACGGCTCTACTACCAGACGATTCGGATCAACTCCTGGGGCCAGGCGTTCTGCCGTTGTTCTCTTGGTTGCCAGAGTTGCTCCCATAACAGAAGCAAGAGATGCTCCTTCTATCTTCACGATCGGCGGAATGGTAGGATCTTTCATAATCCAGAAAATAGCGCTGACTGGTGAGTCAATTTTATCCACACGGTTTTCTGACCACAATTTGGATTTGATCGCGCGTCCGTTTCCATTTCGGATATCCTCTGTAACCAGAACTACTTTTCCTTCATCATCCAAAGTGGCAGAACAGTTCTGAGCTGTCAGCAGATACTTATTATCCGGGCATCCGGTCGGGTAGTCTGCTGTCTTGTCAAAATAAGTTGGTTCCATGGCAATGGAAGCCCCGGTCTCTGTATTAATGATAAACGCGTCATCATGCAGAACTGTGATATTTTCATATTTATTGTCATGCATTGCATGAGTCAGTGTTGATTTTCCTGAACCGGACAGTCCGAAGAAAGACGCAACATAATGACGGTCTTTGGAAACCTGATATTCTTTCTGTCCGCCATGGCAGGAAGCATATCCGTTGCGGTTGGCAATTGCCCACGCGATCGTCAGAGTTCCTTTCTTATGTTCTCCGAAATATCTCATTCCCAGGAGAGCTGCGCAGTTAGTATCTGTATTAAAATAAGTCAGTCCCAGCGGATAATCACTGTCCTTCCACTGTGGGTCTGAGAAAATATAAATATCTGTTTCATCTCCGATCGGTCTGGAGTTTTTATACATCTCATTATATTCTGCAGACTGATACTGGAAATTCAGCATCCATGAGTACAGGATATTTTCTTCTCCTTCCGGAATCAGAAGATGAGCTTTAACCATAAATTCCGGATCCAGACCAATGTATACCTGTGCATGGTACAGTGTGGACCATCTGGTATCGTATATAGCGTCCATTACTTTCAGATCCAGCGCATTGGTATCAACACCCGGCTCGCTGGCGATCCTACGAGCTGCCGCGCATCTTCCTGTGACAGAACCATCATTGAATAAGAGTACTTTCGTACCTTCCTCAAGCCCGATTGCCTCCGGTTTATAAACCGGCATATCTGTGACGATCGTTCCAGGAGAATCTTTTGCTAATTCATATGCCTGTTTCAAATCCTTTACTTCCACAACATTATTTCCGTAAAATGCTGCCTCAATAATTGACCTGGTTTTTGAAAATCCCGGCTTTCCTTTCCCGATTTCATCATGTTTGTAGTAGGCTTTTGTTGACATAAGTTATTCCTCCATTCGTAAGTTTTCATTGATGCGTTTCTTCAGAATGTTAAAACTTGTCGGTCCAGCATCTAACATAAGTTTGTGAAATTTTTTCAAGCTATATTTTTTTCCTGCTCCCTTTTTATAATAATCTCTGAGTTTTATAAACTCCTTATATCCAATGTAATATGACAGATAATTTGCAGGTTCAGAGACAACCATGGAAAATATATGTTCCGCATTGGATGAGGAAATATAAAACTGCTTTAGATAATCCTTTACTTTTTCTTTCTTCCATCCTTCATAGTTTACACCAAAATCAACTCTTGAGCAAAGTGCCAGATTGAATTCCATTCCCAGGACATTTAACTGCTCCCACGCTTCTTTTTCTTTTCCTCCGCCTGCTGCCGTATAACTCCAGCTCTCCACATAAGTTGCCCATCCTTCAGAATATCCGGGGTAATCCAGGATATACCGGACTGGTTCTTCTTCTTTTGAAGCATAATATACATTCTGATACAAATGTCCCGGATATCCTTCATGAGCCAGAGTCGCATACATCTGTATCGAAGTATCCATCTGACTCCTGTTTATATATATGACATTCTCTTTATAGTCATCCATCGCCGGAATCATATAAAAAGCGGGACTCAGATCTTTTTCCAGCGACTCATGGACATATTTGATCTCACAATCCACCTTTGGAGCTTTTGGAAAATTTTTCTCAATCTGTTTCTTTAATTCTGCAAGCATATCATCCGGGGTCGTTCCAAGATCATCCGGAAGATTGTCACCGGCAGATTCCTGCAGGGCCTCCGGAAACTCTTCGGCGATATCCGCCGTCTTCAGCACACAGTCTTTCAGACTGTCTTCCGTCATAGCGATCATATCCTCAATTGTACTGGAAGATCCGGTCTGACTCTTTACCAGGGCCTTATAATATGATTTTCCGTCTTTTAAATATACAAGTCCTGCTTCATTCTTCCCATTCCCCTTAAGATTCTCAAGATCATCTGCCAGCTTCTCATAGGCTGGGAGAACCTGATCCAGAACAATGCTTCGGTTCTTTTTGATCTTCTCTTTCTGTTCACTGGAAGTAAGATTTTTCACAGAAGAAATCCTGTCTTCAAATGTTGCAATCAGAGAATTATTTTCTTTTGCTTTTGTAAATTCATGAATCTGTGAAATCACTGCATCTGCGGATTCATCTGACATGAAAAGATTCTTTTTTACTTTTTCTTTTTCATACTCAATGATAGATTCAAAATAGTCTCCTGTCTGAGACAGCAGATGAAAATAGTTTTCCACATCTTCCTTTGTTTCCAGCCTGTATTCGCAGAATGTAACCGGAAGCTGTGCCTGAACACCGGTTACCGGAGCCAGCACAGACTCATGATAAGGATATTTCTGAAGTTCTTTCTGAATCGTCAGGTAATCTTTCCAGACATCATAGGTTTCCTGCTGCTCTTCTGAAAGTTTCTCATAAGGAAACCTGCGGATGGCCTTTAACTCCTGCTCTGTCTCCTTTTTTCCTTCTGCAATTCCACTGGCAGAGATTGTTCCTAAATCCTGCAATTTCTCTTGAATGCCGTATTTTTCAGGATTCTTCAATGTATAGTGCAGTTCGATTCCATTATCTGAGACATTCTCCCGAAAGATCTCTTCCATGTGTTCCTGAAACTCTTTCCGAACAGAAATCGTTGTCTTTTGCTGCCCTTCCTGCTGTATTCCTCTGTCTTTCTTTGAACATCCCGACACAGCAATCGCAAGAACCAGGCATGCGGCAGTGATTCTTCTTGGGATTCGTCCTGACATCCAGACTCCCTTCTTTTTATGAATACTACTATTATACTATTTTTTGAACAAAAAAAATAGACTATCCTGAAAAGATGTACTATAATTAACAAATAGCAGAAACTAATAAACGGAGGATTGTAATGAGTAAAAAGCCATATTATATTACAACAGCAATTACTTATACTTCTGGAAAACCTCATATTGGAAATACCTATGAGATTATTCTGGCAGACAGCATTGCGAGATATAAAAGAATGGAAGGATATGACGTTTTCTTCCAGACAGGAACTGATGAACATGGTCAGAAAGTGGAATTAAAAGCTCAGGAACAGGGCGTAACTCCAAAAGAGTTTGTAGATGACGTTGCTGCTGAGATCAAACGGATCTGGGATCTTATGAATACTTCCTACGATAAGTTTATCCGTACGACTGACGCCGATCATGAAAAACAGGTTCAGAAGATTTTTAAAAAACTGTACGAACAGGGAGATATCTATAAAGGCGAATACGAAGGACTTTACTGTACTCCATGTGAATCTTTCTTTACAGAAAGCCAGCTGGTAGATGGAAAATGTCCTGACTGCGGACGTGAAGTTCAGCCTGCAAAAGAAGAAGCATATTTCCTGAAATTAAGCAAATACGCTGACCGTCTGATTGAACATATCAATACACATCCGGAATTTATCCAGCCGGAATCCAGAAAAAATGAGATGATGAACAATTTCCTTCTTCCTGGACTTCAGGATTTATGTGTATCCAGGACTTCATTCAAATGGGGAATTCCTGTTGATTTTGATGAAGGGCACATTGTCTATGTATGGCTGGATGCCCTTACCAACTATATCACTGGAATCGGTTATGACTGCGATGGAAATCACTCTGAAAACTTTAAAAAATACTGGCCTGCAGATCTGCATCTGATCGGAAAAGATATTATCCGTTTCCATACAATTTACTGGCCGATTATCCTGATGGCGCTGGATCTTCCTCTTCCAAAGCAGGTGTTTGGACATCCTTGGCTTCTTCAGGGAGACGGCAAAATGAGTAAATCCAAAGGAAACGTTCTCTATGCAGACGACCTGGTAGATGTATTCGGTGTGGACGCGGTTCGTTATTTTGTCCTTCATGAGATGCCTTTCGAAAGAGACGGTGTTATTTCATGGGAACTGATGATCGAACGCATGAACTCTGATCTTGCAAACATCCTTGGAAATCTTGTAAACCGTACCATTTCCATGTCCAATAAATATTTCGGCGGAATCGTGGAAGACCGCGGTGAAACCGGTGATTATGACGATGACCTGAAGGCTGTTGTCACTGGAACAAGAGACAGAGTTGCTGACAAAATGAAAGATCTTCGTGTGGCAGATGCGATTACTGAGATTTTCCAGCTTTTCCGCAGATGCAACCGTTATATCGATGAAACAATGCCTTGGATCCTTGCAAAAGATGAAGAACAGAAAGACAGACTTTCCACCGTTCTTTACAACCTGGTAGAAGGCATCACAATCGGAGCTTCTCTCCTGGAACCTTATATGCCTGAAACTTCCGGCAGAATTTTATCTCAGCTGAATGCTTCTGCCGTTCCATTTGAGAAACTCAATACTTTTGGCAATTATCCAAACGGAACACAGGTTACTGATGCTCCTGAGATTCTTTTTGCAAGACTTGATGAAAAAGAAGTTATGGAAAAAGCCGAAGCTCTTATGGAAGCGCAGAAAAAGGCTGCTGCCGGTGAGCCTGTTATCGATATCGAACCAAAAGATGAAATCACTTTTGATGATTTTACAAAAATGCAGTTCCAGGTAGGTGAAATCATCGCCTGTGAGGAAGTAAAAAAATCGAAAAAACTTTTATGTTCTCAGGTCAGAATCGGAAGCCAGGTAAAACAGATCGTATCTGGTATCAAAGCCCATTATACCCCTGAGGAAATGGTCGGAAAGAAAGTTATGGTCCTTGTTAACCTGAAACCTGCAAAACTTGCGGGAGTCCTTTCAGAAGGAATGCTTCTCTGCGCGGAAGATGAAAATGGAGAATTATCTCTTGTCGTTCCTGAGAAAAACATGCCGTCCGGTGCCGAAATCTGCTGATCTTCATATATATAGCTAAATTAACTAAATTGTTTGACAACGATTATACGGTATGCTATGGTTAATTAAAGCATAATGATAAATTTAAGAAATTAAGGAGGTTGTAGATGAAGAGCACTGGCATTGTTCGTAAGCTTGATGAACTCGGTAGAATCACATTGCCCATCGAATTACGTCGGAATTTTGATGTGAACGAGAGAGATCCTCTGGAAATATTTGTGGACGATGATAAGATTATTTTAAAGAAATATAATCCTACAGATATATTTACCGGTGAAATGGACGATTTGATTGAATACAAGGGGAAAAAAGTATCTAAAAAGTCTATTAAGGAACTGGCAAGAATTGCCGGATTCAAAATATCTGAATAATACAAAAGTGGAAAATTCGTTCTTGAATTTTCCACTTTTTATGTTTATGATTCTTTTTTGAGCAGTTCCTGATAAATCTCCCTCTTGCTGACTCCCCGGTCTTTTGCTGTCATCTTCATTGCTTCTTTTCTGGAATACCCCTGATCCAAATAAATTGCCATATGCTCATCCAAAGGCATCTGCAAAAATGATTCTCTGCTTTCCTTTTCCAGTTCCTGAAATGATTTTCCTTCTATGATCAGAACACACTCCCCTCTTGGAGGACATGTCTTCATTTCTTCTATCAGATTCTCTATCGTCGTCAGATACACTGACTCATGTTTCTTAGTAAGTTCCCTGCACAGCGTCATTTTCCTGTTCCCAAGACTCTCTCTCAGCTCCTTAAGTGTCTTTTCCAGATGATGAGGCGCTTCATACAAAATGATAGTCCTCGTCTCATCTTTTAACTGATCCAGGATTTTTCTCCTCTCCTTTTTATCATGAGGAAGAAATGCTTCAAAACAGAATCTTCTCGTAGGCCGTCCTGACACAATCAATGCGTTAATGAGCGCACAGGCCCCGGGAAGCGCCGTTACACGAATGCCCGCCTCATGACACTGCCTGACAAGTTCCTCTCCCGGATCTGAGATTCCCGGTGTTCCTGCATCTGTTACAAGTGCAACATTTTTTCCTTCCAGCATCTGATTTACGAGAAACTTTGCTTTGTCATACTTGTTATACTCATGATAACTGGTCATTTTTGTTTTTATATGAAAATGATTCAATAATTTGATACTGTGTCTTGTGTCTTCTGCCGCAATCAAATCTGCATTTTTCAGCGTCTCTACGACCCGAAATGTAATATCATCCAGATTTCCAATGGGCGTGGCGCATAAATATAAGGTTCCTGCCATTATGACTCCTTTACATCCATTCCATAAATTTTATAAATTTCATCTGTATACTGATTCTGGTTTTTATAAACAATCAACGGCGGTTCCACGATCATACGAGGCTTTGCTCCTTTCACCGCTTCCAGTAAAAAGATATTGGATTCTTTCCCCTGATATGGATGAACAAACCGGATTCTCTTTGGCTCCAGCCCGTCTTTTGACAGCTGATTCAAGATTTCCGTCAATCGAAAGCTTCGATGCACCAGATACAATACGCCGCGGTTTTTCAGTAATTTTCTCGCAGCCTGAGAAATATCCGCAAATGTACATAAAATCTCATGTCTGGCAACCGCTTTTTCTTCCTTTGGATTCTTAATGCCATGATTTCCTATCATATACGGCGGATTTGATGTTATTACATCAAAACTGTCATGAGAAAAAATCGCAGAAGCATCTTTGATATCTCCTTCTACGATTTCTACTTTTTCTTCCAGATGATTTAGTTTTACGCTTCTTTGAGCCATCTCAGCCATATCGCTTTGTATTTCAAGCCCGGTAAAAGATGACCCTTGAGTCTTTGCTTCCATCAAAATCGGAATAATCCCGGTTCCAGTTCCCAGATCCAGCACTCTTCCCCCGGGCTTAACAGAAGCAAAATCCGATAAGAGAACCGCATCCATTCCGAAGCAGAATCCATCTTTCTTCTGAATGATCTGATATCCTTTGATTCCCAGATCATCAATTCTTTCGTTTTCCATTTCCTTTACAACCTGCGCATCCTTTATTCTTTCTCTTAATATACAGATCATCGATCTTATACTCTTTTACATCCTTATCGCCGTTCTCATCTTCGACAATCAGTTTTACTTTCTGCTTTAGAATATCAACTCTCTGTACTTCTCCAGATACTCCATCTTTTGCCTTTATTTTCTCGCCAATCTTTGGAAGTTTGCTGTTCAGGTATTCATAAGCCTCCTGCTCATTCTTAAGACAGCACATCAGCCTTCCACAGACGCCTGATATCTTTGTAGGATTCAGCGACAGATTCTGTTCTTTTGCCATTTTAATGGATACAGGGGCAAATTCTGACAAAAACGTACTGCAGCATAATTTCCTTCCGCAGATTCCAATACCTCCCAGCATCTTGGCTTCATCTCTGACACCAATCTGTCTTAATTCAATCCTCGTTCTGAATACAGACGCCAGATCTTTTACCAGTTCCCGGAAATCTACCCGTCCGTCTGCCGTGAAATAAAACAGCACTTTGTTATTATCAAATGTATACTCTGTAGATACCAGCTTCATTTCCAGCTGATGTTCTTTGATCTTCTGAAGACAGATTTTATAAGCATCCTTTTCTTTGCGGCGGTTCTGTTCCGCCTGACGCTCATCCTCTTCTGTCGCGATTCTTAAAACCGGCTTCAGGTCATCTCCAAGGCATTTTTCCTGTACCTTTCTGCGTTCTTCTACTACAGTTCCATATTCAATCCCCCTGGATGTCTCCACAATGACGTGATCTCCAACTTTCACCTGGAAATCTCCCGGATTGAAAAAATATATTTTTCCTGCAGTACGAAATCGTACTCCAATTACTTCTACCATACTTTACCGTTCTCCTTCATCGTCAGAAGCAGCATCTCCAGTGCAACTTCAAAGTTGACGTTTGCTGCCAGTCTTCTTCTTGCCTTCTTGATCTCATCTAAAATATGGCTGATGCCTTCAAAAGAAATATAGATTTCCTGCTCTTTCAGCTGACGGTATTTATCCTTGTAAATCAGATGATTCAGTGAACCTGTCGTCTTTAACATCAGCATATCACGATACCAGACCGTTAACACATCAAGAAAATCATAAATCTCATCTTTATAAGCTTTAAGATCCTTTAGATATGCTATAATCTCATAAACTTCTATTGTCTTAATATGAATCAAAATATTCATGGCTTCCTGAAACATTTCTTTAAATTCAGGCGTATTGACCACATGCATGGCTTTTCCTATGTTTCCCAGTGAAAATGAAGCCGCGAATTTAATATCTTCATCTTTTGCCTCTGTATGATCTTTCAGATACTGAACAATCTTTTCTTCTCTCACAGATCCCAGAGTCATCGTAACACATCTGGACAAAATCGTATCCAGCAGTCTGTCTTTATTATTGGTCAGCAAAATAATAACAGCATAAGCCGGCGGTTCTTCCAGAGTCTTTAAAAGCGCATTCTGAGCTCCCTGATTCATACGATCTGCGTCATCTATAATATATATTTTATAATTGCTGCTGTATGGCTTAATATTGATCGTATCATTGATTCCTTTTCTGATCTCATCCACCCTTATTTCATATTTCTCATGCGTTATATAAATCAGATCTGGATGATTGCCAGAATCCACCTGTCTGCAGGCAGTACACTCACCACATCCTGTTTGATGCTCACAAAGCAGCGCTTTTGCAAAAGCTTTTGCCAGTGTCATCTTTCCGCTGCCGTCTTCTCCGCTCAGCAGATAAGCATGTGATACCTTTCCCATCTTAATTGCTTCTTCAAAATGAGCAATTATTTTTTCATGTCCGATTACTGTTCCAAAACTGTTCATATACGTCACCTTCATTATGAAATTATTTTATCAACTGCCGCAGTTATCTGCCTGTGTATGTCTTCAATCGATCCTCTTCCATCGATCTTTTCTATCCGGTCCGGATGCTGCTCTGCAATCTTACGATACCCTTCGGCAACTCTTTCGTGAAAATCCATTGCTTCTCTTTCCATGCGGTCCAGCTCAGCCTGTTTCTTCTTTCTGGAAATTCCGATTTGAGCATCTATATCAATCATGATCGTCAGATCCGGCATTGTATCTCCGATCGCATACCGATTCACTTCATATACCAGATCAATCCCCATACCTCTGGCTATTCCTTGATATACTGCAGAAGATTCCACAAAGCGGTCACAGATGACAATCTTTCCTTCTTCTAACGCAGGACGAATAACTTCCTCTACCAGCTGCGCTCTGGCAGCCGCGTACAAGAGCATCTCCGTCATATAACCCATCTCTGTAAAATCTTTATTTAATATTACCTGTCGGATTGCTTCACTGATCTTCGTTCCGCCGGGCTCTCTACATACTATTATATCATAACCTTTTCCAGATAAATAGTCTCTTAATAAGTCAATTTGTGTTGATTTTCCTGATCCATCCGGACCTTCCATCGTAATAAATAATCCCATATCTCATATCCTCTCATTTATTATGGAAATTTTTCTATTTTCGCAGCCTTCTATCCTCATATGATTGTGCAGGTACTCTTCTATTTTATCCAGCACTCTTCCGGTGATCTTTTCTCCCGGAACAATGAGTGGAATTCCAGGAGGATACAGATAGATATAATCACCGCTGATTTTTCCTTCTGACTGCTCCAGAGAAATCTTTCCTTTTCTTTGCTTCACAGCTTCTGACGGAAGCATGATTTGGGGCACCTCTGCCATTTTCATCTCCATATGATTCTCTTTTCTTATACCCTGTAATCTTCCATCAATATCCAGCAGCGCGTGTTCAAGTTTAAGAATTCCTTCTCTTGTGTCACAAACACTCGTCATGGCAATCAAATAATGAATTTCTGCCATCTCCGCCTCGATATCATATTGATCCCGGAGAAGACGGAACAATTCCATTCCATTTATGGAAGAATCTCTGACAGATATTACAACCTTTCCAAAATCGTCTGTCTTGATTCTTTTCAAATGTCTTAGTGCTTCCAGTTTTCCATAAAAGCTGTTCATAAGCTTCTCATATTGTTGAAAACTTTCTTTTTCTTCCTGGCATCTGTGGACACAATAGTCAATTGAGGCCATCAGAAGATAGGATGGGCTGCTTGTCTGAAAAATAGACAGCCTGCTTTGTACCCATTCTTTCTGAATCCGGTCTGTACATAAATGTAAAAGCCCGGTTTGTGTCAGAGACGGAAGGGTTTTATGCAGACTCTGTATGACAAGATCTGCCCCCTGAAATACAGCACTTTTAGGAAATCCCTCATAAAACGGAAAGTGCGCGCCATGTGCTTCATCCACGATCAGCAGAATTCCCTGGCTGTGGAGCATGTCTGCAATTTCCTTTATGTCAGATACCACTCCTTCATAAGTTGGAGACACAATAACCGCTGCTTTGATTCCTTTTTCTTCTCTCAGCACTCTGCTGATCTGATCTTTTGTAATACCTTCACACATACCATCTTCATTGATCTTTGGATATACATATACTGGATCGAGTCCCAGCAGTTCTACTCCATGATAGACAGATTTATGACAATTACGAGCAATCAAAATTTTGTCTCCGAAACTGCACACACTTGCCATTGCCGCCAGATTTCCCGCCGTACTTCCATTAATGAGAAAGTAGCTTTCCTTTGTTTTATAAATTTTCTTAAAATCATCCATTGCCTCACGAATCATCCCTTCCGGATGATGGAGATCATCATATCCTGTAATCTCCGTTATGTCTAAAGAAAAAGGAATGGTTTTTGAAAATTCATCCTGACAATTTCTTTTATGTCCCGGCATATGAAATGGATAATGACCGTTTGTTTCCAGCTGTTTTAATTTTTGATAAATAATTGTCCTCATTTCCTTCTCCTGAGCATCTGTTTTTCACTATTTTATCATAAGATGTTAAGAAGTCAATTCATAGTATTTGGTATTTGTGAAAAGGTTTCTTGTTAAAAAAATCAGTCTGCCTTTGTACAAAAAATTTCTATTTCATGAGAAATTATATTCTTATGCAATAAAAAAGCGTTTACAAATTCATAATCTGTAAACGCTTTTTTCTCCGTAAAAATTAAAAAATGCCCAGAGCCGGAATCGAACCAGCGACACGAGGATTTTCAGTCCTCTGCTCTACCGACTGAGCTATCTGGGCATTTCATGTGTGCAGAATCTCTGCAGCGCATCAATTGCGGGGGCCGGATTTGAACCAACGACCTTCGGGTTATGAGCCCGACGAGCTACCAGACTGCTCCACCCCGCGATATTATTTAAATGGTGGGAGAAGGATTCGAACCTTCGAAGGCGTTGCCAACAGATTTACAGTCTGCCCCCTTTGGCCACTCGGGAATCCCACCAAATATATATATAAAACATCCTTTACCACTATTATACAACAATGATATCAGATGTGAAAGCCGTTGACCGGACTTGAACCGGTAACCTGCTGATTACAAATCAGCTGCTCTGCCAATTGAGCCACAACGGCAAATATTCTTTTTTCTAACAAAAATGGGACCAACAGGGCTCGAACCTGTGACCCTCTGCTTGTAAGGCAGATGCTCTCCCAGCTGAGCTATGATCCCATAACTAAACAAAGAAGCGACCCGGATGGGAATCGAACCCACGACCTCCGCCGTGACAGGGCGGCGCTCTAACCGGCTGAGCCACCGGGCCATAAATAATAATGTCAATCCTAAGAAGCTATCTACTGAGAACCATATCTCTTAGTCATATCTTCTATTTCCAGGTACTTGACGTACCTTCAAAACATCATACAAAACCATTCTCACACTTCGCCTTCTTTGGTCAAA